>Ga0255075_1000134_pt1 | contig 17094 bp, 17 predicted proteins | sample Colum_Law_RepA_8_FD_188579 | JGI IMG/M metagenome (GOLD analysis project Ga0255075, IMG submission 188579) | Freshwater microbial communities from Columbia River, Oregon, United States - Colum_Law_RepA_8h | ecosystem: Environmental > Aquatic > Freshwater > River | place: USA: Oregon | collected...
GCGTTAAATCAATTACAACATTACACGTAAATACCGCAATAAAAAAATATTTTAAATGTGAAAATATGGTGGTCTCGGTGGTTGGACGGAATCCTCCATCACAGCATTTGCTGGAAAAATGTGTGAACGAGTTTATGTGATTAGGTTGTTGTATAAATAAACTTTTGGTCGTATAAACTTTTGGTCGTATAAACTTTTGGTCGTATAAACTTTTGGTCGTATAAACTTTTCACAATATAAATTATAGGTATGGAAAAAGAGGCAGTTTTCGTCTATGCCATCATAATTTTCATGATATTTGCTTGCGGATACATGTATTTTGACAGGAGCGATTTTGAACTCAAATGCGTGGTATCGACGGTGGATGGCAACAAATATTGCGTTCGCGAATCGGCGCGCGTTGCCGAATCCGCGGATTTATTAGCCCGGGCAACTGGTAAATGTAAACAACTCGTTGAATATGTGGCGAAGAAATATCCGGACAAAGATAATGTCCAGCGTTTGGTGGCCGGATTTAATCCCAAAAAAATAATGGAAACTCTTCCAACAAGCGAATTGACCGCATATAGTGAGAACAAGGGCGAGAAAATCGCGTTTTGTCTGAATACGGAGAAAAACGGCAATGTGGCAATTGATGAGCACACGTTAACATTTGTTGCGATTCATGAATTAAGCCATATTGCGACAAAATCAATTGGACACAAAGACGAATTCTGGGACAATTTCAAGTTTTTATTGTTGGAGGCAAAAGAGGCGGGAATCCACGTGCCGCGAGATTATAAGAAAGAACCCCAGAAATATTGCGGAATGATGATTCGAGATAATCCGGCGTATGACAGGTAGGTAATATACAAATATATTTGTAAAAAACAGATAACATACTGTCGCAACCAAAATGTGTAATTAATTCGATAATCGTTCAGCCATTATGTAATCCTCGGCGTCAGGGATTTTGAGAGACAGATTGGTATCTGGGCTGGCACAATCATTGGTCGTAGGTTCTTGAGATGGGGTTTCAGAGTCATTGTTTGGCTCAGTACTAGCGTTTGGCTCAGAGTCATTGTTTGGCTCAGTACTAGCATCTAGCAAACCAGTATTTGGTTCATCAGCTTTTGCCATCTCGCTGGTCGACACAATATGAATATCATTATCAATTTCTTTAGCAATATTGTTATTATGAGTCGCTTTCTTCTTGGTTGAAGGTCTTTTAATTACTGGCTTGTCAACATAGTCTTCGTCGGTTGGGTCATCTTCTTCTTCTTCTTCTTCTTCTTCGTCTTCATCTTCGTCTTCGTCTTCCTCTTCTTCTTCATCTTCCTCTTCTTCATCTTCTTCTTCTTCTTCCTCATCATCCGATTTGTCGAGTATAATCTTCACCTGTTTGCCATAAACTGTTTGAATAATCCACGTATACGCTACATTATCCGGTGCGTCTGGTTTATAATTGTTGAGGCTATCGAGTATTTTGAAAGCAAATATCAAATACCATATTTGTACTACTTTGGTCCATAATGGGTTCTTAATTATGAATACAGCGGACCCCATGAGCGCAAGTGATGCTAGCGCAAATGTACGGACCTTTTTCAAATTAAATTGATCTATCGTATATTCTAGGACGTGTTCCTGTTCTTTCATCTTCTTTTCCTGCTGGGCCTCGGCATAAGCCTTGGCATAAGCCTCGGCATAAGCCTTGGCGCGAGTTGTCATTGAGTGTTTGTTGGCGGCGTTCATTTTACGAAATCTGTAAGAGTTTTGTATTCAGAATACAAAATTGATTCAGTTTTCAATTTTTCAGATTCAATGACAACACGGGGCGGCGATGGCCATTCGGCATAAGGCACCGCCTTGGACGTGGATTGTTCCAACGTCAACAATTGGTTAAGAGCCCGAATACGCTTGGTTAGAGGGTCGCCCGATAATTTGCGAGACAACTGTTTCCATCGCCATTCAAATTGTAAGGCAGCTTGCCATGTTGGAAATCCGGCAACATGGCATACTCGTTCCCAGAGTTCGCCTTTTTCCACTTGGATACTGGTTGCATGTGCGCCGCCTTTGATTTCTTTGTTGTGTTGTCGCAAACGATGATCTAAATCAACCGTCGCACCAACATATGTTTGTTGTCCACGCGTGGCAGATGAAAGCAGCAAATACACAAAAAAACTCATTATATATATACGTTATGTTTCATATATTGGCAAAGATAACGTATACACCTTTTTACATTTTAAATGTCGACCCTATAGGTCGACATCTGTGAATGTAATTAGGCAACTGTTACTTTGTAACCGATAAATTGCCTTTGTTATATTCAATAATTCTGCTAAGCAGAATTATGATATATAAATTGGCATTTGAAAGGTTAAAAGATGTAAACATCTTTCCTAGATATAGTATATTACCAAATGTTAGCAAAACAGCCGGTTTATAATATTTGTATTATGAGAGGCAAAAACATAGAGCGGACAATCATATTTCGCGGGATACAAAGCGACCCTACACAATCATCTCTGCGAATCAATGCGGATGATACGATTGCGCAAATCAAGGGGAAAATAATAGAGGAATTGAAAATGGACGGGCTCATGCCAAACCAGCTGTATTTGTGTGCCGAAGCCGAACACAAAATCAATCCGGCAAATATTAATATTAACCCCGTTGGAGGCGCATTGGCAATTCATCAATTGATGGTCAATCTACACATTCCTTATGATAAAGAAAGTGGTTCCGAAATACAAGATGTACTTCTTGCGGGATTAAAAGACAGACCCATCCCAGTAGGTTTAGGAATGACACTTGCGCCGCTGGATTACGTGTTCCCTGTGAATCCAATGTATATTGTGCCTGGTATAAGCATTTCAAAATACGCCGAATCCATCCATCACTCAAATAATTCAATTCTCATGTCCTATGGAAATATTGTGGATAATACGATTTTCGTGTATTTTGCGGAAGATGTGCTCGGGTATGCTCGCGAAATTGGTATTCCCGAATCCGATATTTTACAGATTTATTTTCCCGATATTCCCGCTACATTATCCAAAGCACCCATGGTTGATTTCTTGTATGATTTGTACTATCAAAGTCCGAAACTCGCGGTTAAATACCAGGAGCGCGGGATTCACCAATACGACTTTACGCTATTTAGTGAAAACCGCGCGCTTTTCTCGCTAGATACCATATTCAAAAACATCCATTGTAGCGCGGAAATCCCCTTTATACGATATAAACCGGGTATTCGCAGAGACCCCATATACCGATTATATAGCACCTCTGCTACCAAATCGGGCAAACGTATTCCGACGCTGTCTTACCGAAAAATCACGAATCTGATTAATGGGTCGGCTAACTATAAACACATTTCGGTTTATAACGATGTTCATAACGTGTTTATTCATATTGAGAACGATGGAACCATTCGTATTCTCGGAAAAATAGTAAAAACCATCGAGGATAACCGCGAAAAAGACAAAAAGGTTGTTCCGACATCAATGAGTATTCGCGAAATTGACTATTTTCTGGATTTGGCAGTAAATCCGTTTCTAACGACGCTCAACAATTATTTGGCAAAAAGCGGATACAAAGTGCCTCTCTTTACAAGTGTTAGGAGTCCGTTTATTAAAATAAATAATGTGTCATATTCGACGGCATTTACGATGAATGCGCCGCTAAGACTCAATAATGGCTGCGCTTTTTCAGTATTCGATATTGCAGATACTACCAAAGAAAATATGGTGTTGCGATTCAAACGCGTTGACAATTTCAAACGGATGGATGCGCAAAGTGCGCTGATTAGTGAAGTGTATAAAAAGACGGGAAGCGAAGCCAGTGTAATAGAGGCACTGATGAACAATTATGGAATGAGCAACAAGGAAGCCATTCTGCGGTTATTGGAGTACCAGGAGAATCTGAATTACATGAAAGGCAAACATACAAATCGGGCAGTTGAGCGGACAAACATGTTTGATTCAATCAAGAATCCGGGGTTCTTAACAACCATTGAAGAGAGGAAAAAAGGCGAAGAAAAACGGGAAATCAAAATTGTCGTTAGCAATTTGAACAATATTAAATACATTGAAACGATTGGCATTTATATCGACAGCTTGGCGCGGTTGTCTATAACAGAGGACCCAGGATTGCTTGAAAAATGTAATGCCGTTATGGCAATCGAAGAACCCGATATGGATGCCTCTGCTGCTGCTGCTGATGCTGCCGCCGCTAATGCTAATGCAGAAGCTATAAAAGAGATGGTTGCCAAAGCACAGCCAGTAGATATCAATAAATTGATTTCGCGATTTGAAGAAAATGATGCCATAAGAGAGGTTGATAGTGATAATGACGATGAAATCGATTTAGAAGACTTTTTGGAGTCTGATAGTGAAGAAGGAGAAGGGGAGGGAGAGGGAAACGAAGACAAAGCCTCCGAGTCAGATGCAGACTTTCTAGAATCGGATGAAGACGACGAAGAGTTAGTTGGCGGCGACCCGGACGATGATGACTTAGAGGGTATTGAGGACACGGAATTGGAATTAGAATCCGAATATAATACTACTTCAAAAACAAAAAAAGCCTTCATTCGTAAGTTGAAAGAGCATGACCCCAAACTATTTTCATTCACACAGACCAAATCGGGACAGTTCAAACATTATACACGCGTATGTCAATCCATGCTCCAGCCGGTTGTTCTCACACAAGAGGAAAAGGATAAGATTGACCAAGATTATCGCGGTTCATATACAGAGGCGGTGGAATATGGGTCCTCCCCCGAAAACAAGAACTGGTATATTTGTCCACGGTTTTGGTGTTTTAAAACAAACACCAGTATGACCAAAGAGGATATCGATGCCGGTAAATGCGGCAAAACAAAAGCCGAAATCAAGAAAAACGTTTTCGAGTTCAATGCGCCGAAAGAACATATGAAGTCCGGTAAATATATCAAACATTTCCCCGGGTTCAAGCCCGATATACACCCCGACGGGCATTGTTTACCGTGTTGTTTCTCGGAATGGGACACGGAATTACACCGCAATCGTCGTGCGGAATGTATGGGCAACGCACCGGTCAAAAGTGTTGCCGCTCCAACCGAAAAACGCCCCGAGCAATTCTACATTATCGGCCCTGACAAGATGGTGGTCGACCCGGGTCGATGGGGATTCGCACAATATGCCGTCCAGCACTTTCTCCAAATTGATTACCGCAACCAGATTAGCAAATCAAACACCTCTATGATTCGCGACAAAACACCCACGATATTGCGCTACGGTATTCGCCAAGAAGAAATAACCCAGTCCGACGGGAAAGTGTTTGAATTGCGGAATCGCTCCATTGCCGCGGCATTCGCCGATATTTATGCCCGTGTACACAATATTCGCACTCCATCTGTGCCGGATTTTTTGCGAATAGTTGCGGATGCTGTTACAATTGACCACTTTATTCAATATGGCAACGGCACATATATGTCAATATTTGATGAATCCGCGCTAGAAACCGATGAGTTTGTAGAGGCAGATACAGACGATGTAATAACGGAAGTATACAAACTATTGGACATGACTAACAAAGACCATTCTAGGTTTTTCCTCAAATTACGTCGAGCATATAGGCAATTCCTGTCATTCTTGACTGACCCGGAGTCCGTGATTGACCACACCTATTTCTGGGACATCATTGCGACACCGAACTCGCGACTTTTTACAAATGGACTCAATCTAATTTTGATGGAAATTGTCAACAATGACGTCACCGAGAATATTGATATTATTTGCCCCACAAGCAGTTATTCGGCGAACCAGTTCCGCGTAGATAGAGAGAGTGTATTGATGATAAAAACAAATGACCTGTATTTGCCGCTTTACAAATATGTTGTTTCCGGAAAAGATACGCCAACGGTGGGGCCTCTATTTAGTGAAAAAGACCTTCCCGCAATTTACAAAGTCATGAGCACCACGTTCGAGAATTATTGCCGTCCGCGTGCCTCTATTACCCAGAAATACACCGCCCCCGATAACAAGACCGTGTTCAAGCAACCAATGCCACTTTTGAAATTACTCAATGAAATCGCCACTTTACCTGATTATCGCATTGAAAAACAAGTCTGGAATTATCAAGGGAAAATCGTGTCTATTTTGCTACATTCCGACGCAACAGGTGCGAGTTTTATTGTGCCGTGTCAGCCATCCGCGCCCGTGCCAAATGTGGTTCCGGCAACATTTATGGACGATATTAGTATTTTGAACGACTATGAAATGACCAAACGTGAACTGAATACGCTCGCCACACTGAACCCCAATATATTGTGCCGACCCATTGTGAAGATATTTGAGGCAGGGTTAGTAGTCGGCGTTATCACCGAAACAAACCAGGTGGTTCGAATTAGAGAACCGGAAGCCAATGTCGAAGATGGGCTTATCTCTCTTGGTGAAGAAAATTATATTTTTTACCGTGATATGGCGAAAGTTGTGGAAACCGCTAAAGAGGAGGACCCTGATCGCGTTCGGGTTGTCCGGAATGTGGAATTAGAGGCGGATTTTTACTCCCTGTTTCGAACAACTCTCAAATCGGTGCTTGAATCCGCGCCTCTCAGTTTACAGCAAATTACTCGGGCAATTGGTTCGGGGTCGTCGCTGGATGAAATAGCAGAATTGGTGCGCAATATCATGGCACCCGCCGTTATTTTTGGGGAAAACGATATGCCCGATGAAATATTGGACGATATTTACAAGAGCGGGAAACTGTGTCAAACCGTGGGCGAGAAAAAACACATTGGATTACTCACGGAAGAAAAACAGTGTATTTTTCCGCGATACAATTTGGTCAATTCGGAACGCGACAATTCCCGCGAATATTATGTGCGTGTTGCCGATGAACTGATGCGATTTGGTGAATTGCGCAATTTCATCTTGAAACCCCAGAGTGTGTTGAATATCAGCAACGAGCCATATCGGGTAAACACGGATGAATACATTGTGGTCGAAACGGATTTGACAGACAAGGATTATTTCACAGATATGGTGCCATTCACCAAAAATAAGTATACGAGAGGAATCCCATATGATATGGCCAATCCTGATCCCAAGATTGCGCAAAAGTATTCAAATGAAGTGTCGTTGGAAGAACAAATCGCAGCGGGGTCCGAGTTGCTGGAAGTGATAAACAAATGTAAAAACAACAATTTGCCGAAAAACCCCAAAGATGTAGAGGGCCACCCCGTGACAAATTATTGGCGCAGATGGGTGTTTTCGCGCGACAAAAAACGCGCACCCAAGGAAATCTATTTTAAAGGCACCGCCGCGTGTAGTTTTGGAGCGCTGATTTATATTCTACAAGACCATTTTGGGGAGATTTATCGCGAAGAAGATGTGCGCAATATGATATGGAGTGGGTATTTGGAACTATTAGAGGCGGGACTCATTGAGAAGATTTTCAGCGTGTTTGAATTACAGGGGAAGCGCAATATTGTGGAGACTATTAAGCGCAACGGGGGCGGAGCCCCCGGATTCAAAGAAATGGTTGTCGGCTCGCCCGAGTATTTCTTGACTATCATGGATATTTGGGTGGTCGCGCACAAATACAATGTGCCAATTGTTGCGTTTTCGTCGCTCAAAGAATTGACTGGGATGGGTATCAGTGTTCTTGTGGACCCGATGAAATCGGCGGACGAACTGCCCAATTCATGGATAGTGATGGGTGGCACTTCCGAACATCGGCGATTTTATTTTGTTCGGTCACCGTCGGTAGTATACAACTACAAAGCCGATATTGTTTCTGAGCTCCGCGTATTATTTGGTCCGCTTGGAATGCCGGAATTGGGCGTTTTGGAACCCAAGCTTCAGAGTGCGCTGTTGCGTCTTGAATATGTAGAACGTATTCAAGGCCCGGAATACTTTTTGAAACGTTTAGATGTACGTAGGAAATAAAGGTTATACGTAGAGGTTTAGCGCCTTGCTGTGGATGTGTAGATTAAAAATGGGGATTTCGCGGGCCTCTCTTGTTTGTAAAAATGGTTTTAGAAATCCATCGCAATTTTTCCATAGTATGGTGCCTTCGTCATTGTATTTGATGACACAGGTTTCGTTGATGAATCCGCGAGTATCATCGGGGCAATTGCGTGGGTCGACACCGCCGATAAACTGGCCGATGGCAGCGGCGTCGAAAATGTATCCGCCGAAACGAGACCAGCCATGAGAAACAAAGGCTCTTTCTAAGGCATCTGTTACATATGCCGACTCTAAGGCGGATGCCGACTCTAAGGTGGATGCCTTATCAGCAGCCGACCCTAATGTGGTATCCTCTATAAAAATGGGAAACTGGTCAATCAAGTCCGTTTTCCCACGGATTTCGCTGAAATTATACATGTCATTTTTGCCATAATCATAATGTGCCAACACTTGGCCCAACGTAGATGCATCTGGAATGTATACAATACTTGCTATATTTCGTGTATATGAATCAAACGGAATATGGATTTGCCGTGAATTGGTTAATGGCTCGGTAAGTGTTTCATCGCAATTGTAATAGAGGAGAACATCATTTTCAATATGAATGACATTTTGTACAGCGTATTTTGCCATAAATGAATGAAGCGTGAAAAAACGCGCCGAAGTATAATGCCAGAACCCGTCGCGCCATTCTTTGTCATGGGCCGACTTTGCGGAAAAATTAAAAATATCGTCGAGTGATTCCGCTGAAACCAAAGTAATCAATTCGGCAAAAGGTTCGAAGAGAGGAATCAAATGGGCGTTTGTTAATACATAGATTTTTGTGTGTCCAAGCTTCACAAGTTGAGCAATGTTTGTCATTATGTATTCTTGAAATACGCCAAGACAAACGAGCACAATAGAAAACATTATATGTAATTTGAATAAATTATATATAAGTAATTATGGATATAATAGAACAATGTCGGGTGAATACATTACTGGCGAATACATTACTGGCGAACGTCTTCAGGCAATCGCCGATATTTATATCGGCACCGAAGACGACTTCATGTATAATCCCATAATTATGGAGCAAGCGCACAAACATTGTTTAATTTGCGAAATTGATGAGCCGTTTGATAACCCACCAATAGTATTCTTGTACCCACACAGGTTGCCCATATTTACTGGAAAGCTCCAGTATTTTCGCAACCCATTTACATTGATTACCCACAATTCCGACTATAACCTTATTGAGACCGACTCTCATGTTCAACAAATATTGATGTGTCCTCTCTTGAAACTCTGGTGGGGACAGAATCTGTGTTTCATTCATCCGAAAATGCGTCCATTGCCACTCGGTCTGGCAAACTCCATGTGGGAACATGGCGATTTGGAATATTATAGTTCGGTATCTACTGAAAAAACGAATGAAATATATTTCAATTTTAACATTGAGACAAACCGGACAAAGCGGCAAGAATGCGCCGACGCAATCAATATGCCGATGTTGCCGATGGTGTCGGTGAAAGAAAACATCCGGCGACTCGCAACATATCGTTGGTGTATTTGTCCCGAAGGCAATGGTGTAGACACGCACCGATTATGGGAGGCCATTTATTTGGGATGTGTGCCGATTGTGAAAAGGAGTCCATTTATAGATACGCTGGTTCATTATACTGGAGGTGAAATAACGATGATTGTGGTAAACTCTTGGAATAAGTGTAACTATCACATTCACAAGTGCAACGACCACATTCACAAGTGCAACGACCACAATCACAAGTGTAACGACAATATTAATGATATAGACTTTGTACCAAAATGGGCAAACTTGGCCTATTATAGAGACATCATATCGTAAAAAAACGCGTGAACAATCGCAGTGGCATTGTCATTTTCAAATGGCTGTACTTTACCGGTTTCAAAATTGGCAATTCCAAATCGCCCGTCATCCAATTTATACAAATAATTCCGGTTTCTCACAAATAGTCCATTCTCAATATCAACCTCTCTGCTAATCCAATCCGTTTTCGTATTCCAGCGTTTTGTAATGTCATACGCAAGTACAACTAGCTTGTGTGATACTCCATTTAGCATCAAGCACGATTCATCTGGTTTGCGCTGGTAAGATTCATCCACGTGAATAAAGCTATATGTGTTCCCAGTAGGAAATCGGTTCTTGAAAATTAACACAATGTTTTCGTAATTCATTTTACTATATTTGTGCTGGTAATTTTATATGATTTTGATTTATATTTTGTAGATACATTGAACATATGCCAAACACATAGTATCTAGAAAATTGAAATGTTTTGTATAACAAGACACATACAAACATAAAAATGGCAACCGAAACATTTATTAGCGAAAAATACAGGGTGGAATTATTGCACGGGGAAACCGATGAATTGTTGATGATACGTGTTCGCGAAGACACAAATACATATGAATCGCACATCCGTGTCATCGTGGATAGTCTCAATATATTCCCGGTCATCAAGAATTGTTTATTGGGAACGCACGGATACAAGCTGTTTTATGAAATGACAAACCCTCAAACACTCACAATGTGGTTTGAAGCAAGAGTGGGCGGGTTTATGTACATGGAGTTTTCATCGCATTTGCCCAAAGTTGGATGTCCGAACGGACCACGAGACCCTAATAATATGGTGTCGCGATTATCATACAAAAAGCGCGGCGATTTGTTCCAGACTCGCATATTTGGCGGCGCCCACATCCAAATAAAAGACCGCGACCATTATGATATTGGGACCACGCGAGAGCTCGTTATTTCTGGAAAAGATACCAAAGTGGTGTGCGCAAATATTGAGCACTTGGTTTTCCTACAAGCACTGACATTGGATTCATTGTATATTGATTTACATACAATGAATAATTATAATTTGCGAGAACTGACTATTAATAATTGTGATTTGGCGTCATTGGAAGGACTCCGCGGGTTTCCTCAATTGGAATCACTCACCCTGATTTCTTGCCAGATTCCCAACGGAAAACGATTGATAGAAGTGGTTTCAACACATTTGCCATGTGTAAAAAAAATTACTATAAATGAAACCGACTATGATGGGTCTATAACAATATTGTGTTGAGAACCAAATCGCATATTCCGGTTGTTAATTGGCGGTTTAGCACAAAAATGCCGAAATATATTTGAATAAAAGGCGCTTGGGTAATTGAATATTGTCATATGCGACAATCTCATTCGCACGGCAAACCTTGTTTTTTAATTCATCATACTCGCAATAATTGGTGAGGTCTTCCAATATATTTACAGAGACGCTGACACGATGCCCATCAATAAATCCCATTGTGAGGGAGATGAAATTGTACAAATCATTGTAGTTTGAAAAGGTCTTTACGTATTTAGCATATTCGATATTGCCGCGAGCCTCATAACCTCTTGAACCAAAGACGTAAATGAGGTCTTCGTCGGTGTCATACGTTATAAAGATATTCATATCAGGATTTCTGCGATAGTCGTATTCGGTGATATTAATAACCATCTGGGGACTATAATAGATAATGTCATCGGGAGCGTCGGCCATGTAGATATACAAAATAGCGTAAATCATTTAAGTTGTTTTCGCAAAACATTCTTACGATGTGGCATATTTAGGCATAAATAATAAATATATTGCGCGAATTAGTATTTAAAGTTGTTTTATTTTGTTTTACATATTATAATAATTTTAAATGAGCTCGTTTACTGCACCCCCAACACCTGCCCAAGGACAAGCCCCTGTCCAAGGACAAGCCCTCATCACTGGTGGAAGTTCTGCCTCTCAATACCGAGTGCCCGAGTTGACTACCTTCACCAATGTGAGTAAAATCGCAATTACCGAGGATAAACCGATTATGATGGACTATTGGATTGCCTCTATTGAGAAGAAGGCGCTCATCGGTGTTCGCGAGAACAACGAGAAGCTTTTAGTGAAAAGCGAGGAGGAATACACGAGCCCTATCCAGAAAATATTTAGAGCTGGAAATGAGTACATTATTATGACCGAGAACTCCTTGTACATAGTAGACAACAAGATTCCCACAAAGCGCATCACTTAATCATAAAATTGAAATCATACGTTGGAATGATTTCAATGGCATAAAAATGGGATGTTTTCAAAATAATAATGAGGGGCTTAGCAGCCCCGAACATAGTGGCAATGTGGCCGAACGCGACCGCGATGACGACGACGATGAACAACTAGAACAAATATACGCTGCTGAAAATACGGATGACCGGAACGATTTAGCCAATAATTCTTGTTATATTGGACTACCGAGCCTAGATACTGTTAGCGGTCATTATTTATATTCGCTACATGTACGCGCGGAAACCTTCTTCCGATACAACCACGAAGATGTAGACAATTATTTGCGCACATACAGTTGCGTGAAAATCCCGGATGAACGGCCCGTTGAAATAATGAAAACGCATTTTGCGTTTGAAGAAATCGGCGGCGAGCAAGTATATATTGCGCGAGTTGTATTGAAAACGTGCTGGTTGCGGATATTCCAGCGCAAGTGGCGTCGGTCTCATATTATTTTCCAATAATCGGACTATCAATTGTGTAAAAAGTCAGTTTTACCATAATCGACCAATTTCCCTGATGATAATAGAGGGATTTGCGTATAACCGTTTTCTTTCAAGAATGTTTGCATTTTTTTTACTAAATCACCCATAATAGTGGTTTCTTTTATCATTGTCAAAAACGCATATGTCAATGCGCCGGATGCCATTTCTTTACCATTGATTGGTGCCACTGTATCCATACTAAGTTGTTGGTCGGTACACCCACTTATCATATATACATTGCCTGTGGTTTCAGACTGATTTGTATTGTCGGGATATCCGTATGTATATCGCAAGTCCAACACGGTTCCGCTAAAACAACAGTCAAATAGAGCTACCAATTTTGCGCCGGGTTTTAATGTATCCCGTATCATCCGATTTAGTTCATCATCTATTATACATGTATTATATGAATATGCGTCAATTGGTACAATGACTTCATCTTGACCATCTTTCTCGTCATTGTTTAAATCCGCAGTACAGGTTCCGTGACCACTAAACATAAAGAATGCGGTGTCTCCCGGTCTAGTATTTGATAGTAATGCTTGAAGACCTTTTAGGATGTTTTGTTTTGTCGGTTTTTCTGGCGTGTTATCATTCAATAGTGTTACATTTGTAAAATTATATTTATTTTTGAGAAGGTCTTCTACGTTTTTTGTGTCATTAATACATCCATACAATTCATTTATGGTTCCTGTATAATTGATTCCAACCAAAAATGCTGTTTGTTTTTTTACGTTAATCATATCCTGGTTATATTTTTCAGTTAATTTTTTTAAAATATTATTTGATTCGGTTATTGCTTTATTAATTAGATTTCTTTTAAAAATATTATGTATTCGCATCAAATTAATTTTGCGTATTGTTGCGTTCAATTGTTCTCTAAGTTGAGATACATTTGCGTTGTATATTTCAGTTAGTGTTGGCATATATATATACCAGAATATTATATGTATTACATAAAAGGTGCGCGTAATTTATTCACAGACCGGTTTAACTCGGCATCGCATTTCGTCTTTGGCTTAGCAACAATATTTTTTCCATTGATTATGCCGTTTTTTCTACTATACCAAGCACTCGACTCTTTTTATTCTTATGCCAATGGTAAAAAAGACACCAATTTACTCGTTGACCTGGCAGAGTACTTCATTGGATATTTAGTTGCAGTTATGGCGTATTATGCGGTCGCTTAACATTCAATACTTTTGAGCGCCGAGAAATATTGTGTCGAAACCATTATTTTGCGTTTTCGCATTTTTGATTCTTTTTTGTCAACGACTGGACCCTCTATTACTTCCGCGCGAGATATGAATATATTCGGGAACTCGGTTAATAGCATTTTTTTCACAAACTCATAAACAAATCGCAACACTTCTTCTGAACAATTTCCCACAATAAGACATCCACCCGTGCGAAATATCATGAAACTGACTTTCGTGTATTTCAGGGTTTTGGTCAATTCCTCCACGGTCAAGTTCCGGTCTTCTTCCATCACGGTTCCGCGCTGCCTCTCTGCGTCCATCCCGAAATCATTATAGAAGTAGTATTTACATTTCACGCCCGGGTAATTACACGAGTCGTAGGTTGCGTCAATATCGTATTTCCCGCGCAAAATCGAATGAAGCGTGTCGCGATTAATGTTGAAATTACACGTGAAGTTGGAATTGATGAGAACGTTCTCATTGGGCACATCGCGGAATGAAACCGGTTCCGTGAACATCGGGGTCATCACTTCCAAGATGAAGATTTTGACGCGGTCAAACAGGGACTCATTCAATATACCCGGGATTTCCAGTTTCCCCGTATTGAATACTTTCACGTGGATTTCGTGGAATCGCCCGTCGCGGTTCAAGAATCGGAACGTGATGGCAATACAATTGAACATAGCCCCGCATTTCTCTTTTCCGCGATAATTGGTGACATTTTTGGTGGAAATCCCAATGGTGATTTTGCGCTCGTCTTTGAACTTGTTTTTTTTCGCAATTGGATTGTCGATTTGTTTGATGATTCGCTCGGTATAATAATAGGTCTCGCCGAGTTTGCGCATATTCTCGGCACATTCTTCTTTGGAATGTGCCGCGACTTTCATCTGTTTCTTGATGATTCCCTCGACGGGTTTCCAATATTCGACAACCGGCAATGACCAAAATATTCGGGCGACGTCAATGTTTGTTTGATTAATGTAGAGGAGCATGGTTTTTGTTGATATATAGAGGTCATCGCAGCGGGGTTCGATGGTGGATGATGTGTTATAAATGGTTTCTTGGATGGGTTTGGTGGCTGGTAATGACGTGTATTCCGCATTACTATCAGCATCATAATTATTGAGAAACTTCGCCCATTCATCGTTTAAATTGGTTGACATTGTTATTATTTGTTAATCTTATTTATATTGTTTATATAATTCAATTTTCCAAGGAACCACATACAAATAGTCCCTTATCCACCCAAACCATATAAAGTTTACAACATTATTAGCCCAATGAATACTTCCAACGAAGAATCCCAACCTTGGTGCGAAAAGTATCGCCCCACCCAGTTTGACAATATTGTGCTCGACCCATATAACAAGGAAATCTTCCTGAATATGCTGAAAAACAAATATTTCCCCAATATTTTGCTCTATGGTCCCCCAGGAACGGGTAAAACCACCACTATCATCAACCTGATAAACGCATACCAGAAGTCGATGAAACAGATGAACCGCGGCCAAGTAATTCATTTAAACGCGTCCGATGAGAGAGGCATTGATATAATACGTTCACAAATATACCAGTTTGTCAGAACCAAGAATCTATTCGAAACCGGGTTCAAGTTTGTCGTGTTGGATGAAGTGGATTACATGACAAAAAACGCGCAACAAGCCCTCAAATACTTGCTCCAAAGCTGCGGTCCCAATATCAAGTTTTTCCTCATTTGTAATTACATAAGCAAAATCGACGTGTCACTTCAACAAGAGTTCATTTGTATTCGGTTCAACCAACTCCCGCAACAACAAATCCACGCGTTCATGCGCGATATTTGTAATCGTGAGAAGTTATCGCTTACGGACGCCAATATTCAGGAAATCCAGCAGCTCTATAACTCGGATATTCGCAGCATGATTAATTTTATCCAGCTCAACCAGGAAATCAACAGCAGCAAGAATGCGAAACAGATTATCACAAAAGGTGTGTGGGAACGCCTCTACGTTGTAATGCGAGAGGGCGACACGACGGTCATCAAAACCATGATTAACAATATTAGCATCCAATACAACATCGATAAAAAGCAAATTGTGCGCGACTTCTACAATTATATTATCGTCGACAAACCACAAGTTATAAAAATGCTGGACAACATAGAGGTTATTATCCACAATACGGAATGCTCCATCAACCATTTAATTGACTATTTTGCCATCTATGGGCTACTGGATGTCACCGATAATATATAATTGTGAACCAGTATAGAAATAAACCCGAATATATATTCATATGACAACACCATTCTCATCAGTTGCCGGATATTTGGAACTCATTCTTGGCCCTATGTTCTCGGGGAAAACCACGCGGCTTATTGAGAGGTATCGCGCCTACACATATATTGGAAAAAGCGTTGTCGTGGTGAATTATTCGCTGGACCGCCGATATAGTTCGACGATGTTGTCGTCGCATGACCGCGTCGAGATTCCGTGTATTTTCGCGGACTCGTTGATGGAAACGGCCAATATGAATATGGTCATTGATGCCGATGTGGTCCTCATTAATGAAGGGCAGTTTTTCGCGGATTTGGTGCCCGCGGTTCATATGATGATAAATCAACATAGGAAACATGTGTATGTGTGCGGCCTGGACGGAGACTTCAGGAGAGAGCGATTTGGCACAATTCTGGATTTGATACCATTCTGCGACCGTGTCGAGAAGTTGTCGGCGTTTTGTGCGGAATGTCGCAATGGTACACCGGCAATTTTTTCCAATCGGATTACCGCGGAATCATCGCAAGTGGTTATTGGGAGCGACAACTATCGGCCCTTGTGCCGCGCATGTTATATGAGGACTATATAGTTGGTAAATAATTATACTTAAGTCATATGCCTATTCAAGATTATCAAAACAAACATCACACAAAAACTGTTTTTCACCACCAGCAGGAAACCACGGAACTACGCCTTTCTCGCCACAACAACATAATATGTTGTCATTAGTTGCTGGTATTTTTTGAATAATTTTATTTTTTGTCTTCGCTCGGCATTCCTTCGGCCAAGCGCAAATTATTAACTCGTTCAGCCGACCGTGCGGTCTTATAATTCTGCGACTTCATATCTTGTTTCACAATATCGGCTTCGCTGGTTACATATTTCTTTTCACGTGAAAATGTGATTTTCTTGTCGTATTTTGGTAAACGGGTTTCTTTCTTTGACATTAGCAATAATGTCAAAATATTTTTATATTGTATCTATAAATATTTTAGAGTCTTATTATATAATGGCAAAAACGCGGAAACGCCAAATAAAAAAACGCGGTGGCGCGTCGTGTTTATTTGTTTTAGGTAGTATAATTGATAGTATTGGAGTTTTAATTAAAGCTATTGATAGAGTTAAAA
>Ga0255075_1000139_pt1 | contig 16807 bp, 17 predicted proteins | sample Colum_Law_RepA_8_FD_188579 | JGI IMG/M metagenome (GOLD analysis project Ga0255075, IMG submission 188579) | Freshwater microbial communities from Columbia River, Oregon, United States - Colum_Law_RepA_8h | ecosystem: Environmental > Aquatic > Freshwater > River | place: USA: Oregon | collected...
CCACTTTTTCCGTAGGTCCATACAGAAGTTTTCAATCTATTTATTCAGAATTACACAGGTTCCTGTAAAAAAATCTGAATATGAACGTGATTGTATTCAGATTTGTAAAAAACTAATTAAAAATCCTGAAACAGAATTGTTGTTAACACCTATTAGTGGTAAACGTTATATTAACAATGAAGAATTACAAATTTCAGTAATTCTAAATTCACACAATGTTCAAATTATTAATCACATTTACTCCTATACCATTTTTATTGAGGGTAAAGAATGGGAAAGATTGATTGATTTCTTTAATCAAGAGGTTGAGTTTCGTAGAGAAGAGTTAGAAAAACACATCACTTCTAATATCAAACACTCATTACAAAACATTTTGGTCAATATCTAATGAAAAACAATTACTTTAAAATAACATTTTGGTTTGGTGTAATATCAATATCATTCGTAACACTATTAATTGGTCTTGTTGGGATTAACCTTTATCCATTTATTATAGATAAAATTCCATCCAAAAATAAAGTTAGTGGTGTCGAAATGTTTTCACCTTTAGATACTGTGATTGTATACGACACTATCAACGTTAGTAAACCTACAATAAAGAAAATTGATACGCCACAAGTAAAACCTATTACTATAGAAAAAAAGATTGATGTACCAAAAAATCAAGATACATCCAAAACTCAACCCAAGGATACTACTTTGACAAATGTTCCTTCAGGACATCTTTAATCAATTCTCTTAGACTTTCGTTTTTTCTTGGTTTGTAAGATACCATAGTTGGTTTATTACCTTTACCAACTTTTGGGTCTTTCTTTTCCTCTCGTCTTTTTTGAGCACACGCCGCCTTCTTTTGTGAATCAGTCATTTTAGATGCAACACCCGCAGCTCGGCATTTTGGATAACTTTTTGAATCCGCATCAGGTCTACCACATGGAGGATGACCACCACCATCTTTTTTTCTACAAATGTTTACCCAAGGACCTTTAGGTTGTTTAGAACCTTTTGGTTTTTTCTTGGTACCAAACCAAACGGCCAAATCTTCTTTTAACAAATTATTTAAGATTTCTTCTTGATTGTGATTATTCATAGATAAAGACATTAGTTACTTTATAAATATCTTGGTTTATTTTTAGTATATGGAAGATACTTTAAATTCACAAATAATTTTATTTGACACTATCGTCATTAAAAATTCTGAAGATTTTGATAAATTCTTAAATGAAATCACCGATGAACAAAAAATTTATGTTCTAAAGTTAGGTATTCAAAAAGCTTTTGAATCGGGAGTATTTTCACTACAAGAATCCGAAATATTATCTAAATCTGTAAGAACTATTTAAAATAAAAAAGGGGACCATTTGGTCCCCTTTCTTATTATCATCAAATTGATTATCTCAATTCTCTCAAGTCGAATGTTCTAACACCATCAACTGTAACTCTACCATAGAAACGGTTGTTAACCATTTTCTTAGCGTATCTTGTCATGATACCCTTGATAGGTGTGAAGTTGAATGGGTTATACATTGTTGGAGTTAATTGTAGAGGTACATACGGTGCGTAGATGTAACCTGTGTCTAACAATGATGTTCCTTTGTGTCCCAATAACACTTGGTTAGCTGGGAAGTAAGGGTCACGGTAAACTTGGTATCTACCTGCCAATGTTCCAACTCTTTCAATACCCATGTTGTATTGGTCTTGCTCAGGAGCTGCGTTTGATACGTGGAAGTACTCCAAGTCATCAAAAATTGCAGATACCTCAGAAGATACAACAATCCAGTTAGCTCCACCTCTTAAGGTAGATTTGTGGATTTGAGCTGAGATTTGGTTGATTGCAGTGATAAGAGTTTGGTTCCAATCCTTCTGAGTGTAAGGAACTGCGTTTCCGCCTAATCTCTTCCATCCGTTGTAATCCCAACGTAAGTTCCAAGCTGCGCCTTTTCTAAGGTCTCTTAAGATTTCACGGTCGATTTCAGCCGCAACTTGTTCAGACAATAAAGCTGTCAATTCAGCTTCAGCGTCAATGTTGTGGAACGCCGCAACGTCTTGAGCCATTTCAGGTGACCATTGTGCTCTTAACTTTCTTTCAGTTACAGAAACTGTAACAGACTGAAGGTCAAAAGAAACTTCACCAATCTTATCTTCAAATTCAAGGTTTTTATAAACTTTGTAAGTAGTAACAAACGCGTTGCTATCTGCAGTTGAAGAAGAGAATTGAGTTCCACAATAACCATCAATAGAGTTAGTTGAAACTGTACATGGAGTAGTTAAATCAACTTCCAAGTAAATTTTACCAGCCGCATCACATACGTCATAGTAAGAACCACCGTCAGTCTTAGAACTTGGGAACGCTAAGTTTTGGTTTGCACCGTATTGAACAATACCCTTACCGTATCTCTGAGTTACAACTCTGAACAAGTAGTTATTTGCTGTGTTAGCCGAAGTGTAAACGTTAGTTGACTTACCTCTGATTGTCATACCAGCCAAGAAAGTCTCAGTATCCATAGGTTGACCGTCAGGACCGATAAGTTTACCCGCTCCGTCTGATGCGAAACCTGACATAACCAACAATACTTTTGTAGTTGCTGAATTATAAGCATAAGCCGAAGGAAGCATAACATCACCTACCCACTTAACAGTAGCGTTTGGTGCAGTTATAGCAGTCCACTCACCTCTAGAGTAATCGTAAAGACCTGGTGGGTCAAGAGCTGGTTCGTTACCTTCATAGAACTTGTCATACAAGTCTTTCTGAGTGTTTGGGTTGTAACCACTGTTTGGTGTTTGACCTGAACCTGCGTTAGGTGCTCCATAAGGTGCGTAGTGTTGAGCGTTTGTTGAAGTTTCAGTTTCGTACTCCTGAATGAAAGGTACGAAGTAGAACAACTTACCGATAGGAAGGTTCATTGCTTGTACAGAAACGATGTCGTTAGCCAAAAGTTTAGAGAATACTCTCCTTACGATTGGAAAAACTACAGTTTCGAAAGAACCTGAGTCAGCAGTTGTTGATGCTTCATTGATGAGGTGTGACGCTTGGTTTTCATATAATTGAGCGACGTTCTCTTTTAGGTGACCTTTTAAGCCTTCTAGGAACCCTAATTTGTCCCATTTGTTAATTGTGTCTTCTTTGATAACTTTCAAGTGCTTAAGACCGATGTTACCTACAAGACCTGATTCTAATAATGCTCCCATTTTAGTTTTGGTTTTTTTATTTTTAGTTTATTTAGATTTTTGACATTAAATCTTTAATTCTTAAGAATTGCGGATTTTCGTATGTCTTTGACTCAATTAAGTTTTGTGATGAACCTGAACTCATTGAGTTGTTGACAACTTTGTCAACACTCTCATTGATGTTTTTAGTATCAACATAACCTAATTGGTCTTTGATTGTTTTATAGAGTTGTTTTGATTCTTTTAAAGATTCTACAGAATCAAATCTTCTCAAAATGTTTATTTTTTCTTTTTTGGTAGTAGAATGTTCAGTGAACAATCTAGTTGCGTAAGCCAAGTTTGAATTGAAAACAGCCACTTCGTTGAGTTTTTCTCTGAATACATTTAATGCTTTTCTATATTCTTCGTTTTTCTCTCTAAGTACTTTTATTTCACTATCAACAGACTCTACTTTAACACCGTTATTAGTGTAATTGTAATTTCTGTTATTAGTGATACCTTTTCTCAAACCTCTACCTTCTTTAGAGCCCATACCATAAGTTCTAGCAGCTTCTTTAGTTTCCTCTTTTTCGTAATCTTTGTAGTGTCCTTTTGTTTCACCAGCTTTCTTTTCAACACCGTCTACATCCTTGCGTTTGTATTCATGTTTTTTAGAACCATAGTTTTCTTCCATTTCACCTTCTTTGAATTCGAATTTAGCTTTACCAGTACCCATAGCTTTTGGACCTTCTTTTTTCTTTTCGTCGAAACCCTTTTTTGGTAATGTTTTACCGTACTTAAATTTAGGATTTCCCATTCCAACGCCTTTTGGTTTTACAGTCATTTTAGCTTCTTCGAGGTGATAGTCTTCAGAATTCATGTCTTCATCATCTTCTTCATCATCTTCTTCATCTTCCATGCCTTGTTCAGACATTTCAATTTCGTAAACAACTTCATCATCTTCTTCGTACATTTCATTGTCCATTTCTTCATCAAGTCCTAAAGCACTTAATACAGCATCTAAATCAGTGTCTTCTTCATCCAACTCTTCGTTGAATTCCATGTCCTCTGACTCGTCAAGTTTTACAATGTACTCAACGTCTTCATCAGTATCTGTGATGTGTACGTCTTTACCATTTTTCTTAACGATGATACCATCTTCTTCACTCATAGATTTGAAGATTTTCAAGATTTCCTCGTCTGACGCGTTTGATAAATCAATAGTGTCTTCATCTTCCATGTCAGACATTTCCATGTCATCCATTCCGATGTCAGACATTCCCATGTCATCCATTCCGATTTCTCCCTCGTCGTTATCAACTTCGTCGTCCATGTCAACCATGTCCAACTCAGTATCCATTTCAACCTCATCTTCAGTTTCTTGTTCTGAAAGAGATTCTTTTACTAACTGACTGATTTCTTCCTTCATAGTAGAAGCAAGTATTCCTTTTGCGTTTTCGGCAATTACTTCTTCAACATTTCTCATTTGAATCAAAGCCTCTTCAACTAAATTTTTAGTTTCTTGCATTATTTTTTCTTAATAAATATTGCGCCAAACAAAAAAATCCATTTTTGAGACCTTCATTAATAAAAAACCTCAAAAATGGATAAAAAAAAAGTGGTCAGATTTGACCACTTTAATATTATTCGATTACTTCATCAATCTTACTTTCACCAACCGAAACGATTCTCCAATCGTGTTGAAATCCTTGGTACTTCTCAGTGACCTTGGATTCTACGTCGGTTACTGAATAACCTTTAACCAATTTCTCTTCTCGAATTTTTTTTAATCTACCTGAATTTTCATCGGGTAACTCGTAAACAATTTTTGCTACAAAGAATTTTTCATCCATAATTTAAAGTTTTTTATCTTCCCAAAAAATCGGATAATTTTTTCATTAAGTCAACTGATTTTTCAATTCCGTGGTCTTTAATGTGTTCTTTTTTTTCTTCATCCAAGTTTTCTTCGTACTTAACCCTATCTTCAGGGTTGTTGAAGAGGTATGCACCAGGTGTTGACGGTGACGATACTAAATCAAAACAAATAAGTTCAAAATCATCTTGTACTTCATTTTGTTCCCCAACTTTCTTTATTGAACCAACTCCACGAGAAGATACACCCATAGTAACACCTTGTCTCATTAAGTTAGCAGCAATGTCACCTTTAGTAGAAACAATACCTTTTTCGTGAAATCCTGGCGAAGTTAATAATTTTAATTTACCCATTAGAACATTACCATCCCACCAAATATCAGTAATTAGATGTGAAACTCTATCCAAGTCAATGAGAGATGACTCAGGGTGATTTAATTCAGAAGTTGACAAACCTTTTTTAATTGCTGTCTTATATTTTTCAGATTCTCTCTTTAAAATCTTTTCAGGATACACTCTACCGTTTCTATTAGGTACACCGTATTTCTGTAGTACAGCATAAAACTCAAAAGGATTCCTATAGTCTAATTCTTTTTGTTCACGAAGAATGTCAACATTTTTTGGGTCTGATGGTGATATCCATCCCGCATCCATTTCAACTAAAATACCCTTACCCGTTTCACTGGCATTTAATATTCTATAATCTTTCATCTTATCTTTTAAATGATAAATACTAAGTTATAGGAATGTTTTCTCCGATATAGGGTTTTTGGATGATGAAAATAAAAATTTAGTATTTCGTATGATACAATTTTTATAGATTTCTTTGATAATTTTTTTAACAGAATCTTTAACTATTGTTGATTTAAAATCTAATTCATTTTTGGTGAACAAGTTTATTTCAAGACTCATAAAACTTTTTTTACCAACCTGAATCCCACTAGTTCTCAAATCTAAATCAACGATAAAATTTTCATGGAATAGTTCTCCATTTAAACTTTCATAAACAGAATGTTTAATCTCTCTACTGAGATTTCCAACAATTCTTACCCAATTTTCATATTCATCTTTAGGTAATACCCACGTTTGAAGGTTTATGTACAATGACTTTAAATTTTTAGAATCAACAGTACCATAAGATGTTTTCAAAGATTCATATTGATTGATTTTAATTGTTTTACCTTTTTTCATTAAGTTAATTTTCTAACTTTTATTGTCCTTTTAAAAATTATAACTGAATTTCACCAAATTACCAAATATTTCTTGTATATGTTAATAGTTGTTGTAAAAGGTAACATTGAGAAATCTCTTAAAGAACTTAAGGGAAAGGTAATCAAAACCAAGCAAACAAAAAAACTCCTTGAACTTAAGGAGTTTGATAAAAAATCGGTAACTAAGAGAAAGAAAAAATTGTCAGCCCAATACAAACAAAAGATTAGGACTCAAGAACAATAGATTCACCAAGTTGTTTCAATCTTACATAGTTGAGTTGGTCAAATTTTTCAGACTGAATTTTTTCAATCGTTTCTTTGATAGTTTTTACAACATCACTTTCAGATTCATTGTCTTTCAAAGAAGATAATTTTTGAACCGTATTTTCTTTTAACGTTTCAAACTCTTTTTCTAAATCTTCTTGGTTACCAGCAAAAACGTGAAAAACATTCTTTTTGGTTGTTTCATCCAAAGTATCCAAATACCTTTGAATTGTTTGATTAGCAATAGTCACCATAGATTTTAACGGAATCTTTGTAAGATTCTCATTAATTTTAGGTTTTGACATTAACACACCTAAAACATTTTTCTTAGATTGAACCCTTTCTTGAATGTTAATTGAATTAAGATACACCAAGATATCTAAATCTTTGTATCGGTTTTCAACATTACTACCATTTTTTGGTAATTTTACATTTTCCAATATCTGTCTAATCAACGAAATGCCTTCTTCCAAATATTCTTTAGCATCTTCACTACTAAGATTTTTAGGTGTAGACAAGTCGTCATACAACGAATATAACTTCGAGTAAGATTTGTTTTCTAAAATATTATGTTTGAATTCTTTAAGAGTTTTCTTAAAGTTGGCTGGATTACTGTAAGATTCCAGTAGGTTTTTTTCGATAATTGATTTAATTTCTCCGAATGTCATATTTGCAGGGGTTATTTGGATTCATAAATAAATATTACGAACCAAGTAACTTATCCAATTCCTCAGCAATTTTTCCTAAGTTTTGTTGACCAATACTTAAATCTAAGAATTTTGAACCATGAATATCATTTTCTAAGAGAATATTTAAGTCTTTTATACTGGTAGATTCAGGTGTTACCGCAGCCTCTTCACCAGGTGGAGTTTCGGGTGTTTCAGGTGCTCCTTCTCCACCAAACTCAGCATCAAATCCGCCACCTAATCCACCGGGTAATTCTGTTGCCGCTGGTTCACTAACCTCACCTGGAGGTGCTGCCGGAGCTCCCGCACCTTCTTTACTACCATATAACTTATCCAATGTATCAAAGATACCTGTCTTAACAATAACTGTAGGAGTATTTTTAAGTTCCTCACCAATGGCTCTCTCCATTCTTTGTTGTAGTAAGTCAGTTCTAATTTCATCATCAGACCAACCAAATATGTGCTTTTTAGCCCATGTTGAAGATGCTGGTTGAATACCGTTTCCTGGGTCTGTAACAGCATCTTTATACAACAACATTTTTTCCTTCCACAAATCAACTTTTAACAAATCAGCTTGTGTCGAAGGGTTTGTTAAACCTAAAGTAAAGTTTGAAACTTCTTCTTCAAATCCCAATAAGAAAAGGTGAATAATAGCAATTTTATTCATCTCTTGCAACATTGATTTTTGAATTCTGTTGATAGTTCTAGCAAAACGAATATCCTGTAGTGCTAATGATTTTCCATCACCAACAGTTTCTTCAAATCCCAAGAATGTTTTTGGAATACGAAGTGCTGTTACAAGTTTTTTCTGAATGTATTCAATATCGGCAATTTCAGAAAGGTTTGTTGCTCCTGGCAAAGTTTCAATTGGAGAAGGTTGTGCAGGGTCTCTTACAGGGATGAAATAATCTTGGTCAACCGCCATTTGGTTGAATCTCATATCAACATTACCTGTCTTTGAATCTACAATTTGTTCTCTTTTGAATTTATTGGCAACTCTTTGTACATATGCTTCAATATCATCATCTTCCATGTTACCAACAAACACTTTGAAAATTCTCCTTTCAGGTGCTCTTGATGTTCTGTAAATTAACATTGCATCTTCTGATAACAAAAGTTGTTTCCAAGTACGTCTTGATTTTTCCAACATGGATGTACCATAAGGAAGTTTTCTATCATCCCCCAATAATCTGAAATGACCTATTTCCCATGGTTGAAAATCTATGTTTCTCGATTTCCAAACAAATTTAAGACCTTTGCTATTGTCAGGTGTTTTTATGTTAGAGGTACCCATCCTTTCCGACATACCCAACTCATATCTTTCTATTTCAATGTTTGGAAGTTGAATACTACCAATAACCCCTTTTTCAGGGTCAAGTCTAAGATAAATAAAGTTGTCACCATACTTACACGTATTTCTTGTCCACATTGGTAAGTTAGTGTTGATGTCTAAAGAATTATTAAATAAATCGGCTAATACGGATTTTATTCTTTTAGATTCTGAATAAATTTGTAGAATAAAACCATCTTCGTTTGGTGTTGTAGATTCTTCGGCGTAAATGTCCAATGCTGCGGCTATCTCAGGAGTATATTCCATTGACTCATAGTCGTAGTAACTTGCCATTCTATTTGGCTCATAATAAATTGCCTGATTGTAAAGATTACTTTCAACTTTAGCAAACTGATTTGACAAATAAAATGATTGTCTTGCTTGAAGTTTTTCTTTTTCGTATTCTGCTTTATCGGTTGTACGAAGTAATTCTTTTCTATCAAACTTATAGGTTGGAAAATCTTGATTCAATAAAGCATCTGGACCAAGAGCTCTTGATAGTCTTTGCCAAACAGTAAATTTTTGTTCTGAACTCATTTTCTATAATTTAATTCAAATAGGTCTTTTATAAATACTACTTTGGATTAAATAACCAACGATACTTTTCATAATCATCCCTTGTAGGATTATGTTGTTGATTACGATTCATCCCTGCCTGTGAAAATTGTGGTATCTGTGGATTAAAGTATTGTGATTGGTCTTTGCTTTCACTAATTACTGTTGACCAAGAATCCAACATGGCCTTTGTTTGACTAACGACTTTAACCAAAGATGGGAATGCTATTTCCGCAACATATAATGCCATGGCAATTGACATAATACAATCATCGTGATGTCCTTTTTGGTGGTCAGGTCTACCATTTATGTAGACAAATGTACCCATTTCACCCAATAATCTTGAAGACCTTACTTTAAATTCATGTCTAACCGCCTCCTCAAATGCTGCAATAATCTGAACTCTTTTATTGTTAAAATTAATTCCCGGTATTTTTTCGTTTGCCTTTGGGTCCCATTTCCATTTATTTGACATATCAACTCCGTCAATATAGAAATTTTTATATCCAAGTTCTTGAAGTCTTCTTGCCGTTGCAACACCCATACCACCTGTTAAGTCAGTCACACAGAGTGCTGAGTACATGTTTCCCCACTTGTAAGCGATTTCCGCTAACGTATCGGGTGGAAGTTTACCCACAAACTCTAAAACTTGCTCACGGGTATCAAAATCAATAATCTCAATACAAGAAAAATCCTCAGAATCTCCCCTTGAAACATCAACACCCATAACGTATTTGTGCCCATTTTCAGGTTCTTTCCAAATCCAAAGTTGATTACCCATTAACTTGGCGTTTGGTTCTTTTATATCATTTTTTTGTATTTTCTGAGTTATATTTGAATCAAATACGTTATCACCTGAACCAAGAAAATTACATTCTAATTCCTGAGAAACTTTTCTTTTATCATATTTCAGTTTTTTAACCATACTTTCAAACCAAGATGAACATGGCCTATAACCTTGTTCCATATAGTTAAAAATTTCATTATAATCTCTATCATAAGGATTATCTAAAGGTAGTTGAATTACAATATCTGTGGAATATTCTTCCTTATTTAACAAATAATGAATAATATCCTCACATTTAACCAAATATAAGTCTTTAGTATAACGAGGGTCACGAAACCAAAACATTGGCGTGATTTTAAAATCATTCATACCCCTTTGGGCTTGGTCGTAAATTTCGTAGTAAATACGGTCGTATCCGTTAGGTGTGGAAATAACCACAACTTTACCACCTGTAGATAGAGACGCCATACAAGCCGACCAAAAATCACTGTCAGCTTCAATAAACGCCGCCTCGTCAAATATTAGAACCGTGGGGGTGTAACCACGCAAAGCATCTTTTGATGTTGCAACCGCTTTAACTTCACAACCGTTATTTAATTTATAATGTTTGGCAGCATTTTTTTCAGGTGAAAACCCAATACCAACCCAACTTGGCCATTGTTCTACAAAAGCTCTAATCTTATTTGCAAATTCAACTGAGGTTTCTAATTTGTTTGCAATAATTAGAATTTTTTCAGGTTTTTCTTTTCTAGCAAATGAGACTTTCTTACTAGCCCAAGCAGCAGTGACAGTAGATACACCTGCCTGACGATACTTTAATGCAATATTTTCGTTGTAATTTTCATAGTCTTCAACCAAGGTAACTTGGTCTTTAAACAATTCCAACGGGACAAACCTTGAAACGGTATTGTCATAAGTTTGTAGGTATGTTTTAAGAGCATAAGGAGTGCTCTTCATGCACTTCTTATATTCAATTAAAACTTGTTCTTTTGTGTAATTCATTAATCAGGACGGCCAATACCTAATCCTGTCAAGAAATCAAGACCATCTTCCTCATCTGAATCTTCCTCAGATTCATAGTCTTCGTACGTTTCTTTATTCTTCTTAGCGACTTGTAAAACACGTCTGAAAGCATCTGTTGCTTTTGACTGTTTAGAAGTATCCTCAGAAATTGCATCTCCAATAATCTTGATGAATTCTTCGGCAGGAAGTTTATAGAGTTCCATTTGAAACCAATTGATAAGACCTCTGTTTTCATCTTCAAAAACTTCGTCAGGAAGAGCAAATCTAATTTTTTCAACAATTTGCGGACCAATTCTCAAAGTCCATGCTTCCATTGGTAATGTATCAACCTCTTGTTGAACTCTTTGTCTTACATCGGCATCTTCAGGAAATCCATATCTCCCTTTCGCTTCTTCAAGACCTTTAATAACCTCGTGGCATAAAATTGGGAAAATCAAACCCCAAGCGTTGATTGTGGTGTCTGAAGCACCGTCACCATCACCGTCACCATCATCATCACTTGATGATTCAAGTTTAACGGCACCACCAATACCTTGACCCGACTCACTCATCATCTCAATCATTTCTTCCATAGTAAAATACATGAAATCGTTGATTGTCATAATACTCAAATATGCTGGATATAGACGAGGGTCAATATCATTTAATCTTGAACGAACTTCAGGTTTTTGAAAAACATAATGACCTTTTTTTGATGTACCTTGGATAATTGCGTTGATAAGATTTCTCTTATGTTTTTCCATTTCAACATCCATTTCAGGTTCTACTGTGGCGGTAATTTCACCTGGTTTACCCATTTTAAACTCGGGTGCTTCAAATGGTCCTAAATTTGCATTAATCTCAAACCAATCGTCAGGCATTTGAATTTCATCCAAAGAAGCGTCAATTGCAAGTTGCTCTAACTCTTCTTTATGACTTCTTTCAACATTCATTATTGTTTGAACATTTTGCATTTGTTGCATATAAATCATCATCCCAACTTGTTGAGATGTAATTGGTCTGCCTGTAACATCACGTAACTTATCGGCAACCTGTTTGAAACGATTGGTCATTAGACGTTGAACGTCTTTTTCACCCTTTCTAAAAGCAGGATTGGTTGCAAATGGAGACTCAGGACTAGAAATTTTTCTTTCTAATGAAGGGTCCATTCTTTCGGGAGTATCCCCGTAATCAATCTGTTCTTTAATCTTTTTTGCCATCGTTAAGTATGTCTTGAATTGCTTTTAAAATTTCCGCCTTAGCAGCCTCAAGCTTATCTTTCTTAGCCTTTGGTGCAGGATTTTCGTTTGGATTTGGATTTTTACCGGGGTGAGCAGGTCTTGTTCTTGGACCTGGTTTTACCGTAGGTTTTGTCTTTGGTGGTGCTGTAGTTGGGTTTTGTTCAGCAATCATACCCATTAAATCAGATTTAGTCATTCTTGGTTTTATTGTTTTCTCAACCAAAGATACAATTTCTTCTTCAATAAAAAAAGTCATAAGTGATTTTCCTTCATCCATATTCTTTTTTACTGACCTAACACATCTTTCATATTTAGCATTTCTGTCAGAACCTAATTGTGAGTGACAGATAGCCCATGGATTATTATCATTCTTTTTAATTTCGTTGAATTCACCGGTACCATCATCATAATTACCAAAACCATCATCAGTTGAAGGACCTACTTGATGAGGGTCTTGAGTTCTCTCACCTTTTTCAAAATCCATAGGGTCTTCTTCATCTTCCTTCATTTCTTTTTCATAAACTTCAAATGGTTTTCTTTCACTTTTAAGTTTATCAATGGTTTGAGTATCATCCTTAGAAACCATAGTATTTTCTGAGAGCCCCATTTTGGTTATCAATAAATTAATTTGACTCTCAGTCAAATTAGAAATAAGTTTTTTTGATAATCCCTTATCAAGTAATTTAACGACATTAGATTTCATAAACGGTGTTTTTTTCAAATTCGAGAATTAAATCTCGTTCATAAAGTTTATTTTTCACACTTTCTTCAGATTCGCCAAACCTAAATACTAATCTACCTTTATTGTATCCATTATTATCCAACTCCCATCCTAACGCTATTACTCCGTCCATGGCATCGGACATTCCAAAATAGTCTGATTTTTGGATTAATTCAAATTCAATTTCAGTTTTTCGTAAAACACCAACTTTTATTATGTGTTTTAAATCTGGTGGTGAGGGGTATCCGTTAGATGGCATACTATCCCAAGAGGGACCCCATATATCATCTAAATCTTGTGAAAAAATAAATTCATATAAGTTATCACCTTTGTAGTCCGGACCAAGTCCATTTACATAGATTAGATAACTCATAAAATAATTCCTTCGGGAGATACTTTAATCTGTTTATTCTTTGATTCAAATACTAAATTATTTTTATTGGTTCTACCAACAAAAACATATTCAATGTTTTCTTCAAGGAATTTTTTACCCGCTAATTCTTGTTCCAAAGATGTTGATAATCTACCAACTTTTTCTGACATCATTTTAGATTTAGTACCTTTTTCTTTTTGTCTTTCTTCTAAAATAATGTTGTCAATTTTCTTTTCGTTTTCAGTAATTTCAAAATACTTACTCAATACTTTATCAACTTTACTTTCTTTGAAAATTGCATCAAATATAGGACCAGCGTTTTCCATAGGTTCTGCAGGGATTTCAACATCCGCTTCCATATCTACGTCCATATCCATGTCCATATCAGGTTCCATACCCATATCTTCATCACCCATTTCTGATTCAGCATCAACATCTTCAAATTTACTCATAACATCTTCCATATCTTCAGGAGATAGTTTTGATAAATCTAATGAAGATAGAACCATGTTAATAACATATTTAATATCTTCAGAAGTCATACCCTCTTGAGAATCAAGAGTTCTGATTTTTTGAGTTAATTTACCTGTTAATTTTTGAATTACTTTGAAGTTAACTTTTTCTTCAACAGTATCTATGTCTGATGGCATCAATTCTGATGTGTCTGACATTTCAGTATCTGACATTTCCATGTCATCTACAGGAGCGTCCGCCATTGGTAATTCAGGTTCAGGTAACATAGGTGGTTCTACAGGTGTTGCAGGTGCCTCCATTTCAGGAGCCGCAGGCATTTCAGATTTTGGTGTTTTTAAAACAAACTTTTTTTGTTCACCATAAAGAGAAACTTCTTCAGCAACATTATGTAGTGAGTTTACTTCTTTGATTAGAAGATTTAATCTCTTCAACGCTTGTCCGTATGAAGAATAATATCTTCTATTTCTCATTGGCTCGATATAATCAACGCCAGATTCATTAATAGCCTTTTTAATGATGTAACCACTTTTTTCTTTTACGATGTGATAGGTTGCGCCATCAATTAAATTGATTGAGTAGTCGGATGTATTTTCTGAAATGATAGAAGTCATACCGTAATTCGCAATCTCCATAATTCTTTGGAGTTTGTCGTTTCCTTCTAATTTTTCACTTCCGATAGGTTTTAGTTTTGCCATGGTTTTTTATTTATATTTTTTGTTTTTAATTGTTAAGTCCGTCACTACCAATTTTAATTGCACTTAAGTCAACTACATTACCATCTCTACTGCCAAGTTGTGGATTCCATGCGACAGGGTGAGGTACAGGACCAAATAATCCCTCATTATAGGTTCCTCCACTGAAACTACCTATTTGACCTGGTCCATATTCATACTGAACATCAACATCCAAAGTTCCAAATATTGTTGGAGTTGGAGTAACTGATGTTGTAATAGAAGGTGTAACCGTTTTAGTTGGTGTTACAGTTGGTGTTTTAGTTGTCGTAGCTGTTGGTGTTGGTGTTTTAGTTGCAGATACACTAATTGATGGTGTAACTGTTGGCGTTACCGTTGGAGTCTGTGTTTTAGTAACTGATGGTGTTACAGTCGGTGTAACTGATGTAGTAATTGAAGGTGTAGGTGTTTTAGTTGGTGTTACCGTTGGAGTCTGTGTTGGAGTTTGTGTTGATGTTTTAGTTGGTGTCACACTTGGAGTTACGGTTGGGGTTGGTGTTTTAGTTGGTGTTGGAGTTCTTGTTGCACCTGTATCACAAATTAAACATGAAATCCAAGGACCGTTAACCACAGAAGCATATTGTGCCAATGGGTCGGTATATCCAGCACTCATTGTGTAACAATCAATGTTTCCTGAAATATCAAGTTTGGATACTTGACCTAAAATGATTTGGTCTGAATCATAACTCTTAACCAAGAATACTCCACCACCATCACAAGCCGTTGCAAAATAGTATTGAATAGGTAGTGGTGAATTTGTTGGAGATACTGTTATTGTTGGAGTTACAGTTGGAGTGGGAGTTTTAGTGGCACTAACCGAAATAGAAGGTGTAACAGTTGAGGTTACTGTTGGGGTTGGGGTTTTAGTTGGTGTTGCAGAAACTGATGGTGTAACAGTTGGGGTTGCGGTTTTTGTTGGAGTAACTGTTGAAGTAACAGTTGAGGTTACTGTTGGTGTTGGAGTAACTGAATTAGTTGGTGTTGGAGTTGCTGTTTTTGTTGGAGTAGGTGTTGGTGTAACATTTGCATAACATGATGGACAGTTAATCCATGGACCTGTAACAACTGATACTAATTGCGCCTCTCCAGGACCTGTTGACAACATTGTATAACAATCTTCACTACCACCAATATTTAATTTGTTTACCTGACCTTCAATAATTAAGTCAGTGTCGTGAGTTTTTACACTAATCAAATTAGAACTTCCACAAGGAATTGCATAATAATATCCTAATGGTAATGGAGAACTAGTTGGTGTTGGAGTTTTTGTTGGTGTTGGAGTTTTTGTTGGTGTTGTTGTTGGAGTCGGGGACGCCGCACCAGGGCTTTGAGTTACTGTTGGCGTAACTGTAACAGTCGGAGTAACCGTAGGAGTTACTGTTGGTGTTGGAGTTGAGGTACTTGTTGATGTTGGAGTTGGTGAAACCGTAGGTCCTATTTGAACCGTCAATGAATCTGCGTTACCACCTGTACCCCAAGTATATGTGTATGTACCTAAAGTAAAACCTAAAGTGGCTAAAGTTGTTGAATTGTATGTTGCACTACTACTAAGTTGAGTACCTGAAACATATGTTGTTGGTAAAAAAATTCTAGAACCAAATCCATTTATACCTACCAAATCACCACTTGAAGTATTTGGAGCCGGAGTTGTACCCGGAACTCCCATAGTGGTAGGTCCTGTAATTCCTTGTACATTTTGACCATTAGCACCTGCGGTTACAATAATAGTTGCCAAATCGGCATTAATATCCGGACCACTACTGTATAGAACTGAAGCTCCTAAACCAGCTGTGTTGACAGTGCCACTGCCTGAAAAAATTACGTTTCCTCCAACTTCGGTAAGTGTAAATAATAAAGCCATCTATTTTTTCTTAATAAATATACATTAAGAACCAATTATTTCTGTAAATATAGTTCCAATAGTATTATTCAATCTTTCTTGTTTCAACTGAAAGTTCTTTGTCAGTCTGTTTTACAATCGTATTGTATAACTTTTCAATGAGTTTTGACCTTCTCAAATATTTGAAGACAAGATTTTCGTAAGAGTATTCACCTTCTTTTTCTAACCCGGATTTCCTATAATCCTTTAGTTTTTCTTTGAGGGAATCAATCTGTTTTTCAGAAGATTTTATACCATCTTTTTTAATATTCTTAATTAAATTCTCAATTTTTTCTTTCCAAGAATTAATTTTAGTTTTAAAAACTTCTTTATCTATTTGTGATTTTTCTTTGGATGGTGCGGTAATCCATTTATCATTTTTTACCGAATAAACACCTGTTGAAAAATGAGACTCATCAGAATCTTGGGCATACAACTCAACCTCATACCCAAATATTTTAATATCGTGGTTTTGATTAAATAGTTGTTTTTTTAGACTGAATAGTTCTTTGTATAATTCCGACTGTTTTCCAAACT
>Ga0255075_1000140_pt1 | contig 16749 bp, 10 predicted proteins | sample Colum_Law_RepA_8_FD_188579 | JGI IMG/M metagenome (GOLD analysis project Ga0255075, IMG submission 188579) | Freshwater microbial communities from Columbia River, Oregon, United States - Colum_Law_RepA_8h | ecosystem: Environmental > Aquatic > Freshwater > River | place: USA: Oregon | collected...
ATTGATAACAACCGCTTGAGAACCAGATCCAAGCTTAGCATTCCCGTTCATAGAAACATCCGAAAGGAAAACTGATCGTCTTGAAACATATAAATTGCTGTTCAAAGACAAATCACCGCCAACAGATACTTTACCGTTCAAAGAACTGTCAGTGGTAACAAAGAAATTAGCACCGAGAGAAAGATCGGATGCAACATACATGGTGTTTCTTAAAATGGTTAAACCGCTGACATCCAATGCAAATGCACATGAAATGTCTTTGTTGATAGCAAGGGATGAAGAACCCGATCCAAGCTTAGCATTCCCGTTCATAGAAACGTCAGAATTAAAAAACGTAGAAGATCCCCTTAGTGTTAATAACCCTGTTGCCGAAATATCTACTCTAGTATTTGCACCATTTACCACGGTGATTGCACCGTTTCTACCAATAGTAGTTGTACCCGTTGAATCAGATCCATCAAGAATTCGGACCGAACCAGTAGTAACACCACTTGCTATGCCAACAATAATACTATCTGTTGTAGCATCACCTGGAAGACGACCCACGTAAAATGATCCGTTTCCTTGGTCTTTTATTCTTAATGATGAGCCTGCAAAATATGTGAGTCCAGCTGAATTATTACCAATACAGATTATTTTTGAACTATTAACAGTTCCAATATTTATTGCACCTGTTCTACCTGTTTCGGTTGCAATATTAAGTGTTGCATTTAATAGAGTAGTAATTGTTGGAACAGTCAGCGTGTTGTTTATGTTTGTAGTTCCTGAAATATCCAAATTGTATAATGGGTCTTTTGTATTTACACCCACAAATCCGTTTCCGCTCGCAGGAAATAATGAAATTCGGTCAGATGCGCCTCCTGAACCAGCATCATTTTCAATACCAATAGTTAAAAGACCTTTTTCGTTAGTGCCACCAACGTTCTCCTCATACTGAATGAAAGCATAATCAGAAGGACCATTATTTTTGGATTTGAACAAAATGGATGAAGCACCGGATGCATCTGAATGGGTTAAAGTAATGGTACCGTTTGCTGCATTTGAAGTTCCGATTCTTGTACCAGTAGTTTCATTAATAACTAGACGGCCATTGTTCATAGAAATGTCTGTTCCTACAGTTAATTTATTTGTAATGCTTACATTGCCTCCACTTGAAACAATGCCATTTAAAGATTCGTCAATTACGGATTTGGTATAATAATTTGTGTTCAAACTGCTATCTACATAGGTCTTTAACGCATAATTAATCATACTAGCATCTTGGATAGCATTGTAACTGGTTAATGCAGTAAAGCTACTGTCGTAAATAATATTTGTATTAATTAATTGATTAATACTTGGATCTTGGATTGAACCAGTTACCGAAACATTTGCTATTTGAACTCGAAGGTCATTAATACTTGCATCCGACGATGCTATTTTAGCATACGTATTATACCCAAAGCTTACATCACTATTCAAAGCAAGTGCAAGTTCATTCAATGAATTCAACGCATCTGGAGCATTATTCAGCAAATTATTTAATTGTGTATTTACAAAACTTGTAGTTGCATAATTTGATCGAATGTTATTTAAACTACCATCTACATAGCTGGTTAATGCATAATTAAGCATACTTGCATCCTGGATTGCACTGTAACTTTTCAAAGTGTTCAAACTGCTATCTACATAGATCTTTAATGCGTAATTGACCATGCTAGCATCCTGAACTAGATTATAACTTTTCAAAGTATTCAAACTTGTATCTACATAAGTCTTCAATACATAATTGGTATTCAGACTGCCATCTACATAGGTTTTTAATGCATAGTTAAGCATACTTGCATCTTGAACCAAATTATAACTCTTCAAAGTGTTCAAACTTGTATCAACATAGGTTTTTAAGGCATAGTTAATCATGCTTGCATCTTGAATTGCACTGTAACTCTTCAATGTATAATTAGTGTTCAAACTGCCATCTACATAAGTTTTCAAGGCATAGTTAATCATGCTTGCATCTTGAATTGCACTGTAACTCTTCAATGTATAATTAGTGTTCAAACTGCCATCTACATAAGTTTTCAAGGCGTAATTAATCATGCTTGCATCCTGGATTGCACTGTAACTCTTCAATGTATAATTAGTGTTCAAACTGCCATCTACATAAGTTTTCAAGGCGTAGTTAATCATGCTTGCATCCTGGATTGCACTGTAACTCTTCAATGTATAGTTGGTGTTCAAACTGCCATCTACATAGGTTTTCAAGGCATAGTTAATCATGCTTGCATCCTGGATTGCACTGTAACTCTTCAATGTATAGTTGGTATTCAAACTGCCATCTACATAAGTTTTCAAGGCATAGTTAATCATGCTTGCATCCTGGATCGAATTATAGCTTTTCAGCGTATTCAAACTGCCATCTACGTAGGTCTTTAATGTATAATTGCTGTTCAAACTGCCATCTACATAGCTTTTCAATGCATAGTTAATCATGCTTGCATCCTGAACTAGATTATAGCTCTTCAATGTGTTCAAACTGCCATCAACATAGGTGGTTAATGCATAAGTAAGCATACTTGCATCCTGAATTAGATTATAACTTTTCAAATTATTTAAACTAGTATCAACATAAGTCTTTGTTGTATAATTCGTGTTTAAACTGCCATCTACATAGGTTTTCAATGCATAGTTAAGCATACTTGCATCCTGAACCAAATTATAATTCTTAAGCGTGTTCAAACTGCTATCTACATAGATTTTCGTTGTATAATTAGCATTCAAACTGCCATCTACATAGGTGGTCAATGCATAGTTAATCATACTAGCATCCTGAACTAGATTATAGCTCTTAAGCGTGTTCAAACTGCCATCTACATAGGTATTCAATGATGTAAAACTGTTATCGTAAATAATATTTTTATTAAATAATATATTGATACTTGGATCTTGGATTGCACCGGTTGCAGAAACATTCGCAATTTGAATTCGAAGATTATTAATGCTTGCGTCGGATGCAGAAATTTTTTGATAAACAACTACACCAAAACTTGCATCGCTGTTAATTGCAGTTACAATTTCCGACAAAGTATCCAAGGCTTGTGGTGCGCCATTTGTTAATGTGTTTAATTGCGTGCGAAGGTTATTTAAACTTGTATCCACATAAGTCTTCAGTGCATAATTTGTATTTAAACTTCCATCTACATATGTTTTTAAGGCGTATGTAACCATACTAGCATCCTGGATAGCATTATAACTCTTCAATGTGTTGAAACTACCATCTACATAAGTGGTTAATGCATAAGTAAGCATACTTGCATCTTGAACCAAATTATAGTTCTTCAGCGTGTTCAAACTAGTATCTACATAGGTTTTCAATGTATAATTAGTGTTCAAACTGCCATCTACATAGGTCTTCAAGGCATAGTTAGTATTCAAACTGCCATCCACATAGGTTTTTAATGCATAGGTAACCATACTTGCATCCTGGATAGCATTATAATTCTTCAAAGTATTTAAACTTGTATCAACATAGGCAGTTAATGAATAATTAAGCATACTTGCATCCTGGATTGTGCTGTAACTCTTCAATGTATAATTGGTGTTCAAACTGCCATCTACATAAGTTTTCAATGCGTAATTAAACATACTTACATCCTGAATTGCGCTGTAACTCTTCAATGTATAATTGGTGTTCAAACTGCCATCCACATAGGTTTTTAATGCATAGTTAAGCATACTTGCATCCTGAACTAGATTATAATTCTTCAATGTGTTCAAACTGCTATCCACATAGGTCTTCAATGTATAATTGGTATTTAAACTGCCATCTACATAAGTTTTTAATGCGTAATTAACCATGCTAGCATCCTGAATAGCACTATAGCTTTTCAGCGTATTCAAACTTGTATCTACATAAGTCTTCAATGTATAATTTGTATTCAAACTGCCATCTACATAAATTTTTAATGCGTAATTAACCATGCTAGTATCCTGAATCGCATTATAGCTTTTCAGCGTATTCAAACTTGTATCTACATAAGTTTTTAATGCGTAATTAACCATGCTAGCATCCTGAATCGCATTATAGCTTTTCAGCGTATTCAAACTTGTATCCACATAAGTTTTCAATGTATAGTTAGTATTCAAACTGCCATCCACATAGGTAGTTAATGCATAAGTAAGCATGCTAGCATCCTGGATAGAATTATAGCTCTTCAGTGTGTTCAAACTTCCATCTACATAGGTAGTTAATGCATACGTAAGCATGCTAGCATCCTGGATAGAATTATAGCTCTTCAACGTGTTCAAACTGCCATCTACATAGGTATTCAACGCATAATTTGTATTTAAACTGCTATCCACGTAGGTCTTCAATGCATAATTAACCATGCTAGTATCCTGAATAGCATTATAACTTTTCAATGTATTCAAGCTACTATCCACATAGGTCTTCAATGTATAATTAGTGTTTAAACTGCCATCTACATAGGTTTTCAAGGCATATGTAACCATACTAGCATCCTGGATTGCAGTGTAAGTCTTCAATGTATAATTTGTATTCAAACTGCCATCTACATAGGTAGTTAATGCATAGGTAATCATACTTGCATCCTGGATAGTATTATAATTCTTCAATGTATTCAAACTGCCATCTACATAGGTAGTTAATGCATAGGTAATCATACTTGCATCCTGGATAGTATTATAATTCTTCAAAGTATTCAAACTACCATCTACATAGGTCTTCAATGTATAATTTGTATTTAAACTGCCATCTACATAACTGGTTGTTGAATAATTCGCCCGAATATAATTAATGCTAGCATCAGATGAAGCAATTTTTGCATAGGCATTATATCCAAAACTTGCATCACTATTTAAAGCAGTTGCAAGTTCATTCAATGAATTCAAAGCATCTGGTGCATTATTCATAAGCCGATTAATCTCTGAGCTTACAAACGTAGTAGTGGCATAATTTGTCACAATATAACTAATACTTGCGTCGGATATATTTTTTGAGTCATTTGTTGCATAATTGGTGCGAATGTTGTTCAAACTGCTATCCACATAGGTATAAGTTGAATAATTTGTACGAATATTGTTCAGACTTGCATCCACATAATTGTAGGTGGAATAATTGGTCCGAATATTATTCAGACTGCCATCTACATATATGTTTGTAGAATAATTGGTGCGAATATTATTCAGACTGGCATCTACGTAGGTTTTCAATGTATAGTTTGTATTCAAACTGGTGTCGTAATCTGTGCGGATTTTATTCAAACTTGCATCCACATATGTTTTGTTTCTATAGTTTGTATTCAAACTTGTATCATAGTCAGTTCGGATTTTATTCAAACTTGCATCCACATATGTTTTGTTTCTATAGTTTGTATTCAAACTTGTATCATAGTCAGTTCGAATCTTATTCAAACTGTTATCCACGTATGTGTTTGTAGCATAATTAGTTCGTATGTTGTTCAAACTGTTATCCACGTATGTGTTTGTAGAATAATTGGTTCGTATGTTGTTCAAACTGTTATCCACGTATGTGTTTGTAGCATAATTGGTTCGTATGTTGTTCAAACTGCCATCTACGTACGTAGATGTAGAATAATTGCCAGTCAGGAAAATATTTGTCGCATAATTATTAAGTGCAGTTGCCAATGCATAATTTGTTCGAATGTTGTTTAGACTTGCATCTACATAGGTGTTGGTAGAATAATTAGACCGAATTGCGTTTAGACTTGCATCTACATAGGTGTTGGTAGAATAATTAGACCGAATTAAGTTCAGACTTGCATCTACATAGGTGTTGGTAGAATAATTAGACCGAATTGAGTTCAAACTTGCATCTACATAGGTGTTGGTAGAATAATTAGACCGAATTGCGTTCAAACTTGCATCCACATACGTGTTGGTAGAATAATTTGTTCGAATGTTGTTGATACTTGCGTCAGATGAGTTGATTCGTGTGTAAATGTGAGTTGCAAAACTGGGGTCAGATCCCAATGCTTGATTAATTTCATTCAGTGTATTCAATGCATCAGGAACAGAATCAATAATTTCTTGTACGATATTAATAGGTGCATATTTATTTTTCAAACTGATTCCATTTTCAAATATTTCGGTTGAATTGAACGACCCACTTATGTCAAAATTATATTGATTGCTTACGTTTGATTTGCCAAGAGCACACTTTCCCGAAATTAATAAATTTTGCATTATACTAGTTCCATTAAAAACAACGTTTGTTGTGTCTCCTATTGATCCGACTGGTCCTTGAGGTCCAGTAGCACCGGCGTTTCCTTGAATACCCTGGATACCCTGAATACCCTGGATACCCTGGATACCTTGCGAACCAGCAGACCCATCATTACCTTGAGGACCTTGAGGACCTTGAGGTCCCACAAATGCACCAACGTCTGTCCAACCATTACGAGCAGGGTTTCCGTATTCAGAATTTTCTAATGTAGATACCCATAAGTGTGAATTAATAATATACCCATCACCAACCTGATTTGTAGATGGCAAACTAGCGGTAGATGGAAAACTGCCTTTTATAACAATGGTTCCTGGATCTACACCACCAATTTTGGAACCGCCAGGAAGTGCAATTGAATTATCAACAGAAGAAATCAAAGCATTTCCAAGTTGAATCGATTTGGGTCCAATAATTGCGTGATTTACATAAATGTTTCCAAACCAGTTATTGGGACTTCCAAGATTCGATACTAAATCACCGGTTGGTATAATATTTCCGGATAAGGTTATATCATTTACATAAATGGTTTTGACAACATTTTCGCTGTTTCCAATTTGAAAATTTGGTATTGACGGAATAATATTTGATTTTAATTGTGACAAATCAACCTTTGCAAGTCTTCCATTGATTAAATCGGCAGGTGTTAAAAGGTTTGCAATTGTGTTGTCGTTTTTTACATTGGTATTTATTGAATTTGTTTTGGCCGTAATCATCTATATTTTATATTATTATGTTATTTTGTAAAAAATAACACAATAGTAAGGATTACTTTTCTTGAAGACATCGTGTGCAACCACAATCAAATCCATATCGGTCTTTCAATGTTTTTTGTCGTTCTTCTCTAGGAACATCACATGTAATGTAAGAATCAAATAATTCCTCACCTGGCTGAATATCACGTTTGGTTTCAAAAACCATACGATCATTATCTCTGTAATATCTGCAATTGGATTCACAACTATGATTCATTTTTGTAGAAAAGAATAAAATACTTGGTTGATTATCAAATGAAAATGCATTGCGTTTATATTTTAAATAATAAAGTTTCATTAATTCCTTAGACAATTCGGGAAAAAATGTCATATGTTTTTCAAAATTATAAATATCATCCGCATCATAATCAAGTTCTAATGGAACCAAATCCATAAAGTTTTTGCGCTGAGTATTTAATAAATGTCGAATTAGTTTATATCGATAATCTTCATTATTTACGGCATCAATATTATGCGGTAACTCTTCAATAATAATGGTTCCTTCTGGTATAAATTTTCGTGTATAAGTGCTTATTCCAAAATTCCCACGTTTTTGATAAATGTACGGATGCACATATTCTATATATTCAACTTTATTCTTTCGAGTACGGGTTTTGCGTTTTTTTAATTTATGACGTGTTTTTGCCATATATATATATATTATACCAAAATTTATCGTTTGGCTAAAATCATAAGTCCATTATTATTGAAAAACCGATCTTTGATATACCACTCTGGATGGTTTGCCAAAAATTCTTGGATACCAAACCACATACCCTTCAGAATCTCTTCTCTTGGAATTCCTGTTTGGGCAGACAACTCAGTTGCTCGACCATATGCTTGCTGATAATTGTATCCATATTCGCGCACGGTCTCTCCATCTATTTCATCAATGGTAGTGTCATGCATAATGATGTATTTATTGCAAACTGCAGAGAATTTCTCTAGTTCTCTGCGAATTTGTCCATAAACGTGCCACGTGTCAATGAAAACCAAATCAAATGTCTCATCCGGTGCAAACTGCAGTTCCAAATCATTTTTCCACTCATACTTGACATCCACATTTAACCCCTCAACTGCATCAATAAATTCGCCGATCTGGCACTCACGCGAATCGTTCATAAACATACGTTTGCGAATGCCGTTTTTGTTCTCTAGAAGACCTGCAGAGATAGCCCATGATGAAATACAACCGCGAACACCCAATTCAATGGCACTGTTACATTGTTTTGCGTACCGGAACAGAGTTGGTAAATGCTCATTAATATCGGAGGCGGTGTTGCAGAGTCCGCGGAATTTTTTTATAATAATGTCCATTCTTATAAAAAATATAGGATTGCTCTGTTTAAATGGCTTTTTCCTAGAATAAATAAAGGAAACCGTAGGTTTCCTTTTGAACTTTCCCTTTAAGGGAGGGTCATAGGGGAACCGTAGGTTCCCTTATCCGTATGTCGTCAAACGTTTCATTGTTTAACGCGTTCATCATTACATTTAATGGCGTTGGCAACTCGTTATTCAAAATGCACTGCAAAACATCCTTTGTAAAACCAGACACAGTGGTAATTCCAAATGTTTCGCTGAATTGCAACGCATCATTTGAGACATTCCAAAATACAATCTGGGGCATCTTTAATCCAGCATCTAAAAACATTTTTTCTACTGTTTGTTTAGTGGCGTCATTATACAAACTATCCACTTTATTCAAAGGCTTCTCGCTAACAATAATTAGTTTATCTGCACCCATATTATCAAATATAACTTTTAGTATAGCACAAATGTCAATCACTCCATCACCTGTTAATGCACAAATGTTTTGCACCTTTTCAAACACAGTTGAACCGGTTATCTCTGCAAGCTTTGGCACAGATGAATCTATTGTAATAACGTGGTCCGCAAGTAGTCCAAGCGTAGTGGAAATGAGAGATTTATTTCCGAGAACTACGGTCTTGTTTAACTTAGTCGTAACTTCTTTCCATTTGGTTTCAATGGAGTCGTCCAAAGTTAATCCATTAAAATATGGCGCAATAATTTCATGAGGCAATGAATCCAACGTCTTTGGAACACGATTTTTCAAATATTCTGCAAATCTTTCCCCGTCATTTTCTTCAAATGCTCTGATATGACGCTTGAAAGCCTTGGTCGAAAGTGTTTTATAATCTATATTGTTCCAATCACCTGCACACATTTTTTGCTCAAGAACACCAATATACGTGCGCAAAGGTGTCAAATACTTCTTGCGAAGATCCGACATCGAAACCTTCATTGCCCGGGCTAATCGAAATGTAATTGCAGTTTGTTTATTAACAGCACTCGTTTCGGATGGTACCCATTTAGCAGCAAAGGAAACTGGTTTCCTAAGTTCCATATTTGCAAGGTCGGCAACCAATTGTTCGCCCAAATGTTTCAGGTAGGCATACATTGCCTTGGATTTTCTAGGTAAATAAACCAAGTCATCGTAGCGCCCATACTTATTTAAAAAAAGAGGCATATTTTCGATCAACTGTTGCTCGTCGTATTTCTGCAACCATCCAAGTAGCCGACGACCCAAATCGCGTTCTCCACGAACGCTTCGAATATAGGCAATGATTTTAAGTGTGCACATCATGCTAACTTGGGCCGAGTTTTTTGCAGAATTTCGCAAATCTAAATCCCCCGTATTGCGATTCACATTGTAAAATAAATTCAAAACACGATCATATTGTGATAATGACCGATCATCATTACTAGGTTGTGTTGTTGTTTCAACCACCTCCTTTTTTTTTGACCCAAACATATAGCTGAAAGCATTATAAATTAATGACATATTGATTAAAGATATATAAGACAATCGTTTTATATATTTTACTTTGTATTTGTATTCAAAATCTCACAAACAAGGCAAATAGAGAAGTTGGCACCGTTTAAATCAACAATTTGTCCCTTGTCGTTCATCAATTTGATTGAAAATTTTTGAATACGAACGGGTCCATAGTATTTACGGTCCTGGTTCTGCAACGTGCCTCCAAATTCCATATACGTTTGGCCAAATTGCATACCAGTCAATTTGATTGGAATGAGTGCAAACACATCCTTCAAGTAAGGTCCAGTGGCATAACTTCTACTTTTGGTTCGCTTGTTCTCTATGATTTGGTTCATCGCATACAGTTGTTTTGCAGTAAGATCTGTGTTAAGTTTATTGGTGGCGGAAACGGCAGTTCGAATACCTGTTGCAGGGTCGCACTGATAAGAAACACGTGAAGCATATGAAGGAAGTGCAATATCGTTCTCTAACGAAGTAATAGTAATCAAGCCAGCATTGACATGGTTCTGGATAAAATCGTCCAAAACGACCAGGAAATAATTATACAAATTGGTGTTCAAAGGAACGTCTCCACGAACCGCAATTTTTTGTGTATCTGAATCGTATGAGTTTGTATATCCGTATCTATCATCATTAAATATGTTTTTACCATAATTATCGGTTGCTATAATTTGTGTGAAATCCCCCAACTCATACTCGGTGAAAGAATGGAACCCGAGAAGCCACCCAAGCGTTGAATCTGACGTTGCATTTTGTGCAACACCGACATTACAATAAACAAAACTGACAGAATCGTAAAAAACAACTTTAAAATCGCTAGCATAATACGTTTTATTTACATTCATACGAATATTGGCATACTGCAAATTGCCATCATTGACAAGCGTTATTTTACTACCTTTTGTCAAATCATTTGCATCAAAAAGTGTTTGGATTGCGGTAATTAATCCTTCTCTCGTATAAACCTCAATGTTATCTGTACCAAGTGGCAATGTAAATGTAATATCATTTGCACCACCTGTGTCAGCCACACCATCAAAATATGGTTTAAAGCTAAATTTATTATTAAGTGGCGTTAGTGTTATTATATTATTGAACACAGGACTTCGGCCATATAATTCGGCGTGTGTTATTGCAAGATCCATATTGTCTGCCAAATTATAAGAAGGGTCCATATACAAATAATTGTTCCACGAATTATAAGAACTATTGTCAATAAACGATACTTTATAATTGATTTCGGTAAGAATTTTGCTTATTTTAAGTTGCAGATACAATGTTGAATTTGAATTTGAAAATGAAATGTTACTTGCATTCATAATCTGATAACCATCCGAATCAACAAATCGAATAAAATCCGCATTTATACCTCTTAACAAATCGTCCAATATACCATAATTTGCTTGCGTGAAAAACAATTCAATATTTGGACTATTTTGGTTTCCATATCCATTTCCATTTGGTCCGCCCGTTTTTTTAGGTATTAGAACAATTTTGTTATTTGTATTGCTAACCGTAATTGATGGTGCCGAACTGAATGGTTTCACCAGTGTAAAACTAGAATCTGTTAAATTATTCACACTGGAATCAAAGAAAAACGGACTCTTGCTCAAAAAACACGAGGACATATCTACAATATAGGTTGTCTGATTAAATTCTCGTGCAATATCAAATTGAAAATTGGCTTTGTCTCCAAAAATGGTTAAGCCAGTATTATATGTGGAAGAACCCACATTAATATTGAATTCACCATCTGGTTTATATGTTGGCACAATTGTAGTATTATTCATTGTGATCAAGGCGGTATTTACAGCATCAATATAATTATTAAACAAATAACCATTTGGATATCCATTCTCAGAAGAAGAAGGAACGGTCGCAATCCGTGTATTCTCAATAACATTATAGTTTGGTTTTATACATTCAATTTTTATGGTTGCTTCATTCAAACCAGAACCAATTATATAATTGGTAAGCAATGTCTCTTTTTCGGATACAATTTCGTTCAATTCAATGGTATCAATATTTTTAAAAACAAAACAAGAATCGGTTCCTGTCCAAATGTGTTTTCCACCAATGTTTGTTTCATTTGGAAAAACGATTGCCAACTTGGAATTGTCGGTTTGAGGAATTTCTACGCGGTTCAGTTTGACCGCAATTTCAAAATGAGAATTGGATAAACCTAAAATTGTATGGTTTATGCGTCGGAAATAAGACCAAGACTGATCTAAATACTTGTTTATAGCCATTTGACTGATAATATTATCATATACTGCATTTCTACTGTATGTTCCATTTGCAAGTGTAAGCGTCACTGGTATTTGGTTTATAATAGTGGATGTTGCAATATTAAACTGGTCTGTTCCAGAATACTGATATATTGTAAAATAATTGTTTGAAATATCAAGGGGATTGTTAGACCCTCTATTCACAGTATATAAAGTTGCATTTGCAGAATCAATATCTCCAATAACTGGCAAAATATTTTTCTGCGAATATGCAACATATGGATAATAATTGGTTTGACGGTAACCCAAAAAACTGGGAATTGTCAGACTTTTATCGGAACCGGACACATCTGGCGATGACCACGTAGGGAAATAAAGCTGGTAATCCGTTTCGTTGTATTTTTTTTTTAAATCAAACTCCATAACAATTTTAGAATCAGTTGCACCTAATTGATACGAAGCCTTGGTTTCACCCAAGCTCAAATCAACAATACTGCTATAAGTAGAACTATTTTTCAGTTGCGTATTTGTTCTTATTCCTTTTAAAAATGACAATCGGTCATTGATTGCTGTGACTATACCATCTCCTGTGTATGTTCCTGAACGGATTTCCACCTTTACGTCATGGTTGCCATTATTGATACCCGGACTGTTGCCTTTGATAAAGAAAAAATTACTTCCAAAAGTTTCATTAATAGTGTACCACGTATAAGGGATTTGCACTGAATACAGTTTCATCGAAATAACATTGTCAATACTTTCCGACAAATTCATTGTGAAATTAGTGGCGCTTGTGTTTCCGGAATCTTCGCGAAACTGACTATCAATCGAAATCATTTTGAAAATGGTTTTTCTCTCCACTGGATTGAGTTTTTTGGGGTCGGCAATGTAATCAACATTGTGGGTTGCTATGGTGCTTATTTTAGTGGTTGATTCACCAATCGTTTGCGATGATGCTTTTGCATTTGTATTCCCTAGATTTTTTGCAATAGCATCTAGTTGTGGATCTTTTACCTGTTCGTTCAATTTAGTGTTGTCATTCGCTTGGACAATTTTCATATCTTCAAATCCTTCAACCTCCGATTCTGATTCCAAAAAAAAACGGTCATACATGGATTCAAAAAAATGGTAGAGACGCTTAGATTTTTGCTCATATTTATCCATAAATTGCAGGATCTTCATCTCAAGTTCTCTGTCGGTTGGATTATTCAAATTCAGCATATTAAAACATTCTTGGTCTGTATAATTATGGATATTGTATTCATCATCCTCCGCCATTGTATATTATAGATTACAATAAAAACAACAATTTATATTTATTTTACGAGATTTTATAATCTGCGCTTGAACATATTAACAATATAATCGGTCAAGTCCATTTTTGTCTTGCATTTCTCTATGACATCTTGCGGGAAAATGGTGATGCCGTGGCTTCTCTTCAGATGGCATTTACCTTTAAAACAAATTACATCCATTGCTGACAAAATCGTGTCTTCCTCTTCAGTCATATCACTTCGGTCAATGCGTGCCTTACCTAAATATGAAAACCGATTGTAATTTCCTTCCTCATACACACCGTACCTGTTTGGAAACGCCGTATTTTTCACCATTCCAATCCCTTCGATTGTGTTTCTCTCATTGTTCATCTCCAAAACAAACATAATCGCGTCTTTCACAACACACCCTACGATTTCTTTGGGGACACCATAGATGCATTTCACACCCTTGATTTTGTCACAATAGGAAATCATCTCTTCATGGCTTTTGTTGTTAAATCGCGTGGTCATTATATAATGTTTTTTGGGGATGCAGTTTAAATATCTTATTGCGCGGAGTCGTTTATTCCGCGCAATGTTGGCGCGGACCTGTTCTTCTATTTTGTCGTCTGCGTTTTCTGAAATCATTTTATTTTTTTGTTCTCTGCAGAGAAACGTACATTTTTTTCAATTTTTAAAGGAAACCGTAGGTTTCCTTTTGAACCATCCTCTATACCTCGCTTCGCTCGGAGGCTCACAATAAGCCGTTGGCTTCGCCTAAGAGAAGCGAAGCTTCTCTGAATAACCGTAGGGTTTATTTTAAGATATTATATTAGTGCAATTTCGATGTCTTCTATCTCTTCATGCGACAGCTATCAAATATCCGTGGAGGACGAAGATGACCCATACATGAAGCGTTTGAATGAACTAGAAGAAGAACATTCTGGTTCGGATAGCGGTTCCAGCAATGATAACAATGTTTTTTTCATGAACGTTGCAGAGAAAACCAAAAATATGAAAACTGAGCTTGAAATTGTTTCTCTCTACTTGAAGTGCAAAAAATGTTTTTACAATGTCTTGTATCGACAACACAAAAGATATTCAGATGCATTATTACTTGCTTCTTTGGCTTTTTCGGGTTCTTTAGTTATTTTTCCCTTTTTCTCTGCAGAGAAAGTCGCCATCAGTTCTCTCGGATTGATAACTATCATTTGTATTTTTTTAAAACATTATTTAAATTTTGATATTAGCAGTAATCAATTAAATACCATTTCACTAAGGTATGGAAAAATCCAAGTGGATGCAGAAACTTTTTTATCCAAACTGGTTTATTTTTCAAACAAAGTAGACAAACACACCGCATTTTATGAAAAAATGAGAGAAATAGAAACAAAAATGCATTATTTTGCCGAAGAAGTTGTTTCATTGAAAGACACGAACAATGTATTCACCAGCATTCACGATATGGAAATACAGCAAACTGCGTTATTAAATCGTTATAAAATGGTGATCAAAGAAATCGACCAAATAAAGTTGAAGAGCACAGATAGTAAAGAGAACAGTCGTCTCCGGTTTCTCAAAGAGAACAAGAAAAAAATAAAGGAACAATTGAATAATCCGGACTATTCAATTATTAGAGAACCCTTGGAACAAGAGTATCGGAAATATCTATAACCTGTGTTTTTTGTTTCATTTGGTATGCAACCCAGTACCATGGATCATTATAGACAATCTTAATATCTTTGTTCTCTTCGAATCTGCAGAGAATCTTATTTGATAAATCATTTTCCACCCAGGTTTTAAATTTTACGATGACGCGCTTACTCATTTCGTCATTTTTGAGCGGGATTTCAATAATTTTTTCAATAAATCCAACGCGAAGTGCGCGGATCTTGTCAAAAATCTCCTGCTTAGTGATATTGGTATCAACTTTTGGGATGCATATTGTGATGTCGGTTTTGTTATGTTGCATTGGTTTTGCTGATGGATGGTTTGGTATATTTAAATTCAATTTTTTATATATTTATACCATAAATGTTATCAATAATATTTTTATTATTGATAAAAAAGTTAATCAAAAATGCTGTCTCTAGTAAGGAATATAAATTATGGTGGATGTCATGCATCTATTTTTATTTTTTATTATATGTTTGCTGTTTAGAGACATATTTTATTGATTAAAACCCTTTAAGTCTGTTTTTTCTCTATTGTTCTAATATACGCAAAAAAAAATGTCAGCCGGAGATTATATTTCATTGAAAAAAACAAAACTTCTTCAAAATTATCGAGTAAATGCGGTGAGCACTGTGAATTTTCCTCAAGTATCGTATGAAAATTACGTGCATAATTTGAATCTGAAAGCTGTCAAATGTTCTACCGCCACTTATGGAAATGGCATTGCAAAACCCATAACCATTAATAACATACTGGTTGGTCGCACGACAACTTGTCCTGCGAATACATTTGAAGGACCTGTCATTCGTCCCGTGATTAATGCGGACGTGCCTTTACAAAGTGTTCCATCGGTTCCCACCAAATTTCAGATGCCATCGTCGGAAGCGTCGTCTCTCTCCATTCCTGCCAAATACAAAGTGGTATGTTACAAGGGACAACATGGCTGCGAACCCTTTATGCAACCCGCGCGATCCTATTGGGTTTCGAATCCGAATGTGAGACCTTACCACCGCCAGTGGAACTTGAAGAAGGCGACCATATTGAACGTTACAGACTCTACCACATTCTCCATGTAAAATAGGGAAACCTACGGTTTCCCCTATAACCCCTTCCCTTAAGACGGAAGGTTCAAAAGCTAACATTATGTTGTGAGTCTCCGAGCGAAGCGAGGTATAAAGGAAGGTTCATAAGGAAACCGTAGGTTTCCTTACGTTGGTTCGCGATTTATAATTTGCAATCAAATTATAAATATGACCGATGAAATAGATGAAGACGAAAAATGGCTCCAAGACCAGTGGAAATTATTGAATATAAAAAACAATTACAAGAGAGAACCATTGGAATACATCAATTTGCATTTTTGTTATGTGGATGCAGAGAATTCCATTGTGAATTTAAAAACAGAGAAACACACATTTAGTGATTTGTCTGAAAGTCAAATGATTTTAGAGAAGGAATTATTCGCCATCATTGAAGAGAAGAAACACGATGCCAATATAAATTACGTTTTCTCAGAGCTTTCTCTCTTTATAATTGATTTGGAACCCGAAAACATTCAGACCATTGAACCGAGCAAACCCCAGTTTTTTAAAACATTGCCTTTTGTTTCTGATGTTGTGATTCCTCCGTCCATTTTTATCTTCCACGAACTTAACAGTCTGTTTTTCCTGTTTAAAAGACGAAAATCCAGTTTGAAACAAAGTGGAACCAAATCCACTAAAAAGGTGTCTTTCTCTCCACTCCCCTCAAAAAAACATACGCGAAGAAACATATAAAGTTTTGTATTCTAATATAT
>Ga0255075_1000146_pt1 | contig 16295 bp, 16 predicted proteins | sample Colum_Law_RepA_8_FD_188579 | JGI IMG/M metagenome (GOLD analysis project Ga0255075, IMG submission 188579) | Freshwater microbial communities from Columbia River, Oregon, United States - Colum_Law_RepA_8h | ecosystem: Environmental > Aquatic > Freshwater > River | place: USA: Oregon | collected...
TACGCTATTCTATTCAATACACAAATTTTATTTTGTATTGTGGTGGGGCTAATAAGCTTGCTAGCCCGCACTCTACCAAAGAAGTTTTAAAATAATCTTGTTGAAGCATGTAAAAATCTTTACATTTAAGATGCCATTATTGTTCATCATAAATATCAATGAAAATGCAAATTTTATTCATTTTTTCTTGGCTGAATTTTATAGTTAGTTTTTTTGCTGCACCTTCTACTTCTATAGATAATGCTGCTAAGCCAACATTCAAATTAATTCCTGCTCCTAAAATTACCTTCAACTCTTTTGTGGATTGTAATATGGCGGAAGTATGGATAGAAGACACCTTTAGAATTTTTCCTGGCAAGTATGGCGAAGATCCATTATGGGGATACTCGAAAAATTTGAAATATGCTGATGGCAAAAATGCAGAAGAGGTTTTTAAAAACCCTCCTGAAAAGTTCATTGATCCCATAATGCCCCTAAACGTTCCCATAGGTCAGAAAGGATTACATGGAGCTGTATGGTTTGAAACTGTATACCAAGACAAAAAAGACCCATCGGGTAAAACGCTATTTGGTCTTTATCATAATGAAAACTATCCTAGTACACTTCCTTATGATACAAAAACAAAAGAAGGCTATAAAAATAAGTTGTGGCCACAGGGTTTAACTGGTCCTGAAAGTCCTGCTGCAGTTTGTCGCATTGGTATTATGAAGTCCATTGATGGTGGAAAAAGTTGGCAAAACAAAGGTATTATCATAGAAGACCTTGATCCTAGAATGATTCTAAAACCTTTTAATAGTTCTAATACTTTTGCGGGTGGTGTTGGAGATCCTTCAGCAGTAGCGAGTGAAGACTATTTATATATATTTTATGGCGAGTATGGATATCCTGGCATCTACAACGAAAAAACATATAAGGCTAAAACGGAATGGAGTGGGCAATGTATAAGTATTGCACGCATTGCTTTGAAAGACCTCAATAATCCTGTAGGAAAAACAAAAAGATGGGATGGAAAATCTTTTTCTATTCCCTATAATAGTTATGGGGTGCCTGTTCGTTCTTTACAAATTCCAATAGAGGAAGGCGGCGGACCATCCTCTTCTCCAACAGGGGGTTTTCATTGGGGGCCTTCTGTAAGTTGGAACACTTACTTAAATTGTTGGGTAATGATGATGGGTAAGGTAGAGGGCAAATCATGGCAAGGAGATAAAATATATATATCCTATAATAAAAATAAAGATTTAGGAATTGGTAACAATAGTCAAGAATGGTCAAAACCAGCATTGGTATTTCAAAAGCCAGGCTATATTCTTTGGTACCCCTCTTTACAACCTTTAAATGACCCTTCCGATATTAAAGAAAAAAACAGTTCTGTTAAACTTGGAAAGCGTGCTCGTTTTTTTGTAAAACGAATTAAGCCAGGAGATGACGAATATGCTTCTGAACACATTATTGAATTTGAAAAGTAATAAACCGTCCAGGGGAATTGTATTAACTCAAATATCTTAGTACAATTATTTTATTGTGGAACTTTTATTATGAATTTTAGGTAGAATTAGTTAACAAAGCTGTTAATTAATTGTAAATACCCCTTTTATAAGAACTTTTTTACTCGTTTAGATGTTTAACATTTAAACAAATTAAAATTAATTATTATGAAAATGAAATTATTATTGACGATGCTAATTGGAGGTATTATCTCTGCATCAGCTCAAAAAACAATTGTTGATGTAGCAGTAGGTTCTAGTGCACATACAACTTTAGTAGCAGCCGTAAAAGCAGCTGATTTAGTAGCTACTTTACAAAGTGCAGGACCTTTCACAGTCTTCGCTCCAACGAACGATGCTTTTGCTAAATTGCCAAAAGGAACTGTAGAAAGTCTTTTAAAGCCAGAGAACAAAGCTACGTTAGCTAAAATTTTGACGTATCATGTTGTAGCTGGTAATTTAGACGCAACTGCTGTTTTAAAGGCTATCAAAGATGGTAATGGATCAGTTACCTTGAAAGCTGTAAGTGGTGGTACATTAACCGCTTCTATTAAAGCTGGTAAAGTAATTTTAACAGATGAGAAAGGTGGAATGGCAACTGTTACTGCAACTGATTTAAAAGCAGGAAATGGTGTTATTCACGTTATAGATGCTGTTGTATTGCCAAAATAGTTTAAGAAATTGAGTTTTTGGTTAGGGCCCTTAGCAATAAGGGCCCTTTTTTATTCACTAAACAAAGTAGCAGCAAGCCGCTTGTATGTTTTAAAATAGTACTACTTAGATTTAGAATAATAATTTTTGTTGAACTTTTAGCTTTAATTTTTGAAATGTTAATTAACAAAGCTGTTAATTATTTGTAAATAGCCATTTGATAGATAGCATAATAAGGTTGTATGTGATTATTTCACTAACTTATTACTTAATTTAGAAATTGTTAATTAATAATTCTACATTGCAACAAATAAAAAAATATGTTTAAAAAGTTTACACTATCTGATTCTCTTATGCTTGTATCTGCCTTTTTATCTCTAATATTCTCAGAATATTTATGGTTTCAGGGAGAAAGAGAAGCGGGCATTTTTATTGGGTTATGGGTACCTTCTATTTTAGGGTTCGCTATACTTTTAAAATTAATAAATAATCAAAAATGATTGAAATTATACCCTATTTCGCAGCCTTCATCACCCTCTTATTTGGAGTTGCATTTCTTCTAGCTTTGAATAAATATAGAGGCGAAAAATAAAGGCCAAAATATACAGCATGAATAATTTATTACATAAATCTGGTAATTATTTTGATATATATTTCAATGCTAAAAATGTACGAAGAGTAGAATTGTTAATTCTCCGTTTTGCGGTTTTGGCTTTCCTTATTCATTTATTTATTATCTTTTTAGGAAATAACTTTTTATATTTTAAAAGTCTTGAGCATAGTTATTTAAAGGCCATATATACCCCCTTTAGTTTTATATTATTTTACGAGGTATTTCTACTTGTTATTATCATTCCAAAATCTATATCTGAATTCATAGGTAAGCAATTTGAAGTAATTACCTTAATTACTTTAAGAAGTTTTTTTCATGATATAGCAGAACTTGACTTAAAAAATTTAATTGATATTAATAACCCAGAGTTCATTAGTTTACTGTATGACTTAATAGCTTCCTTAATTATGTTAAGCCTTACTATTTTATACTATAAGATTTACCAAAATAACCGCAAATCAGAAATTGTTAATGAGCTTAATAATTTTATTAATATTAAAAAATTAGTATCATTAAGTATGATATTAATTTTATTGCTACTTAGTATAAGTAGTCTTTATATTTGGGGTGCAGCAATGGCGGAAGCTTTAAAATTAAATCAAAATTACCCTAATCCAAACACTGTATTTTACGCAGATTTCTTTTCAATTATGATTTTTGTTGACGTACTACTTCTAATAATATCCTTTATTTATCATTTTTCCTTTTTTACTATTTTTAGAAACGCCAGCTTTATCATTACAACCATTTTAATTAGAATGTCACTAACTATTGAAAAGCCAATGAATTATATAGTCATTTTGATTGGTTTTTTATTCTCCATCATAACTTTCTATTTATATAGCTTAAGAAATACAAAGAATAAGTCGGTAGAATAATGAATATTATATTATTTGATGGTGTATGTAATTTGTGCAGTAGTACAGTTTCATTTTTGATTAAATACGACAAAAATAATATTTTCAAATTTGCAGCAAGTCAAACAAATGCGGGTGAAAATATTATACGTCAATATACTATTTTGAACGAGGGCAAATCGGTTATCTTCATAAAAGATGGCATTGTATTTTATAAATCGGACGCCGTTATTGAAATTGCAAAACAAATTAAGGGTTGGCCACATATTTTCAAATATGCCAGCCTTTTTCCAAAATTTTTAAGAGATGGCGTGTATAATCTCATTGCAAAAAATAGATACTCTTTATTTGGCAAAAAAGAAACCTGCATGGTTCCTACGGAAGAGGACCGAAATAGATTTTTAAGCTAAAAGAGGCAGCACTAGAATTTACTTGACCACCATACCCACAAAATTAAAATAGGTTGGCCTATAAGTAAGCGTATATAGGATAATGTTGGCGTAATGGTAATTGACCCTAGTGTAAAACTGCCTTTTTGAATAAAATAAATATGGGATGGGATAAAAGCAATTAACATTATTATAATACCCTTTACAGCTAAGGCGCGAGTAGTTTTAGGTATTAATAATAGTGCTAATAGTATTTCAGCTATACCAGATACTATATTTATTTCTTTGGCCCAAGCAGCTAAATAAGGCGGTATTATAGGTATATAAAAAGAAGGGGTCGCAAAGTGATTATATCCTGCAAATAGGTAAAATACAATTAGAAAAAAGAATAGTACTTGTTTAACAATTTTAATTGACATCTTTAATTGTATTTAATTTACTTAAAATATAGCTTGAACTTAATTTGAATTTCATTGTCGGCTTTCACAAATAATAAAGAGGGCCTTTTCACTTTAAAATCTTCCAATAATATAGGAAATGCACCTTCAAAAAATATATTCCCTTCTTTATCAGATTGCTTAGCATTAAATGAAATTTGTTTGGTTACTCCATGAAACTGAAGCTGCCCATTAACCAATAAGTCATTTTGATTGTATACAATACTTGTACTATTAAAGACGATATTGGGATACGTTAAAGCCTCAAGTACTTCAATCATATGACTATCTCTATTGGACAATCCACTATTGAAGCTACTCACTTTGGTTGAAATAGCAATTTTAGTAATTTTATTTACTGGACTTGCACTTTCCCAATTTGCTTGAATTTTTAATTTATCAGAAACCCCATCCCATTCATGCAGCTTATGACGCATGTGATAGGTAATAGTACTTTTTTCTGGCAAGGGCTGTTGTATAGGTTCTAGATGATACAAAAAGGGAGATACGAATAGTAGAAATAAAGTTAACATAGTATATACTTTTAAAATTTTATAACAATCATGGAAGTTGCCATACTAGCAAATGTTGTATAGGCAGCTGCCCTATGCCAGGGCTTTAAGGAAGCATTGTTTTCAATATTATTGCCTAAAATATTAGTAGCAATCATACCTGTCAAATGAACTACTGCTAACCATTTATGAATACGCATTGAACTTAATTTTTTATCGCGTTGAAAAACCGCAGGTGGAGTGAATAAACTATTGACAGCCGTAATTCCATAACTAATGTTTACAGCAGTGCCTAGGTTTTCATGCAATTCTTTGACCTTGTAATCTCCCCTATACAATTGGCTTCCTACAAAACCTTGTGCAAGCATTGCTCCAAGTGTTATAAAACCTCCTAGTTGATGTACATTAAGCATTTTTCTTCTTAAATTCAGTTGGATGGTTCGCTCCTGAATCATATCTCCATTACCTAGTTTATTTTTCAATAAACCATGACTACCCCAAAGTATTGCTTGGGTAAACAACATTTTCTGCGGCGTTAATAAGCTTGAGTCTATTTCATTGATATCCAAATTATTTTGCAAAACTGCCGTATCGTTTTGGGCCTGTAACTGATTGTTTATTAATAAGATAAATAAAATTGGGAAGGCGTAGTACTTAATCATAAAATGGGATTTGAATACTACCTAAATTTACGGCTATTTATTTACTCTTATTAAAAAACAAAGAAATTAAAGAAATTTGTTTTTAAAATTAAACAAAATTTAAAAATATTTGTTTTTGGTATTATAAAACCAGTAACTATGGAAAGAAAAGACTTTATCGAAAAAGTAGGTTTAAGTGGTGCAGCCATTCTAATTTTTGGTTGTATGCAATCCTGCTCCAAAGACAGCGATATGACTAGCAGTCCCAATACCCCTCCAAATTCGGGCGGTACAGGTGGAACTGGAGGAACTGGTGGAACAGGCGGGGGCGGATCAGCCAGTACCAAAGTAGACTTTACCCTAGATATTAGTACTGGTCCATATGACGTACTTCAAAAAGAAGGGGGATTCATTGTATACAGCGTAGCTAAGGTAATTATAGCTAAAATAGCAGGTAATGCATTCATTGCTGTAAGCTCAGTATGTACACATGCAGGTGCAACATTAGAATATGTAAGTAGCACTAATAAATTTTACTGCTCTGCACATGGCTCTAATTTTAATCAAACGGGGACAGTTGCAAATGGTCCAGCTTCTGAAGCTTTAAAACAATATAAGACAAGTCTTGATGGTACTAAGTTAAGAGTATACGAATAGTATATTTAGTGAATACTTGACTGAATAATTATATGTAGAATTTAGCTGTTGAATTTTAGTTAGTTATGCTAAGACTACTGTAAGAAATTCTATAAACGCTCAAATGCATTTATCATAAACTTCGCAGTTTCTCCGAATTCTTTTCCTTTATTCATTCTATCTAGAGCGGCTCTTTCATAAGCAAGTTCTTCATTCTGCACCGTCAAAATGCCAAATATTATAGGGGTGGTGTGCATTGCAGAAAGCTGGCTAATGCCGTTGGTTACATATTGACATACATATTCATAATGGTCCGTGTCTCCTTTGATGATAGCACCAATGACAATAATGGACTTGTACTTTCCAGTTTGAATTAACTTATTTGCATACACCACTGTCTCTATTGCACCAGGGCAGTTAAAAATGGTGAATGGTAATTGTTGTTCAGTTAAATAAGTTGCACAGCCCTTTTCCAATAGGTCTGTAATTTCAATATTAAAGGCTGATTTTATAATGGCTATCATTGTATAAATTTATTTTAATTGAATTTTATGGTGTGTTTACCAATTTCAATTTTATCAGCTAAGTATTGTTGATTATGGCTGGTAGTTGTCACGCCCACCTGTAAAATGTTAAAGGTTAATCCAGCCTTAGTTAAAGCATTTATTTTTTCCGGATTATTACTCATTAAATAGAAGTCGTTTATATTAAGTGCTTTAAAGATCCAAATGGCATCTATGTAGTTTCTACTATCTTTTGGAAGTCCTAATCTCTCATTGGCTTCATAAGTATTTAGGCCTTGCTCCTGTAATGCATAGGCTGCAATTTTATTTCCGATGCCAATACCTCTGCCCTCTTGTCCTTTTAAATAAACAATATACCCATGGCCATTTTCAGCTATAAGAGATAATGCACTATGTAATTGCTGTTGACAATCGCATTTTAAACTACCAAAAATATCGCCCGTCAAACATTCACTATGAATTCTTACAATAGGTTTATTTTCGGTTTTTTTCATAGAAATCAAAACCTGTTCAACTCCAGTCAAAATATTTTCATATACTTCAATATCAAAATTTCCAAAGGGTGTTGGCAAACTAGACTTTGCAACAAAAAGTAAATGATTCTCCGTTTGATTACGGTAATCCACTATTTGTTGAATAGTGATTACTTTAAGCTCTAGTTTTGAAGCAAATTCAAAAAGGCCCTCTCTTCGCATCATATTGCCTTCAGCGTCCATTACCTCACAAATTATAGCAGCAGGTTGGTGGTTGGTTAATTTACATAAATCAACCGCTGCTTCCGTATGACCCTGCCTTACCAATACACCATTTGTTTTTGCGACTACTGGGAATAAATGGCCTGGCTTGATGAAGTCATTGGGAGAACTATTAGGATTTGCAATATGACCTGCTGTAATTGCCCTTTCTTTAGCAGAAATACCTGTCGTAATGCCAAAACTAGGATTGGCATCTATTGAGTCATAAAATGCGGTATGAAAGGGGTCCTTATGATTGGATGCCACAGGAGACAAATTTAACCTCTCTGCAATTTTTGGATCAATGGCAATGCATACCAAACCTTTTGCATGCGTTGCGCAAAGATTTAATTTCTCTTGGGTAGCAGCATCAGCAGGGAAAATGATATCCCCTTCATTTTCTCTAGACTCATTGTCTACTACTAAAATGGGGTTACCATTTTTAAAATCCAATAAAGCTTCTTCTATAGTGTTGAACATATTTTATGACGCTTAAAATTCTCTTAAATTTCTCTTTTATTTAATAATTGCTCCGTGTACTTTGCTAAAATATCAAACTCAATATTTACATTATCTCCTTCTTTTAATAAGGACATATTTGTTTTTGAAATAGTAACTGGAATGATACATAACTCTATATCATTTTCAATTACTTTATTAATGGTCAAGCTAATTCCATTAATAGCAATAGACCCTTTATAAACAATATATTTAACGAATTGTTCGGGAACAGTAATAGTGAAAAACCAAGCTTTTTCACCAGCAATGACCTTTGCTATTGTAGCAGTTGCATCTACATGCCCTAATACATAATGCCCTCCTAAATAACCTGTGGGCTGCATTGGCAGTTCAATATTAATTTTAGACCCAACTTTATAATGGCAAATAATTGTTTTATCAATACTTTCAGTTGAAACAAAAAATGATAAATAATTACCCTCAATTTTAGTAACCGATAAACAAGCCCCGTCAATAGCAACACTGTCTCCTATTTGTACAATAGAAGCAAATTTAGCTGCATCAATGACAAGCTCCCAACCTAGTTCGTCGGGCAAAATTGATTTTATAAATCCTTCAGATACAATTCCTGTAAACATATGATTATTTCTAGGTAAATTTGAGACGCAAAGATAATCCAAATGACTTCAGCCGACTACTTACATACCGCATTTTTATTAGCGAAAAGAGCAAATTCTAAAAATATAAGACCCAACCCTTTTGTGGGCGCCATTGTAGTGGATGATGAAGGAAAAATTATTGGAGAAGGCTATCACCAAAAGGCAGGAGAAGCGCACGCTGAAGTATTGGCAATCAATGATGCCTTCGCAAAAAGCAAGGATTTATCAAATAGCACACTATACGTAAGCCTAGAGCCCTGCTCACACAGCGGCAAAACGCCCCCTTGCACCCATTTAATACTTGAACATAAAATACCCAAGGTAGTCATTGGCTCCATGGACCCTAATCCATTAGTTTCTGGCGCTAAAGAATTAACGGATGCTGGCGTAAATGTTGAAATTTGTATACTTCCAGAGATTGTTGAATTAAATAATACATTTAATATTAATCAGCTAAACAAAAGGCCAAAATATATTTTAAAAGCTGCTACCACTTTAAATGGGAAAATTAGTGACAGACTTGGAAATAGTAAATGGATATCTAATGATAAAAGCAGAAACTATGTACACCAAGTATTAAGAACTAATGCAGATGCTATTTTAACCACCGCTACAACAGTGATAAAGGATAATGCAACTATGAATATTAGAGTAGATGAAACCAAGGAATTAAACCTAATTATTATTGACAAACAATTAGACATTTTAAAAGAAGAAAATAAAGCATTAAATATTTTTTACAAAAGAGAGAAAACAAAAATTTATTTAGTGACCAATAAAAAAATTGAAAATACGTTGCCCCTGCATGTTGAAATAATTAATGTTAATATGCACGAGGAAGAATGTGATTTAAATGAACTAAGTACTTTTTTATTAAATAAAAATATTTGTGAAGTACTAGTGGAAGCTGGGGGGAAATTAAATGCATCTTTACTAAAAGCAAAAATAGTAGATGAGCTAAATATATTTATTGCACCAAGCTTGCTTATTGACAATAGCTCATTTAACCTATTTAATTCAAACGAATTACAAAGCATTGAAAATAGTATTCAACTTTCATTACAAGAAACACAAAACTTTGACAGCGATATAATGGTAAAATATAAAGTATTATACTAAATCAAAAAGCTAAAATAATAGCATATGGAACAAAAGACAACCCTTTCAAGAAACATTACTGTAGCAGGTTTAGTAGCTACAGGTATCTCCTCCATGATTGGTGCTTCTATTTATATTGTTCCTTTTATGTTGCAAAAAAATATACCGGGTATTGGCCCTTATTTACTGCCTGCATTTTTTGTTGCTTCTATTCCCGCTGTATTTGCTGCACTTACTTATGCCATTTTAGCGAGTGCTATGCCTAGGGCTGGAGGTAGTTATGTATATGCCAGTAGGTCAATTCATCCTTACTGGGGGTTTATAGCCAGCTTTGCCCAATGGTTTGGTTTATCCATTGTCATTGGGGTTGTGTCTTATATGGTCGTGCCTTTTTTTAGAGATGTATGCGCCGCTATGAATTGGATCCATCTTGTTCAATTTTTTGAAAATAGCAATACCAAATTATTCTTATCCTTAGCTTTATTATGGCTTTGTATTGGCGTCAATATTTTTGGAGTCAAAACTTATCAATTAACTATTATTGGTCTGGTTATTATTACTTTTATTTTAGCCAGCATTGTAATAGTCGCTGGATTTATTTATAGCGAAGAGGATTTTATACAGGGTGTACTAAATAAAGATGGAATAGTGATTACACATCTGCAAGGTAAATTCAATTGGCAGCAATTTATTTCTGCCAGCGGCATTTTATTTGCAAGTTTTATTGGATTTGATTCTATTGCCCAAGCAGGTGGAGAAGCAAAAGATCCAAGTAAATCATTGCCCAGGGCCATTATTATCACTATAATAAGTGTAAGTTTATTTTATTTACTATTTACTTTCAGTGTTTATAAAATTGCACCTTGGAATTTTGTTCAAGATTTAGCTAATAAAAAAGATATATCAGCCACCACCTTATTGAATTATGTATTGCCTCCCTTTTGGTCGGTATTAATAATGCTAGGCGCTTGCATTGCATTATTAAAAGATTTACCTTCTATGATATTGTCGGTATCTAGACTACTATTTGCCTGGTCTAAAGACAAATTGTTTCCGCCCTTTTTATCCAATATACACCCTCGCTATAAAACACCGCATTGGGCCATTTTCTTTAGCGGCATCGTATCTAGCCTTGGTATATTAGGTAGCCATTTTGCTAGTGATATTTTTTTAGGCATCGATATTATGGTCATTGCCATGCTGGTCAATTTTATTTTGATTTGCATCTCTGTTTTACTAATTCATCAGAACAATCCATTACTAGGTAACCAAATTACCGTTGTAAAAAATAAGGGGGTACAAAAGCTAATTGCTTTATTTGGATTAATTAGCCTTACTGCTTTACTCATCATTAATATAGTGAATGATGTAACTGCTTCCAAAACTGCATGGTATTTTCATGCCACTTATGTATTTACAGCAGTCATGTTACTCGCTAGTATTATTTTTACTATCTTTTGGAATCAACTAAAAAAATCAGGTACTTTTGATGCAGACTATTTTAAAAATTTACCTTCAGAATAAATCGAAAGATAAATACTATGACTACTACAAAACTAAGCGACTCTCTCACTATTTCTAAAGTACTTATTGGCTTATGGCAGGTGGCCGACTTGGAAAGAAACAACCAAAAATTAGACCCTCTAGTGGCCGCCAAGGCATTGCACAGCTACTATGAGCAAGGATTTACCAGTTTTGATATGGCCGACCATTATGGATCTGCTGAAGAAATCTCGGGTGTGTTTAAAAAAACCTATGGACTTAAGGACATTCAACTATTAACTAAATGGGTGCCAAGCCCAGGAGCAATTAGTCCTTCGCAAATTCAAGAAGCAGTAAAATCATCTATAAAAAAATTACAAGTTGAGCAAATTCAATTGCTTCAATTTCATGCTTGGAATTATGCCGACCCAAGCTGGTTGGATTGTTTGTTTGGTTTACAAAAATTAAAAGAAGAAGGATTAATTGCCAATATTGGACTAACCAATTTCGATGAAGCGCATTTAAATATGGTGATACAATCAGGCATCCCTGTAGTGAGCAATCAAATATGTTATTCCTTATTAGATCAACGCGCTGCCCATAAAATGACAACTACTTGTTTAGCAAACAATATAAAAATATTGGCCTTTGGCACAGTGGCAGGTGGGTTTTTTAGCGAAAAATGGCTTCACCAACCTGAACCAGCAATCAATGAAGCCTTGACCTGGTCGCAGATGAAATACAAAAGATACATTGATGCCGCAGGTGGATGGGATTGGTATCAAACATTATTGGCAAGCTTAGATAAGATAGCAAAGAAACACCAAGTATCTATTGCCACTATTGCTAGTACTTATATCAAAGACTTACCTGCAGTAGGTGGTGTAATTGTAGGTGCGAGACTGGGTGCATCAGCACATATTGATGAAAATAAAAAAATTCTTACATTAACCCTTTTAGAAACTGAGCGTGAAGCAATCAAAAATATATTGGCTCAAGGAAATAAGATTCCAGGTGATTGTGGGGATGAATACCGTAAGCCCCCCTATTTAACTGCCAGTGGCGATTTAAGTCATCATGTAAAAGAAATTGCTTCGCCGTATCCAACCACAAAAGATGCCAGTGGAAAAACCAAGGCTTTATCAGGGACTAGTTGGGAAACTATGGCTGGCTATAGTCGTGCGGTGCGTAAAGGCAATAGAATTTTAGTTTCAGGAACCACGGCCACACATGGTTCTCATTTGATTGGAGGAAATGATCCTGCCGCACAAGCTCATTTTATTTTTGATAAAATTGAAGGCGCCATTCAATCCTTAGGCGGCAAATTAGAAGATGTTGTACGCATCAGGATATTTATAAAAAACATTAATCAATGGGAAGCCATTGCTAGGGCGCATGGACAACGTTTTGCGCATATACAACCAGTTAATACAATGGTTCAAGCAAATTTAATAGGAGAAGAATATTTAGTTGAAATTGAGGCAGAAGCCATAGTAGAATAAAAAAAAGGACCCAGGATGAAACTGGGTCCTTTTTTTATTTATAGTGATAGAGTTTATAGTTGTAGCGCTGAGATATTGGCATTTTTAAATTGGCTATTAAAAAGTTTAATGGCCTCGTAAATTGCTTCTAATTTTGCTTTCTCATTATTCCAGCTAGCTTGTAAGTCCGCTAATTTATTTTTTACCCCGCTTGTTACCACTGGGTCACTTACATCTACCAAGCCTTTGATATAAAAGAAATCAACATTTAATTTGCTTGGCCAATTAATTACATCCTGTCCATTCTGTGTTCTACTTTCTACAATATTAGTTTCCCATGTATCTATTTTCTTAATTATGCTAGTAGCTTGATCTGTAATTGTTTTGGCGTCGGGAATACTCGCTAATGTTTCAGTGTAATATTGTAATTGCTTTTTTACTTTTCTTAAATTATTCACTGAAGTATGAATATCCTTAATGCTTTTACTAATATTTGCAAGTGTATTTTGTTGAAATTCCCAATCTTCTTTATTTGCTTTAATAAATGGATTTGGTAAGACTGTAATTGTAGTGCTGCTTGTTTGTGCTTTCGAAGAATCGGTATTATTTGGATGAAGTATTATTTTGGCCTGATAAGATCCCGGAGCAACCGCATAACCAGCGTAACTGCCCAATACAAACACCCCATTTACATCTGGGCTCTCTGAATGAGTTCTAAAATTCCATAAAAATCGATTATGTCCTTTTTTGCTACTTAATAAAGTTTCTGGCGATGGCCCTCCAGGATACTTTTTGTAATTATCATTTTTTATATTGGTATACGTTCTAATAACTTGTCCGTTACTTCCAATAATTTCTAATATTACCGTATCCTTTTCGTTGAGTGTTGTAGGTAAATAGTAGTCTAGTATAACTCCTTCTGGAGCATTTTGTCCTTCTCCATTTTTTTCTGGCAAACCATCCCCTGAACCATATTTATAAGCAGGCTTTGGCATCATTAACTTCACTTCTCCTATATTATCGAATGTAGTGTTTTGTTGAATGGCGCCTACATCATCTAAGATCCAAAAAGCCCTGCCTGCAGTGGCCGCTACCAAATCATTGTCTCTGATCATAATATCGGTAACGGGAACAATAGGTAAATTTAATTGCATTGTTGCCCATGTATTACCTGCATCATTAGAAATATAAAAGCCCCTCTCGCTACCTGCGTATAAAATATTTTTTTGCTTTTTATCTTCTCTAATTACTTTTATAAAATCTGCTTCTTTAACACCTTTATTTATTTTTGTCCATGTAAGGCCATTGTCAGTTGTCTTATAAGTGTAAGATGCGTAGTCATTTAATTTATATCTAGTAGCACTAATATATACTACTCCTTTATCGAAGGAAGAAGCCTCAATACTATTAATTTGAGACTCTTGTAAATCGGCAGGTGTAATATTTTTCCAGTTACTACCTCCATCAGTTGTTACATAAACCAATCCACAATCGCTTCCTGTATAAATAGTGTTGGCATCTAATGGAGATTCACTCACATAAAAAATAGTATTATAATTTTCTCCACCAGCACCTTCGTTGGTAAACGGTATACCGCCAGGTCCTTGTTTGGCTTTATCATTTCTAGTTAAGTCTGGGCTAATCGCTTCCCAACTTAAACCACCATTTGTAGTCTTTAGCAATACATTCGCTGCATGATATATTACTTTAGGATTATGCATAGAAGTGATAATTGGCGCATTCCAGTTAAATCGATATTTCATATCCTTAGGCTGAACTGCTAAATTTAAACTTGGATAGGCTTGTATATCTTTTGATTCATTTGTTATGGTATTTAACACCTCAATATACCCTTGATAACAACCCCCATATACTAGATCAGGTTTATTGGGATCAAAAGTTAAAAAAGCCGATTCGCATCCTGCTCCAGCTTTCCAATCACGCACTGTTATACCACCTGTATTATTTCTACTTGCAATAATGACTGAAGAATTATCTTGCTGACCACCATATACCTTGTATGGAAATGTATTATCTGTATTGACTCTATAAAATTGCGCAGTACTCTGATTCATAATAGAAGACCAAGTATTGGCTTGGTCATAACTAATTTCTCCACCCCCATCATCGGCTAACCCTATCTCATTGTTATTATTAGGATTGATCCACAGATCGTGAGTATCTCCATGACCCACTTTCACATTGGTAAAAGTTTTTCCTCCATCAATAGAACGCATCATTGGTGCATTTAATACATATACCAAATTTTCATTTTTAGTATCTGCATACACTTTCATATAATACCATGAACGCGAAGAAATATCTTGATTGTTAGATAACAATGCCCATGTTTTACCAGCATCATCTGAACGATATAGACCAGATTTTTTCTTTTCGGTTTCAACAATGGCAAACACACGATTTGAATTTACCCTAGAAACACTTAACCCAATTTTTCCCATTACTTCAGGCAAGCCCTCTGTTAATTTTACCCAAGTTTTTCCTTCATCTGTCGACTTCCAAATGGCAGAACCTTTTCCTCCACTTGATACAGTCCAAGGAAAGCGACGATGCTCCCAAGCTGCTGCATATAATATGCGCGGATTATTCATATCCATTGACAAAGAAGCAATACCTGTACTATCATTTATATATAAAACGCGATTCCAATGAGCGCCCCCATCTACCGATTTATAGACACCCCTTTCATTATTGGGTCCATGAACAGTTCCTTGTGCAGCTACATACACGATATCTGCATTGCTTGGATGAATAGCGATGTCAGAAATATGTCTTGTTTTTTCAAGTCCTATATTTTGCCAACTAACGCCTCCATCGGTGGATTTATACACTCCATCTCCATAGCTTGTCATTACTCCTCTTACAGCATGTTCTCCTGTACCTACATAAATAACATTTGGGTCAGACTCTGAAACAGCAATATCACCCACAGATCCTACTTGGAAAAAGCCGTCCGATATATTTTTCCATTTAATACCCCCGTCTTTTGTTTCCCATACACCACCGCCAGTATAGCCTGTATAAAACTTTTTTGAATTGTTAATTACCCCCGTAATGGCATTTGCCCTTCCCCCTCTAGTAGGCCCTATATTCCTCCATTGTAAATTTTTAAATACTGAATCTAGAATTGGCTTAGTAGCTTCAATAGTAGTAGTATTCGATTTTTTCTTCTGTGCTTGAACACTTAATGACAAAAGGAGTAAAAGACAGATAATTGGATTTTTCATATTTATGAACTTTTAATTTAAATATAGATAAACCCTAAGTTAGTAATTTTTTCAATCTCCTGCTTTTTACCCATCTTTTAACCAATAATTATAGTAAATTAGCTAGTACATTATTCATAATTCAACCTATAATACATGCTTAAGAAAATTATTTCATCGCTTTTTTTAATGCTTTCCTTTTTGCTAGTGCAGGGGCAAGCCAATTATTTCTACCCTAATAAAGGAAATTTTGATGCTAGTATACCTACCCCAGAACAATTTCTGGGCTATGCCATTGGTGAACAACATACAAGGCATGATCGTATTGTAGCTTATTTAAAAGAGCTAGATCGCTTATCCGATAAGGTTTCCTTTGAAATCATTGGAGAAACCTTTGAGCGTCGCGCACAA
>Ga0255075_1000147_pt1 | contig 16270 bp, 25 predicted proteins | sample Colum_Law_RepA_8_FD_188579 | JGI IMG/M metagenome (GOLD analysis project Ga0255075, IMG submission 188579) | Freshwater microbial communities from Columbia River, Oregon, United States - Colum_Law_RepA_8h | ecosystem: Environmental > Aquatic > Freshwater > River | place: USA: Oregon | collected...
GAAAGTCCAGAGCGCGAAGATTCGTATCTCGATCTCATTGGATATGCCGCTATCTTGGGTCGATTACGATTTTCGAGTCCAGAAGATTGGGACGACATTGAGTCTGACTCGCAATCATAATAGCAATCAATACTGCGACTACTGCAAGTATCGCTGGGGACAAAATAAGAACGGCTGGGATTTAAGAGCTACAACTCCAGCAGTTTGGAAAGTCCAAAGCGAGACACCGCTTCGAAAGGCTCAGGTTAGGTTTTATTGCCAGCCTTGCGCCGATGATGCACAGAACTGGCCAGATGGCACATTTTACTCATTAAAAGAACAGTTAGAAGATGCGATAAATGATTTCGCAGGGAGAGAGAAGTTAGATGTCGAATTACCTAGATGATTATGTAAGTGTCCAAGATAGATTAAAGGAGTTTATAAATGCTTACCCAGATTATAGAATTAAAACTCATATATTGGCAGAGTCGCTTGTCAATTCTTGCGATGTCTATATTATTAAAACTGAGTTATATCGCACTGAAGCTGACATACACCCTTGGACGACAGGTCTATCCTCTGAGTCTAAGTCAAAGCAATATGCACTCGAGCTTGCAGAGACTGGATCGTTGGGACGCGCACTTAACCTCGCTGGATACTTCGCTAAGATTAACCAGAGCCCAAAGAAGGCAATTGAAACGACTAAGCCAGCTCTTGCGGAATTTATAAAAGAGCAACGGCCTAATGACCCTGACCCAATTGTCTGGGATGTAACTGCAATAGCCGAGCAACTAGGTGCTGAAGTAATTGATGAAATGCCACTATGCAAATGTGGTAGAGGCCCAATGATTCTTAAGTCTGGGACAAAGGAGGGCAAAGAATATAGAGGCTACACCTGCCCAAGCCGAGAACGCGCTGATCAATGTCCAGCAAGATGGATGAGAATCGGTGCAGATGGGCATTGGGTATTTCAGAAATGATTAAAGATGCACACCCTTTCCCTTGCAGTAATTGCAAGCTAGTTACACCGCATATAGAACTAAAGCGGTATAACACTGAGCATTTGTCTGAAGCGCCTGAGGAAGTATGGTTGGTTGAGTGCCAGCGATGCTTCCTTCAGCGCATTATCTATCCGTCTGATCGCGTAGCTAGTAAAGAAGACGATATTGTCCGTTGCGAGCAATGTGGTGGATGGAAGATGAAATCGGGTAAGTGTCGAGTATGCCGATTAGCAGCTGGTTTTGAGCAAATTAGCGTAAAATACTGGACAGGCAACTCGACAATGGAAAGGCTTTATAACGATGAGCAAACCTCACTCTATTAGATATATCCGTCAGATGATGGAGTGGGGATTTGATAAGGAATTTATCGCCAGAGATTGTGGCATAAATGTAAGCAGCTTAGATGTAAGGTTAAATAGAGCAAAAAAAAGGGAGCAAGATGGGAATCAAGGAACTGAGTCTGGAACTAGCGGCGGTAAGTCTGATAGCTGATGAGGCTAAGAAGGCCAAGGATAGGCTAAGAGCTGCACTACAGACAGAGATGGACAAGATAGGAGCAGACAGAGTTAAGGCTGAATATGGTGATGATGTGATTGCCTATGTAACTACCAGTAAGCCTAAATTTAAGTGGGTTATCAAGAATGAGCGCGAGTTCGTTAAATGGGTAAAAAGCAATATATCTAGCGAAATAGTTGAGACAGTAAGAGAATCATCAATTGATGCGATACTAGATAAGTTCCACTATATCAATGGCGATGATGTTATTGATCCAAATGGTGAAAGAGTTGAATGGCTAGAAGGCACAATAGCTGAGCCTTATCTAGTAACTAAGTTTCATAGTGATGGCAGGGAAAGGCTGAAAGACGCCTTTCAATCAGGCCAGTTGGAGTTTAAGAAGATATGGGAATTAGAGTGATAGAAGATATTTATCCAATACATAGGACTATCGATAATCATATGGATATGCCTGATGGGGTTGATTTCTAGTAAATACTAATAAAACTTGTCCATATAGTGAGATGAGGAGTAAGTCAATGCGTAAGATATTTGACACAGGCATTACCATAACGCCAAAGCGCGGGCGCATAGCTGGCCCTTCAGCGAAGGTTAGGACAGCCTATTGCCTTTCGCTGATGCTACTGGCCTTACAGGCTATATTTATACAATCATCAGAAGCAGATATGAATCTAAAGCTTTATGCTTACAACAAATTAGATTGGCAAGAGTTTCAATGTTATAACTGGTTAATTCATAAAGAGAGTAGATGGAATCCAAAAGCTCGTAATGGCTCTCATTATGGTCTAGGGCAGATGCGTTCTACCTGGTATAGAGACCTTAGCCCTAAGCAGCAGATAGATGCACATATCAAATACATAAGACATAGATATAAATGCGCTTGCGATGCCTTGCAACACCTAGAGACAAAGGGCTGGCATTGAGCAGACGCTACAACTCTAGCTACTACCAAAAGACAAGACTTCAAGTGCTTCAAAGAGATTACAACACCTGTCATTACTGCGGCCTTGAAGCCACTACAGTTGATCACCTAATACCTATCAGCAAGGGTGGCACTGATGAAGCTTCTAATATGGTGGCTTGCTGCACTCAATGCAATAGTTCTAAGCGAGATCGTATGACCCCTACCTTTTTTGAGCGCGCAAGCAGACCCACGACCCCCATTGGGAAGATTTTCCCTGAAAATGGCTCGGCTAGGCACTATTCAGAATGAAAGAGATTGCTCTGGCTGAATTGGGTGAGATTGTCCGTATCAGGGACGAATCGACTTACCGAGGTGTGCCAGAACCCAGAATCCACACTAAACTCAATGATTTCCCATCTTATGGCGAGCAAATGATTAAATTCTGCGAGGAAATCGGCTTTACTTTAATGCCTTGGCAACAATGGCTGGCTCACCATACTTTAAAATACAAACCCGATGGCCGTTGGTGTCATCCAGTAGTGACCCTTTTATGCGCGAGACAACAAGGAAAATCTACCTTTATGGCGCTTCAAATTCTATTCAGAATCTATGTGTTAGAGGAAAAGCTGCAAGTTCATACTGCTCATAAATTAACTACTTCAGCAGAACTATTCTATAAAATATATGGGATTATTGAACAGAACCCTAGGCTAGCTGCTGAATTTACTAAGAAGCTGGAAAGTAAGGGATTTCAAGAGCTTCAATTTACTAAGGGTCGCCGTTATATCGTCAGAGCCAATAACTCGGCTGGTAGAGGCATAGCAGCCCCTGAAACGATACACCTAGACGAAGCCCGAGAGTATAAAGATGAAGATGTCTGGTCTGCCTTGCGATATACGCAAATGGCTTCAGCCAATCCTCAAATATGGGTTTATTCAAATGCTGGTGACCAACACAGCATAGTTCTAAATAAACTTAGGGAAAGAGCTATGGCTGCCATCTTCGGTGGCAACGATGATATTGGTTGGTTTGAATGGTCAGCTCCTATTGGTATTAAATTCGATAACTCACCAGCCTTCTGGCTAGGTGTCTGCCAAGCTAATCCGTCACTAGGCATAACAGTTCATCCAGATAATATCCGAGCAGTATTGTCAGACCCCGAGGATATTGTGCGCACAGAAGTCTTATGTCAATGGGTCGATACGATTAACCCAGTTATCAATCCGTCTCAGTGGGAGAGTTGCAAAGTTGAGGGACTTCGACTCAACCCTGAATCTGATACTTGGTTAGCTATTGATCTAAGCCCTAGTAGAAAAGAAGCGGCGCTAGTCGCTAGCCAAAGACTTGAGGGCGATAAGTTCCAAGTCATATTGCTTCAGACTTGGCATAACCCTGCCAATCTGGACGATAAAGCAATGGCTAATGATGTAGCAGAATGGGTGCGCAAGTATCCAGTTCAGCTGGTTGCCTATTCAGCCAGAACCGCTTCGGCAGTAGCTGCGCGATTAGCTCCTGCTGGTATTAGGGTTGAGCCGATAGATGGCCTTGACTATGCCCAAAGCTGCGATGAGTTACTGGGAGCAATCTCATCTCAGCGGTTGGCTCACTCGGGACAAGATGAGCTAACTAAACAATGCCTATCCGCCGTCAAACTCCCTTTCGGTGACGGCGGCTGGGTAATGGGTCGCAAGGTAAGTAATACGACAATTTGCGGAGCGATTGCATCGGCTTTAGCAACACACTATGCAACGATGGCTGAAAGTAGCGTTGATATCCAAATAGTGTAAGTAGGCTCATTTACAATGTAAGTAATGGGTGCTATAAGAGATTTCCTATTTCCAGCAGTTGAGGCCAAGCGCCCTATTGCCGTTACTGATGTTCAAGCAGCTTTAACACCAGTTCAGATTAGCGATTCAGTTTATAATATTCTCGGCGGTGCAACTAATACTACTCGCCAATTAGCAATGAGCGTTCCATCCGTTGCTAGAGCTCGCAATATCATATGCGGAACTATTGGCTCATTACCTTTAACAACTTTTAATCGCATTACTGGCCAGTATGTTGATCCACACAGAGTTATCAATCAGCCAGACCCAAGAGTTGCAGGATTCGTAATCTATTGCTGGCTTGCAGAAGATATTTGGTTATATGGTGCTGGTTATGGTCAAGTGCTTGAAATGTATAGCGCAACTGATGGCGGTCGCGTTAGAGCTTGGACTCGCGTAAGTCCAGACCGCGTTACAGTTGATACCGATTTCCTTAACACTACAATTACTGGCTACAAAGTTGATGGCAAGTCAGTTCCGCTTAATGGCGTAGGTTCAATCATAAGATTTGATGGCGGAGATGAAGGATTGCTTCACAGAGCTGGGAAAACAATTGCTGCAGCAGTTTATCTTGAGAACGCAGCAGTTAATTATGCTAAAGAGCCAGCACCTTCAATGGTATTGAAGTCCAATGGCACTAATCTAACTGCCGAAAGAATTTCATCCTTGCTAACTGCTTGGAAAACTGCTCGCCAATCTCGCTCAACTGCTTTCCTAAATGCAGATGTAGAATTACAGCAATTTGGCTTTGATCCTAAATCAATGCAACTTGCCGAGGCGCGTCAATATGTAGCACTAGAATTAGCTCGGGCTTGTGGAATACCTGCCTACTTCTTGAGCGCCGAAACGACTTCTATGACTTACTCAAACGCGGTGTCCGAGCGGCGCTCATTAGTAGATTTCTCACTTCGCCCAATACTTAAGGCAATTGAGGAACGCCTATCATTGCCAGACTTTACACCCAATCCAGTAATGACGCGCTTTGCACTTGATGACTTCTTACGCGGTAACGCACTAGAGAGAGCTCAAGTTTATGAAATCTTAAACCGCATTGGCGCGATGAGCGTTGAGCAGATTCAACGAGAGGAAGATTTAATCCCTAATGAAAGTTAATATCCCAATGGTCGTTACAGCGGCCGACACAATCAAACGCACCATAACTGGAACTATTGTGACTTGGAACGAGCAAGGCAATACTTCAGTTGGCCCAACAGTCTTTGCAGCTGATTCAATTGAAATGAAGCCAGTTAAGTTGCTTCTTGAGCACGACCGCACTCGGCCAATTGGCAAGATGGTTTCTCACAATGTAACTAAGTCTGGCATCGAAGCTACTTTTAAGATTGCCAATACTATGGCTGGAGAAGATGCCCTAATTGAAGCAACTGAAGGCCTACGCGATGGCTTTAGCGTTGGAGCACAGATCAATGAATGGACAAACAATAAAGGCGTAATGCAGATTACCTCAGCAACCCTAGATGAAGTTTCTCTAGTTACTGATCCTGCAATTGATTCTGCTCGCGTAAGCGAAGTAGCAGCTTCTGAGAATGAAGCACCTAAAGAAGATTCTGATTTAGCAACCGCTGATTCAGAGAACCCAAACGAAGGAGACCAAGTGTCTGACACTACTGCTCCTGCTCCTGCCGTTGAAGAAGCGGTTGAAGCAGCTAAAGCAAATATGGTTGAGGCGTCTCGCCCAGCCTTTTACACAGCACCTCGCCTTGAATTTACCAAGGCAAAATATCTTGAGAATAGCGTCCGCGCTAAACTTGGTGATGACGCAGCTCGCCAGTATGTTATGGCAGCAGATGACACCACCAGCAACAACGCTGGCTTAATTCCAACTCGTCAGCTAACTGAGGTTATAAATCCTCTATCAAATGCTGACCGCAGCACAATTGATGCAATCTCAACTGGAGTTCTACCAGATGCTGGAATGTCCTTTGAGATTCCAAAGATTACAGCCGTTCCAACAGTTGAAGATGAGAACGAAGGCGATGCAATCGTTGAGACTGGAATGACCAACAACTTTCTAACAGTAAATGTTAATAAGTATGCAGGTGGCCAGACATTCTCAGTAGAACTTCTTGATCGTTCTAACCCAGTATTCTTTGATGAGCTAGTTCGTCAAATGGAATTCGCTTATGCTCTAGCAACAGATAAGTTCGTTGCTGGTCAATTGCTTGGCAATGGACAAATTGCTGCCACAGCAGCTGATAACACAGCAGCAGGAATTCTTACTTTCGTATCCGAAGCAGCTGCTGAGGTTTATAAGGACTCTCTAGGATTTGCTAGAAACCTTATTGTGACACCTGAGCAATGGTCTAAGATTATGAGCTACAACGATTCAGGTCGCCCAATCTACACAGCATCACAGCCACAGAACGCAGCTGGCGTAGCTAGCCCACAAAGCCTTCGCGGAAATGTTGCTGGACTTGGACTCTATGTTTCTCGCGCACTTGGATCACTTACTGCTGCTCATCCATCATTACCTCTTGGCGATGGTTCGATGATTGTAGTAAATCCAGATTCTTACACTTGGTATGAATCAAGCAGATTCCGTCTCCAGACCAATGTAGCTCTAAATGGTCAAATTGAGGTTGCTTACTACGGCTACGGCGCACTTGCAGTTAAGGTCGCTGACGGAGCTTGCTACTTCAACAAGAACTAAAAAACTCAAATAGTGACGGCCAGTCCGCTCCCGAGCTGGCCGCTCACCTAACTGCTTGAAAGGATGGCGAAATGCCTAGCATAGTTACGGCCACAGAGCTTAGGACGATTCTTGGCGTTTCGTCATCCCTATATCCAGATGCTTACCTAAACGATATTGTCGATGCTTCAGAAAACTTAGTTTTGCCAATGCTGGTCACATTCCAGAGCAAGATAAACAAAGTCAAGCTTGAGGATAATGTCGCTTACTTTGAGACCGCAACAATTCAAGAATTTACAGAAGGCCAATCCGTAATTATTACTGGATGCGGATCACCATTTACAGGCACTCACACAGTATTAGCAGATGAGTTATCAGATTATGTCTTTACAGTCGCAATCACCAATGCAGATATATTGGAAAAGAATGTTATCCCAGCAGGAAACGCTGCGCTCTCTGGACTATCAACCTATGTCGGAAATGCCAATGCTGAAGCTGCAATTTTGGCTATCTCCGTCGAAATCTTCCAAGCTAGAACAGCCGCTGGAGGATCAATAGAAGGCATAGATTTTGCAGTAACCCCTTATCGCTTATCTAAGAATTTACTTGCCAAAGTAACTGGCTTACTTGGCCCTTATCTTGATGTAGAGACGATGGTTGGATAATGCCAACCACAATTGCTACAGATGTCAGAGGCGCTATAAAGACTGCGCTTGCTGGCGTAGCTGCCAATATCTACGATGCCGTTCCAGAAGCGCCCATCGTTCCTGCAATAATTTGCATCCCAGATTCGCCCTATATGGAGCTTGAAGTCTTAGGCAAGACAACCATAAGAGTTAAATTAAATTACACCATAACTGCTTGCGTTGCTTATTTTAGTAATGCAGCTGCCCTAGATAACTTAGAGCAAATGGTCATTAGTATTCTTGGAGCATTAAATGCTTCCAAGTATGAGTTATCAATAGTCGAAAGACCTTCGGTAACTGAAGTAGGAACTACTACCCTGCTAGTTTCAGATATACGCTTGAGCGTCCGCTACGAGCAAACCGCATAGGAGACCCAAATGCCAACAACAGTAATAACTGGGCGCGATGTGACCTTCACACTCGATAGCGCTAGCTACGACGCCCAAGCAACAAGCGCGGTATTAAGCTGCGAAACAATTATCGAGACATATCAAACTCTTGATGGTCGCGCTTATAAGTCCGTAGATAAGCAATGGACATTTACAATTGAATTGCTACAGGATTGGGGAGCTGCAAGCTCTCTATTTGAAGCAATGTGGACAGATGCAGAAGCTGCACCAAACACAGCATTAACAGTGGCTTTCACAGCAGTAACAGGAGCAGCATTTAGCTTCACAGTATTGCCAATTTTCCCAACAGCAGGAGGCGCAGCACCAGGAGCGCTAACTGACACCTGGACAATGACAGTAATTGGAACTCCAACAGAGACCTTTAGTTAAGAGAGATCGGAGCATCGGGAGCTATGAAATCACAAATAAAAATTGAATATAACTCGGGCGAGGAAGCAACTTATATTGCCCAACCGCCCGAGTATGCCAAATGGGAGAAAGCAACTGGCAAGACGATTGGCGAATTAGGCGGTGTCTGGGACATTATGTTTCTGGCATATAACGCAATGAAACGCGAAGCGGCTGGCAAGCCAGTTAAATCTTTCGAAGTATGGATGGAGACAGTTGCCGACATTGATGTGGTGAATGAAAACCCAAAAGCCACACCGCTGGAAGCCTAAACTATCTTCTAACGCTTCTGGCAATTGAGACGCGGATTCCTAAGCAGTATTGGGATGATGCCGAAGATGTCCTGACGGCTTTGGAAATACTAAAGGAGAGAAACGGTGGCAAGTGATCCGATTACTTATGATCGTAGCGAGCTACGCGGTATTCTCAGCGCCTTTAAAGCAATGGATGAGCAAGCAATCCAAGAAGCTAGAACCGAAAGCAATGCCATCGCAACCTATGCAGCCAATGAAATTAAAGTCACCGCGCTGGGACGAACAGTCTCGGGTGCTGGTGTTCGGAGAGTTGCCGAAGGTGTCCGTATCAGCAAGTCATCCAAGATTGGCGAATTCTCTTATGGATTTGCATCTCAGAGGTTTTCTGGTGGCGCAACAACGCAGAAGCTCTGGGCAGGACTTGAATTTGGAAGTAACCGCTATCGCCAGTTTCCCAGACGCACTCCCAACAAAGGACGCGGCAATTCTGGCTACTTTATCTACCCGACACTTCGCAAAATTCAGCCTGAACTAATTCGCAAATGGGAAGAAGCTTTTGCTGCAATTGTAAAGAAATGGGGATAACAAATGGCTGGTAATAGAACGCTTAAGTTATCCATCCTTGCAGATGTTGATGATCTAAAGAAAAAGCTTGGCCAAGGTGAAAAAGAAGTTGAAGGCTTTGGCAATAAGCTAGGGGAATTTGGAAAGAAGGCTGCCGCCGCTTTTGCGGTTGCTGCTGCTGCTGCTGCTGCTTATGCAGGTAAGTTGCTTATAGATGGCGTTAAAGCAGCTATCGAAGATGAAAAGGCTCAAGTCAAATTAGCTCAGACTTTAGAAAATACCACTGGCGCTACTAGAGAACAGATAAAAGCAGTAGAGGAACAAATCCTAAAGATGTCTTTGGCTACTGGTATTGCCGATGACAAATTAAGACCTTCTTTTGAAAAACTAGTAAGAGCTACGAATGATGTTGCCCAAGCTCAAAAACTACAAACCCTAGCCTTAGATATTGCTGCTGGTTCTGGCAAGGATTTAGAGGCAGTCAGCGTAGCCCTTGCTAAGGCTTATGATGGCAGCAACACTTCGCTACAGCGTCTTGGCGTAGGACTTTCTGCTGCTGAGTTGAAATCAATGAGCTTTGATGATGTAACTAAATCACTTGCCGAAACCTTTGGCGGCCAAGCTTCGGTTCAGGCAGATACTTTTAGTGGCAAGATGGCAAGGATGCAGGTTGCCTTTGATGAGGCTAAAGAATCTGTAGGCGCTCGATTATTGCCTATCCTAACTCAATTACTAGATACTTTTAATACAAAGGTTGGCCCAGCGGTTCAAGCTATCCAAGATAAATTAAAACCTTTGACTAAAGCCATTGACGATAACAAAGAAGAATTTACCGCTCTTTGGAATTTCCTTAATAAATATATTGTCCCAATAATGGCTGGGGCTTTAAAAAACGCTTTTAGCGGCATAGTAACTGGTATTACCGCAGTGGTTAGCATTGTAGGCAAAGCAGTCAATTTCTTTCAAGACCTATATGATGCTTATAAGAAAATCGTAGATTTTATAAAGAACAATCCTTTAAGCCAGTTTCTTGGTAAGTTAAATCCATTTGGAAATGCCTCATTTAGTAATACAGGATTTTTAACTGCTGGTGGGGCTGGAGGTGGCACTGGCGGTGTTGATGAATTAGGCAGACCTGTGGGGGGAACTACTGATGATAATGTTGATGCTGCCACAGAAAATAAGAGAAGAAATACAATGTGGAAATCTGAAACCATTATGCGAGATTCAGCTGAATGTCCATCTGGTAAAGGTGTTTATTTAGTTGAATATAACTACTATGGAGAAATAATACGCCAAAGCCTTAACTATTGTGTTCCTTTAATCGGCCAAAACAATATAACGAGCGGTGCTGGAACTGGCGTAATTACAGCCACAGGCGCTCTAACTGGATCAACGGCAACGACTGGGACGACAACGGCAACCCCAATCGTTATTAATGTTAATGCTGCTTCAGTAATTGATAGCGAGGGATTTACTCGAGCAGTTATTGATGCCTTAAACGAAAGCCAAAGTAGAACTGGCTCACTAGACACCCTTACACTATGACGCTTTGGAATCCAGTCTATAGAGTTAAGGTTGATGGCGTTACAGTTACTGGCGCGACCCTTAGCGGGCTAACTATTACCTCGGGTCGCACCGATATTTATCAGCAGCCAATTGCTGGTTACTGCAATTTAAGTCTTATAGAGACCGCTGAAGCTGCGGTTCCCTACGAAGTGAATGACGCAGTAACAATAGAAGTACAAGACTCTAATGGCGATTATGTAAATCTCTTTGGCGGCTTTATTACTGACTTGGGCATTACAGTCCAGACTTCAGGATCAACAGCTACCAGCCAGCAGATTAGAATCGTTGCAGTAGGAGCTTTAGCGCGACTTGCTAGGGCAGTTTATACTGGCAACTTTGCCCATCAATTTGATGGAGACCGCATCGAGGAATTACTTAGCACAGTTCTATTTGACCAATGGAATGAAGTTCCAGCGGCAGAGGCTTGGAACGATTATGACGCAACTACTCAATGGCAGGATGCAGAAAATAGCGGACTAGGTGAGATAGACACTCCTGGCGATTATGAGTTGCACTCAGAGACTGGTCTAAACGACACAGTTTATAATTTAGCTTCTGGGTATGCCACTAGCGGACTGGGTTATTTATATGAAGATTCGCAAGGCCGCATAGGTTATGCAGATTCAACACACCGCAGCCAATATCTATCGACTAACGGCTATGTTGATCTTGATGGCAATCACGCCATTGGCCCAGCTCTTTCCATTGTCAAACGCGCTGGAGATGTCCGCAACGCAATCACAGTCGGCTATGGAACTGGCAGCGCATCGGTAACTGATGATGATGCAGCCTCGATATCGCTTTACGGCCAATTAGCTACCACAATATCTACGACTCTTAGGCATCAAGCTGACGCCGAAGCCCAAGCAGCGTTCTATCTACTTATCCGCGCTTACCCTCAATTTGCCTTACGCCAGATAACCTTTACTACTGCCAGTCCAGAGATTGATGATGCCGACCGAGATAGCCTCCTAAATGTATTTATGGGTATGCCATTAAATATCACTAATCTGCCAAGCAATATGACTGATGGCGAGTTTCAAGGATTTGTCGAGGGTTGGACTTGGACTGCAGGTCTTAATCGCCTAGACCTGACTATGAACCTATCGCCTATAGCTTTCAGCCTGCAAGCCTTCCGTTGGAATTCAGTCCCAGCGGTAGAGAGTTGGAATACAATAAATCCATTACTGGAATGGTATAACGCTACAATTGTGGCATAGGAGACTAAATGGCAACGACTACTAATTACGGCTGGACTACCCCTAACGATACTGATCTTGTTAAGGATGGCGCAGCTGCAATTCGCACATTGGGAAGTTCAGTCGATACAACGACAAAGAACTTAAATCCACAGACAACTACTGGCGCACTTGCTTATAGATCAGCAACTTCCAATGTAAACACTGCTTTGCCATTAGGAACTGCCAATCAAATATTGCGAGTTAATTCTGGTGCTACAGCGCCAGAGTGGGCAACTGTTAGTTCTGGTTCTTTAACTTTGATTGAAACTCTTACTCTTTCATCTTCATCGGTAACCAGTTCAACTTTACCTACGAGCTATAAAAATCTTTATATTGAAATGATTGATTATACTATTAGCACAGGCACATTCATTTATGTAAGACCAAATAATGATACGGGGTCAAATTACACAGTTTGGAGCACTCGATATCAAAGTTCAGGCAGTAACTTTGGCCCAAGTGGAAATGGCAGCGCCGATAAAATACCTTTAATCGACAACAATGATATTGGAGTGGAAAATAATCAAAACTACAATATAACAGTTGCAACAATATACCGCTATAACAATACCGATTCATATAAATTGACTTCAGTATTAGCACATTATATGAATAATGCTGGAGTAAGAGGATCAACTAATTTGCTGGGAACTTGGAGATCAAATTCAGCAATTACTACATTAACATTTTTTCCCGGAGCAGGAACTTTTGCAGGAACTATTAAGATATTTGGAGTAAATTAATGAGCAGACCAATACACAAAATCTATCAAGGCGATGGCACATTTGTTGAAAGACCTTTCACCGATGAGGAAATGATAGTTTTGGAAAAAGACCAAGCTGATGAAATTGCTATGAAAGAAGCAAGACTTGAAGCTGAAGCAAAAAAAGCAGCAGCCGAAGCCAAATTAGCAGCACTTGGCTTAGATGCTGATGATTTGAAAGCTTTGGGCCTTGGCTAAATTATGCGCGGCTGGTATTCAGCTTCGACAGCAAATTGATGATGATTATCCTGATCGCGATAGGAAGTCTGACGGCTGGATTGCTGATGCTCGGCACATTGCTAAAGGCAATTCTGACCATCTACCAGTCGATGGAATCGTTAGAGCTATAGATATTGATTCTGACCTATCGGCACATAAGGAAGAAGCTTATGCGCTGGTCGAGAAGATTCGTAAGTTAGCCAAGAAGGGCGATAAAAGAATTAAATACATAATCTACGATGGCAAGATTATGAGTCCGATATTAGGTTGGAAGCGGCGTAAATATAACGGCGCTAACCCTCATCGGTCGCATTTCCATATTTCATTCACAACTTTGGGAGACAAAGATGGCAGTTATTTCAACCTCGAAGGAGAAGCTAATGAGCGACTTAAAGAAAATGGCAGAGAGCTGGGCAAAGACATTCCTAGCAACAGCGCTAGCGACTTATCTAGCAGTCGGCCTAGATGTCAATGCAATTGCAAATGCCGCTCTAGTGTCAGTCTTGCCTAGCATCATCAACTGGCTCAACCCTAAGTACGAGCGATACGGCAAAGTCCGGTAATGGTTGCAGCTGAACTAGCAACCCTAGTTGCGTCAGTCTTGGGATCAATTGCCCTACTAATTGCTGGCCTTCGCTACATAATTAAATTGGAGAATATTCCAATAGTGTCGCGCCTTGATAAAATGGAGTCTCAGCTAGAATTGGCCCTAGCGAGAGGGGTCAGAAATGGCAACGCGAAAGCGCGTAAGTAAGAAGCCAGTAAAGCGTAAGCGCACTACTAAAGAGACGCCTTTAACAAAGATTGATTTCTGGGCTATCGCTGCCAATGAAGTTTACAAAGCTTGTCGCAGAGCTGGGATGGACGAAGGCACTTCTCTGGCCTTTGCTATGGATCGTAGCTCTTACCCTGATTGGATAGTGCCAGCCGATGACCCAATAAAGAAAATTGGTTGGGAAGATGGCGAGGAAGATAACTAATTTACTTTAGGGAAGTCGAGTTATTTGAGGCTCTTAAGTCGCTTTACCCAGACTTGACGCCCTTATCAGCGACCGACCGAGCAGATGGCATTACTAGCGATAGCTATATCGAGCTCAAATGCCGTAGAACGCACTATGACCGCTTATTGATTGAGAAGAAGAAGTGGGATTATCTGGCCGATATAAGGGCTAGGACGGGCGCTAAGACTCTTTATATCAATGCGACACCTAAGGGCATCTACCAGTTCGATTTAGGGGCTCTAATTGAGCCTGAGTGGGTTCTTAAGAGTCTGCCGATTACAACCGATTTTAGCAACAAAGCCCATTCCGAGAGACTATGCGGCTTCTTTGATATCCGACTCGCCGAGCTATTGCTTGTCTAAATAGATTTAAGCAAATACATTTAACCCGTTAATCCATTTAGGGATTACAGAACGGGAGCAAAATGGTAAATAAATTAGCTCTAATTCGATTTGATTCTCAAGCAGGGGCTTGGACTGATGAGACAAATTGGGTTAAGGGATCAATAATAAGACGATTTGCTAAAGAGCGAATGGGTAAGAAGCAGCTTAGAGGCCGTCTATCTAAGGCTGAAATCTCTGCATATTGGCTTGATAAATATGGGGTGAGCGCTGATGTTTCCTAATTTATCTGATACTCAAGTCTTTGCAATAACTATCGGCGTTCCATTCTTCGGCCTTTACTTATGGGCTCTTTGGAGTTCAGCCAAGGCTAAAGCCTTTAATGAAGGTTATAAGAGAGGCAGGTCAAGTGTCCGATACACAGAAGTCCTTAAATGAATGGCTTGAAGAAGCTGGAAACACATTATTCGACAGGGGAATCGAGTATGGCGACCCGCGGCACAATTTACTACGCATTTTCAAAATCAGTAAAGCACTCGGTATTCAGCTCAGAGACCCAGCTGACTTGGCAATTATTGCTATCGCGACCAAACTCTCAAGAATGGTGGAAAGTCCAGAGCGCGAAGATTCGTATCTCGATCTCATTGGATATGCCGCTATCTTGGGTCGATTACGATTTTCGAGTCCAGAAGATTGGGACGACATTGAGTCTGACTCGCAATCACAATAGCAATCAATACTGCGACTACTGCAAGTATCGCTGGGGACAAAATAAGAACGGCTGGGATTTAAGAGCTACAACTCCAGCAGTTTGGAAAGTCCAAAGCGAGACACCGCTTCGGTTAGGTTTTATTGCCAGCCTTGCGCCGATGATGCACAGAACTGGCCAGATGGCACATTTTACTCATTAAAAGAACAGTTGGAAGATGCGATAAATGATTTCGCAGGGAGAGAGAAGTTAGATGTCGAATTACCTAGATGATTATGTAAGTGTCCAAGATAGATTAAAGGAGTTCATAAATGCTTACCCAGATTATAGAATTAAAACTCATATATTGGCAGAGTCGCTTGTCAATTCTTGCGATGTCTATATTATTAAAACTGAGTTATATCGGACTGAAGCTGACATACACCCTTGGACGACAGGTTTATCCTCTGAGTCTAAGTCAAAGCAATATGCTCTCGAGCTTGCAGAGACTGGATCGTTGGGACGCGCACTTAACCTCGCTGGATACTTCGCTAAGATTAACCAGAGCCCAAAGAAGGCAATTGAAACGACTAAGCCAGCTCTTGCGGAATTCATAAAAGAACAGCGCCCTAATGACCCTGACCCAATTGTCTGGGATGTTACTGCAGTAGCTGATGCGCTAGGTGCTGAGATAATTGATGAATTACCACTATGTTCTAACGGATGTGGGCCAATGATTCTTAAGCAAGGCACAAAGGAAGGCAAGGAATATAGAGGCTGGGTCTGTCCAGTTCCTAAGTCTGGCCATCCTGCTAAGTGGATGCGTATTGGCTCAGATGGGCATTGGGTATTTCAGAAATGAAGCAAGATGCTCATCCGTTTAAGTGCTCAACTTGTTTAGCGGTTACGCCGCATATTGAGCTTTATAGGTATGAGACCAGTGATATACCCGAAGCGCCTGAGGAAGTATGGTTAATTGAATGTCAGCGATGCTTCCTTCAGCGCATCATCTATCCATCAGATCGCGTAGCCAGTAAAGAAGATGACATAACTCGATGCGATAAATGTGGTAATTGGAAGATGAAATCGGGTAAGTGTCGAGTATGTCGATTAGCAGCTGGTTTTGAGAAAATTAGCGTAAAATACTGGACAGGCAACGCGACTATGGAAAGGCCCTATAACGATGAGCAGACCCCACTCTATTAGATATATCCGTCAGCTAATGGAATGGGGATTTGACAAAGAGTTTATTGCTAGAGATTGTGGCATAAATG
>Ga0255075_1000164_pt1 | contig 15400 bp, 15 predicted proteins | sample Colum_Law_RepA_8_FD_188579 | JGI IMG/M metagenome (GOLD analysis project Ga0255075, IMG submission 188579) | Freshwater microbial communities from Columbia River, Oregon, United States - Colum_Law_RepA_8h | ecosystem: Environmental > Aquatic > Freshwater > River | place: USA: Oregon | collected...
CTTTTTAAAGTCAGATGCAACACATATGTTATTCATTGATGCAGACTTAGGGTTTGATGCAGATGATGTTATCAAAATGATTAAATCAGATAAACAATTGATCGGTGGTCAGTATGCTAAGAAGAAAATCAATTGGGACGTAGTAAAACGTGTTGTGCAAGGTGTTCCTGATATTCCTGGTCCACATATCAATGCAGTTGTTGCAGAGTCTACATTTAGACCAATTGGTGACCAAATGACATTTGATATTAATCAACCAGTTGAAGTTGAAAGTATTGCTACAGGTATGATGTTAATTAAACGTGAAGTATTCACAACAATGGCTGAAAAAATGCCAGAAATCCAAGTTATCTCTGGTGGTTCAGAAACAATGGATCCTAAGACCATGACTCGTATCACAGATCCACATCGTACAGCTCATGCATACTTTGATGTGTCTATTGATCCAGTTAGCAAGGCATATACTTCAGAAGACTTTACATTCTGTCAACGTTGGAGAAAACTTGGTGGTCAAGTATTCTTAGCTCCATGGACTCGTACAGTGCACGTTGGTACATATGAATATGTTTGTGATCTTGGTGCTGTAGCAAAATACACACAACAAATGATGGACCATAGTCCAAATGCAAACTCAACTCCATTCCCACAAAAGCCAGCTGACGCTTCAATTACACCAGCTCAGGTAGCAGTCTAATGGCTGGAATAAAGGACCAAGTCGCTGCAGGGCAGGACATAATGGGCATTAAACTCACTGGTCCTTCGGGTGAACTTAAAGATAATCGATTGGTCGGAGAAAATGGTGAGGTGACTCTCACTAATGAGTATCTGATTAGTCGTGAATTTAAGTCTTCCGCTGAATTTAGTCAGTGGGTTGAAATGCACCACATTAAAACAAAGATCCCACGTATGGATATCATAATCGACTATTGTCAAACGCGATTGATTGATATAGAATCAATAGCACCTCTTATCAATAAGAATTTAAAAGAACGAATTCGAATTGAAGCAGAGGAAGCTCGATTAATGAAGCCTACTGGGAGATTACCATTATAACAATGACGGACTATAAAGCCTATAAAACATACATGGCTTTGAAAACTCACTTTAACGACCCTAAATATAATATCGTTGAAATGAAAGGACGCATTAAAACTAGTCAACAGGGCTTTGCTGGATCTGGCAAAGCCTTTAGTTTTAGACGACTAGTTAAACTTTACAAAGATAAAGAAGTGATTGAATTTATGATTGCTAACTTTATCAAAGGTGATAGATGGGGTGGTGTTTTTGATGCTGAGGCTTCAAAGAACTACCAGGATTGGAAAAGACGAAAAGAGAGTTTATCTTATGTATTTAAAGAAGAGCTTTCTCAAGTTATTGAAGAGGCTAGAGATGTTGGTATTAATAACATCATAGAAACTAACGACTCTCATGATCATCCTTATATTGTAAAGTCATTTATGCGAGGTAGCATCAGTCCTGAAACTCTTGTAATAGTAAATAAACTGACTTCGTTTGCTGACAAAGTCTCATGTCAAGATCCTTTTTGGAATGATGTTCATAAATTAATAATAAAATATTCACCATTCGTAAAAGTAGATCTTACGAAGTATCAGGAAACATACAAGAACATTAATGGATGATACCGAATTACAAATACTGAAAGAAAGAGTTAAGCAATTAGAAGAAGCTGTATTATCATTGTCTGCCGACATTCAAGGTATCAATATTGGTATGAAAGATATGCAGCAGATTATTGTTAAGATTGCTACAAACCAAAATCAACTAGCTGAGCGTGTTAGCATGTGGCCTTATATTAAGGTTCCTGCTAAAAAACCTAAGCATAGAGGTTCAGGCTTGTCAGACGAACTTGACTAAATAATAGTAATATTATATAATGACCTTCGATGAGAGTAGTCTTTTTATCATCATACAACTTTTAAAACTTATATACGGAGAATACAAATGGTAACAAGTTTAGCAGAATTACGTAATAACAAATCAGCTTTCGATGCAAAGCTCCTTCAAGAAGTCGAAAAGATTTCAAATCCCGATAGTAGAGAAGATGATCGCTTCTGGCAGCCAGAGGTAGACAAAGCAGGTAACGGCTATGCTGTTATTCGTTTCCTACCACAACCTAGAGGTGAAGAAATGCCTTGGGTTAGAATCTGGAACCATAGCTTCAAGGGACCAACTGGTAAGTGGTATATCGAAAACTCTCTAACAACATTAGGTAAACCTGATCCTGTATCAGAGCTTAATTCAGAATTATGGAATTCTGGTTTAGAGTCTGACAAAGATACAGTTAGAGAACAAAAGCGTCGTTTAGTTTATATCAGTAACATTTTAGTTATTGAAGATCCAGCTCATCCTGAGAACAATGGTCAAATTAAACTATATCGTTATGGTAAGAAAATATTTGATAAGATCAAAGATGTTATGCAACCTGAATTTCCAGGTGAGGTTCCAATGAACCCATTTGACTTTGATAAGGGTGCTAACTTTAAATTGAAAATCCGTAAGGTAGAAGGCTATAGAAACTATGATAAGTCAGAGTTTGATAGTCCTAATCCTCTTACAACAGATGATGCTCAATTAGAAGCTATCTGGTCTAAAGAACATAGCCTCAATCAATTCTTAGACGCTAAACACTTTAAGAGCTATGACGAATTAAAACGTCATCTCGATACTGTTTTAGGTGGTGGTAATAAAGCTCCAGCTAGAGCAGAGAGTGTTAGTATTGCAGATACTCCTAAAGTAGCTGAAGCTCCTCAATCTGAACCTAGTTTAGATGAAGATGATACAGCAAGCTACTTTGCTAACTTAGCAAATGATGAGTAGTATTAGATGGTAAAAAGAAAGGGAGCTTAGTGCTCCCTTTTTTATTAGTAGAAACTTTCTCGTTTCATGTATTGTGATAAAGCACTTTCGGTTGGCCGTGTATCGCCTCTTGGTGCAATGAGTGTATTTTGTTGTTGCATTGATGGTTCCACCGTTGGTGGTGTTACAACAATGTTTGGTGCCATGATTGGTTTATTAAGATCTTCGTTCATTTGTGATTCTGTTTGTATATCTTCTGCTTGAGTATTTTGTAAAGCTGGAGTTGTGACTACATCGTAAGCACCCTTACCAATAGCTTCACCACCTAACGCTCCAACAGTTTTAGCAATAATGCCACCTGGCAACATTCCACCTAAAAAGGTTCCTCCTGCGCCAGACAATGCTCTACCAATGTCACCCGATTGTTTGTATTCTTGGTATCCTGTGTATCCTGAATATGCTAAGTTGGCAGCCATACCTAATGGAGTCTTAGTAGCAATACTTCTTCCAATATCAAATATACCTTTTCCTATCTTGCCAGCACCCGTAGTACCAAGTTTAGCTCCCATTCTTTGGAAGATACTCTTTGTTGCAGCAGGAGCTATTTTACTGCCTAATGCAGTAGCAGCTTTAGCACCACCAGGAAGTAATCTTTTTAGAGCTGTAAGACCTAAACCACCAGCTATGATTGCTGGGAGTGATTCTAACAAACCACTTAAAAGACCTCCACCTTGATTTTGTTGTTGCATTTGGTCTTCAACATCTTCATTAGATCTTAAAAGACCAGCATCTTCGTAAAGTGAATAGTTAGCAGGAGTTACTGGTAATGGTGCTCCAGGAGCAGGTCCTGCTAAGCCACCTTTAAATATATTTTGTACGTTACTAAAGTATTTTGTCTGTTCTTTTGCTTTAACTTCTTTTTGAGCTGGTATTAGTTTCTGTATATTTTGTCTTGCTTTTGTTTCTGGAGTCTTTTCTAGTTTCTTAGATAGTTTATCAAGAGCTTGTCTTAATGCTTTTGAGTCTTGTTTGTTTGCATCTTTAAGTTTTTGTATTGTTGATTCTAATTCTTTGAATAGATCGTTTTGTTCTTCTGTAGCATCTAAAAGTAATTGTTCACGTTTTTCTGTTTGTTTAATAAATTCTTCAAATACTTTTTTATTCATAGAAGCTGACCCTACATTAGGATCAGCTCTAAATTGTGTTTCAAATGTTGAGGTCATAGCCTGAAGTCTAGCTGCCTTTTGTTGATTGGCAGCTTCCTTCATAGTTTCTACTTCCTGTAAGGTATATGTCTTACGAGGACCGCTTGCTAGACCTTTTAATGGATTAGCCATTATTCAGCGTATCTAGCGTTAGGTGTTGGCTCATCTTCTTCTTCTGGTTCCGCTTTAGCAGCAGGAGCAGGAGCAGGAGCTGATCTACGTGGCGGCACAGGCATCATTGGCTGTGCCGCATCAGCCTTTTTTCCTGATGAATATGCATTAGCACCAAAGAAAGCTGCAACCAAAGCTGCGATTGATACGAAGTAAGTTGGAGCAATGTTACCAATAATTGTAGCTGCATCATCTACATCTACCCATGATGCAAAAAGAATTGTGACTGGATATAGCAACATTCCAAATAAAGCAAACCATGTCATCTTACGCATTGCATCTCGTTGAGCATCTTGATCTTCAAGCTCTTTACGTTTGAATTCCAAATACATAGCAAGTTCTTGGCTACTTACATAACCGTCGCCATTAGTATCTGCCTCTTGTAAATGTTGGTAAGCGTTATCACTTACACCCTTTTTAATATCTGCCATTTTTACATTCCTTGTTTCTGTTGTTGTAATTTAGTGTTTTGCTCTTTTAAATGATTAATCAACAACATAATGTAAATTTCCCTTTCCCACGGTATCATGTTTTCAAGCTCTCCTAAACTATATTTGTGAAACTGCATCAGATTAAAGTTAGTCTGATAATAGTTTAAGAGACCTTCATGAGAAAGGACTAGACGAAAAAACTCTGCAGTCCCTCCAGGACTGCTTTATTCTCCGTCTCACACTTCACACATTTAAAATCTAGTTCGTGTCTTAAGATTGGTAACGTCTCAAAGAACACATTAATCTTTTCTAAGTGTTGTGGACTTAATTCTTCCACAAACTCAACCATCTCTTCTGTTGAGTAATCTTTAGCATCATACATCTCGTCACCCTTCCATATTGTTTTTATGGATTTAGCAACAAGTTTTAAGATGTTATCTGCTGTAAGATCTTCTCTTAAGTTTGCAAGCTCCAGGATATCTGGATCTTTCATTGTAATTAATAAGTTATTACCAAGATCAACCTCTGGCCTATGATCTAATGGTTTTTGAACCTTCACAGTTGTGATATCAACCTTTGCATCTTGTTTGTGTTCACAATTATTACAAGTCAGTACTATATCTATGTTTTCACCAACTGATTTTGCTCTAATCTGTAAGAATAGATATTCAATATCATAACTCGGTGAAGTCTTACTTGACACCTTATGATACGTACACTCTTCTACTAATTCATTGACAGCATTGACTTGTTGTTCTAAGTCACCATTCAATGCAATCAATAACTTCTTCTGTTCTTTAACTAAGAAAGGTCTGTATTCAACCTTCTCATTTGTACTAGGTAGCTCTGTTGTATAAACTGGCACCTCAAGTTTTGGTAAAGACATACTATAAAACTCCTATCATCTATCTAAATAAAAAATAATTATCAGCTCCAGTGCCTGTGTATCTTACTGTTCCAGCACCTAAAAGTTGTTGAGCCTGTTGTTGCGGTGTTGTTTGGAAAGGCTCATTGCTATTATTAAAGAAATTAAAGTAATCAAATATTGATTTAGTCTTTTCAGGACCTTGATCTGGACCAATCTCATTTGATCTCCAGCGTCTATAACTAAACGTGACGTTAAGTTTGTGGACTGAATTAGCTAAATTGTTGTCTAAAATAAGTGGGTTTACTGATACAGGGAATAATTCATAGCAAGTAACGCTATATGTTACACGATCAGACTCATCTAACTGGTTAATCACCATGGTTGTGACATAGTTATCTCTGTATTTGGTTGTGTGCCATGCTTGGTTACTTGGAGTTCTATTAACAACTCCGTCTACCCATTGATCAAAATATGTTTTGACCTTCATTTCTCGATCAACAATAAAGTTGATACCCATGTTATCGCCACCGTAATCAACTCCAACTGGGAAGAATTCTGGAGGACCAAAGAGTTGTTGGCGACTTGTTAGTATTCTTGTTTGTGGTAGGAATGCGTTATCAGCAAACATACCTACCTCTCGACCAAAGTTGTTATTAAGTAAACAAATAGGATTGTCAATAATAACTTCAAATCTGTTAGGCTTTGATAGTCCCTTTGATCTCACACTGGCTAAGAAGTTGGTGACGGTATTTTGAGCTCGTCCTGGAGTCGTACGATCAGCTCTAACGTCTACTTCTGGTATTTGTAAATTATCTATAGCCATTAAACCATCCTTCTTGAGTCTCTAAAGACTTGTTCTTTAGAAGCTCCCTTAAATTCTTCTATTGGTAATGTTGCCGCAGCAAGCCATTGGTCGTTAGGTATAGTATAAAATTGAGATCTAACATGATCTGTTAGATATCTCTTCACACAAGCAGAAACTCCTGGATACTTAGCACTATTGTTTAAGATAGTCCAGCTAACTTGAGCTCTACTTTTAGGATCTGATATATCTCTTACTAACTCCAATAATGCACCCATCAACTTAAACCTAAGTCCATAAGGTAAGTAGTGCAAATTTAGTCCATAAAATCCACCTTCAGCTTTGTTAAAAGGTAGGACTAATGGAAATGTATCATAATATGGTAGTGTATCTTTTGTCTTTGGATCATAATTGAAAAGATAGAGACCACCAATTTTCAACGTATTGCCATCCGTAGCTAAGGACCTCTTAACTTGGTTCTTTGTGACCCGCATGTTTTGTACTTGCTTTTGATACCAAGCAAGACTTCTTTTAACAGACTCTGGATCAACTCTTAATTGTTGAAAAGGATTAGCCATTTTTATTATTTATCGATTCCAAGCTCTTTTTCTGTTAATATTTCAAAATGCCAGCCCTTTGTCTTGCAATATTCTCGTGCTGTTTTCCATTTAGCCTGATTAACTCCCCACGTAAAGACTTCATTGATATAATGTTGAGTTCTACGCTTTGGCTTTTCAGGTGGAGCTACAAACTTTGAAGGTTTAATTTCTATAAGATACTTTGTAGTTTTACCATCTTGTTGTTTAACCTTCATGTAAAAATCTACGAAATATCTGTGGATCTTATTGTCTACAGGAGATCTATAAGGAATAATAATCTCTTCTGAGCCCCATTCTAAAACAGAACTATTGTGATCGCAGTATTTCATAAACTTTAATTCCCAAGTGCTTCTGTAGATGACTTGAGTAGGATCACCAATATATTTGGAAGGATTAATAACTTTATACCTTCCTTTGTAAGTTTTGTCTGAATACATGATAAATATTATAAACTATCTAGGAATTAGTATTTATGGCAATTTCTCCAAATGGTCAAGTAGGCCCAGATTTCAGACCAGTAGGGTTTGATCAAAGCGATCTTAAACCACAAACCTTTGGCCCTCAAGGTGGACAAGCAGGGTCAATGAACTACTCTGTCAACCAACTTAAATATCCTCTTTACACGGGCATGGATAAAGACTTACAACACTACATGGTGTTTTTTGTTAATATCCGTGGTAAAAGTAAGGCTACAGACTTTAGCCGTAAAACAGAAATTAAACCAATTGGTCAGAATAGATTCTCAGGTGAACAGTTGGTTCAAGGTGGAGCAGGAGTATTAGGTGGTTCAGCTGGTATTGCTCTTGGTGCTTCTTTAGGTAAGTCGGTTGGTGCTAACTTAGCTAAAACTAATATCCAAAAAGTAAGAAACATTGTACTTACTGGAGCTGCTGCAGCAACTGGTGGCGTTGTTGGTGCTCAAGGAACTCAATGGTTAAACGACAAACTAAAAGCATTCGTTCCAGATAAAACATTTAGAATTGATACAGCTATGATGTTAGCTATTAATGAAAAGCCATCTGTTAAGTATGGTGTCGATTATGATGCTAAAGATTTAGGTACATTCATTGGTTATCTTGCAGGCGGTGTTGGTGGTGTTGAAATGGTTCAAGGCCAACAAACAGCAGAACTTGCTCGTGCCATGGTTCTTAATCTATCAAACATTCCATCTGGTATTGCTAATGCCTTAGGTGGTAACTTAGCTATTTCAGAAGCTATTCAAGCTGGTACTGGTTTAGCTCCTAATCCATTCCGCGAGCAAATCTTTAGAAATGTCGATACAAGAACATTTGTTTTTGATTATAAATTCTTACCAAGAAGTAAAGCTGAAGCTGATAGTGTTAAGAACATTATCTATAAATTTAAATACCATATGCACCCTGAAGTATCTGATGGTGGTTTATTCTACATTTATCCTTCTACATTTGATATTGCTTACTATTTCAAAGGTAAAGAGAATACAAATCTTCACAAAATCTCAACTTGTGTATTAGAAAGAATGGCTGTTGATTATGGTGGTCAAGGATTCAATACATTTGAAGATGGCGTTCCTACAGAGATTAATATGAGACTTGAATTTAGAGAACTAGAAATCATGACTAAGAAACGTATTAGTGAGGGTTACTAATTATGTACTTTAAGAACTTTCCATTAATAAACTATACGCTTGACAGCGGTCTTACAAGTTTTACAATGACAGATATCTTTAGACGAGTTAAGGCTGATGCTAATAACATTCTAACTTCTACAGCTTATGATGAATATGATATAGAAGATGGCGATACACCTGAAATTGTTGCACATAGAATATATGGAGATTCAACATTACATTGGATTATCCTTATTACAAATGAAATTATTGATCCAAGATATGATTGGCCTTTATCATCTTATGCATTAGGTCAGTATGTAGCTGATAAATATGGGTCAGCTAATGTGTATTCTACAAAGCAATTTGAAGATTCTAATGGTGATGTTGTTCATTCAAGCTTTGCTGGAACGAAGTATCCAATATCAAATATCACCTATGAAGAAAGATTGAATGAAGCAAAGCGTAGAATTAAAATTTTAAAACCTGAATTTGTATCAGTTTACGTAGAGAGATTTACTGGATTATTAAATAATGGCTAATGAACAACTGAACTCAGGAGTGAGAGCAGCTGGTGATGTTAAGATAGATGAAGTAGTTCTAATTACATCAAGTGGCGAAGAACTCAACATAAAACTATATGTTGGTGAGCTCAATCTTTATGAAGACATGTTTAGAACAGGTCTTTATGGCAACCTCCTTGTAGTAGATAACTTCAATTTAACTCAAACATATGCCTTAACTGGTGATGAATTTATTCGTCTAAAATTCTCAACACCAAGTATGGCTGATTCTGAAATCTTTAAGACGTTTAAAGTTTATAGTATCACAGATCGTATGATGGTGAATGATGCTGCTAAACAAAGCTACATCATGCATTTTTGTAGTCCTGAGATTATGATTGATGCTTTGAGTCCTGTACATAAAACATTCTCTGGTACGGTAGACGATGTAGTTAAAAAGATATTTGAAAACTACGTAGCAACTTCAAGAACTGGAGGCAATCAGTTTTCAACTCTTAATATCTTAGGTAAAACAATTAATCAAGTAAAGTTTACATCTCCAGGATGGAGACCTTTAAAATGTTTAAACTGGTTAGCAAGTCGTGCCTTAGGTAATGGGTATCAAAGTCCTGGATATCTTTTCTTTGAATCTAACAAAGGATTCTACTTTGCTAACGTTGAACAGATTGTTGATAACGCTATCAAAACAAAGCAAGTATATCAAGAATACTACTACTTTGCTAACAATACATTTACACCAGGTTTCAATAGAGATTCAGATATTGATACACAATATAAGTTAGCAGAAGACTTCAAAGTTGTTGAATCATTTAACAGTCTTAAGAATGCACAGACTGGATACCTTGCAAACCGTTTGTTTACGCTCGATGTTGTAACAAAAGAATACAACATTTGGGATTACGATCACGTAAATAACTGGAATGCCTATAAACATATGGGTAGTGTGAAGGGTCAAGCTATTCCACCATATGCATCTGGTGAGATTGGTATGAATACTTTGAGAAGTCCAGCTGGATTCAACCAAGTAGCCTTACAACATTCACAACTTTATACAGGATTTAAAAATAACGTCCATGATAAAGCAAATGAGATATTACCAAGACGTCTAAGTAATCTTAATGAAATACAAAACATAAAGATTGAGATAACTGTTCCTGGACGAACAGATGCAGAAATAGGGTCAATGGTTAAGTTTAATTATCCTGATGCAAGTCCAAGAGATCCATCAGATTTAAACAAACAAAAACTAGATAAATTATATTCTGGGTACTATCTAGTGACAGCGATAAGACATAGAATTACTTTAACAAGACATATCATGATTATGGAACTTGTTAAAGATTCTTACTCTTCAATAGGAAATGAGACATGACAAGTAGTGTAGATAATTTATTTGCAAGAGATGGATTCTGGTGGTGGGTCGGTGTTGTTGAAGACCGTATGGATCCATTAAAGATTGGTCGAGTAAGAGTACGTATTACTGGATACCATATTGCAAACAAACAAGAGCTTCCAACAGATGATTTGCCTTGGGCACTCCCAATGCAACCTATCCTTTCTGCTGCAATTTCAGGTAAGGGTGATGCTCCACTTGGTCCTTTAGAAGGAACTTGGGTAGTTGGATTCTTTGCAGACGGAGCTGAATGTCAGCAACCTATCATCATGGGTACTCTAGGTGGTATTCCAAATACATCTAATGCATGTCAAGCAAGAGCTAAAGAACAAGAATCTGTTAATAATGTAGCAAGAGATGATGCTGGTAATGTTGTTACAGATCAAAACGGCGACGCTGTAGAAAATTCACCACAGCCTACAGTCATAAATGAAACAGAAAGTAATAGCATTTATGTAACACTCCCACCATTAACTCAAGCTGAAATCCAACAGCTTATGTCTGCTATTGGTCAAAGAGAAAGTAGCAGTCAGCCAGGTGGTGCTCAAAATTATACAATAACAAATCAATATGGATATGTTGGTAAGTATCAATTTGGTGCTGCAGCTCTACAAGACTTAGGTTATTTAAGAACTCCAATCCCAAAATCTAATCTCTCTAATTCAGATATGAACACAAATAATCTCTGGACTGGTAAGAATGGAGTTGAGAGTTTAGAAGATTTCAAAGCTAACAAGAACAATGTTCAAGAGTTAGCTATGTTTGAGAATGTTAAAACTAACTATGTTAGGTTAAAGAACTTAGGTGTTATTGATGCTTCTACTTCAACAAAAGAAGAAGTCGCAGGATACTTAGCTACATCTCATCTATTAGGTGCTGGTGGTGCTAGAGATTACAGTCAAGGTGTTAATAAAACTGATGGTAATGGAACAGGTGCATCTGAATACTATGCATTAGGTGTTTCATCTTTAGGTGGCGTTGTTGATAACACTCCAAGAGCAATTGCTCAGTCATCTACACCAAAATCAGGACTTAACAAAGTTGTTGATACATTCCTATCATGGGCAGGTGCTCTAAACAATCCTAAACTAGGTCAGCCTGAAGCATATGGCGATCCTAATAGTGTTTATCCAAGATGTGATTACACAGCAAGACCTGATACTAATAAGTTAGCAACCAACACTGATGACTTAAAAACAACTCCTAATCCTGAAAAAGAAAAGACAAGGATTGAATCAGTAAAGACTGCTAATGAAGCTACTCCAGAATGGCAAGAGCCACCAAGTGCTTATAACGCCAAGTATCCTTATAACCATGTTAAGGAAACTGAATCTGGTCATGTAATAGAACTAGACGATACTCCAAATGCTGAACGTATTCACATTTATCACAGAACAGGAACCTATGTTGAAATAGATAGAGAAGGATCTGTGTCTTATAAAGTGAAGGGTGAAAACTACGAGATCTTTAATAGAAACAATAGAATGTACATTCAGGGCAACCACGATATTACTGTGGATGGTGCTAAAACCTTGCTTGTTAAGAATGCTTTAGATGTAGAAGTCTTAGGTAAAGCTACTATCAATATTAAGAATGATGCCGATGTTAATATATCTGGTACATTAAATCTCAAAGCACAAAACATTAACATTGAAGCTCAGCAAGATATTAATATAAGAAGTGGTAACTATACAAACTTCCTAACAGGCGGCGATCTAAACTATAGAGTTGGTGGAGACGAACAACATCTTGTTGCTGGTGACTATGATCTTGATGCAAGTGATATCAATCTAAATTCAGGTACAGCTAATCCAACTGCAGCTAGTGAAACTGGTCTTGATAACGGAATTATTAGTGACTTATATGGATCTACAGCATCAGCATTTGATGTCACAGGTCTCAATCCACTTCCAGTTGACATTGCAAACACCTTAAATCCATTAGCAAAAACAATTCCAAATGTAACAGGTAAGATAGGATCTAATTTATTTGGTGGTGTATTCTCAGCAGGAGGTATTGCTGGTATCTTAAGTAACACTGGAATTCCAGGTCTTAATACTGTTCTAGCTAAATCAGGCCTTGGTAACTTCTTTGATATCCTACGCGATACTGGATTTACTAATATAGATGGCTTTGCTGATGTTATGAATCAAACAGGATTTAAAGGCATTAATGAAATCTTAGCTAACCAGGGATTGAGTGATGTAGAAACTATTCTATCCAATGCTGGATTAAACTTAAATTCTGCATTTGGTGATGTTGTTACACAAAATCAAAATTCAATACTATCTGCATTACAAAATTCTGGCTTAGTTCCAGATACATTCTTAGAACAAACTAAAGCTATTGTTGATAACTTTACTAAGAATGGTGTAGCCAGAATTGACGATATAATACCAACATTAAGAGAAACTATTCCAGTATTAAATGAATTTAGTAGTTGGACAGACTTCCCTGATGCTACTCAATTAAGTAAATACTTCACTCTTGGTGATTTAACTAATAGAGTAAGAGAAGTAGGAATGCAATTCCCTCTAACAGAGACAGTAGGGTATACAAAGGATATTTTAGCAGCTAACTTAAAATCATTAGCTGTTAATGCTTTGGATCCAATTAAAGAAAGATATCCAAATGCTGTCATCTCAAATGCATTTATGCCAACGACAGGATATCTCATTGCAAGCGATCCATACAATCCTGTAGCCAAGTTTATTGAAAATGTTCGTCAAAATGTAGATGCAGACACAGCAGATTCTGTAGAAAGAGACTTGGATTCTGTTAATCAATTCAACGTAGGTCGTGCAGCTAACATTCAATTTAAGGGTGCTACGGCTTCTGAATACTTTGAAATAGCTCAATGGATGAAAGAAAACATTGCATATGATCAGATCAGACTTGAATATTCCACATTGGGTACAGCTGAACCTTGGATCACAGTATCACAAAGACGTGAAGGAAATAGACCAATTACTTCTATTGATAAAGTTGTAACAGCTATTAATGGAACAGTTATTGCTAACTATCTTGCTGATTTGAGTGATGCATAATGTCAGTTACAGCAACACCTACCAATCCTACATCAGTCTATGAGCTACAGGTATTCACTCGTACTCTAACTCTAAGTACAGCAGTCACACTTTTAGGTTATACAGTTTTTGCACCAAGTCAGTCTGTTATTTTAATAACTATATCAAGTACAACTCTAACAATTAGTGGGTATTATGATAACATTTTTAATTTACAAGAATGGCGTTATAGAACCAATACAAATGATAGTACAGAATATACAACAAGTGTTTACTATGGATCATTACCATCAGTCTATTACAAAGCCACTGGGTATAAACCAGACATTAGAACAAGCTCAAGTATAGCTATTAATGTTAGAACGAGCCATGGTAATTTAGACTTCCTACATTTTATTAAGAATGACTGGAACCAAAAAAGAAATAGATTGTTAGACTTTATTAGAGGTTCAACTATTGATACTGAAGAAAGACAAATTGATATTGAATTAGATCTACCAGCAGGAGCTACGTCAGGAGGTGGCGGAGCACCTACTTCATATAACTACGCCGTAACTTTATCAACTAATACTGAAAACTATAATTTAAGAACCGCCGCTCTTGCAGCAGGATGGGTTGAAACTCTACCACTTAATGCTACAATTACGGTTGCAAACGGAGTCTATGTTTGGAGCGATACAACATCTACAGCAGCATTTGCTACAGGTTCAACATTCCCGGTAGGTAGTACTATTAGTATTGTCAACAATGGTTTCATTATAGGCAAAGGTGGTAATGGACAAAATGGAGATGGTCCAGCTGCAGGTCCTTTTAATGGAGGCCCTGCTATGAGCCTAGGTTACAATATATCTTTAACCAATAATAGTTATGTTGCTGGTGGCGGTGGTGGTGGGGCAGGATTTACCAACGTAGGTGGCGGTGGAGGTGCTGGTGGCGGTTTAGGTGGGACAGGATCTAGTAACCCAGGTGGTGCTGGAGGAGCAATTGGGTTGAGTGGCGGTAACGGCGTATATTCTTTCAATAACTGTGGCGGTGGTGGCGGTGGTAGAATTTTACCTGGAACTGGTGGTACTGGCTATGCTGGAGGAGGCGGTCAGCCGGTAAATGGCGGCGGCGCCGGTGGTGGTGGTGCGTCTGCTGCAGGTAATGGAACTTTAACTGGTGACGCAACATTTATTTATTCAGCAACTGGTGGTGGTGGTGGTGGAGGTTGGGGAGCTGCAGGAGGATTTAGTGCTGGTGGAGTAAGAACTAATCCACTTGTTTCGGGTGGTAATGGTGGTAGTGCTAACAGTGCTGGTAGTCCAGCTACAAGAAGTGGAGTTGCTGGAACAACGGGAACACCTGGATCAGGCGGTAAAGCTATAGAACTTAATGGTTATACAGTAACCTACAATGTTACAGGAACAATTTATGGAGCAGTTTCATAATGCCAGCTGCAGCTAGATTAGGAGATTTATGTACAGGACATGGATGTTGGCCACCTAGAGAAGGTATTAGTGCTAGTCCCAATGTCTTTATTAATGGAATACCAGCTCATAGATTAAATGATCCTTGGTATGTTCATTGCTGTGATACAGATTGTCACGATGGAGAAGTAGCGTCTGGATCTGGAACAGTCTTCATTAATGGACTTCCTGCAGCAAGAATGGGCGACAGTATAAGTTGTGGCAGTTTAATATCAGAAGGGTCTCCTAATGTTCATATAGGATCAAGGTCTGTTAATTTAGGTTCAAGGTTTAATGCAGGAGATGCAATATTAGGTGCTATTGATATCTTAGAAGACTTTGGATTTATTGATACAAGTTTTGGATTTGGTGGCTTTAGTTTTGACTTTGGAGATTTCTTTTAATGGCAATTGAGTTAAAAAGATTTTTCAACACAGTTATTAAAACAGCCTCTGCTCATAATCTAACTACCGGTACTGTTGTAAGAATAACTAGAACAGATAACAATCTTAATGGTAACAATTACTA
>Ga0255075_1000166_pt1 | contig 15392 bp, 8 predicted proteins | sample Colum_Law_RepA_8_FD_188579 | JGI IMG/M metagenome (GOLD analysis project Ga0255075, IMG submission 188579) | Freshwater microbial communities from Columbia River, Oregon, United States - Colum_Law_RepA_8h | ecosystem: Environmental > Aquatic > Freshwater > River | place: USA: Oregon | collected...
GCTTGAACCTGATGTTCCTGATGAACCGCTTTCTCCGCTAGTTCCTGACGAACCGCTTGAACCTGATGTTCCTGATGAACCACTTTCTCCGCTAGTTCCTGAAGAACCGCTTGAACCTGATGTTCCTGATGAACCACTTTCTCCGCTAGTTCCTGACGAACCGCTTGAACCTGATGTTCCTGATGAACCACTTTCTCCGCTAGTTCCTGAAGAACCACTTGAACCTGATGTTCCTGATGAACCACTTTCTCCGCTAGTTCCTGACGAACCGCTTGAACCTGATGTTCCTGATGAACCACTTTCTCCACTAGTTCCTGACGAACCGCTTTCTCCGCTAGTTCCTGAAGAACCACTTGAACCTGATGTTCCTGACGAACCGCTTTCTCCGCTAGTTCCTGAAGAACCGCTTGAACCTGATGTTCCTGATGAACCACTTTCTCCACTAGTTCCTGACGAACCGCTTGAACCTGATGTTCCTGATGAACCACTTTCTCCACTAGTTCCTGACGAACCGCTTTCTCCGCTAGTTCCTGACGAACCGCTTGAACCTGATGTTCCTGATGAACCACTTTCTCCGCTAGTTCCTGACGAACCGCTTTCTCCGCTAGTTCCTGAAGAACCACTTGAACCTGATGTTCCTGACGAACCACTTTCTCCGCTAGTTCCTGAAGAACCGCTTGAACCGCTTGTTCCACTTGAACCTGAGTTACCAGCAATCATAACTTCCCAATCAGGGTTAGAGTCAGGCGCTGCTTGTCCTGCAGATATAGATGTTAATGCAACATATGTTATATTATTATAAGAAACAACATCATATACACCGTAAGCTGTTAAATTTGACCAACCACCTAACCAATTAAATCCAAATCCTGAAGTTCCTGAAGAACCACTTGAACCTGATGTTCCTGAAGAACCACTTTCTCCGCTAGTTCCTGATGAACCACTTGAACCTGAAGTTCCTGATGAACCACTTGAACCTGATGAACCACTTGAACCTGAAGTTCCTCCTGTAAAAGTCACCGAAATATTTCCACCACTATTATCAGTTACAGATGCATTTGTGAATGTAATACCAGTAACATTTGAAACAGTTGTAGTTCCGTCACCAACTTGAAGAGGGCTACCTCCACCACCACTTGTAAACCCTGTAATTATAACATTAGAACCATCACTATTATCTAGTGTCAATTCTCCCAATCCACTATTGTAAGTTCCACCTGTTACAGTTCCTGTAAATCCTGTTATTGATAAAGTACCACCTGTATTATTATAAAGTTCTAAAGTTGTTGACCCAGAAAAATATGTACCACCCGTAATTGCAGTATCAGTACCATAAAAAATCCACCAATTAGAATTGGCTTTAGTTCCACCACTTACGCCTTCTATTGTTGAACCTGTCCAAGCATTTATAAATGCAATACCTTCGGGGGTATCATCGTAAACTTCATAACCTGTTCCTAAATCAATAATTGAACCTGCAGTTTCAGCGTCGTTCCATAAACTTGTATATCCACTGATTGTATATTGAAAAACAGTATCAGTTTCTTGTACGTGTACTTGCATACCAAGTCTTCTACGACCCGAAGAAATACCATCATTGTTAAGAAGAAGAATGTTCGGAATGGCATACGGAACATTATAAGTAAAACTAATAGGAATAGAGTTACCCGAGTATAAGACCGCTCCCCCATTTATTAGAATGTCCGCAGGAATTGTCCAATCTAAATCGGATAAATTATAAACTTCTTGATAACCACCAACGGTGTTTACCGAAAAGTTTGTTCCTGTATCATTTTCTCTTGTTACCGAATAAGGGGTGTTTACAAACACCGATGAGGTAGGGTTTTTATAATTGAATGCCATTTTTTATTTTATCTATAAATATATTTTTTATACCAATGTACCTCCCAAGAAGTACAAATTATTTCCGCTGTTTTGTATTCTAAATCCTGTTCCTGGTTTAGTAGTGTATACTCTATAAGTTCCCGCTGGAATATTTGTTGAACCTGTGTAAGTTACAAGTAAGTTGTAGTATACTGAGTTCATACTAACGTCAGTAAACGTATTTGACGCAATACCTTGTTTTATGGTAGTCTGTATTTGACCGTTAGTTGCTCCTGTAGAAATCAACCAAGTATAGTACGCAAATTCTGCTGCTGGTACTGTCGCACTTGAAACAAGTTCGGTTTGGAACTTATAAGCGACAATAGGATTACCATATGCATCGTTACCACCCGAAGATGTTGAAATAGGTGCGGTTTGAATTGATGGTTCAGACACACCCCATCCACTATATGCTATGTATGAATTAAACTGTGCACTGAATGTAGCTTCAACTGTTGATGGACTATTAATGTTGAATCCTCTAAACGCACTTCCCTGAGCCAACATATAGTTGTTTAACGCAGTTCTGATTGTTGAGTCGTTTCTATCAATAAACAGATATGCCTCTAAAGCTGGTGAACTTGGGGTTACTGTAGGTGTTACCGTCGGTGTAGGGGTGACACTTGAAGTTACTGTAGGTGTTGGGGTGACACTTGAAGTTACTGTTACTGATGGTGTCGGTGTAACCGTATTTGTTGGGGTAATTGATGGAGTATTTGTTGGTGTAAGCGATGGAGTTTGAGTAACTGACGGTGTTAAAGAACTTGTTGGAGTAACTGACGGTGTTAAAGAACTTGTTGGGGTAAGTGAAGGCGTAATTGAAGGTGTTACAGTCGGAGTACTTGTTGGGGTAATTGATGGAGTATTTGTTGGTGTAATCGATGGTGTTGGAGTAACTGATGGAGTTACCGTTGGTGTAATTGTATTAGTTGGAGTAATTGTTGGTGTTAATGTTGGTGTTGGAGTAATCGTACTTGTTTGAGTAGGTGTAATTGTTGGTGTTAACGAAGGCGTAATAGATGGTGTTACCGAAGGAGTTGGTGTGGTTGTTAGAGTATTTGTTGGTGTAATAGACGGTGTATTTGTTGGAGTATATGTTGGGGTTGAAGTTACTGTTGGTGTAACAGTCGGCGTTTGTGTAACAGTCGGAGTTGGTGTAACAGTCGGAGTTTCTGTTGGTGTTTGTGTTGGAGATTCTGTTGGAGTTTGTGTTGGAGTTTGTGTGACGGTTGGTGTGTTTGTTGCGGTATTAGTTGGGGTGATTGTTGGGGTGATTGTATTTGTTGGGGTAATTGATGGGGTATTTGTTGGGGTGATAGTTGGGGTAACCGAGACAGAAACTGTAATAGATGGAGTTACAGTTGGAGTTGTTGTTGCGGTATTAGTTGGGGTGATTGTGTTTGTTGGGGTAATAGATGGAGTTACAGTTGGAGTGATTGTATTTGTTGGGGTAATAGTTGGGGTAATAGTTGGTGTTGATGTTGAGGTGATTGTATTTGTTGGGGTGATTGTTGGGGTAATAGTTGGGGTAACCGAGATAGAAACTGTAATAGATGGAGTTACAGTAGGTGTTGTTGTTGGTGTTGATGTTGGCGTTGGACTTCCCCCTCCTGATGGAGTTACGGTTGGAGTTACAGTAGGAGTTGGGGTCGGTGATGGCGTTATATCACCAAAACAAATGGTGACACCATCAATCATCTCACTACGAGTTTGTGATAAATAAACGGCAGTTGTTCCTGTAGAACCTGTATAAACGTCAAAAGGACCTAAAGCATTTGAATTAAGAGGAATTCTTACAATAAAACATTGATTTCCAGTTACCGTGATTTGTTGTTCAACAATCGTATCACAGCCTGGAGCACGGTTAACTACAAGAATATTCTCTAATGCCATAACTTTGATTATAAATACACAGGTTTTATTCTTTTTTAGAATAATGTTTCAGTTTTCTTATATTAAAACAAACTGAAAAAACTTTAGTTATTAAATGATAAGTGTCTTATTACACTAAGAAATAATAGTTTCAAAAGTACAAGTACTTTCAGTGACTGAAATATTAACAATACAATTAGCAAGTTGTACGGATATATCAAACCCACACCCTTCACTACAATCTAATATTTGAAACTTTTCACACCCATTATTATCAATTAACAACACCATAATTGATGGTGCCGATGAGAATAATGTAGGTGGAAAAAATCTAGCTGCAGGTGGTATAACACCTGTGTCAGTAATAGTACCTAAAAGAGTTGTATTATTACCATAAACATCTGCAATATACACAGATATTGGTGTTGAACCCGAAACCGCTTCTATTCTTATTTGGTTCATGATAGACAGTCAATATCGTAAACAATAATTAGTTCAACAATAACTTCTTGTGTGGAAATATTATTTCCAGAGTTTGATTTTATTGTGATTTGATTTGTTGTTGGATTAATAGTTACACTTACAATTCCTGAAATACTTAGTAACATACTTTGAATGGTATTGTACCACAAGTTGTCACTTGGGACATCCACCAAAGTTGTACCTGTATAGAAAGTATTTGTTAATACTGTATTCTGTGGTTGTATTTGAACGTTAGCGGTATACAAAGCCTGAGTTAAAGTACAATCAGTATTCCCTGAAGTTAAATCATAAAACCCATCTACCAAGATTTGATTGATTCCGCATTTTGTTGGTGATATAATATCAAACAAATCTGAACCCATGGTGTAACTTTGAACCGAAACATAAACTTTATTACAATCTATGGTGGTTTGTCTTGCCAAAGAACATCCGTTTGAATCTTCAACGATTAAACTATATGTTCCCCCCGTTAAACCAGATATAGAAATCTGTTGTGGGTTACCCACCACGTTATCTGACCAATAGAAATTAAATGGTGGAACACCACTTGAGATAAAGGCTGTTATTGTACCTTGACTTCCTGTTCCACAGGATGTGGAATATAATGAGAAATCAACTGAAGGTGTTGAACCAACGTAAAATGCTTTTGTTATTGAACATGCCGCCCCGTCAGTTACAGTAACCGTGTGTTGACCAACAGAGATGTTATTGAATGTAACAGAAGATAGTATTGTGTTGGTAATTTGTTGAATACCATCAATAGAATAAGTTAACGGTTCTTGATATCCACTACCAACATAAATGTCCACTTGTCCAAACGGATTATTACATGTTGAATCATTAACACCCAAGGTTACATCAAACTTATCTTGAGTTAGAATTGTAATTTCTTGAGAATACAAACATCCCCCATTGTCTTCAACAAACACGGTGTAGGTTCCACCCGATAGATTTGTGAAAACTTCTTGAGTTTGATTACTTGTTACAATATCAGAATTACCATCGGGGTCAACCAACGTAATTGTAAACGGAGTAACACCACCAACGATGTTTACCGTGATTTTTCCATCAGTGAGAGAACAAAAAGAATTTTCTGTTGTAATATTAACAGATGTAATACCATAAGAACTATTCAGGGTTGTTGATGCAACAAACTTACAAAGTGCGGCATCGGTAACTTGTATCTGATACTGACCATTACTCAAATTTAGTAATGTAAATTCAGTAGAATAACTAATATCAACTGTTCCTGTAGAAGCCGAATAGTAGTATGGTGCAGTTCCGCCTGTAATAGTAAATGTAAGACTACCATTATTATTGAAACACGTTGGGTTAATTGCCGTAATTGAACCCAATCCAACAGGTGCTAAGTTAACAATCTCAGCGGTCTCTGTTTTTTTACATCCATAGAAGTCCGTAACTTCAACAGAATAAACACCCGCAGTTAAACCTGAAATACTTGAAGCTAAACTACCGTTACTCCATAGATAAGAATATGGCGGTGTTCCCGTCTGACCCGTCACATACAACTTACCAATGTTTCCTGTACCACAAGAAGCGTTTGGTACCACATATAATCCAAAGTCCAACGGTGTGGAATCTTCAACAATAAATGTTTGGCTAGTCCCTTCTCCACCGCCACCATCGGTTGCAACAAGATAGTAAGTTCCCGCAGACAACGAAGTGAAAATAACCTGTCCTGTGTTAGAATCTATCTGATTGATGATTTCATCACCGATGTTGTATAAATTATACGTTACAACCGAGAACGATGAATCCGATGTTGCGGTTATTGTACCATTGTCCAATCCACAAGTTGTTGATTCAACACCCAAGATTGAAACACACAAACATCCCGAAACCGTGATGTTAATATAAAACTCGTTGTTGATAGGAACAGTTGAGTCATTGGCTCTTACATTATAAACACCAGATGGTAATCCTGTCTTGTAATCCCCCAATCCTAATTCAGGGTTAAACCAATCAAAAGTATAAGGTGGTGTTCCACCATTAGCGGTTATCAATACCGAGCCTAATCCTGTCTGACAAGCTCCCGTAACATTTAAGAAATAATCAAAAATACCACCATTACCGAAAGGTCCTGTAGAAGGTGTAACTGTTGGAGTTACTGTCGGTGTAGGTGTTTTAGTTTGCGTTGGTGTTGGGCTCGGAGAAGCGTTTGGCGTTATTGTTGGAGTCGGAGTTATTGTCGGAGTTATTGTTGGTGTTGGACTTGGACATGAAGGACAACTACCTGAATCATCACAACCTGCCGTTAACACATATGAAAAAGTTGGATTGGTGTCAATGTATAGTGTGTCACCAGTAAATCCTGTTGTTGCAGTTGCACATCCAACATAAGAACCATCAACACCGTAGTAATTTATTGAAAATACACTACCGTCAACATAATCAGTTGACATCTCAACATCACCTCGTCTAAAACTAAACGTAGAACCATCACAACAATCGGTAAATGTATAAACACATTCAGTAGTATTAGATTCTGTACAAGCTCCACACGCTCCTTGTGATACATCATTAGTGTAAGGACTAATAAATGTTTGTGCCGATGCAGCACCAGCATCTGTACCAAGATAGGCATAACACAATCCATCACCACTATAAACAACAGATGATATTGCAATTTGGAATGCTGCAGTATTAACTTCAAATGTTTTATAAACCGGGTCAGGGTTAGATAATCCAAAACAACAACTAACAAAATACTTGTTAGCATATGTTGGACAAGGGTAACTACTTTCACATACTGTGCAGTTATCAAACCCAACCATGTAATCATCACCACCACTACCACTTAAACTTGTGATTTCCCAACACTCACCGTTGATAGCAATTGCCTGACCAACAGATGCTGTTGATGGGACATTTACATCTAAAGTTGTTACCTCATCACAACAACTTGTCAATATTGCAGGTACAAAAGTTGCTGGGGGTATAATACACCCACCACCATGTTCATATACACAAGCATCACAATCTGTACCTGTACCACCTGAATAACTTGTGAAACTATTACTTAACGTATAAGTAAGAACACCACCAGTGTGAGTACTGAAAGCTTCCCAACATAAAGTACCATAAGTTCCATCTGTTGTTGTATATGTTTGCCCCACAACAAAAGTACTATTTGAGGTACCGTTTACAGTAGGTGTACAAGGTTGAATGACAATTGTCGGGTCAGAACAACAACGAAGATAAAAGAAATTACTACAAGCCATTATTCAAAACAACTAACTGAAAGATTTATACCAACGGATAATTGAACTTGTTCTGATGTGTTATTGTCAACAGACCTCAAGTTAGTTATTGTTAATTTATTACCATTTAATGTGTAAGTATACCCATATTGGTAAATTTTATACAAATTATTTATTAATGTTGTTCTCCAAGTGTAGTCAGACGGAGCATCACTAATACCATATCCTGTGTAGAAAAACTCATTAATAATTGTTTGAGAACCAATAATAAGAGTTAAATACCATTCTGATTTTACAGAGTTTTGTGTACAAATTTCAGGATTTAAATCATTTTGAGTGTAAAAATTATTAACTCTATTTGCCAATATTCCTGTGAAGTTTGAAACAGTAGCATCACCATTTAACCAAGGGTAAATGAAGAACTCGGCGTAACCTGTATTACAATCATAATCAAATATATTTGAGATAATAAAACATGGTTCCGCAGGAACTGGTACAATTTGACAACCTCTTTGTCTTCTATAAACAAATTTCTGTTTGTGAAAGATTGAATTTTCAAGTCTAACACCTGTCATCCAAATTGTTGTTGCCGGAATCATTTGTTCAATTAGTTTCATCCAAAAAGGACCTAAAGCATCAACATACTCAATCAACTTTTGATAGGTATATTTGTTATTTGGAAGTCCAACAGTTTGTTCAGATTGTAAGTATTTCCAAAACACACTTTGTAATGTTGGATATCCACCAGTCTTACCATCTGTTATGTACATTCTGTTTCTGGCGTTAATCATATTTTGCCAAAACGTTTGTGCAAATTCAAAGAATGTTTTCTTCTGTGGCTCAGGGTCAATGACAGTATCATCAATACCACCCGGTGTTGGGAAGTTTGCCGTATATCCCGATTCAGGAATTGGGTAATTATAGTTTCTTGATTGGTCCCAAACATCATAAGCCAAACCTTGACCTACATTCAAGAATATATCAACGTTCTTAACGTTTAAAACTAATTTTTCACTATCAGTGAAATAATAGGATTCATATCCACCTTCAGTTGAAACTCTCAACCTATCATCGGTTGCAACCCAAGACTTTTGATTGTCAGGTACTTTTCTTAATTTGTAACCATCCATCATATATGGGAAGTCTGAAAATCTTTGAAGATATATTCCACCATAGGTGAATGGTTCTAACGAAACTTGGTTATCTAAATTTTGTCCTGTGTAAGTTTGATAGGTTGGTGTAAATTGGTCAGGACTTCTATGTTGTGGTGTTGATTGATACCAACCAGCACCTTCTTGAAAGAACACCGCATTTGAACCCGTATTTGCCGGTGACTGTGGAAAACCATCATTCGCAACAGGGTAATCATTTCTTCTGATATTGACGGTTTGATAATCAGTTGTTGTTGTGTATGCCGTAAATTGTTCACCTCTAATAGAATATGTTACAGCACCATTTAAAGTTGGTGTTTCTGTCACATAGGTACCACCTGATAATGATGCCCATTGGGTATCAAAATTGACCATGTTAATTCTTTGGTCGGCTAAATAAATGAATTCATTATAATCAATCAAAGCATCAGGCGCTCCAATTAATCTTAATAAAAATTCAACAGATTTTCTTGTTCCCTTACTTTTAAAAAGATATGCAGAATTTAATATCAAATTCCTGTAGAATTGGTAATTTAATTCTGTTGGTGTTTGAGACCTCGCATAACCCGGATATTCTGTTATGGTTGTTCCAAAAACACTATCTAAGAAATTTTCGTTAGTTATTGGTGAAAAATTATTTGACCAACCTAAAGTTTGAGAAAGATTAAATAATAACTGTGATGGAATATCATTACCCGGATTATAGTCAACACTATTCATCCACGCCAAAGAATCAATAAATTGTTTTATTTGGTCAAAACTTCTACCATATATCTGTAGAACTTTTTCAACTCTTTGGTCCATAGTATCAAACTCTCTAATTGAATCTGTAATCAAAAATCTTGATACCAAATTTGTTTTATACGAGTCTAAACTTTCCGCAGTGTCGGCTAATTTTACTAAGTAATTGTCAAATCTACCCGAGATAATATCTAAATTCCAACTACCATCTTTAGGCCATGTAACTTGAACATAACCAGTGTAAAATTGTCCAGCTTCGTTCTGTAAAGGTACTTGGAAATTTGCAGTGTATTCAGGTGAAATAAGTCTATTCATTAAGAATTTTTCCACCTCATCTAAGTCTTCCGCAAAAACTTGGTCAACAATAAAATCATTAGGTCTAACTATAAAATTATCTAACGATGTTGATAAACCACTAAAAGGATTTCCTTGAACTATAAAATTTAATGAACCCGAATCAATTGAAGGTGATGGTGTGAACCCAATAACTCGGTATTCAATATTATCCAATGATAATGCATAATCTAAATAAGTTTTTGTTAAATTACGATACTTGGATGTTGCAATTTCTCGTAACATAATATTAGTCGTCGCATTGACAGAATAATCTATGTTAAAAGGATTGTATATTCTTGAAACATTTACATCAAAACTTGTCTCATCCTCAACTGAGTCATAAACAATATTTGTCGCAGTTTGTCCTGTGGTATAGTTTGTCATCGTTCTTCTGACATCTAAACCCGCAGGGAAAAAGTTAATTATCTTATTTATTGATACACTGAATCTTTTTGCTAATGAACCATATAGAGAAAAGTTTAGAACTTGTGAAACATCATAATTTGGATATACCCTAAACTGTGACTGTAATATCCTTCTACTTTGGTCAACAGAATTTACATCTAAATCTTCTAAACTTATTGGTTCAGAAAATGTACCAATTGAAAAGGTTCTATTAACCTTTTCTGTTACCGATGTTGTGAAGTCAAAAACAGCATTAGTCAGTCCACCACCTTCAACAACTTGAAATCCTACAATGTTGTCAAAAGTTCCGGCACCACTACCTGGTGTTGGTGGGTAGAAAAATTTTGTCGAATTGACTGCCATTATTCTGTAATAGTGGTGAAGTTTTTAGTGTAATCAATATTAGTACCTCTATCCTGACGAACTTCATAAAGAAGAGCATTAAATTGGTCACGGATTTCGTATAGATTGTATTGTTTGTAAATATTATTTTCACTATCATACATTGTGTAAACCCCATCATCAATACTCTTAGTTTGATTACCAAACAGAGCAATTGCAAGAGATGATGTGTCGTATTCAACAATGTCAACTTCAATTGTGATTGGATTGAAAAATGTGTTGGATAATATAATACTTTGTGCTGGTTGTCCAATAAATGGTGTTGCGTTTGGTTTGTTTGTTGGCGATGATGATGGTGACACAGTCAAGAACATTAAATTAGAAACCCCATCAACGTAACGATATCTTACCGCCTTTTGCGTTGTGTTCACTTGGTTAACAACAACAGGCTCACAATAAAAACAAGATGTCACAATTCTGAAAAAATTTGGGACTTTAGAACCGTCAGCATTCAAGTATTCAATTCTAAACCCAACTAATCCTTGAGGTACAAATTTGTTTCTAAATTGTTCAGGAACATTAGATAAATCAATAACAATCCCTTTTACGTTTGGTAATGCACTTAAAACACCACAATCACTAATTGTAGTTCTAATTTGTGCAGGTCTTATCATTAGAGTATAAATCCCAATTTGGTTGAACTCTTCGGCTGGTAATGTTAGATTGTATAATCCCCCAAGTACTTCAATACCGGCATTACCACCCGTATTGGTGTTATTAAAGTAAGGACGCAGTATTGAAGGTGCGTCTAATGTTTTTAAAACAAAGTCCGTAGTTTGGTCCCTTGAAGGTGTGTAATTCAGAATGATTTCCACATCTTCAGGAGAAACGTCTGCGGGTCTTATTGTTCCATATGTTCCAACTGCCATTTTATATCTTTATTTCAATAAATAGTTTATCCTTTTTTTTCTATAAGAAAATATCCGTATCCATAATTTTCCATATCAGACACGGTTGATACTTCCCCCAATCTTCTTATTTGTTCGTAAGCGGTATTTTTACCTCTTTCAACAAACACATCCGATATAATTTGAGGTTGGTCAATCACACCCATCAAAATCGGTTCTTTGGTTATGGGAACCGCTTCAATCATGTTTTGAGTCAATCCACTACTGTTTTCAAAATATATTGTCGTACCATCTGAGTAGTCGTAGTAATCAACATTTTGAACCGTATATCCTGTATATGACGATGCAATGTTATTAACAACACCAATTATCTCAGCACCTTGAATTACAGGAACCCCAACTATGTAAGGTGTTACACCATATTGTTGTAGTTCTGTTAATCTTGAAGTCGTTACACCTGAGACAACAAATGGTACCGTTGTGTATCCTGATGAGACTTGTTGAGCAACAGTGTTGTCAGCGTCATATGGGTAGATGTAATCATAACTTATTGGTGTTGTTGACCAATTACCGCCCAAAGGTTGGAAGAATGCTCTTCCTTTCGGATTATAAATTATAACATTTTCAAACGGAACTTGAATTTCTTTTGAAACCAAGTTAACACCAAAAGGTGTTGTTTGTTTCATAGTTATGGTATACCCGCTTTTTGCCAATGGATATGTATGACTCAATGTCTCTCCACCGAATATTTCTTCAGGACTATTATCACCCCAATTTATTTTATAAGATGAAAACTCAAGAAATGATTTTGATTTTTGTGAGCTGTTGTATACGGTAAATGTATATGGAGTAACTGTAGATGATGTGAATATAAAATTTGTTACAACATCAGCCTGTTCAGCTACACCATCAAATGGGGTATAATAACCCATGTCAATGGTTGTTTGAGTCAACATGATAGGAACCGTAAGACCTGTTAGTATTGACGCTCCGTTTGTTCCACCTGTCAACACTTGTTGCATTGATAGATAAACACCAACTTCAGTTACCTCTATGGTATTACCATTAACATAACTTGTTAAACCGGTTACCAAATCTGATTTGATAAATTCAGGCGATATTTGAAACTTATAATCAACCATTTGGCTCTACATATTCATACCATTTTATGGGTTGAGTTGTTCCAACCCTATTAAAAGTTATCGTGTCATAAACATTGTATTTTTGAGACGGATAATTTAAATTAACTTGATAGTAAAAATTAAACAAATTATTTGGTGCGTATGTGTCAGACACAGAATCCGATTGGGGTCTATTAATCATACGAGTAAACGTACCGGTCTTAGCGTTCCAAAATTTACAAGACATATAAAATCTTGTGATGTCAATATATTCTCTTGATTGTAACCAATAGATAAAGAATCCATTTGTATCCCCAACAAAATCCAAAATATATTTTGGTTTGTTAATATCAACCACCACTCCTTGCATGTCGGCAACCATCTTTTCACCTTGAGTTGTCGGGAGAATCATTGTTAAATAATTCTTTTGTTGTGCCTCTGATGGTGAATCGTAGAAATCTAATTTGAAGAAACTTTTCTTGAAATTATTTCTATAATAGTATACCTCGTCGGTTGTAAACCCTTCACTTCTATAATCAACAATCCAGTTTTGTGTAGAACCTGTTCCACTTATTGTACCACCAGAAAAGAAATAAAACTCATAGTTAACATCTGTCCTTACCGTTAAATCATTTACGTTTGTTGATGTGTAACCTGAATGAGCAAATCTGATAGTTTCAAAATCAAAACCTTTACCGGCAACTTCAGACACAATTTTTGTTTCAATTTCCCTAATCTCATTTTCAGTATCCAACAAACTCCAATTCAATTGAACAGGAATAAACAGACCTTTGTCTTGAATATCATTTCTACTAATTTGAATTTTATTCACAGTCATCTACGGCAGGTTGTGTTGCAATGTTTAATCCTCCAAGGATGTCTTGATAGTTTGTACCCTCAGGTATTAATCTAAACACATAATCCCTGTAAGGATAATGAGCTCTATTCAAATAAGGATAGTTTACACCTCTATCTAAATTATCAAACTCACCATATAAATAAGGCTCCCTCCATCTAAACTCTTGGTCTATGGTAGAATAAAACGCATAACTTGGGATGTTTTCAGAATTGTTCTGTGGTGCGGTTTCAACGTAATCAGAAAATACTCTCAAGGTTAATGGAACGTGAGGTACATAATAGTAACCCATGGCATTTGGATTTGGGGTTGATTCTGTTTTAAACACATCTTGGTTGAATTTAATTTTATGAATCAACGGTGAAATAACTCTTTCAACTTGTTCATAATCATTCCACTCACAAAAATCACCATCTAATAAATCGCCAACTTTTAAAACTTGATTGTAATAAAATGTTTCAGTTGTTCCGCTAGTTTTGGTATAACTATTAACAGGTATATTTGTAAAAGAATATTGGTTATTATCTGACCACCAAGTACTAACATCTTTAGTAAGATTAAATCCCCAACCTCTTTTTAGTCCTACACCATTAAATGACTTGTTAAAGTATCCAGTATATCCTTTGTTAACAACCGATAAAAATATCTCACCGACAGGACGATTTCTATTGTCTGTAATTCCACTAAGAATCAATTCTTTTTTCAATGTAACATCGTAAGTATTTGATGATGTTTTCATTGAAACTCTTGTCTGTTGATTTGGAGTAATAGAACTGAACTCTAATTTTTTCTGATTATTAAATGGGTTAAGTTCAAATCCGGTTTTTGTTACATCAACTTCGTTCTGTGTAAATAAAACTCTGTTTTTTCTAACGTAATATTTTGACCTTGTTTCCAAATTTGATGGATTAGAAACTCTTTTAAATGTTCCCATCCTACCATTAAAGAATGTATTACCAGTGTAACCAGGATTTATAATATTAAACACAAAATCAGAACTTTCATATCTGTCATTACCTAACGATAATACCTCAAATATTGTATCACCGTCATAGTCAAATGATAATTCAACGGATTCAAATGGAACAAGTCCATGTGACATCAAACACTGAAAAGAAATAATATTAAAACCACCTTCTGAAGATGACGATATTATAAATGGAATACCCTCTTCAGCATTCCACTGAATGGTTTGTCCCGAATAGGTCCCTTGCATTGTAACATTACCGTCATTTGTTGATGGGTAGGTTAAATAATAAGTCCAATTGTAAGTGTATGCACTCTCAGGTGAATAATCAAAGTGATAGTCTGTTATTCGTGGTCTAAAGAAATCAAACTCATAATATTGTGGGTAACCTCTCCACACACTACTAACCGATGATTGTTCAGGATTTACATAATATAGATTATTAAGAAATGGGATATATTCTGTGGTTCCTGTTAAAGTATTATCATACAAATATTGTAACTTGAATGTCGGTCTGAACACCTCACAAGTTTGTCTCTCATCGTCATATAATTGTGACAAGTTTAACGAGGTGTTTCTCACGAACTGTGTTAACTCCTCTTGTGTTTGACTTAACTCAAGATTTACCTGTTGGTCAATAGAGGGTGCAGATTTAAACTGAAGTCTAGAAGGTATAATTGTAAAATCACTCATCACTTAAATACTTTTGTTTAAATTTATCAAGTGCGGTTAATCCAGTTTTTAACCCAAAATAAAAATGGAATGGTGCACCCACTAAAAATTTACTATCCCAATTACCAACATTTGGTGTAACTACACCGTTGTTATCTTGCATGTAAATATAACCTCTCGCTCTTCTGTCATCACCTTGAGTATTTGACCCAATAAAGTATGTTGGAGACGCCACATTTGTTCTATCTAAAACTTGATACTTTCTTGAAAAAATATCATTTGTTTCCGTTGCCCATGTATTTTCATCACTACCAAATATTGTTGGATTAGTTAATATTGGGAATAAATAGCTTAAGAACGAACTTCTCGGTGGGTTTTGTTGCCATTGATAGAAAGGTACTTCTTGTGATTTAATTCCGTAACTATATTGAAT
>Ga0255075_1000183_pt1 | contig 14993 bp, 17 predicted proteins | sample Colum_Law_RepA_8_FD_188579 | JGI IMG/M metagenome (GOLD analysis project Ga0255075, IMG submission 188579) | Freshwater microbial communities from Columbia River, Oregon, United States - Colum_Law_RepA_8h | ecosystem: Environmental > Aquatic > Freshwater > River | place: USA: Oregon | collected...
GTTCCCTCCTACTCCACTATATCCACCAGCTCCACCTCCACCGCCATATCCTCCGCTTCCTCCGGCACCAGAACCACCAACGTAGTAAGTGCCAACATTGCCAGCGCCACTATTCCCACCTGCGGCGAAAGCGTATAGAATACCGCCGCCAGATGTCTCAAAATAAGAGTTGCCGCCACCACCACTAGGAGCACCAGCAGCTCCAACACGAACAGTAAGATTCTGTCCGGGAGTTACTGAAATGCTATTGGCATAAGACAAAGAACCACCATCTCCACCAGTATTCCCTTGGGTCCCTCCCCCTCCACCAACACACAACACGCAGATGCTCGTCACCCCAGACGGCACCGTAAACGTGTACGATCCTACCGCCGTGTAGGCTTGTTGGCCTGATACGGCCTTTGGCGTTGCCGCCATAAACATCCGATCAGCAAGCATAGGTCAGGTCGTCACGAAGTTTTGGGCGGCGGTCATGGCGTACCATGTCGTGCCCGCGTTGTTGGTGTAGAACACGAACATGTCAGAGCGACTGGCCGTGGTCGTGATCGTCGGCGCGGTGCCACCAGGCCACTTGACTGCGGCGGGCCACGTAATCGTGTAGCTCGTCCCGTTGGCATCAAAGATCAGCGTGAAGCTACAGGCGTTGCCTGTCCCTGCCGGATTGCTGATCGTCAGCGTGGTGATGTTCGCATTGCGCGAGACACGGAACACGTTGCCGTTTTCCAAGTTCAGCGTCAGCGTCCCGCTGGAGATCGACGGCGTGGTGTACGTCTCGGCGTAGTCCGTGAAGCGCGGACGGGTGATCTGGTTATCTACCAGCGCCAACGTGCCACCCATCGTCAGGCTGGTCAACGTCCCCACACTGGTCAGGCTTGAGGCCGTCACACCAGACGCGAGGGTTGAGCCACTCAGCGACCCCGCCGGAGCCGCGCCACTCAGCGTAGCCGTGATGGTCCCTGCCGTGAAGTTGCCACTGGCATCACGCGCTACGATGGCACTGGCCGTGTTGTTTGCTGTGGCCGTCGTCGCGCTATTGCTCACCTTACCAGCGGTGCTGATCGTCGCCAGATAGGTGTCGCTAATCGCGGTTCCCTGCCAGACACCTGTGGCAATCGTGCCAAGGCTCGTCAGCGAAGAACTGACGACATTGCTCGCCAACGTGGTCCCAGTCAGGGTTCCTGCCGCTGCCGTGACTGTGCCGCTGGCACCCAGCGCAATGCTAGTGCCATTTACTGTGACGCTGCTATTCGTCAGCGCGGCGTTCCCGATGTTGGACAGCGTGTTGCTAGACCCGCTGATTGTCTTGTTCGTCAGCGTGACAGCATCAACGGTCGTGACGGCACGATCCGCGACATAGGCACAGAAGACATCCTTGGTCCCCGCCGAGAACACCACCTTGGCGTCCGCGTTAGAGGACTGCAACACGGTGTCCCGTGAGAGCGTCCCTGCGCCGGTCGTGCCGATCCCGACTTCCCACTCACTCCCGCCAGCAATGACGTAATAGACCGAGACGCCATTGCCGAACGCGGTCGTGAACGACTGGAAGCCTGTGGCTGCGCCGTCCAGCGTCAGTGTCCCGTTGCCAGTGGTTGTCGTACTTTCTTTGACGCGATCTGCTAATGCTGGCATAAGCCGGTCCTGTCAGAGAGAGAACTTAGGACAACTGGAGGATACCATTCGTGGCGTCGAAGTCCACCGTGAAGGTATCGCCCGAGGCCAGCGTCACGCTCGACCCGTAATCCCACCAGCCGATGAGATCCTGATTCGTCGCCGTGCTGTTGTAGAAAACGGCGTAACGGAGCGGACCCACTGCACCCGTGGCCGTGAACACCACATCGTTGCCAACCAGCTTGTACAAGCCGCTTGACTGCGCCGACGAGGTGATGGTGACGGTCGCGCCACCAGCGGTGTAGCCGTTGCCCGCCGAGATTTCCGTGATGTCCGCCTTCACGCTGTTGGCCGACGACGGCGCGGTGTTGGACAGCAGAATCTTAAGCGTGTCGGAGCCGAGGTTGTGCTTCTTCTCCGCGACCGCTTCGACGAAGGCGTTGAACTTGTTAAACGAAGCCATAGGTCATCTCTCAGGGTTACAAGTTTTGTCCGGCCACAAAGCCGTAGTAGGTCGTTCCTGCGTCCATCGTCACAAACACCAGCACGTCCACCTTGTTGTTCGTGGAGGTCAGCGTCGGGGCCGTCCCACCAGGCCACTTGACGGACGCGCCCCAGGTAATCGTGCGGGCCGTGCCGTCTGCCGTCAGCTTGAGCGTCAGCGACCCTGCCGTGCCACTGGCGGGCGGATTGCTGATGGTGAAGGTCGTGATGTTAGCATTGAGCGCCACCTCGAAGACGTTGCCGTTCTCTAGGTTGAGCGTCAAGCTCCCGCTGCTAATCGTCGGGGCGGTGCGGGTTTCCCCGTAGTCTTGCAATTTCGGGCGCTGGACCGTGTTGTCCTGAAAGTTGGCCGTCCCGCCCACCGTCAAGCCCGTCAGCGTCCCGATGGTCGTCAGACGCGAGGGTCGTGCCCGTCAGGGTGCCCGCTGCCGCCGACGCGGTGGGCAGGTTCGTCAGGTTTGCGCCACTGACCGCTGGCAGCACCGCAGGGAAGCGAGCGTCAGGGATCGTCCCGCTCGCCAAGTTGCTGGCGTTGAGGTTGGACGACGCAGTGAGATAGCTGATCTCCTCCCACGCCGAGCCGGTGTCAAACCAGAGCTTGACGCTGCCGGTATCCGTCGTGAGCCACTTGCGCCCAGCCGTACCCGCCGAGGGACGAGAGGCCAGCAGGGACGACTGGACGTGGATCCCGCCGTCGTTGTCGTGATCAACATACGCCCCGCGCACCGTATTGTCGTTCGCCTTGACGACGGTGGCGTTAAGCGGATCGCCGTTCGAGGGGTTGGTAAAGGCGGCAACCCCGTGTTGTCCAACTGTTTGGGCCATTAGCGCCTCCCCAGCGCAAAGGTTTCCAACTGAAACCGACTAAAGACCGGCGCTGCCGTCCCTGAGTCAATAATATACATGTCGATGTAGTAGCCCGTGCCGCCCATCGGGATGCGGTAGTTGCGGCTACTGGCTCCGCCCCACGATCCCGATCCCCAATACCCTGACCCCCACACGCCGGCGCTGGAGAAGTCGGTCGGCAGGGTGTAGGCCCCCGCGTCCGTTTCCGTACTCCATGTGACGCTGGTGGACAGCGACCCCTTGAGCTGGGCGGTGAGGTAGCCCCAGCGCAGCGACTTGGCGAGCGCATCATCGCCGCAATAGAGGCGGTGCATCTGCGCCGTCAGCGTGTAGGTCGTGCCGCCCGTCCCGTCCGCCAACTGGTTGTCCACGAACACCCCACTGGCATCGCAGACCGTCACATACCCGTCCGCATCGCCCTTGAGGGTGGCGGGGAGGCCGTTGGAGTCCACCGAGTCAAACAGGGCGGTCGTGGAGGGCGAGACATAGCCCGTGTCCCACGGCCCCGTCCACGCTTGCAGGATCGTGTGGTACGCAAACACGCCGTAGTTCGGGAAACTAATCAGCAGTTCGCGGGTGGCCCGATTGAACGTGGCGCGGATGTTGGCAAAGTCGCTGGCCGACAGGCTGCGGATAATCGCCAGCGTCGGGTCTGGCGTATCGACCGTGCCGACCGGAGCTACCTCCGCCTCGTTGCAGCGGAACAACCCGCGCTCCGAGATGAAGAAGCCAAGGTTGCCAATGCTGACGATGGACTTGGGCGCGATGGTTCCGACATCTGCCGTCAAGCCTTGCGGGGCTACGTTGATGTCGTCCTGCCCGTAGCCCGTCAAGCGCGAGATACCGCGTCGGTGGAAGATCAAGAGCGAGGTATTGATCGACGCGAGGCCAACCACGGTTTCGTCGGAGAACGTGCGGACAATGATCTGCCCACCGCCTGACGCGCCTACGCCCAGCGTATTGCCGTTGTTCAGCGCCGAGTAGAAGATCGAATCGGGGAAGCTGCTGTTGCCACACCCCCATAGCCGCTCGTTATGCACGACGATGGTTTCCACCGCAATCGTGCCAGCGAGGTCCGTGTTGAGCGCACTGCCCGTCCAGACGTTGAGCAAGCCGCCGTCTGCGATATAGACCACATCGGCGCTACCGTTCTGGAACTGGGCAAACGAGGGCGGGACCGTCGTGGACAAGCTGTTGGCTTGCCCCGTCCATGTCCACGGGTAGGTGGCGCTGAACGTGGAAGTGTAGAGCGTCCCGTTGCAGACCGCCATCAACTGCTGCGTTCCGCCGTCCTTGCGCCATGTGTAGCCGTTCAGCACGGCAGCACTGGCGAGGGGACTCGTCGAGGTCCGCTTGGTGCCCCCGCGCTTCGTGATCGCCCCGTAGTCTGTCAGCCGCGCATTGTCGGCCCGACGCAACTGGTTCGGGAGTAGCGCGGCGTCATCGGACACATTGTTCAGCCCCCCGTCAAACTTGGGTTGCTGGTCAACGACCTTCTCGCGCCCCGGGGCCATTAGCCGCCGCTCCAGTCATACTTCTGGTCGGGGTAGGCCATGCGCGTCGGGTTGATCGTGTAGCGGCGGATGTCGTCCAGCAGCGTCTTGCGGTCGTCATCGGCTAGCGCCTTGAGGTTCGCCGCTGCCGCCGCTTCCGTGCCGCCCTTGAGAAGCAACTGCGCCGCCGCGTTCCAGACAAGAATGAGGTGGCAGTTGTCGGGGTAATCCACGACCGACGTATCGCTGGCAAGATCCAGCAGCGCGGTCGGCTTGTAGTTCACCCCGACGTACAGCCCCGTGCCAGAGGCGACCGGAAGGATCTGGACTCCCTGCCCGATGATGTAGTACAGGCGCGGGTAGGTCGGCAGATAGTTCGTCGTCGTCGCCAGCGGCACATCTTGGAAGCGCGTCTGATCGTACAGCACGTTGCCGTCGCTGACCGACATGACGCGATAGAAGTTCTGCTGCGTGTCGCCCGACCCTGCATTGAGGTCGGTAAACGCAAACTGGCCGTTTACATCCGTTGTCACCTGCCGCAACCCGAAGGTGTAGTACGGCGCAGCGTTCAGGATGTTCGACCACTCGTTGTCAAACACGTTGTTGAGTACCGTCTTGATCGTGTTATCCGACCAGCGCGTAGATCCCACCGCGTCCATGTACTCGCGTGTGTCCGTGACAAGCTGCTGGAGGGTAACTGATGGCATGACCGTCTCTTAGGAGTTCTTACGGGGGCGACCACGACCACGCTTGGCGGTGCCAGACGGGTCCGCGCCATCCAACACTTCGGCAATCGCCGCCTCTACTGCGGCCTGTGCTGGCTGCTCGTTGAACGCATCAAGCGCATCAAGCATCCGGTTCACATCAGTGCGAGGAAACTCGCGGAACATCTTAGACAAATACCCCGGCGCAGAGTCAGGGGGACAGTCCATCGGCAGGTAGCCAATGATGTCATACGCTTGGGCGGGGCTGTAAGACTCGTTCTGAATCCACTGCCGCCGCGTATCGTCGTCCGTCCATGTCAGGCACACACCCCATGCGCCTTGGACGAATCGGAGATGGAGGCCCGAATGGATCTCCCGAAGCCGCCGCTCAATCGTGGGCGACGGCTCAGGAGAGCCAAGGGCGTTCAAGAGAACGACCGGAGATGTCACTTAGTTCTCGATGAGGAGTTCGACGTTCACCGTCACATCGTCCGGCTGGGTCGTGACCGACCCGACCGTCACGATAGACACCCGAAGGCTATCGCCGGGGTTGAGCGTCCGCTGTGCGTCGGTCAGCGTGGACAACACCGTGAACTGGAGCGGGGTATCCGCCGTCTTGGTGTTGATGTCCAAGCCGCTGGTCAGCGCCAGCGCCGTCGCCCCCGTCATCTTGAACAGCGTCACCACGCAGCTCGTCGCCGCCGTGGGGAAGGTTTCCGCGCAAAGGGTTGCACGGTTGATGTAGCAGGTCGGGGCAAAGCCGCCAATGTTGTGCGTCTGCGTTCCCGCCGCCAACGTGCCGGTGTTCAACCGACCGCTCTGGAACGGGACCGGCAGCACCCCAAGGCGTCCCGGTCGTGGAGCAAAATAGTTATACGGCATCAGAGTCTCCGAGGGGATCAAGGGCATGGATGGGGAGCGACCCAGAGTGAGCCGCCCCCCGATCCATTACTTAGACATGGCTGTAACGCGCCGTGTCGGTGTAGCCCGTGATGCTGCCGTGAGCGTTACGGGCAAGACAGGCAAGGTTGCCGTACCAGCCGTAGGTCGTCTCGAACGCATCGCGGCCCTGAATCCAGCGCCACGGACCCGCACCCTCGAACTCGACGAAGCCCCAATCCTTCGCGTCCACCCACGCCAGCGACGGGATGTGGAGGAGATAGATGGTGCCAGCGGGGACGTAGTAGTCGGTCACGCACGGGATGCCGCAGACTTCAATGGCCTTGTAGCCGCCCTTGATCGTCGTGCTGAACTCGCCCGCCGTGAACCGACGCTGACCGACCATGCTCTCCATGAGCTTCTTGGCGAGGCCAGGCGTGGTCATGAGCAGGAAGTCCTTCGGACGGGTCATCGCGTCCTTGCCGGAGCGACCCGAGATCTTCTGAATGAGATCCCAGATGTCCGATTCGGTCGGCGTGTTCGCGTCCGGCGTATCCGTCCCCGCCACCAGTCGGGTCGCATCCCAAATGCTGTAGGTGCTGGCCGACACATTGTGCAGCGAGGCATACGACCCGCCACGGTTGGTGATGTTGATCAGACCGTTCATGGCGCTGTTGAACGAGGTGTCGTTCGCGGTCGCCTTTACGATCTTGTCCGTCGCGGCCATGCTGCTGATCGCGGTGCCCAGCGTCAGCGTGGCGTTGTCGCCGCTGTTGCTGATCGCCGTGATGGCGGCACGACCCAGCACCGCGTCCGAGGACGAGGTGTCGAGGACGGCGATGTAGTCACCGACCGAGAGGAGCAGCGACCCCTGACCCGCCGAGGCCACGCCGTAGGGCGACGACACGACGATGGACGTTGTGCTGGACACGCTGCTCACGAGGGCTACAATGCCATCCTGCTTGTTGTGCAGGGCTTGCTGCATGAGAAGCGAGGAAGCGTCCTTGATTTCTTCCATCGTCTTCTTGGCGATGGTCGTAAAGGCCGCGTCCTTGCTCTGGGTGCCGACGAACGCGAGGCCGTCGATCTGACGGGTCGTGTACGCACGGACCACACCCACGTTACCCTGCACTTCCTGCGCCGTCGTGTCGGGCGGGAAGTAGCCAGCGGACGAGAACGTGGCACCAGCCGGACGGCCAACCACCACGTCAAAGAACACGTTGTTACCGCCCCAACGCATGTTGCGCGGGCCACCCGCACGACCCTTCTCAAGCTGCGCGAGCAGCGGGGTCACGAGGTTCTGCACCTTCTCACGGAACTGGCTGTAGACGTTCTTCAGTAGGCCAGTCAGTTCCGCATCCGAAATAACCGTAGGATTCGGCATGACGATATTTCCTTGTTACGAGAGTGAGTTACCGGATGGCAGACAACACTTCGTCCAGCGCACTGGACACCGCATCATCTACCGAAGCAATTCGTGACGCCCGTGGCTTTTCCGTGCTTGTCCCACCGGCACGTCCCACAGGCTTGGTGGCTTGACCAACCACCCGCTTGGCCTTCTGTGCGTCCACACGCGCTCGTTCCAGTTCCTTGCTTGCCGACGCTTGTACGGGCGACGGAGCAACGGGCTGGGCACGACGGCTATGCTGGAATTGCGCCCATGATGCCAAGTCATCCACGATGTACTTCCGCACCGCATCGTAACGTGACGCCGGAATGTAGGCTTGCCCGTTGGGTGCCTTCTCGACGTGCGCTTGCATCGCGTAAGTAAACCGTTCTAGCAGTTCGTCGGCAGAGACCGTCGGCAGTGCAGTGACAATCATGTCGATGGCTGGCGACACTTCGCTTTCGTAGAACTGCTTCCCACTGCGCTCAATATCGGCCATTTGATATTGGATACGCAAGTTTTCTGTTTCCTGCATCGCTCGCTCGGCTCGACGCTCAGGCGAGTTTTCTACTTCGTACGCTTCGCGTACGGCATGCAGGAAGTTTTCGTCCGTGAGAAGGCGCTCAATTTGCTTTTCGCGTTCTTCGAGCACGGCAACGTATTCCTGCAACTCCTGCTGTGTAGCTTGCGCTTGCTGCTCGACTTGCTTGATCTGCTGCTCACGCTCGGCGTTGTACACGCCCCACTGCGCGAGCTTAACCACCTGATCCAAGCGATCTTGGCGCACCTTGCCGTTCGCTTTGTACTCCACCACCAAGTCGGGGATCTCGACTTCCCCTTCGGCGTCCTTGAGCGTGAACTCGGTCGCCAACCCGTCCGTGACGACGGGCACCGCGACATAGCCTTCGGGGAGTTCTACCGTTTCAGCAACGGGGGACTCGTCGCTGTCTGCTGCCTCGTCCGCGTCTGGCGTGGGGTCGATGTCTGGTGCCGCCTCGGCTTCGGCGACCGGCGCAACGGACTGCTCCGTCTCGTCGGCGTCGGGAGTCTGAGGGGGCAGCGCAGAGTCCACCGCACTGGCAATCGCTTCGGAAATATCCACAAGATCCTCTTAGGGTTGGGCGGACAGGGCATCGGCGGCTTGCGCGGCCTGTTCTGCCTCTGGGGTTCCCGTCAACTGCTGTTGGAGCATCCCAACGACGCCGATTGGGGGGTTCCCAGATGCCAGCGGCATCTGTCCAGGAGAGATGGCGGGCACACTTGCGGCTGGCCCCACACCGGCAGGAGCTGGGGCTGGAGCGCCACCCTGCGGTGGCATCCCGCCCTGCTTCTGCGTGGCTTGATTTGCCAGAGCCATCCACCGCTCTTGTCCAGCGGCGATGATCTCGGGCGACAAGTCATCTTGCAACAGGATCTCGCGCTCCAGCACGTCTTGGTGGATCGCTTCGTTGTCCTGCCACCGCATATCGGGGACCGGCTCGCCCGACCGGATCGCGTCGGCCACGCGCTTGGCCCGCGCTTCCTGATCTTCGTCTGGCGTCCCGATGTCCTTCGCCATCGCAAACATCTGGCGACGACGGTATTCCTTGAGGTCGATCACGCCCGTCTGGAGCCAGTTGTCCAGCAGGTAGAGGCGGAACGCCATCGGCATCGGCATGAGGGTCGCCGGTTCCACGCGCACATCCGACTCGCCATCGAAGTCCGACGCGCTGACCGCTCGCGCCAGATCAGGGCGGTTCTTGCCAATCGCGCCAAGCGAGCGCGGCAGGGAGTAGCCCCATGCCATCGCCGCCATCGTCACCTTGCACCAGTCGGTGTAGGCATACGACAGCGCCGTGATGGGCGGCGAGAACACGCGCTCCAACTGCTCACGGCTGGCGATAATGGCACGGCCCGACTCGCCCGTGACCTGTCCACGACTGACCGCGTTCCAGCCCGACGCATCCTCGAACGCCGTCTTTTCCAGCGCCAAGGCTTCCTTCACATCGTTGCCGACGCTAAAGCCCTGTACCGGCTGGATGGTATCGCTCATCGGTCCTGCGCCACGCACTTCGATCATGCTCGTGACGCCGCCCATAAACGTCTCCGTGGAGATCGCGTTGGGGCGCGTCAGGAACCGGCCACCGGCGTTCACGCGGATATTCTCGACCCACTTGGACAGCAGCGCATTGACGCGCATCTGGTGGTCGAGCCACTGCTCCATGATCGGGCGCGGGTAGTACGACGGGTCGCTGGAGCCGTCACGCACCGCCACGACGGGGATCACGCCCCACAGCAACGGGGACGGCCCGAAGACCACGTTGTTGCCGACCACGACCATCTGCAAGCCTTCGGGGAGGGCATCGGGATGGGGTGCAACGTACACCGTGAGGCGCTCGGTCACATCTTCGTTGCGTAGGCGCTGGCCTTCGCCTATGGTCGTTTGCGTTAGCACCCACGACCCGATACCCTCCGCGCCCGAATACGTCGGTGCGTTGCCAGGGGACTGCATCGTGTCCGATGCGTCCAAGCCCGTCACCCCGTAGCGGAAGCTGGCTTCCGAGCGCGAGATTACTTCCCGAATGATGACCCAGTACGGCGCTTGCGTGGCCGTCGCGTTGGGCGACACGCGCACCTGCTCCACACGGAGCGTCTGACACCCGATGTCGCCCAGCGGCTTGCGCTGTCCAGGCCGCTCGCCCAACCGCTCATCCCACGGGCCACGGTCGGGGTCCCAGAACATGTGCCAAAAGCTCAAACCGTCCGTCTGCGCCCAGAACGCGGCTTCGCGTCCGATGCGCTGCATCTGCTGCTGCTCGTACTGGTACTCCAGCGCGAGCTGCTGCGCGGTGGCCTTGCGCTTGTCGTCAGGGTCTTGCGTTGAAGGCGTGACGGCAAAGCCCGGCTTCTGATCCATCATGATCTGGAGGCGCTGGTCGAGCGCCTTGTCGATCATGTTGTACACGACACGCGCTGCATCACGCGGACGGGCCGGTTCACGCCACGGTCCCAAGCCCGACGCCGAGATCCACTGCTGGCCGGCACGGAACAAGCGGTTGCGCTCCACGAGGTGCAGGTGCATCTGCACCGACTCGCGGCGGCTGGTCCACAAGTTGTGGCACCACGAGGCCCACGCTTGCATGGAGTCCGCCAACTCAGGGATCGCGGCGGGAAAGTCTGCGCCGTACATCGCCTTCTGCAACGCGGCGAGATCTTCGTCTGGCGTTGCGCCCGTGTCCTCTGGCGGGTTGGGGGCCACTTCCGCATTGGGATCACGCGGTACATCCACACTCAGCAGATCAGCCATCATCTGCTCAAGGTTCATCCCTTCTTCCAACTCAGGCGTCAGCGGCAGCGTCATGGTGTAGTCCTTTTGTTTAGCCGATATGCTCTATTCCTTTTGTTTCTACAAGGAACGCACTCTCGCCCAACTTTTACTTTTGTATACTCACTGCCGCACTTTGGGCACACAAGTTTTCTAGAGCATATAGCAGAAACCGACATGCTATTAATGTCAAGCATGTTTTCGCGCTGTGTAATAGGGCGCAAATGATCTGGGTTTACGCAATCCCTGTTTTTGCACAAATGGTCAAGAACTAACTTATCAGGGATAGCATCAACAAATTGTTCATACGAAACTCTATGAACAAGATATGTCTTCCCCATATACCCCAAATGGGCATAACCATTGGTTTGTTTTGCGCCAAGCCAAATCCAACACCCAGATTCTGGCACTGGGATAGACTTGTGCAACACTCGTTCTTTTAACGTGCGATGCAATGTCATCCGTCTATCCTCCCAATACCCACAGCAGATCTCACGCGGTTCCAGTCCCGCAATTCCTCGAATCGCTCACGCACGGCACGGAGCACTTCTTCCTGCGCCCATGCCTCGCGTTCTTGCATCGCGTAGGCTACAAGGTCTTCTGGTACGTCGATCTCCGCATACGCGGTTGCTCCGCTTACACTGCGAGGCGGCGCAAACGCGAGTGCGACCTGACACACACGAAACACTGCCGCGAGGACAACGACGGCCCAAATCGCGTGAGCAAGCAAGGGCACGTTAGACGCCGTTGTACTTGAGCGTGATAACCGGCGATCCCGACGTGTAGGCGCTGCATCGCGCCCGCACCCCCGAGTACGCTTGCGTGCTGGCGTTCCAAATCCCCGCTGCCGTGGCGGTCGTCACTGCCGTGGTCGTCGCTGGTGCCGCGCCCACCGGCTGCATATGCAACGCCACCCAGTTGGTGTTGTCGCAAGTGGCCTCAAACGTGATCGTCGCGCTCAACGCGCCCGCGATCTGGACTGACACATTCCCGCTCGACGGAAAGCCGACCAACGTGGCGGCATCGTTCTGGGCGGCGACGGTTACGCTGTTTTTCATCTGGGTGCCAACAGACATCGGATGCTCCGTGTGCTAAATGGTCAATCGCCTAGTTGCAATCCCACGCTCGCAACGACTTGTTGATCCGTGAGTTCGGATCGTTGGCCGTCTTGGCGCTGGTCAGCTTTTGCTTCATGCCCTTCATGCGTCGGCAAAACGCCACACGCCGCTTGGCCGATGTTTCAGACCGAGCGGCTTCGGCTTTCTTCACCGGACGCTTGATGTCCCGCCCCTCAGCGCGAAGCGAAGCGCGGCCCTTTTCGTTCAGGCCACCCTCCGGATTCTTTCCTTCGGCTCGCTGCCACGCGGGAGACTTTGGCATCAGTCGTCGTACTCGTCTTCGTCGTCCGACTCGTCTTCTGACTCGTCTTCCGAGTCTTCCGACTCCATTCCCGAGTCGTCCTCTTCGTCCTTGAGCAGCGCGAGTTCGGCCTTGAGATAGCCGATCTTTTCTTCGAGGGCAGCGATCTTGTCGGCCTTCGACATACCCTCACCCTTCGAGGCGTCCAGTTCCTCGCGCATGGACTTCTCCTCGCCCATCTTCTCGCCCATTGGACCCTTCGGCTTTCCAATGGCGATCATCACAGCCACGCCAGGGCCCTTGCCCTTGCGCTGCATGACGGGCTTCCGCTTGAGCTTCTCTTTAAGCTGGCTCTGCATGTCCTGCTGCTTTGAGGCGACCGCCTCCATCCCACTCTTTGGCATATGGCTTCCTCACCACCCGTCCGACGGGAGTTGTGACGTAAAGTTTCCTATTGCCGCCAAAGAGCGCGGCGGGCCCGACTCGCCATTTTCCACGTTACTGTCTCTTCCATGTTCGCGCAATGGGAATGGCGTAAACTCTGCGGGCGGAACACCTTGCACGCGGTCCCATCCGTACAGCGCCAGTCCGAGCGCCATCACGCCGTCGTCGTGCTCCCCTGGCGGCGCTTCGTATTTCACGCCGGTCGCCGTGTAGGTGAACTCGAACGCCTCCAGTTCCGCGACCAGCCACTTAGCGGCCTCGGTGTCGGGCAGCGTCAGCTCGTCCCCCTGAAACGCGGCGACCAGCCGCTGCATGAGGCGCAGCTTGGACGGCTGGGTAAAGACGTGGGGCGTGACATCGACCCCCATAAGCTGCAAATCGCTCACAATCGCGTCGCCTACGCCGGTCGCGTCGGCCACGGTGGGGGTCTGCCCTACGATGTCCCGCACCTTCTGCTTGGTGACCGCCCACGGGGCTTGCCACCGCTCCAGCATTACCACCCTTCGGTAGGCATCCATCCCGACCACCACGGTGAAGTCAAGACTTCGGGCCAAATCGACGCCGTATACGACGGCGGGGAGGCGGTCTCGCTCGTTTTCGGGCTTAACGGCGCGTCGGATGGCGTCGAGACCGAAGGGGTTTGCGCCATCATCTGTCGGAACGCCCTCGAACTCCTGCGCGAAGACCTCTGGCGGCAGTTCGCGGCGAGCGATTTCCACCTCTTCTGCCGGTATATAGGGGTTTTCCAGCGTCGAGGCCCGGAAGCTCTGCCAATCGGGGTCATCGGTCAGCCCTCGGTTGAATAGCGTGACAAATCCGTGTCGCCGCCCCTTGGGCGTCCCCAAAATCAGCGCGCGCCCGCCCAAATCCACCAGCGTCGGGCGGATGGCGGCTTGCCAGACCTCCAGCAAATCGCGCACGATGCCCGCCTCGTCGATCACCGCAAGCTTGTATTTACGGCCACGGGCCGGATCGGGCGTATCCAGCGTCCAGACCTCGACAATTCCGCCTGTAACCAGCTCCAGGCGCTTGTCTTGCTCGGAAACACGTGCTGTGACGGGGGCGAGGCGGTCCACCAGCTCGCGCCACGCTTCGAGCGCGATCTTGTAGCTGGGCGCAAACCACGCGGCGGGCTCGCCCGCGAGGGCCACGTCACAAACTTCGCGGATGCCACAGGCTGATTTTCCCCACCGGCGACCGCACATGACCACGCGGAAGCGGGCGGGGTGGCTGGCGATGGCGGCTTGACCTGGATGACGCCGGTGGAGGCGTACGACCGCCTCCGTGCCCCCTTTGTGCTTCCCTTTAGGGCTCGCCATCAGCCGAACCGCTCCCGCATCCGCGCGCTGGCAATGGCGTCACAGACGGCCTCGACCAGTTCATCGTTCATCCCGTTGGACAGTCCTGCGTCATCCAGCGCCACATGGGTCAACTCGTGGAACAGGACGCGCCACTGGTGCCGCTTCATGGCGGTTTTGTCGAGCGTGATGGTGCGCGTCGAGTCATCCCAGATGCCCCAGCACTCGTCCCCGTCGGGGTGCTTGATCTTGGGGGACAGCACGACCGTCACCTCCCCTGCGGGGGCCATGAGGGTCTTGGGAAGCGCCGGAAAGCTAACGGATTTTTTTGAGGGTGACATGTTAGACGGGCTGCGCGATGATAGTCTGGCCCACCGTGGTCACCACGGCGCGGTCTTTGACCACGTTCACTAATTCGACCCCATAGCCCCCGTGTTCCTCGCTGTGCGCGATGATGGCAAAGCCGTTGGTCCAGTTGGGGGCGCTGACGTAACTGGGGTTCAGGTCGCACATACAGCCGATTTCGTAGGCGCGGCGCACCTGTTCTGGCCGGTTTCCTACTGCTGGAATCCGCTCCAGGCTGCTGCCCATGCGATGTGTGTGACTGTGCATGACGCTGGAGTGCCACTTTTCCGCGTGGCCTCGGGCGCTATAGGCGGCGTGCTTGCGAACGAGGTCACCGTGCAGGACCAGCAGCTCATCGGCGATCATCACGTGGTCAGCCAAGCGAATCGGGCACCATTCGGGGTAGAACCACGTCTGGTACTGCAAAAGCTGTTCGGCCTTGGGGTGCCCGTACAGCACTGGCACACGGTCACTGAGGTAGCGATGCCAGCGCGAGGCGGTCCCGTTCCCGCTATGGTTGGCCTCGGTTTCGACCAATTCCATGCCCCACGCCGCGCCGAGACTGTGCGCCAAGTGCAGGAACTTGTGGAACTCGGTCACTTCTTGGCGCAAATCCCAGGTATGGCGCTGATCCTTAGGATACCGGCTGACGGCCAGCAAATCTACCGTGTCGCCGTTCAGGATCAGGCGCTGGGGGCGGACCTGGCTGATGACTTCCAGCAAAATCGCCACACTGGCGTGACTTTGGGCCGGAAAATGGAAGTCGCCCGCCACAATCGTGTACGGGTTGCTGGTGGCGGTACGCTTGGGTTTGTCTGGGGC
>Ga0255075_1000201_pt1 | contig 14300 bp, 16 predicted proteins | sample Colum_Law_RepA_8_FD_188579 | JGI IMG/M metagenome (GOLD analysis project Ga0255075, IMG submission 188579) | Freshwater microbial communities from Columbia River, Oregon, United States - Colum_Law_RepA_8h | ecosystem: Environmental > Aquatic > Freshwater > River | place: USA: Oregon | collected...
ATCATAATAAGAGAAACGGAATGTCGCGTCGCTGACAATTGTATTCTCGGCTGAATCAGTTGAGTTAAACAAAATAGAACCAAGATTAACAGGAAACATGTCAATCAATTTAACGCGAAATTGTGCGTTGTTTTGGTTTGAAAAGATTGTCATGTAAGCATCAGAATATGCTGGAATATTTTTTGAGAATGTTGGAAGTGTTGATCCTGGAAATCGCTTAGACAAATTTTTGTATTCATCGAAATTTGTTGGGAATGTAATTCCTCTCATCCAATCATGAATCTCTCGCCAGCTGCGCAAATCTTCATCAACAAGAAACGTAACATTAAATGTATCATACATCAGTTTCTCGCCTGGATGATACAATTCTACGAATGGCGTATATCTTGGAACCTCAGTAAGAGAAACTCCTGGAAGATTTGCAGATTGACAGAAGTAAGTTACTGCAGGAAGACGATCAAATACCAATCGGAATTTGGTGCTTTGTAATAAACTTAGATTGCTTGGATTGCGTGTGAGTGCTGTCATTTCAGTTTCCTATATCACCCATTTTATTTAGGGAAATAAAAAGGGGGAGCATTTCTGCTCCCCCCGAGTCACATTGCCTTATTATTTTTATAAGTTTGGCAAATTATTGATTTACGTTGAGGATCTCAAACTTACGGTAGTATACGTTCGTGTTCGTGGTGATTGCACCAGCGAGTGAAGTATTTGTACCACCAGCGAATGGATTTGAAACCATGCCGTAGCGTGTCTTAAATCCAACCTTTGGTTGATAGTTGTCTGGATCAATTGCACGGACCATCTGTAGTGGTACATATGGGCAGTAGAACAATCCAGCGTCATAAGGAGATGAACCCTTATAACCAACAACAGCGTAGTCATATCCTGCGACAGAATATGGATCAACGTAGACCTTCAAGCGTCCGAATAGCGTACCTGCGAAGGTGTTGCCTGTATCGTCAACTGTTAGGTTTGTGTTGTTTGAGAGAGCTGAGTTGTAGTCAAGAAGACCTGTCATTGCTAGGGCTGATGCAACATCGGTTGAAACGATGAGTATATTTCCCTTGCCGCGACGTGTGTCCTTGGCAATCTTGTTAGCAGCTTGTTCAATACGGAAGAGAAGTGACTTGTACTTCTCAACCTGCCAACGTCCACTTGTGTCTGCATTGCTTGACAAGTTGAATGATGGGTTTGATACTGAAGTGATACCAACGTTTGCTGTTGCATAGACTGTACGAACAACTTCGCGGTTGATTTCTGCAAGAATTTCTGTTGACAAAATGTTTGTCAATTCTGTTTCTGCATCTAGACCGTGAATTGCCTTGAGGTCTTGTGCAAGTTCCATTGTGTAGGATGCTTGTAGACCGCGTGTCTTTGCTGTGACAGATACGCGCTCGATTGAGAACGCCATATTTGCCATGTTTAGTGTTTCAGCTGTTGCAGTTGCGATACCTACGCCAGTGTTGCCTGTTGTCCATGCAGCCAAGTTGGCTGTAAGTGTGGCTTCAATGTGTGAGGTGTTTGCTGCTGTACCAGCGTGCACTGTGTTTGCTTCACCGTAGAATGCTTCTGAACCGTTCATAGCACCATAGCGTGAGCGCATTGCAAAGATAAGTCCTGTTGGACCTGTCATTGGCTGCACACCGCAGATGTCATATGCCATTAGGTTTGGAAGTGCGCGACGGACCAATCCGATTAGGATTGGATCGAAGCCTTGAACGTTGCCTGATCCTGGTGCTGTTGGAGCAACGTTTACTGGTGTTGCTTCAAACAAGCGACCCATATTGGCAGCTTCTTCGTGAATGGCTTTTTCTTGATTCTCCAATACAAGTGCAGTTACTGCGCGCTTGTATGGATCAGAGATCTTTGGGAGTTCTGGGTGATCAAGAACTGGAGCCCACTTTTTTGCATGTGTTTCGTTAAGATACATTTTAATACTCCGTGGTTCTAGTTATGTCACTTTGGGAGTGACTTTGAGATTGCACTTACATAACGACTCATAACAGCAGTTGTATCTACTTCAGGTTGTGGCTCAGACGTCTCTTCGGCAACCTTTACCTCACTTGTCAAATTTGTTTTTGCTGGGAAGTAGTTCTCGCGTAATACTGCGAGCTTATTATTAAACTCACCCTCTGAGGTGAACTCCACGCCCTCTGCGAGCGATTTCATTTTCTCAATCTGCACTTCAGTTAGACCTTCGCAAACCTTACGGATTGCTTCGTGTCTCTTTGCAACATTGAGTTGTTCTGTTAGTGAAGCAACTTCTACATTACGTGCTTCTGCAGCTTCTTCAAGTTCTGTGACGCGAACTGCAAGTTCTTCTGCAACGTCAACTTTCTCTTCTGGAATTTCAATATAGTGTTCTGCGAAGAGATTCTTGAGTCCAGAGATGAAGTCATCAACGAGTTCTGCACGTAGACCTGTTTCAATGGCAACAGCATTTTCTGTCATCCATTGCTCAACGACATAGTTTAGATACTCATCGACTTGCTCTGAGAGTTCAGACTTGATCTGCTCATATGCTTCGGAAAGAACTTCGTCGTTGTCAGAAATGACATCTTCAACGATCTTCTCAACACGTGATTGAACAGCTGCTTCGAAGATTGTTGTTGCTTTTGTGCGGAAATCTTCAGAAAGAGATTCGCCATTGAATAGCGCATCAACATCTTCCTTCATTGATCCCTTGTGCTTAGCAACCATTTTCTTCATCATGTCTTTCTTTGCTTCTGCAATTTCTTCTTCAGAAATTTCAGCAACTTCTTCAATTGCTTCTTCTGATTCTTCTGCTACGATTTCTTCTGCAGAGGCTTCTGTTTCTTCCATTGCATGAGTCTTAGCAGCCTTTGCATCACCTTTTGGTGTTGGCTTTGGTGCTTCTTTAACACCAGCAGCTGCTTTCTTACCGACGTCGCCGCCAGCTGGGTCTGTTACTGTTGCGCCGCCTAGATCTTCTTCTTCAGCTGGCAATTTTGCAGCTGGTTCCTTGCCTGCAGATGATAGTGAGGCTTTTAGAATTTCAGCAGCAGATTCTGATAGTGACTTTGACATTGTAGTAAACTCCTAAAGAGGTAATATTATTTATAAAATTTAAAGTTTTGACAAGAAGTTCTCAAAGATTTTCAATGAGATCTCATCAATTTGCTTTTGCTTTGCATTCTTAATTTGGTTATAGTATTCATTAATATCGATTTCTTTCACCTTACCATTGTCCCAAACCCACTCTTTACCTTCCATAATACCTTGAACGAAAGCACCTGGTGCGGATGGATCCGCCACGATATCTGCCGCTGTGGCTAGATAATAATCGTCTTGCACCACGTTGACACCACCTACTTCTTTAAGTGAACCCATGCCACGTGACGATACACCAAGAGTAGCACCGCCTTCCATTAGAGACTTGGCGATTTTACCCATTGGTGTTTCAAGAATTTTTGCCTTACCAACAAAAACATTTCCTTCTTGTTTTAGGCTTGTAATAAGGTGAGAAACACGATCTAAATTGATTGATGGTGAATCTGGATGACCCAACTCACCAAATGCGCGATTCTTTTGCACATACTCTTCATTGTAGCGACCAACTTCTTTTGCAAGAGTATCAGTCTTATACATACGACCGTTTCGATTAACTTTTTCAGCAACAAGGAATGGACCTTGAATAAAGAGTGACTTAACGCCATTCTTTTCTTCAGTCAATACTTTTACTGATTCAATTGTTTCTGTGATGAGTTTCATTTATTTTAACCCCAGTGATTTGCGTTTTCTAATTGAACGCTTTCTTTTAATAAGAGCACGTGCTGACTTTGCCTTTCTTTTAATCTTTGCTTTACGCTGAGAAATTCTTCTTCTCATTCTTTCAGCGGATGTCATGCGTGTGAGTTTGCCACCACGAATTGTATAACCTTTTACAGCTGAAACAACTTTGCGACGTTGAACTTTACCACCGCGAACACGTGCACGAATGAGTTTCTTTCTGCCCATTTTCTGGACATTTGCTTCAGCAATAATTTGTCTTACTGTTTCTGAAATTAAACTCATTTTCCACCAATAGTGAATTGGACTTTACTCAATGCAAAGTGTGCTGCTTTTTCAAAACCTTTTGGCGTTGTAAGCATATCAGCAAATTTCTTTTGATTCTCTGGATTTAATGCACCGTGCACCATATGAATGGCTTTTGCTGCACCGTGACTGACTTTTAATTTTGAACCATCGGCAAATTTAAAGTGTCTAGAATTCGATGTAACGTTATCTTGTTGAGCAAATTTTGCAACTTGTTCAAGACTTTCCATTACATCTCCAACTTCTTCTGATACACCAACAAGTTCTTGTTCTGGACCTACGCTGCTATATGGAATTGTGAATGACAAATTAAGTTTATCATTCTTATACAATGCCACACGCTTTCCATCTGGGAAAATACGAACACCTGTTCTTTTTAGAACGAGCATCATTGGTGGATCAGAACCTAGTGATGCTTCAGTGATATATTCTGTTCTAGAGATTTCGAAATCTTCTTTTGCTACGTTTTTTGCAACAGCAGCGTATGAGCCTTGTGATCCATATGCTGCGCTTGATAATGCTGCATTATAACGCTGAAGAACATCGCGCTGATTCTTTGGTAACTTTGCAACATCACCCTTACGTTGACTGTTGATCATTGCCATTTTTAACGTTGGCAAATCCGAAGAAGGGAGAAGTCCCCTTCTAACAAGACGAGCAACGTTTGCTAGATTACTCGGATTCTGCGGTTGTGGCTGCTTCGGCTTCTGCTGTTGCATCTGCGTTTGCTGTTCCATCAACTTCTTCTTGAGATTCTGTAGGTTCATCTACTGTTTCTTCTTTTGGTGTGAGTAGGGATGTTGCAATTTCAACTTTCTTTAATTCAAGAGCATCTGTCATCTTTGCAGCAACTTGAGCGTCGAATGCTGCTTTTGCTGCTTCTCTGTCGCCTGCAATCACTGCTGATACTAAATCTACCGTTTCCATATTAACTCCAATTATTTAGATAATTCTGATTTAAACATTGTATTTAAATCGTTAGGTGAAGAGCTGGTAACTCCAACGCTGCCAGCTGGTTGTTGCATTGGTTGACCAACACCAATAGGCTGCGTTGGCTCATCTGCAACTTCTGCTGCAATTTCTTCTTCCATTTTCTCGGATTCATCTTCATTAAGTTGTAAAACTTTTTTCTTAATCCATGAGAAGTACACTCCAACATATGGATCAATGAGCTGCATCAACTGCAAGCGAGAAGTCATGAGTTCTGATTCTTTGAGTTCTGAGAAGTTGTTATCTTTCAAGAAATCATAGTGAATCTTTTCTTTTAATTCTTGCCACTCTTCAACAGAGCAGACACCCTTGAGTGCAAGTTGACGTTCCATTAATTCATCGAATAACAAAGTGAATTTAGCGCGGAGGCGTTCAATAAACTTGTTAAATTTCAATTCATCGCGTGTGATCTCAGCAGCACGCCCCAACGTAAATCCAGTTTGCGATTCGAGACGAGAAACTGGAACGTTCAATGATTTGTATAATTTCTTTTCGAAATACTGGACGTCAGCCAATTCGCCAAGATTTTGACCTGATGGGAGAGTTGTGATCTCTGTGGACTTACCTTCACCGCGACGTGGAATCCAGAAGTCTTCCATCATTGACATGAACTTACGATCGTCTTTGACTTCACCTGTAACAGAGTCATATACAACTTTGTTACGAAACTTTGTCATAATGTCGCGCAAGTATTGCTCTGACTTAATTTTCGGCATGTTACCAACATCAATATAGAACACACGACGTTCTGGCGCACGACTCAAACGATAGATCACAACAGCATCTTCAACCATGCGCAACTGATTGAGTGGCTTGATTGCTTTGTGTAGGTGCGACAAGACAACTTGTTTCTTTGGATCCATCAAACCAGAGTTGATATTTACAACTGCGTCTGTTGAAATTTTAATTCCAGCATCTGTTGGTGATGCGATTGTTGTTTGACCAAGTGTCGTTGCTTTATCATTGTAGACATAAAACTCTTGTGTTCCTGTCACAACTTCAACGCCAGTTCTTGGGTCTTTTTTCTTAAGAACATTGCGCACTTTTTTGATCTTGCGAGGATCAATGTAAACGAGAGACTGAATGCCAAGTTTTGCTTGCTTTTGATCAATCAATACTTGATAATACAATCTGCCGTCGATATACCAACGACGGAAAATATCATTACCTTCGTTGCTGAAGTTTAGAAGTTTGAGAACATTATCGAACTCAACACGAATCATATCTTTGATGTTGTCTGGTTGTTCTAGATCATCAAGAATAATTGTGACTGATTTACCTGTCACATCATGAACAACTGATTCATTGACAATGTCATCAATTGCAGACTCAAGTTCTGGTTGCATTGACATTTCGCGATAGCGAGTAATGAGATCGTTTTCAGATTTGTATGCTTGTTCTAGATCAAGATACGTGCCGAAATAGCCACCAGCGGTGATTGCTATTGCACCGTCATCAGATGTTGGGGCTGTAATGGCAGGTTGGACGTCCGTAGATTCTTTTCTGCGGACGATTTCCCAACCAAATAGGCTAATTGTTGCCATAAGTTGACTCCATGATAAAAGAAATGTTCAAAATTAAACCACTGATTCGGCTGCTGCTTCCCACCACTGATATGCAAATGTCACTGAATACTCTTCGATAGAGTCATTGTTGCCCCAATCTAGGTCAATCGGAGCAAGATCGTTTGGAAACAAACCGATGAATCTGTAAGTTTTAATTACATTTCCAGTTTTACCATAGTGTCGTACAACAGCATCAGCAGAGTAGGAAGCTGGGTTTGCAGCGCTGGCTTGGCGAGTATTAAATCTGTGAGAATTAATACCATTCATCCAACGTTCTAGCGCATTGCGGACAACAAAGTCTTCATCATTTAGAACGTTTACTGTCCAATCAGCAAAAGTACGATTACCAGCAAACTTAATTTCACGTCCAAAGTATTGTACAGGAACAATACCTACTGTTGACCCTGGGATTTGCGCAGTTTTACAAACGAAATTAAACTTTCTAGACGCACCACCAGGAAGTGAAAATGATGGGAACACCATTTCCACTTCAAACAGATTAGGGCGTGCTCCATCGAACTGCATGTTTGCACGAAATTGAGATACATTAAAAGCCATTGTGTTCTCCTGACTTTATTCTAGTCTATTTATTAGAAGCGACCAACGATTTCATCGAACGCTACGCCACTGCGAACAGCGACGAAGTTCAACTGAATGAAGTTTACGCTTCTTGCTGGCTTGATATAGATGTCACCGATGAATTCGTTGCGGTCAATCACTGCTGGTGTATTGTTTGTTTCGTCACAAACACAGCGGAAATCGTAGATACCACGACGACCTTGTACATCTCTCAAGAATGGCTCAACAAGTGCCACGAACTGTGCTCTTGTAAATTCATCGTTGAATTCAAAGAGGCTAGAACGTGCAGCGCGAGAGATTGCCTTTTCAAGAACGATAAACAAGCGGCGAACATTGATACGGTCAAATGCACTTGGACGACCTTGCATTGTCTTGTCACCAAAGAGGACAACGCCTTCACCTGGGAATGAAACCACAGGATTAACGTCTTTAGCATAGAGTGTATCACGATCAGCAGCAGTTGGATTAAATGCTAGTTTAACAACGTTGCGGATCTGACCACGATTTAGACCAGCTGGCGAGAACCATGGATCGCGTTGTTGATCTGTGCGGACACATAGACCAGCGACGTCAGCATTGAGCGGAACCCAACGATAGACGTCATTGTATTTGTCATACTGATACTTCCAACCAGAGTCCATGACACCGTAAGAAGATGCATCTGTTAGTAGATTGCGATAGTTTACAATCGCATCTGCAGAAGCATTAGTACCAATTACGTTTGCATTTGCTGGTGAAACGAAAGAGATGCAATCCTTACGTGTGCTTGCAACAGAAAGATATTTGTTAGCAACAACACGCTGATCGCTATCGCTCAATCCTGCAGATTCACCGCAGTCTCCTGCAAACATTAGTGAGATGTCATAGAGGTCTGCGTTCTTGAGCAGATCAAGAGCACCAGTAAAGTTTCCAACAGCAGCTGATCCATCTGCACCATTCGTTAGAGAGAACGTGGTGTTTGTGGTATTTGCGTGTGAATAGAATGCATTACCTGGACGAGCATTTGCAGTTGCAATTGTTACACCCCAAGTATTTCCATCTGTCGTTGCGTCAGAAGCACGAGGATGACCTAGCCAGTGGATGTATCGAGAATTGCGATATAGAACTTCTTTGTAGAAAATGCTTGCACCAGAATCGTCTTTTGCGTCTGATGCTTTTGATAGATTTGCAAAACGCTCAAGCGGAGTATTTGCAACACCAGTAAACAAGCCATCTTCGTCTACAACAACGACATGCATTTCATCATTTGCTTTACGCTGACCTGTTACAGCGAATGCATAGTTTGATGTATTTGGTGCGGCATCAAATAAAGACTTGTATGCCCAACTGTTGAATTGCCCTGTGGTATCGCAAACAGAAATCTTTAGAGAATTTCCGATGACACCAGGATAACGAGCAGCAAATGCGACTGATGCATTCGCGGTGCTGTATCTTGTAGCGTAATAAGAGTCGTCGTTTCCGACTGCAACGTTTACGCTGGCAGTAGAAACTGCATTGTTTGCATTGTCGTTTAGAACACGAACAACGCGAAGGTTATTACCGTAACTTAGAAAGTTTGCAGCAGATAAAAAGGATGTTGCAGTCGTTGTATCTGGTGCAAAAAACTTTTCAGCGAGTTGAGTTTCGCTTGAAACTAGAGTTGGAAGGTTTGCTGGACCCCAACGAAATGTTCCAACTGTTGCGCCAGCAGACGTGCCGACCGCAGGTACAGATGTTGTAAGATCAATTTCAGAAGTGTTGACTCCTGGAGAAACTAAAAATGCCATTGTTTTACTCCTGTTTTGGAGAGATAGAAATTCTACGGTTTATTTAGTAAAACGGGGTTTTTAACGCTCAACAAATGTCCAAACTGCCCCACCTTCTACAAATCTCTGCTCTCCGACGTCAACATCTACATGACCTGCAAGTGGAGTTGGCAAAGCCTCTTCTTCAATTTGTCTCATTTGTTCTTGATATAATTTTTCGCGGATATTTGTATTGCTCAGATCTGCAAAAAATGATTGATTCGTCATCCATGAAAACAATACGAGACACATTACAAGGTCATCATGACTTCCTTCTTCAGCCTCAAAACTACCACCCCTTGCAATAAAAGTTGAGAGTTCTGCGATTGTATCAAAGTCTTGAATAATAATCTTTTGACTTTCAATCAAATTTTTCATGATTGAGCAACCAAGTCGTTTGACAGATTTCGTGGTTCGAATACCCCTTTGAGATTTATTTCCATATCCCCAAGTTAATGCAATCTTACCTTTTAGATCAACCGTGGAGAGGATATTCTCATACTCATAATCTTCGAATAAAGAGTCTACAACCTGCTGACCATTATCGTTAATTTCAACCAAAACATATGCAGAGTTGTAATAATCGCCAATTCTTTTTATGATTGATGGATAGACTAATGGACTAATATTATTATCTTTATAGGTAGCCACAACTTTATATGGCACAGAGTTCACATCAACGACAACAAATGCGGAATAGTCTAGACCCTTTCCTCGAGAAACGTCTACTGAAATCGCATAATTTCTATTTGCAATCGGCTGCTCGTAGATCTTAATTCCGTTCTCACTTAAATGTAATGGTTTTACGAATGCGAGAGACTTGAGAGCTGCAGCTGACAACAGAGTTCCAGCTGAACCCATAAACTCGCATTCCATTTCCTGCAAGAACTTTTCTTCGCCAAGAACACGGCGTTGTTCATCTGCCCACTTTTGATCGCGACCTGGAACCTGACGCCAGTTGGCTTCAATTTGTTTAAATCCATTTAATCCTTCAACTGCCTCGGTCCACATTTTGTAATAGTGATTCATTCCATTTGGTGTGGAAGAAATTAAAATCTTAGACTGTGTACCAGAAGAAATTGTTGGGTATACGGAAGTGAAGAATTCGTCAGCGATATTACTTGGAACGAATGCAAACTCATCGAGATATAGTAGCGAGATAGAGTAACCACGAATCGCGCTTGATGCAGTTGACGTAGCCATCACACGACAGTTGTTTTCTAATTCAATATCACCTTTGTTCCAAGTACGAACGCCTTGCTGCAACCATAGAGGCAATGCTTCATATGCAATCTTAATTCTGTTTAGAATTTCACGCGCTGTTGGTGCTTTGTTAGCAAGAATCGCAACAAACTTATCTTGATTGAACAGAATGTACCATAAAATATATCCAACGACCATCGTGGTTTTACCGACCTGACGACCTGCTTTTACGATCACACGACGATTGTCGTTAATATCACTCACTGCTTGTCGTTGAAATGGATATAAACTGATTTGAACAAAGCCTTTGTCAAGTGTAATGATCTTGACATAATTCTCAATAAAGTAAATTGGGTTTTCTGCGCACTTAACATATTCGCGCACTTGTTCTTCAGTCAGTTGAAGAACCATGTTGATTCGTTTTAACTTGGGATTCCCAAGATAATGTTTCAATTTATTCGGCAGATTCATTCTTTAACTTTTTTAAAAGATCTGCAGTTGAACCAACGAACACTGCTTTGTCAACAGTTATATTGGTTGGTGCTGCTGGTTCTTTGGGTTTTAATTCTTGTTGTTGTTTCTGAAGGATCATCAATTTCTCTGTGACATCAGAGAGATTCTTGATCATGTTTGCTGCTACTTCATATGCTCTTGGGTGCTGTGATTCTTTCGCCACTTCAAGAATGCCATCCAAAGCCTCATTACCCTTTTCGATAAGGTTGTAATAATTAGCACGAGAATAGTCAGCGTCAGGATTATCAGCTGATCTGTCTGGCTCATGAATAGTAACACTTTTATTTTCCTCTCTTACCACAGGAACATAATCAGTGTTTAAAATTTCTGCTAGATTTTTATCTGTTTCGCTCATGTAATATTCGGATAATATTCAATTGTTTCGTCAAATCCAAATGCTGTATTAATATTTGCACTGCTTGGATCAGGCGAAACACTTAAATTCATAATTTGGTTGTCGCTGACGTCGAATGACGAGATACGATATGATGTATTTGAGACAGCTCCACGCATATATGAATTGACTGCAAATACACCGCTGACATCTGTCACAACGATTTGATTGGAAGTATTGTTCCAGTTTTTTACGAATGCTGTGGCATTTGCGCTAATTTCGCTTCTGCCATCATAGACTAACTCGCCATTTTTCTCTCATTTGTACCATAATAAGAACTGTCAAATGTATTAGCAGTTGATTCGCGGATAATTTTAGCATTTGATGTGATTGGACCATACATCCACGCTTTCATTGTAAAAGTTAATGTCCAAACGAGTGTTCTTAATTCTTCAGACGGTCCAGTAGAATTAACATCATAGTTAATAGACTCTAGAATAATTGGCACATCTGTTTTAAGTGTTGGTAAACCAACAAGATCCATCTTTACTGTGTAGTCTGGTTTAAAGTATGGTAAAATTTGTTCAATGATTTGAGTTCCATCTTCTGTATTTCGCACATATATGTACAACGTAAATGTAAAATTATATGGTGTGATTTGTACTGTGCGAATTGTATTACCATCGTCGCCAGGAGCAAACTGCAAATTGTATGGACTTTGTTTTCGAATTGGGTCGTAGTCAATTGATGTCAAATCAAAAGACATTCTAGGTAGATTGAGTTGTGTTTCTTTTGCAAGAGTAGGGTCTTGTGCTAGACGAGCATAAAATTTTTCTTTAGAAGCATAAGAAAGCGGAACGACGATTCTTTCAATCTCTACTGTTCCAGCTTTATTGTATTTTCTCAACTGTATGTTATTGAATAGAGTTCCGAACCCAACAACAAGTTTGCGAATAATTCTGTGATAGAAGTGTATGTTTGATAGCATTAGACTTCACCGAATGGATTTGTCTCAGAGAAGTCAAGAATATTATCTGCTTCTGTTTCAATGCGAACATTGTCATCATATGTGTTGCTAGAATCTTCTTGAATGTCACCACTAGTGACCGTCCACTGCGCTCCAGAGCTTGCGCCTTTTGCAATTGTGCCAGCAGCAAACTCACCTTTAATATTTCTAATTTTAAGCAATCGTGTAGGTTTGTCCCAAGAGACAACATATCCTCTTGCTGTTGCTGCGGCAACAGATGCACCTTGATAGACAACTTCATTTAAATCAAATGTTCCGCTGCCACCTGCAGTCATTGTAAACTCAATATTGTATGCATTATTATCTGCAATGATATCAATTTCTGCAAATCCTGTGTCAAAGTATTCGCCACTATACTTAAATGTCTCAATGTTTAGTCCAAACATATATGGCGCAATTTTACCTGCTTGGAAGAAATTCTTTTCTTCTTCAACACGTCTAATTTCTAGAAGTTTATTTTGAACTGGAAGAAAAATTAAATCTCCTTCCTTTGGAGTGTTGCGTAGTGCCGTTGGAATATATCTTTCAAATGTTCTTCGCGCAACTGCAATGCGTGCTGACTTTTGAATCTCAAGACCAAACTTTGAGAAAAACTCTTGATTGCCTTCGAAGTCTTGAAATGACTCAAGGTACATTTCCATTTTATATGCACTAGTGTATGACTTAACTGGATCATCACCAAATAATTCATCAAAAGATGATCTAGAATCTCTCGATGCCATGATTTCGAATTGATTCGATAACCATATCCTCAATGAGGATTTGTTCACGAGATGCGTTTTGATTATTGAAATAGACTGAAGTGCCCATTTATCACCCCACTAACATTTGTGGTGGCAATTCGTATTCTTCTCTAAGTTTTGTGTGCAATAATTCAACTTCAGCGACAGCATCATTATAGATCTTCTCACCATTGACGACCAAACCACCTGGAAGAGTATAGTTTGTATATTTTGATAGATTATTACCCCACTGCATCTTAAACAATGCAGTTGTGTATGTTTTTAGGAATGAGTCATTGAAAACTTTTGAGTAAGTATCTGGATCGACAATTCTTGATGCTTGGAAAACAATATAGTCTCCTGCACTTACGCGACCTGTCCAATCCATAAAGATCTTGACCTGATTTACTTTCTTATTGTAAGAGAATGGCACTTCACCAGTTACAATGAGGTCAAGCATCGAAAGATGTTCACGAGCAATCACATAGTAAGTGTATGAACTTGACAATAGATTATAGAAATCATTTAAGCGAATTTGATAGTTAATATCAAAAATGTTGAATCCTTGTGAGTTTGTTGAACTTAACGATCCTGCACTCACAGGAAGGACTCGAGTGATTCCATTAATGTTATCTGAGAGAGTAACATAGGTGTTTGAGATATCGCCTGCAGTCACTTGATGTGCAAGATAAATTTCTTCTGTGCCATCATAGTGATAGTCTTTGAACTTTTGCAATGCATCGTCGATTCGATCTTCAAGCTGATCATCATCGACGTTAATGTCGATAACTGGAAAACCAAGTTTTCGAAGGCAATAATCTTTAAGTTCGGATCGAGATGCTGGTGATGCCATTTAGTTAAATCTCCTGGACGTCTTATTATTTAGTTATGTCCAATGCTTGCCTTCAAACCATGCTACAAGACTATATCGAGTCCCTTTTGTTACTGGTGTTACTTGATGACGAAACATCGAAGGCATGTATAAAATTGTTCCCTGCGCTCTTACATCTTCTACTGGTGGTTTCGCGCAACCTTCTACAATTTCGAAATTCCCACCCTCATACGTGTTTGGATCGCTCAATTGTACAACAGCCGACATCTTTCTATGATAAACAGGATCTGCTGTCCAAAACACATCGTGGTGTTCCTTATATTCACCTTTATAGGTGTCTTTATACTCAGTAAATTGTACGAAATTCAATCTAGTAATGTTAAAGTGGAAGAAATCATCATTTGCCAGCAGTCCTGTTTTCCACAAAAAATCAAAGATGTAATCATAACGCCCATTATGCTCGCCTTTATTGATGAATCTCACAATACTTCTTCGATAAGATTCATCAACGCCAATTTGTGACTCTGTGCCTTGACCGATTGCACCTTTTTGTTCTTGGATTTGAAGAGCATCATTGATTAAATTTTGACAAAATTGTGGACTTAGATATGATTTAAAATAACACCACTCACCCTTCATAAAAACCTCACTTGTTAGTTACAACTGCCTGTTTCATTAACAGACTTCTTAGA
>Ga0255075_1000202_pt1 | contig 14233 bp, 2 predicted proteins | sample Colum_Law_RepA_8_FD_188579 | JGI IMG/M metagenome (GOLD analysis project Ga0255075, IMG submission 188579) | Freshwater microbial communities from Columbia River, Oregon, United States - Colum_Law_RepA_8h | ecosystem: Environmental > Aquatic > Freshwater > River | place: USA: Oregon | collected...
GCACATCGTTGTTTACATTGAGGAAAACAGACTTGCCAAGAATCCTAAACCCAACGAAACACTTTCCTAAATATCAAACAATAGAGGCTACCTCTCTTTTCTTCATTTTAAAAACCCAAAAACATTCTTCGTTTCAAATTGTCTGTCCTCCAAAAAGTCATGATGGAACGCACATCGTTGTTTACATTGAGGAAAACAGACTTGCCAAGAATCCTAAACCCAACGAAACACTTTCCTAAATATCAAACAATAGAGGCTACCTCTCTTTTCTTCATTTTAAAAACCCAAAAACATTCATCGTTTCAAATTGTTATTCTCCCTAAAATGCCTTCCGGAACGCACATCGTTGTTATAAAAAGTTATAACAATAATTATTAAACCCACCAATCACTTTTCTAAATATATCCACAAATAACAGCAACCAATTTATCTTTCTCATCTCTAATAATTTTAAATGGCTTGCCACAACCATATATCTTATTACGTAAAGCATAGAAGTCGCATAACTCTTTTGGAGCATGTGGATCAATTTGTTTCCCAGATTCAATAATTATACCATGCCGGAAAACACAACAATTTAGTTGTTCAATTAACACTAGAACGCTACAATGCGGACAAACTACAATTAATTCGTCCATTATAAGATTATTTGTTTTATATAATAGAGGCTACCTCTCTTAACCGCACCCCCTGCGGATGGGGCCTACCACAATCGGCTACATGAAATCTTCACCAGTATAAATATCACTCGTTTAACGATACGTGAAAGATGAAAATTTGTTACTTAATCCGCCTCCAGTTGTAAGAGTAATGCCAACAGCGATAGGATTAGTGCTATCAGGCGTTACACAAGTTATTGTTGTATTATTAACTACATTAACATTGGTAGCAGATTTCAAACCAAATAAAATATTACTCGCTCCTGTAAAGTTTGTGCCTGTAATTGTAACACTTGTTCCTCCAGCTTTAGGTCCAAATGTTGGTGAAATACTAGTAATAACAGCAGGCGTAACATAAGTGAAAGATGAAAATGCGATACTCGGTCCGCCTCCAGTTGTAACAATAACATCAACAGGTCCAGCACTAAGGCTAACGGGTGCTTTACAAGTTATTGTGGTATTGTCAACTACTTTAATAGGAGTAGCAGCTTGTCCATTAATTGTAACTGAAGTTGCTCCAGTAAAGTTTGTGCCTGTAATAGTGACAATAGTTCCTCCGGCTATGCTTCCGGTTGATGGTGAAAGACTAGTAATAACAGGAGGTGTAATATAATTAAAAAATGAAAATTGTTTACTCTGCCCACCTGCGGTTGTAACAATAATGCCAACGCCACCCGCACCAATGCGTGCGGGTGTTATACAAGTTATCATTGTAGCGTTAACTACAGTAAACGTTGTTGCTTCTACTCCACCAATTGTAACAGAAGTTGCTCCTGTAAAGTCTTTACCTTTAATAGTGACAAACGTTCCTCCATTTGTACTTCCAGATAGTGGTAAAACACCAGTAATAGAAGCAGGTGTAACAAACGTGAAAGAGGCAAATGCGCCACTTGGCCCGCCTCCAGTTTGAACAATCACTCCAGAAGCTCCGGCTTTATTAAGAGGCGTTCTACAAGTTAGTGTTGTATCATTAACTACCGTAATATTGGTAGAAACTGCTTTGCCAAATAAAACTGATGTTGCTCCTGTAAGGTTTGTGCCGGTAATCGTGACAATATTTCCTCCGAGAATACTTCCGTCTGGTGGCAAAATAGCACTGATAACTGGAGGCGTAATATAAGTGAAAGATGAAAACGCGCCACTTGGTCCGCCTCCAGTTCTAACAATCACATCCACCGCTCCAGCAGTAAGACTAACCGGTGTTCTACAAGTTATTGTGGTATCATTAACTGCCTTAACAAGTGTGGCATTTAATCCACCAAATGTAACTGAAGACGCTCCCTTAAAATTAACACCTGTTATCGTGACAACATTTCCTCCGGTGGTGCCGCCAAAGGGCGGTGAAATGCTTGTAATGACAGGAGGTAAAATATAAGTGAAAGGCGAAGATTTCTTAGTCTGACCGCCTCCAGTTGTAACAATAATGCCAACGGGTCCAGGAGCAATTCGTGCGGGGGTAATACAAGTTAATGTAGTACTATCCACTACCGTAAACGAAGAACAACTTAAATCACCAACTGTAACTTCGGTAGCTCCTGTAAAGTCCGTGCCTATAATTGTAACAGTATTTCCGCCAGTGGTGCTTCCAAAGTTTGGTGAAATGCTTGTAAGCTTAGGAGTTATAATATAAGTGTAAGATGAAAACACGTTACTTATTCCTATGCTATTTTGAACTGTAATATCAACCGGTCCAGGAGTAGTTCGAGCAGCTGTTACACAAGTTATGGTTGTATCATCAATTACCCTAAGAGATTTGACTTTTATTCCACCAAACAAAACAGAACTAACTCCTGTAAAACATTTTCCTGTAATTATAACAATACTTCCTCCAATTGTACCTCCATATGATGGTGAAATACTAGTTATATTTGGAGGCGTAAGATAAGTAAAAGATGAAAATGTATTACTTGGTCCGTTTCCAGTTGATACAATAACACCAACCTCCCCCGCAGCAATACCAGCAGGTGTTTTACAAGTTATTGTGGTAGGATTAAATACAGAAACGTTAGTAGCAGCTATTCCACCAAATGTAACTGAGGTGGCTCCTGTAAACCCAATACCTGTAATTTTAACACCAGTTCCTCCGGTTCTAGTTCCAAATGCTGGTAAAATAGCAGAAACAAAAGGAGCATAAATAAAAGTGGAAAACGCGTTGCTGGGTCCGCCTCCAGTTGTAACAATAACACTAACCATCCCTCCAGTAGTGCGCGCAGGTGTAATACAAGTTATTGATGTACCATTCACTACATTAAAAGATGTGGCATTTAATCCACCCAATGTAACTGAAGTTGCTCCTATGAAGTTTGTGCCCGTAATGGTAACAATAGTTCCCCCGACTCTAGATACGGAGGATGGTGTCATGCTTTTAATGTTAGGAGGCAAAATATAAGTAAACGATGAAAATGCGCCACTTGGTCCGCCTCCAGTGATAACAATAACACCAACGGCCCCCGCAGTAGCGCGTGCCGGTGTAATACAAGTTATTGTGGTACTATCCACTAGTATAAGAGAGGTGGCGGCTACCCCGCCAAATGTAACTGAAGTTGCTCCTGTAAAAGATGTGCCTGTAATTGTGATACTAGTTCCTCCGGTGGTGCTTCCGGTTAATGATGAAATACCTGTAATATTCGGAGGCGTATTATAAGTGAAAGATGAAAACTCGCTACTTGGCCCGCCTCCTGTTGTAACAATAATGCCAACCGCTCCAGCACTGCGAGCAGGCGTAATACAAGTTATTGTGGTGTTATTCACCACATTAATAGTTGTGGCAGCTAAGCCATCGAATGTAACAGATGTTGCTCCGGTAAAGTTTGTACCTGTAATAGTGACACTCGTTCCTCCCGCGGTGCTTCCAGATGATGGCAAAATGCCTGTAATATTTGGAGGCGTAATATAAGTAAAAGATGAAAACGCACTACTTGGTCCGCCTCCAGTTGTAACAATAATGTCAACGGCCCCAGCAGTAGTGCGCGCAGGCGTAATACAAGTGATTGTAGTGCTATTCACTACGCTAAGAGAGGTAGCAGCTATTCCACCAAATGTAACCGATGTTGCTCCGGTAAAGTTTGTGCCTGTAATTGTAAGATTAGTTTCTCCTGCGGTGCTTCCAGTTAATTTTGAAATGCTTGTAATATTCGGAGGCGTAATATAAGTGAAAGATGAAAACTCGCCACTTGGCCCGCCATCTGTTGTAACAATAATGCCAACAGCTCCAGCAATGTGAGCAGGCGTAATACAAGTTATTGTGGTGTTATCCACCACATTAATAGTTGTGGCAGCTAAGCCATCAAATGTAACAGATGTTGCTCCGGTAAAGTTTGTGCCTGTAATAGTGGCACTCGTTCCTCCAGCGGTGCTTCCAGTTAATTGTGAAATGCTTGTAATATTCGGAGGTGTAATATAAGTGAACTGTGAAAATGCGTCACTTGTTCCGTATATTGTTGTAACAATAATATCAACATCTCCAGCATTGTGAGCAGGCGTAATACAAGTGATTGTTGTGCTATTCACTACGCTAAGAGAGGTTGCTGATATTCCATCGAATGTAACAGATGTTGCTTCTGTAAAAGATGTCCCTGTAATTGTAACAGTCGTTCCTCCCGCGGTGCTTCCAGATGATGGCGAAATGCCTGTAATATTCGGTGGTGTAATATAAGTGTACGGTGAAAATGTGTCACTTGGTCCGCCTGCTGTTGTAACAATAATGTCAACATCTCCAGCATTGTGAGCAGGCGTAATACAAGTGATTGTAGTATTATCCACTACGCTAAGAGAGGTAGCAGCTAAGCCATCAAATGTAACTGAAGTAGCTCCGGTAAAGTTTGTACCTGTAATTGTGGCATTCGTTCCTCCAAGTGTACTTCCAGATGATGATAAAATGCCTGTAATATTCGGAGGCGTAATATAAGTGAAAGATGAAAACTCATCACTTGGTCCGCCTTCGGCGGTAACAATAATGTCAACAGCCCCAGCATTGTGAGCAGGCGTAATACAAGTGATTGTAGTACTATTCACTACATTAATAGTTGTGGCAGCTAAGCCATCGAATGTAACTGATGTTGCTCCGGTAAAGTTTATGCCTGTAATTGTGGCACTAGTTCCTCCCGCGATGCTTCCAGATGATGGTAAAATGCCTGTAATATTCGGATTTGTAATATAAGTGAAAGATGAAAACGCGCTACTTGGTCCGCCTTCTGTTGTAACAATAATGCCAACAGCTCCATCATTGTCAACAGCCGGCGTAATACAAGTGATTGTGGTACTATTCACTACGTTAAGAGAGGTTGCGACTACCCCACCAAATGTAACTGAAGTTGCTCCGGTAAAGTTTGTGCCTGTAATTGTGGCGCTAGTTCCTCCGGTATTTATTCCAGATGATGGTGAAATGTCTGTAATGCTAGCAGGTGTAATATAAGTGTACGGTGAAAACGCGCCACTTGGTCCGCCTCCCGTTGTAACAATAATGTCAACGGCTCCAGCAGTAGCATGTGCCGGTGTAATACAAGTTACTGTGGTGCTATTTACTATGCTAAGAGAGGTTGCGGCTGTTCCATCAAATGTAACAGATGTTGCTCCTGTAAAGTTTGTGCCTGTAATTGTGGCACTCGTTCCTCCATGTGTACTTCCATATGATGGTGAAATACTAGTAATAACAGCAGGCGTAATATAAATGTACGATGAAAACGCGCCACTTGGTCCGCCTTCTGTTGTAACAATAATATCAACATCTCCAGCATTGTGAGCAGGCGTACTACAAGTTATTGTGGTGCTATTCACTATTGTAAGAGAGGTTGCTGATATTCCATCGAATGTGACTGAAGTAGCTCCTGTAAAGTTTGTGCCTGTAATTGTGGCACTCGTTAGTCCCTCGGTGCTTCCGGTTGATGGTGAAATGCCCGTAATATTCGGAGGTGTAATATAAGTAAAAGATGAAAATGTGTCACTTGGTCCGCCTCCTGTTGTAACAATAATGCCAACATCCCCAGCAGTAGTGCGCGCAGGTGTAATACAAGTTATTGTGGTACTATTCACTACGCTAAGAGAGGTAGCAGATAATCCACCAAATGTAACAGATGTTGCTCCGGTAAAGTTTGTGCCTGTAATTGTGGCACTCGTTCCTCCAAGTGTGCTTCCAGATGATGATGAAATGCTTGTAATATTAGGAGGCGTAATATAAGTGAAAGATGAAAATGGGCCACTTGGTCCGCCTTCTGTTGTAACAATAATATCAGCCGCTCCTTCACTGTGAGCAGGCGTAATACAAGTTATTGTGGTACTATTTACTATGCTAAGAGAGGTAGCGGCTAAGCCATCAAATGTAACAGATGTTGCTCCGGTAAAGTTTGTGCCTGTAATTGTAGCAATAGTTCCTCCTGCAGTGCTTCCAGTTAATTGTGAAATGCTACTAATAACAGGAGGCGGTATATAAGTGAAAGATGAAAACGCACCACTTGGACCGCCTCCTGTTGTAACAATAATACCAGCAGCTCCGGCACTGTCAACAGTTGGCGTAAGACAAGTTATTGTGGTACTATTCACTATGCTAATAGATGTGGCGGCTATTCCACCAAATGTAACCAAAGTTGCTCCTGTAAAATTTTTGCCTGTAATAGTGGCACTCGTTCCTCCCGCGATGCCCCCAGATGATGGTGAAATTCTACTAATAACCGGAGGCGCAATATAAGTGAAAGATGAAAATGCGCCACTTTTTCCGTATAATGATGTAACAATAATGCCAACAGCCCCAGTACTGCGAGTAGGCGTAATACAAGTTATTGTAGTGTTATTCACTACGTTAAGAGAGGTAGCAGATAATCCACCAAATGTTACCAAAGTTGCTTCTGTAAAAGATGTGCCTGTAATTGTAACACTCGTTCCTCCTGCGGTGCTTCCGGTTAATGGTAAAATACTAGTAATCAGAGGAGGTGGTATATAAGTGAACGATGAAAATGCACCACTTGGTCCGCCTCCAGTTGTGATAATAATGCCAACCGCTCCAGCACTACGAGCAGGCGTAATACAAGTTATTGTGGTACTATTCACTATTGTAAGAGAGGTAGCAGCTAATCCACCAAATGTAACTGAAGTTGCTCCTGTAAAGTTTGTGCCTGTAATAGTGGCACTCGTTCCTCCTGCGGTGCCTCCAGATGATGGTGAAATGTCTGTAATGCTAGCAGGTATAATATAAGTGTACGATGAAAACGCGCCACTTGGTCCGCCTCCAGTTGTAACAATAATGCCAACAGCCCCCGCACTGCGAGCAGGCGTAATACAAGTTATTGTAGTGCTATTCACCACGCTAAGAGAGGTAGCAGCTAAGCCATCAAATGTAACTGATGTTGCTCCTGTAAAGTTTGTACCTGTAATTGTAATATTCGTTCCTCCTGCGGTGCTTCCAGTTAATTGTGAAATGCTTGTAATATTCGGAGGCGTAATATAAGTGAACGGTGAAAATGCGCCACTTGTTCCGTATAGTGTTGTAACAATAATGCCAATAGCCCCAACACCGCGAGCCGGCGTACTACAAGTGATTGTAGTACTATTCACCACATTAATAGTTGTGGCAGCTAAGCCATCGAATGTAATAGATGTTACTCCTATAAAAGATGTGCCTGTAATTGTGGCATTTGTTCCTCCCGCGGTGCTTCCACTCAATGGTGAAATGCCTGTAATATTCGGTGGCGCAATATAAGTGAAAGATGAAAACTCGCCACTTGGTCCGTCTTCTGTTGTAACAATAATGCCAACAGCTCCAGCACTGCGAGCAGGCGTAATACAAGTTATTGTAGTGCTATTCACCACATTAATAGTTGTGGCAGCTAAGCCATCAAATGTAACAGATGTTGCTCCTGTAAAGTTTGTGCCTGTAATTGTAACACTAGTTCCTCCCACGATGGCCCCAGATGATGGTGAAACGCCTGTAACATTCGGAGGTGTAATAATACCAACCGCAACACCGAATCCGGAAGTAGAAAAAATGGAAGTACCCCGACCTATCCAGTTAACCCCATCCGTACTCGTAGCAACAGTGTTTGTACCTTGTCCAACGGCAATCCAGACTCCACTATTAAAGGCGACACCTATTCCCTGATTAGAAAAAATGGAAGTACCCGTGCGACCGGTCCATACAACCCCATCCGTACTTGTCGCAATGCTGTTTGTACCTTGTCCAACGGCAACCCAGAGTCCATTTCCATAGGCGACACCGCGTCCCCAACCAGATAAAGCGGTTTTACCCCGACCTGTCCAGACAGTCCCATCCGTACTCGTCGCGATACTATTACTAGTACCATCTCCAACGGCAACCCAGGTTCCATTATTAAAGGCGACACCTATTCCCTGATTAGAAAAAATGGAAGTACCTGTGCGACCGGTCCATACAACCCCATCGGGACTCGTCGCAATGCTGTTTGTACCTTGTCCAACAGCAACCCATAGTCCATTATTAAAGGCGACACTGCGTCCCCAACCAGATAAAGCGGTTTTACCCCGACCTGTCCAGACAGTCCCATCCGTACTTGTTGCGATGCTATTACCAGTACCATCTCCAACGGCAACCCATAAATTGTTTGCATATGTTATGCCGATTCCTTGAGTAGTAAAAACACTAGCACCACGACCTATCCATGTAGTTCCGTTTGTTGAAGTAGCAATGGTATTCCCGCCTTGTCCAACAGCAACCAATAAGTTATTGCCTGAACCATCTTTGCCAAATGCTATGCACGAACCACTAGTAGTAAAAACAGTAGTACCTGTGCGCCCCGTCCACGTAAGACCACGGTCTATGCTTGTCGCAATGCTGTTTCCACCGGAACCAACCGCGATAGATAATGGCACATTAACCATTATGGCAAGGATTCCGGTAATTGAACCAGATAAATAATTGGTCGTGCTTGCTTGAACTGCTGTAATGGTTGTATTACCTAGTCCAACAATTGAGACCATACTTCCATCTATTGTAGCCACCGATGTGTTAGAACTTGTATAAGTAAAAGCACCGCTGCTATTGGATATAGGAGCTGCTAAGCTGAAAGGCGCGGTTCCAATTGCTTTTGCTGGGACATCAAATATGGTTATTGTAGGTGTTGCTTGGCTCACAGTCATAGTTGCTGTAATTGTTCCAGCTAAATGATTTGTTGTAGTTGCTTGACTAGCAGTAATAGTGGCAGTGCCGCCTCCAACAATGGTAATAGTGCTTCCATCAATTGTAGCAACCGCTGTGTTCGAACTTGTATATGTGAAGGCACCAGCACTATTGGTTGTTGGCTGAGTTATACTAAAAGCAGCGTTTCCAAATGTTTTTGTTATTGCGGAAAAATTGGATAGAACTGTTGTTGCCTTATTTACGGTAAGGGTTGCAGTAGTTGTTCCAGCTAAATAATTTGTCGTGGTTGCTTGACTAGCTGTAATAGTGGCAGTACCGCCTCCAACAATGGTCACGGTGCTTCCAGCAATTGTCGCAACTGCTGTATTCGAGCTTGTATAGGTAAATGCGCCAGTACTATTGGATGTTGGAGCTGCTAAGCTGAACGCCGCGTTTCCAAATGTTTTTGTTATTGCGGAAAAATTGGATAGAACTGTTGTTGCCTTATTTACGGTAAGGGTCGCTGTAGTTGTTCCAGATACGTAATTGGCTGTCAATGATTGAGTAGCAGTAATGGTTGAAGTACCAGCGGAAACAATTGTTATCGTGGTTCCAGAAACAGTCGCTACCGCTGTATTTGAACTTGTATAAGTGAAGGTTCCATCACTGTCAGTTGTAGGAGCTACGATGAAGAAAGCCAAGACTCCAAATGTTTTTGTTATTGCGGAAAAATTGGTTATTACAGGCGTTAAACGTACTATGAAGGTAGCCGTAATTGCCCCAGATAAATAATTGGTTGTGCTTGCTTGACTAGCAGTAATAGTAGAAGTGCCTTTTCCAACAATAGTCACAACATTCCCTTCAATTGTAGCCACTGACGTGTCAGAGCTTGTATAAGTAAAAGCACCGCTACTATTGGATGTAGGATTTACAATTGTAAAAGGAGCATTTTCAAGTACTTTTGCGGGAACAGAAAAGTTAGTTATTGTAGGCGTTGCTTGGCTCACAGTTATAGTTGCCGTAATTGTTCCAGCTAAATAATTTGCCGTGGTAGCTTGACTAGCAGTAATAGTGGCAGTGCCGCCTCCAACGATGGTCACGGTGCTTCCTGCGATTGTCGCAACTGCTGTATTCGAGCTTGTATATGTGAAGGCACCATTGCTGTTGGTTGTTGGTGCTACTAAGCTGAAAGCCGCGTTTCCAAATGTTTTTGTTATTGCGGAAAAATTGGATAGAACTGTTGTTGCCTTATTTACGGTAAGAGTCGCTGTAATCGTTCCAGATACGTAATTAGCTGTCAATGATTGACTAGCAGTAATGGTTGAAGTACCGGCTCCAATAATGGTTATAGTGGTTCCAGAAACAGTGGCTACCGCCGTGTTTGAACTTGTATACGTGAAAGCTCCATCACTGTCAGTTGTTGGAGCTACAATGGAAAAAGATGCATCACCAAATGTTTTTGTTATTGCGGAAAAATTGGTTATTACAGGCGTTAAACGTACTATGAAAGTAGCCGTAATTGCCCCAGCTAAATAATTGGTTGTGCTTGCTTGACTAGCAGTAATGGTTGAAGTACCTAGTCCAACAATAGTCACCATACTTCCATCTATTGTAGCAACTGATGTGTCAGAGCTTGTATAAGTAAAAGCACCGCTACTATTGGATGTAGGATTTACAATTGTAAAAGGAGCATTTTCAAGTACTTTTGCTGGAACAGAAAAGTTAGTTATTGTAGGCGTTGCTTGGCTCACAGTCATACTTGCACTAATTGTCTCAGCTAAATAATTTGTTGTGGTGGCTTGACTAGCAGTAATAGCGGCAGTACCGACTCCAACAATGGTAACAGTGCTTCCAGCAATTGTCGCAACTGCCGTGTTTGAACTTGAATAAGTTAATAATGCATCAGTTGATAATGCTGTATTGTTATATACATTTGTAATATCGGCATCTGTCAATACTTTTTGATAAATGCGGAAATCATCCGTATAACCTTGAATTTGACCCACACGATTGTTGCTTGACGGAAATGATGGATACGGAACATTTGAAACGGTGGAACGTAAAACACCATTCGCATAAACTTTATGGGTGGATGTATTGTTTGCGGAATATGTTAATGTAACCGCAAAATGGTTCCATACATTAATAGATGGATATGTATAAAATGAATTAGTTGACCAATTAGCAAATCCAAAATACATATTATAATTTGTACCATTTCCAAAACTGTTTATTTGAAAACTACTCTGTGTACTAGTGCCATTATTAAAAAACGCAAAGATTTCGGTACCAACTCCTGTTCTGTAAAACCAAAACGCAATTGTTAATCCAGAAGCGGTATTTAAAGATACGGTAGGAATACTAATGTATGAACTAAGGTTTGATAGAAGTGATTGTGTTCCTCTCTTAAAAACAGATGAATTGTAAGATGCAGTTCCAACTAGTGTTCCATTTAATGAAGGGTCGCCACCTAAATTTGTAAGATTACCTTCCATTTGGTAAGATATAAGCAATGATGATGAATCATTGCTTGATGTGGGACGAGAAATTGTAAAAGCCGCGTCTCCAAATGTTTTTGTTATTTCAAAAAAATTGGATAGAACTGTTGTTGCCTTATTTACGGTAAGGGTCGCGGTAGTTGTTCCAGACGTGTAATTTGATGTGATTGATTGACTTGCTGTAATGGTTGCAGTACCACCTCCAATAATAGTTATCCTACTTCCAGCAACAGTAGCAACCGAGGTATTTGAACTTGTATACGTGAAAGCTCCATCACTGTTAGTTGTTGGAGTTACAATGGAGAAAGACGCATCTCCAAATGTTTTTGTTATTGCAGAAAAATTGGTTAGCACTGTTGTTGCACGACTTACTACAAAAGATGCGGTAATTATAGCAGAACCATAATCAGCAGTTGTGGCTTGACTGGCAGTAATGGTTGAAGTGCCGGCTCCAATAATTGTTACCACGTTTCCGCTAACAGTAGCAATCGCAGTATTTGAACTTGTATAAGTGAAAGCACCATCACTATTGGACGTTGGAGGAGTAATACTAAACACATCATTTCCAAATGTTTTTGCAGGGACAACAAAATTGGTTAATACAGGTTTTACATTTTCTACTGTGATTATTGCAGTAATTGTTGCGGGTAAAAAACGATTTGTAATTTCTTGACATGCGGTAATTGTAGAAGTACCCATTCCAACAATAGTTACAACATTTCCTATAATTGTGGCAACGTCTGTGTTTGAACTTATGTAAGTGAAAGCACCATCACTATTGGTTGTTGGCGCAGTCAAGCTGAAAGCTGCATCTCCAATATTTTTTAAAGGAAAAGAAAAGTTGGTTAAAACCGTACTTATTAGTGGTGCAGTAATACCCAATATAGAAGAAGTAATAGGATTGACACCGCGATTAGTCCATGTAATCCCATCAGTTGAAGTCGCAATGCTATTTCCACCACCGGCAATCCACAAATTGTTTGAATATGTCACAGAATATACTACTTGCTGCAAAATTGACCCACCCCTATGTGTCCAAGTCATTCCATCTGTGCTTGTCGCATAGGTTGGAGTACCACCTGATGAAAACCCAAAAGCAACCCATAAATTATTGCCATATGCTATTGAAGTTACAGCTCCACTAATAACACCTCCGTTTCCATCTCCACCTCTATTTGTCCAATTAATTCCATCTGTACTTGATGCCATCTTAGAGCTGCCTGAACCACCACCAGCAACCCATAAACCATTGCCATATGCTATACAAACACCTTGTGCATTAGTACCCATAACATTACGAGGTGTCCAAGTAATACCATTTGTGCTTGTTGCAAGGTTAATTGTACCCATTCCACCAATAGCAATCCATAACCCGTTACCAGAACTATTTTTACCATATGCTACATTCTTATTAGCAATAATTGACCCCCGACCTGTCCATGTAAGTCCATCAGTTGAAGTTGCAACATTGTTTCCACCTTCACCAACAGCAACCCATAAACCATTGCCATATGCTACACCATATGCCGTATCAGTAAAAACAGTGGAACCACGACCTGTCCAAGTGGTTCCATTAGTGCTTGTTGCAATGGTGTTTCCATAATTACCAACCGCAACCCATAAACCGTTTGCATATGCTACCCCGCGTCCACTTGAAGTAAAAACATTCGAGCCCCGACCTGTCCATGTAATTCCATCTGTTGAAGTTGCAATACCATTTCCACCAGAACCAACAGCAACCAATAAATTGTTTACTATTGGTTGAGTTACTGAAAGAGTTGAAGTAATTGTTGCGGACGTGTAACTGGCGGTGCTTGCTTGACTTGCAGTAATTGATGAACTACCGACTCCAACAATAATTACAACATTATTAGTAATTGTCGCAACATCACTGTTAGAACTTGTATATGTAAATGCACCATTACTATTGGTTGTTGGAGGAACCAATGTAAAAGCTACCTCTGCCGTAGTTTTTGGGACAATAACAAAATTGCTTAGAACTGTTGTTGTCATCGTTGTATATATTTTTTTAATATATAAAATAATACAAATATTTCAATTATTTTATATATCGAGTAAAATGTTGTTTCTGTCAGAACCCGTCTTTCTACGCGGGACATCTCCGTTTATACCGGTGAAGATTTAAAATAACACCCCGTAGGGGTGTTATTTTAAATCGTTACCGATACCGCACCATTGAAGAATTAAAATGGGACATTTTAATTCTTCAATGGTGTAAATCTTTAATGACAATACACTAATTATTGAATCGCTATCTTTATTCTCCTGGATATTCACCGTCTTTGGCTTCAATCCACACTAAATGGAGTCAATGTTCTTGGGTCGTTCCTTGGGTCGTTCCTTAACAATGGTCTCTAATTCACATTATCAAACTTATTATTCAAATCAACTCCAGTCTCACTAAACATCTGCAGGTATAAAAACTATTATGCCAAGGTTTTATCAACCATTACACCCGCAAGTGTAAAATGCCTACTCCATAAGGGTTGGTGAAGGTGTCGCATCTCCCCTAGCGGGTGTAAAAACATTACATTAGTGTGTAAAAATATAATACCACAACCGTTCAAAAGAATGACCTTCGTCTGGATTAACCAAGTTAGAACTATTGTTTAATATATTTATACAATTTTTGTAAAAATCTATGTTATTTCGCAATATTAACAATTTATCAACACCAAAAATTGCTCCTGTACCAAAAAAGAGTTTGACATTTTCATCTTTGTAATCATGAAAAAGCGTTTTCATTGTTTTTTTAATTGGAGAATTAATATCATGATAATTTTTCCATTCTCTATTATTTAACATTCCATACTCAATAAATGTATTTTTATAATATTGAATTGATAATATATTTTTTGAAAAATAATAAAACGGCCTATCACATTTATCAAAAATATTTATATCATTCAAAAAACTATCCCTTACATGGTCAAATGGATGCGCCTGTGTAAATACAATTCGCTCTGGTAGAT
>Ga0255075_1000204_pt1 | contig 14090 bp, 12 predicted proteins | sample Colum_Law_RepA_8_FD_188579 | JGI IMG/M metagenome (GOLD analysis project Ga0255075, IMG submission 188579) | Freshwater microbial communities from Columbia River, Oregon, United States - Colum_Law_RepA_8h | ecosystem: Environmental > Aquatic > Freshwater > River | place: USA: Oregon | collected...
CGTTCAAAAGCCAAGCGCAAAGAGCGTGGATGTACCAAAACAAACCGGAGATGGCAAAGGAGTTCGAGTCGAAGACCAAGCCGGAGACCAAGCTGCCGGAAAGGGTAAAGCCCTCAAAACCACAGCGAAAAAGCAAGAACCCACTGTACAAACTGTAACCAGCAAGCTGGTTGAACGTATCAACAAGGGTGCGTTTGGTGGCCCCACTGGTGCACTTGGAGAAAGACTCAAGCAAGGAAAGACACCCCAGCCCCCAAAGGCCGAGGCGGCAAAACCCGCCGCCAAACCAAAGGTTGAGAAGCTGAGTCCTGCCGAGGCATGGGAGGACATGAAACCGGAAGGCGGCGTAGCGTACAACACGCTCTCAGATGAACAGAAGAAACGCTGGGCAACTGAGAACTACTACGACCGTGCCAACATGCAGTTGGCTGACGAGATCAATGCTCAGGCTACACCACTACCTGAGGAAGAACTGGCAGACTTGTCTTACATGGAGTTGTTGGACGAGGATATTGCCACGGCAGAATCCACCACAGATACAAGTGCGTTCCGTGATGCGATTGAGAACATCATGTTCCATGCCTACTTTGATACTGAATCCAACAATGAAAAAGTTATTGATAAAGCACAGATGTTCTTGATTGAGACTGGCTTCACTGAAGATCAGCGTGGCATCATGGACACTGCGTTGTTGGATGTCGTCAATGATCGACTAAAAATTGAAACTACGTACAAAGAGGGTAATCTAAAGGGCACACTCAAACCTTGGTTTACCTATGCGCAGATGCGCAACTTACTCCCAAGCATTGGAACAAAACTCACTGGGTTGTCTGATACGCAAGTGGCTGAGTTGTTGCAAGCTCGCCAGATCAGTGAGCAAAACGTACCTGTATCTGTTTACAAGAAGTACAAGACCTCGCTGCCTGCTAGTGAGTCAGTCGTCAATACCAAGAAGGTCACCTCACTTAACCGCATTGTTGACCAGTCTGGTGCAAAGATGGCGAACCTGATCCGCGATTTGGTAACTCGTGTTAGGGAAATCCCTACGCTGACCAAAGAAATAGTATTTGGTTCTGAGCGTTTCGCCAATATTAAAGCACTGACCAAGCAGTTGTACAGTGAACTCGATGAAGCTGGTCGCAACTACATGTTGCCTGACGGAAGCAAAGTCAAAGACTACTTCAACGACAAGGGCGAGGCTAAGCTAATCAAGTCTGATGGTCGCTACATCCTAAGCCAAGTTGAACTCACTGAAGAACAGCAACGTGCCCGTGAGATAGAGCGCCGTGAGGAGTTGCGTGCATTAGGTGAAGCAGCCGCAGCAGAGTCAAAGGCAGAGCAAGATGTTATCAATGCCCGCAAGCGTGGTGCACGTGGTAGCGAGACAGTACAGGCTTGGGATAAACCCGAAGGTAACTTCTACCGTGACGATGGCACACCTATGGGTTCTGCCATTCCATTAGGGCGTGTGAAGTTGCTGGTCAAAGGTTTCTTGGCAAAGCTAAAGATCAAGCCTACTGTTTATGTGTACGCCAATGTTGCTGACCTACAGGCTCGCAACCCTGAGTTGTATCAGCGTGCTGCTGCCGCTCGTAAGCAAGGTGACTTCGACACAACCAACGCCGTGGGTTACTCCTTCGGCCCTGAGGTCATAATCTTCTCTGACTTTGTTCGTACTGAGCAACAGTTGAAGTTTGTACTGGCTCACGAAACCATTGGTCACTTTGGTTTCAAAGGTGTGATGGGTCAGTCTGAGTTGAACAAGGTACTGAATCGTATATATCAAACTGACCCTGATGTGCAGGCCGCAGTAGATGCAATGGTCGAGACCCAAGGAATGGATAGGCTGGAAGCCATAGAGGAATATCTGGCTGACAACGCTGCTGACCTAGATGTATCAATCATCGCAAGGCTATGGAACGCCTTGAAGAACGCCCTGAACAAGCTTGGTTTCAACTTCAAAGACGACGAAGCCCGTCAACTTGTTAACCTAGCACGCCGCTACGTGCGTGAAGGCAACACAGGAAACTTCTTCAGCGCCTCATCCTTTGTGGGCAACATGGAGGACATGGAACAAGCAGTAACGGACGGTAAGTACGCACGTAATTTTGCTGGCAACATCGGCTCACGTGGCATGGCAATGAACGCCTTGAATCGTAGGTTCGGCCCCGGCGCTGGTATGTTTGGGTCGATGGACGCCTTCCAGAAGGGTCTGTTCGGCAAGACAGGAGATGTTGGTGTAAACGTAGGCAAGATACTTGAGAAGGTGCAGACCCTCGACAACATGGCACGTAAGAGCTATGGCCTTAATCAGATATTCCGTATCTTTGAACAACGAAGTCAGAAGGCTCGCGCTCTACTCTCCAAGTACTCACGCTACATGGCGTTCACCAACACACCACGTGTGTTTGGATTTGGTGATGGTGTGTCTGAGGAGGAAAAACAACAAGCTGGTGAACTTGCTGCGTACGCTGCATTGTTCAAGTCACGCCAGTTAACCGACGATTTGTTAGAGTCGTATGGCTCTATGATTACTAAAGACGCAATGGGCAATGTCACTGTTGACCCGCGTGTGCTTGATGAATTGGAAAAAGCAGGTACTGTCACTGCGGAAGAATTCCGTAAGGGCTTTGATGTGGAACTTGGCACTGGCGAGAAGATCAGATACCAGTTTGATGTTGATGAGAACAGCCCTGTGTGGCGTGTCTACACCGAGATGCATGATACTGTAAACGTCGCAGCAATAGACTTGCTGCTATCAAACTACGAAGCATCTCAAGCAGAACAGCAGCGGGTGTTCGGTGAAATTGCTGGTATGAAAGGACTCAAGGCTGAGTTCTCTGCACAAGACCTTGCTGCCATTCGCAAAGTAATTGAGATGTATCAGAACATGCGCTACGATAAAAGTGGCGTTGCAAACGCTTCTGTTGATGTACAGAAAGCGGCAGACGAAAAATCTAGTTACTTTGTATATCAATTTGGTCGTGCGCTATTCAATGACCTTGCGTTTGCCGCATGGATGGGCGATCCCAAAATTGTGGGTGACATGAAAAAAGACTTTGAGGAATTCCAGAAGGCTGAGTACGACGACATTCGTGCCGCCATTCCTTCAATACGTGACAAAATCCGCACTGAAAAACAAGCCTTTGCAATTCAGAAAGCTGTGGAAGACATCTTCTTGTTTGACATGCAGACACGCAACGCAGAGTTTTACGCAAAGCGCACCATCCTTGGTTCATACGTTCCGTTCAGCCGCCGTGGTGAGTACCAAGCTAGGCTGGCAGCGTTCAATGCTCAAGGTGACCCAGTACGTTTGGATGAAAACATCCGTGATGCTATGCCCTACTTCCAGTTTGAGACTGAGAGTGAAGCAACCGCTGCACGCGAGGCATTGGAGAATGAGTTTGGCAATGGGCAAGAGTGGACTCTTAAAGATGAGTACGGTGCAGAGATCAAAGTAACTTTGCGTGCCGAATCTTCAGAAGCCTCAGTTAGCCCATCTTTAACTGAAGCCGTGAACTTCAATGAGTTCATCTATGTGCTGAACCGCTTGAACGTAAATATCACGCCAACCGCACGTGAACGTATTGTCAAGACACTGACGAATCAGAACGACCGTGCTCGTAAGAACCTACAGCGTAGTGGGAACCCCGGATGGGACAGCGACATTGTGCGTTCTGTGTCTGAGCACTTAGAGATGGTTGCCCACATTGCCGCCAAGAAAATCTATCGCCATCGCCTTGATGACATCATGCTAAACGAATCGTCATGGCTCGGTGACCCACAGAAACTCAAGGACTTGCAAGCTGCTGTTGATGCAGCCACTACTGATGGACAACGTGTTAGAGCGCAGCGTGCATACGATGAGTATGCGTTCATGTATAAGTACATGGCTCCTAAAGCTGCTGGTGTCACAGTCAATGGTGAACCTACATTGGGTCAAGGCAAACGCTATCTTGAAGAAGCCAAGAAACTTATCCGCTGGTACAACGACTCATCTAATATTAACGACAGCACCGAGGATATGTTGTCGGGCGAGGCTGGCTCATTCTTAAAACTGATTACTGTGTTGATGCAGTTGGGTGGTTCGGTTGCATCCGCAGCCGTGAACTTCGTATCTCTGCTTACCCACAGTACACCATACCTGTCCTACTACAACGCTAAGCGCGGATACGGAGGTGGTTATGGAGAGGCCAAAGCCGTGACCTCCCTCTACCGTGCTGCCCTTGATGTAGGCAGTCCTAAGCTGGAAGATGCTGGGTTCTTAAACGACTTGTTGATCAATGCCAACTATGGTGACTACGGCTTAACCGCAGACGAAACACAATTTTTGTTTGACACCACTGAGGAAGGCACACTGCAAGCGGCTCAGTTCAACGCACTGGTCGGTACAGCACGTGGCAAGATATTTAACAACAAAGCACAGGCGGGTATCAAGGCATGGATGGCTATGTTCTCTTATACAGAACAGGCTAACCGCCGCATCACTGCACTAGCAGCGTACCGACTTGAAAAGGAACGTGCGCTATCACAAGGGTTGAGTGAAGAACAAGCAATCGCTGAAGCTACTGAGGCAGCACGGATTGCGGTCAACACATCGCAAGGTGAGTACGCCATGTTTAACCGACCTGAGATGGCACGTGGTAACGTGGCTCAGTACGTGTTTATGTACAAGCAGTTCGTAATCATCACCGTCCAACTACTGCGCAACATGCCAGTTCGTGGACAGTTGTTGATGCTTGGCTTACTGTTGCTGATGAGTGGTCTGAAGGGCATACCATTTGCAGATGACCTCGCTGATATTGTTGACACAATCGCACAGATGCTTGGTCTAAAGACGGCAAGCATCGAGAAAGCTACTGCTGAATGGATTGATAGTGTGGCTCCGGGGATGTCGCCGTATGCCATGCGTGGTCTGATTGATAGTGCAGTCGGTGCGACTGTCTCGACCCGCTTGGGTATGGGTGATTTGATTCCATTGACTGGTGCGCTTAAAGCTGGCGCAGACCCTGCACGTGAGTTTGGCGACTTTGCTGGCCCTGTATTTAGCGGTATCGGTGGGCTGGTATCAATGGCGGGTGGTTTGGCTAAGTATGGTGCAGAGATAACGGGCCTGCGTGATGACACAACATCCTTCAACACATTGATGCGAGAGTCTCCTGTTGCCTTTCTTCGGTCTGTCGGGGATAGCCTTGCATACTTGTCGAGCGGTGACATTACGAACGTACGTGGTCAGATGGTTGCCAAGGATGCACAAGCGCACGTGATTCTTGCCCGATTACTTGGCTTCTACCCAGCAATCGCCACTCAGCAGAACGACATTGTTCGTATGTCTAAGCAAGTCAATGAGTACGGCAAAGCAATCAAGGCAGAGTATGTTGCTGCTTATGTGAAGGCTCGGGCTGCCGGTGATCAAGAGGCAACAGATAATGTTGTATCCGCAGTAAGCCGGTGGAATGAAGATTCCAAGGGTACAGGTTTGGAGATTACCAAGTTCTTAAAATCTGCCAATCGTGCGTACATTGAGTCTCAGCGTCCAACTGTACTGCGTTACATGAAGTCAGCGCCGAAGTCTATGCGTCCCGAGACTATGGAGTTGTTAAGACTCTATGGACTCGACGACGAGATTGAATAATCAAACTACTTTCATCTGACCAAAGGTTAAGTCAGCGGCAATCTCATCTGCATCACTCAAGATTCCTACGAGTTTGGGGTGATTCAGATTGAGGCCAAGGACATATGCCTGACCCAGTTTGATGGGAGTGTCCTTGCCAAGAAACGCTTTCTCTGACTTGGGTGTAGCAACCACACTCTCAAACTGCATCTGTTGTATGAACGATTTGTAGTCGCCACCGTTCTGTGCCAACCATCTACGGAAGTGGGTGCGGTCAACAAGCACAACACCTCTATCAAACTTGTCTGCCGCAGTGCGTCTGTATGTGTCAAACCGAACACGGATGTCAGCACGTGGCATCCTTGAATAATCCACAACACCTTTGTCTGTGCCTGTGTGCATCACAGTAACAGCGGCTCCAGCACTGTCGTTTAGATAGTTGGAGAATAGATCGAACGCATCCATCTTGTTCTCAACCACACTACGTCTGATTGCACCTAGTTGTTTCAAGACCCACTCAGTACCAAGGGTGTAGTCGTACTTGATGATTCCCCATTCAACACATAAGCGTGAGGCTAAGTCTGACAGGATGATGGCTTGTTCCCAGTAGCGTTCCTGCCCTACAAAGTTGGCTTTGTACTTCTTGTGGAAGTTAGCCGTGGCGTGATCAATCGCAGCGCGTACTCCATCGGCTCCAAGTTCCAACAACTTCTTTACGAATAAGCGTCCGGCATGTCCGTAGTTGGTGTGGATAAACTGGTGAATCTTGCGACCGCCTGTACTGTCTCTTGTAAACAAGTCATGCAGTGGTATATCAATCTCAAGAAGCCGTGCCATTTGTGCGTCAGTCTCAAGCCCAGATGCAACCAGCTTAGATTGCAGAGACTTGTTGGTGGATACAAGCACAGGCATTGCCCATGTCTTTGCGTCACGTTCTTCGGCGTTGCGGTTCAGTCGTGCCTTGTCTCTACCTTGGGACACCCAGTATGCAAAGTCACCTACCTCTTTATCTAGCATCAAGGTAACTTCGTCAATGGTCATCGGCATATGGGAATAGACACCCATGCGCCCAAACAAAGTGTTCTGTGTGAACTTGGCGGCAAAGTGTAGTTTGTCAGGGTCACCATAGATTGATTGCACCCACATCTGTATCAATGATTTGCCTCCACCTGATGGGCCGAACAATGAAACAGTCAGACCCTTAAGGCCAGTGAACGCATACAGGGGGGCAGATAGTCCGACACCAAGTGCAAACATGTGCCAGTGCAATCCTGTTTTCTCAAGCACAGAGGTGAAGTCTGCCCACTGTTGAGCATCCCCTGATACACCATACAACTCGTTGCCAAGTCGTTGAGTGCCAGCGGAGAGGCTGATGTTTTCTTCACTGACTGAACCGTCAGGCTCTCGGCGTAGAAGCGTGTCACCAATCACAAACTGGGAGAAGTTTTCTTTCCATCCCATCGTGGCATACAGATTGGTCATCGCACGTTTCTGCCGCAATTCATCCATGTATGAACGTAGCATAAGTTGGAAGTACTCCGTCTGTCTTTTGTTGTTGAGGACAATGCCTTGATCGGCAATCGTGGAAGCGAACTCTCTATGTCCGTCTGTAAGGTGCGCTTGTCTTAGGGAAAGTTCTTGCCAACCCTTATGCTGACGATTCCAGTGGTAGCGCACAGTCTCGTAACCAAGACCTTCATCACGACCATAGCCCACGGGGTAGATGTCGAACGAACATACGTCAATATCTGTCTCGTCAATGGTCATCTTGATACCATCAGCGGTGCGCTTAAACCCACGTGGCATGGGTACATCAAACGCCGCCTTGTCCAACGCATCCTGTGGCGGTGCAATCTGTTGATACTGCAACCCAAGGGCGGCAGGACTCTTTATCTTGTCCTTAAATTTGCATCCCTTACATCCTCCGGGGCGGCTGATGTCCCACGTATCACAACGTGTTGGCCCATCTGTGTTGTCTTTCCACTGGATCAGCTTTCGCAATGTTCGTTGTGCGTCAAACTTTGGGTGGTTCTGACTCCACTCAATAGCCGTAGCCTCAGGCTCAACACAAAATGCGGCTACTCCCAGTAGGCTGTACCACTGAGGTTCTTTTACTTCACCTTGATTCTCTACTGCCCACTTGATCTGTTGGCATTTCTTGACGACAACCGCACCAATGGTAGGTGGGAACTCAGTCTTGACTGCCATGTCTTGTAGCAACTTACTGCCAGTTGTATTACGTGGCAGGCTCACCTCGTGAGCTAGGTGGGAAACAAGGCAAGACTTCAGCAACTCAGGACTCACTGGCTCAGCGTCCACCAGTAACTTAACCTCGTTACCATTCTTAGGGTTGTGTGTCCCAATGGGGCGTAGCACCAATGCACTGTTGCCAGTTAGCCCTGCATCAATATGAAACTCATGGGCAATCGCCGCTGACTTCATTGCTTCAGCGATTGGTTTCCATCTAGCTGGTTCGAGTTCTTCCGTCAGACACCAGTAGACATGTAGTCCGTTGCCTGAGAATACGATCATGGGCTTGGGCAAGTTCATCGTCTGAATGAATTTACCTAGTGCAACAAGTCCTTCCTTCCATGATGGATACGGCTTGTTGTTCCCACAGTCAACGTCCAAGGCGACAACCTTAATCGCTCGGACATTATCTTGTTTGCGGCTTCCCTTCTCCTTGAATGCGGAGATGGCGAAGTATGTGTTGTTACTTGTTTGGTCAAGGCCAGTTACTGCCTTTGCGAGTTCGTCTACTGTAGAAAAGAATCCTTGCCTGTTGCCATCAGGATTGATGACTGTCGTGACATAAAAACCTTCCGACGGTAGAACCCGCTGGAGATGTTCCAACGTGTTCATGTGCCCCTGTCAGCAAGGGGATTTCTCCCCTTGCCCCTTCAGTTATAGTTACCTAATATCTCAACGAGACGCTCTTTTCTCTGCTTCTGTTCCATCGCAATCACCTCAGGCGCAGGCCACTGGTGTTCGGACATTACTGCTAACAGTTTGCGTAGCATTGCCCTTACCGACTGATCGTTGGACTGGCGGATTTTTTTGCCTCTCACCCATCCATAATAAGTCATGCGGGATACCCCTAACAATTGGGATAAATCCGTAGTTGTCAGGAGCATATGCTTACGAAGCGACTCGACCTTTGTAAAGTCGAGAGGCTGTTTAGGCGTCATCTGCGTTCACCTCGCCTACAAGAGCAGCGATCTCGTCAGCCAAAGATGTTGCTGCTTGTGTGTTGACAGGGGCAGCAGCAGCAGGGGTAGCTTTCGCCGCAGGTTTAGATGCACCAAAACCACGCTTAGGGGTTGCCGCTTGTGTAGATGCAGGGGCAGGTGCAGGTTCTACTGGTTCAACAACCTTAGGAGCGGGTTTCGGGGCAACTGGTTTGGTGGCAATCTTTGGCACTTCAACTGCTTGCCTTGGATTCTCACCAGTAATCTCACGTACTTCAGCAGACCCGAACAACTTGTCAACTGTGTCTTGCGACTCATCGTCAAGGAATCCAGCCAATCCGAATTTTAATTTGGGGAAGGATGCGTCTGTGTCAAATGTGATCGCGGTCTTGACAATCTCAGGTGGGATGCCACGCATAGAAAGTTCTTTGGCGTAAGCATTGAAGCCCTTGAGTGCGGCAGGTGTAACTTGTAAGAGGTACACAGGGCCAGCAGGGTCATCAGCCGACACTACAGCAAGACGTTTCTGATCGGAACAAGCCTTGATTTGTTGTCCGTTCTCAGCAATCTTAGAACCCCATGCGTTCTGTGGGCAAGAAGCACAAATATCATTCTGTGGGTCTGTCGCTGATTGATCGGGGCCGATACCGTCAAGCGAGAAGCAGTCAGGTGCAACTGGCTCGGAGTCTTTTGTCCATGCCTTGGCGTACCAAGTCTTTGACAGGCGGGGGTTTGCACCAACGATCACAACTTCTAGTGTCGTAGTATCTAACACAGTCTCGTTACCGCCTTCGACAATACGGAAACGGCTACCCTTGATGCTGATACGTGGGAACGATTCAGCAGTGCTGATACCGCCTACAAGGGATTGTGCCAACGCAGATGGCACACCGATACGGCGAGCGAGGTGGGCGGGAACTTGAATGTTTGCGGGGATGATGTTGCTCATAGATATTCTCCTTTGGTGAGCGGGTTATGTGCGGTTAGTCGCACGTTTGGATTTGGCGAAACCGCCTTGCGTTGCCACTGCATGTGCTTTCTCAGCGGCATAGTGTTCTTCGAGGTATTCCTCACCGATGCCCAGCTTGCGCTTGGTTTCAGATGCGATGATGTGTTCGGCAATTTCTATGTGGTCTTTGCAGTAGTGGAATCCACTTTGGCGTTTGCCTTCATACAACTCTGCTTGGCTTACTGTTCGGACAACAAAACCGTTCTCGATCTTGAACGCAACTACGGCAGGCGAACAGTTACCGAACATACGTTCCATGTCTGAAGTCATCTGCGGAGTTGGTGCACTACCCAAGATGTTGTTGCGTTGTTCTTGGTGTGCCTCTAGCATAGACATTATTCCTTTACCGAACCATTGTTTAATTCCCATATCAATCCTCAACTTTCATTGTTGGTTTACGAACAGTGACATCTATCTTTGTTCCATAGGTCACACCTGCGGGTACGGATTTGTTGCGTTCGATGTATCCACGAACTGCAATCTTGCTTACACGTTTCTCCAGCATGTCGAACGCTTCATTTGTCTTAACAAATTCCAGTACGGCATCCCAGTCGGCTACGTTGGCGTAGTCTGTAGTGGTTAAGAACGCAGTGCCATGCTTACCTTTAAATGAGGTAACGCCCTGTGCATCTGCTTGCTCTTTAAGCCACGCTTCTATCTTGTCCATCTTCGCTTTGAGTCCTGCTACTTGGCTCTTGATCTCAGCTTCGATGGCTTCCTTCTCGTTACGTAGTTTCATGTACGTAGCAATTACGTCGTCTACTCTGACAGTCATGTCTGTTCTCCCATTGATTTCTGAAGAGCGTCAAATTTATGTGTCGGCTCAAGCGACTTAATAAACTCCTCAATGTCTGTGCTACGCCAAGCTACCATTCGCTCACCAAGTCTGACAGGAGATGGAAATTGTCCTCTGCTTACCATTGCCCATAACGTACTGTGCGCAAACGGAACTAATTCTCGTACTTGCTTTTCTCTTAATAGCCTGATTGGTGGGTCTACACCTAACTTGTTTTTCATATGTCACCTTCTTGTCTGTTGTTGGATTAAATCAAGAAGCAATCCTTGAAGCTTTTGTTTGTTCTTCAAGCGTTCGTACATCTTGTGTTCGAGGTCTGTTGCCTCTATGTGTACGACATTGGATACTTGCCTCTTACCTATGCGCTCAATGCGCCCATTCGCTTGAACATATTGCTCGTTGCTATTGATCGGGCCATACCATATGATCGTTGACGCACTTGTTAAAGTGAGTCCGTGCGCCATTGTTGCGGGATGGGCAATCAATACATGCGGTGTCTTGGCATGTTGGAAGTCGTGGAAGATTTGGTTACGCTTGCTTGCGGATACCTCACCATTCACAACTGCAACCGACCAGTGCTTGCTGAGTTCTTTCTCAAGCATGTGCAATGTGCCAGTGAGTGGTACAAATAAAATTACTTTTTCTCCTGCTTCTTCTATCACCTCCTTTACTAAGTTAATACGTGGACTGCAATCAATCCCAATGTTCTGTCCGTCATCACCGTAGGCTACGCCGCAAGCGATCTGAACTAACTTCTGAATCTTGACTGCCTCGTTGACCGCAGTGATCGTCCCCTCTGCGCTCATCTCCGTCACAAAATGTTTAAGCATCTGTGAGTAATGCTTCTTCTGTTCCGCAGTGAGTTCTACTTGACGAGTCTGAATGATTGTGTCGGGCAACTCAAAACATTCGTCCCGTGTATACCTGACCGCAGGTTGTAGGATGTGCTTCACAATCTCTACGCTCTCAGGTCTTGGTACAAATTTCCACTGACCAATCTTCATCATCACTTGTTCTCTGAACGCCGTGTATGTCTTGGTGCAGAATGGTGAACCAACCAACTTGGCAAGTGCCCATGCGTCTGTTGGGTCATTGGGTGTTGGTGTACCAGTCATCATCCACAAACGTGATGACAGATTGTTTGCCATCCATCTACGAAATATCTTGAACCGTTGTGTCGATGGGTTACGTAGCACTGCCGCTTCGTCAACGATCACCAAGTCAAACTTGCCGTGTGCTTCTTCACAGATGATGGGGAATCCATCATGGTTGATGATGTAGAAGTCAGCCTCGGTATTCAGTAGCTTGCGGCGCTTCTCAGATGTTCCATGAAGCACAACAAATTTACGGTGCACAAACCCTGTAAAGATAGCGTCAGCCCATACACGTTCAAGCGTAGACAGTGGGGAGATGATGAGCACCTTCTTGATCTGCTTGGTCTGTATCAAATAGTCAGCCGCCCACAATGCAGATTGTGTCTTGCCAGTACCAATCTCGTTGAGTACCAACCCGCAATGGTTAAGCGTAAGAAACGCCGCCGTCTGCCGTTGATGCTCGTAAGGTTTGTACTGACCACACCAGTTGTAGTAGTGCAGTATGGGCGATGGTGCTTTGATGCCAAGGTTACGCAGAACCCTGACCTCATCCAGTCTGTGCGGTGTTATCACAAGGGGCACACCACGTACCGTGTAGGGCTTGGCAGTTGGGATACTGTCGAGAACCCTATTCGGATTGTTTAATTTCATAGCAAGTGTCCTTGCCTGTTCCACCACTACCATGTCATCACCTGTAAAGTTTTTCTTTTAATGCTTGCTCAAGCGAATAGAGGGAGTCAGCGTCATACACTAAGAACCACCACCCACCCGCTCGTTGTATTTCTTCACCACACTTGACCTGCAATACCGTTGGCTTCTTGGTCTTGTCAGCCTTGACCTCAATGCCTATGAACTTGCCCTTCGCAATCGCAATGATGTCGGGGATACCTGCCTTACCAAAGCCATTACTGGCGGGGAAGAAGTACCACACATCATGCTTCTTAAGTAACTCAACAACCTTACGCTTTACCTTGCCTTCGGGGGTCAGTGCACTCATATGTTATTCCTCTTTACACGAATGTCAAGTAGGGTTAAACCCTAGCGTAATCACAATTATGTCGGGCAGGGCAATAGCGGCACAAGCCACTCGGTTTGGCAGGCCAGTTGTCATGTTCCAATGAGTCGTTGATACGTTGGATGCGCTTCATAACCTCAGCCCATATCGTGTTGACATCACTGCGGTAGTACACCTCGGTATCCATAGTCATATCCTTCAGCCACACTAGGGAAGTCTTAACCCTTGTCACCTCAGGATAGTGCTTGAATACTTGTGCGGCGAACAGTTGCATTTGGAATTGGTCAGCGTTTCTCTTGCCTGTTTTCCAATCCATGACGTTAGCCATGTCGCCACTGATTACAAGGATGTCAAGTTTAGAACGTAGCCATGCGTCAGGCTCCCACCAAGTTGTTGGTGTAAGGTTGTCGGTCAGGACTAACTCCTTCTCCACGAATAGCTCACCATTGTGGGCGATGCGTTCAACTGCGGAACAAAGGGATTCGTAATGGGCTACCTCTTGTGGTAAGAGGGTGTTCTCTTTGAGTCGTGTCTCAAGAAAAGCATGAACTCGCTCGCCGTACTTGCTGGCTTCACCGCCCTCATCTACCACATCCTTAACAATACGTTGTCGGAAGTAGCGCAATGGGCAGTTCTCGTACAGTTTGATGGACGAGTAAGAGTGGCTAAGACGCATAGGTTATAGCCCCGAGGGGTGTCCTCAGGGTTCTCTGTTTAATTGGAAGTTTCAGTATAGCCTACTCTGCCATGCGTTGCAACACATCGAACTTCGCCAGTTCCAAAGCGGCGATTAACGACATGGTGTCAGTCAGATTTGTAGAGTAGCGATGGTAATCATCACCAATCTTTACAAGCACCATGAGATTGGATGCGTCCTCGTTGTCCTGCACTGTGTTGCTGATTGCCTCAAGTAGTGCAAGGGCTTCGGTGTTACGTGGTGTACGTTTGATTTCAGCGATAGTCATTTATAAACAGGCACAACTTCGCCCCCAAAGTTTTTTTGAACATCCCTAGCTTCACGTTCAGTCCAAAAGAATTTTGCTTCGTGTTTATCTTTTGTCCAAACATATCCGTATAGTTTCATGTGTTCTTCTCCTTGAGTTTGGCTTCAATGGCTCGGACAAATTCACGCAAACTTTCATGCCCAACAATGTTCCATGTATCAATTTCATCATCAGTCAGCCCTACCCATGTGCGCTGTGGTGGCTCATCGGGACAGTCTTCATACTTTGTCTTGCAACCGTTCATCTTCATGCACCAAGGTTCTTGTGTCATTAGGTTTCTCCATAGTTGTTTGCAGTACCCGCTTCACATGCAACTGGCAACGTGCTTGCCCAGCTTGGAGGGGTAGACATGATCTCGACAATAAGTTTC
>Ga0255075_1000207_pt1 | contig 14008 bp, 31 predicted proteins | sample Colum_Law_RepA_8_FD_188579 | JGI IMG/M metagenome (GOLD analysis project Ga0255075, IMG submission 188579) | Freshwater microbial communities from Columbia River, Oregon, United States - Colum_Law_RepA_8h | ecosystem: Environmental > Aquatic > Freshwater > River | place: USA: Oregon | collected...
TGCGTGCTGATGTCAATAGTATGAAAAACTTTAAGCCATAATTTTGTGGCGCAACAAGGAGAAGAATATGCGTAAAGCAATTCAATCATTAGTTATTTTGGGGTCATTACTCGGAGGCGTAGCATACGCACAAGACACTGCTGAAGTACAACAGGCAGTAGATGGCTTGTCAGATGCGTTTGCCAAAGACATTGCACTGCGATGGAAGTGGAAAGGTGACTTTCGTGTAAGAAACGAAAACATTGTTCAAGATTATTCAATTGATCGCAATCGCAGTCGTGTTCGTGTTCGTCTTGGTTTTGAAGCAGAAGTAAATCCAACTGTGAAGGCAGGTTTTCAATTTGCCACAACAGAATCTGGAGATGCTCGTTCAAGCAACCAGACACTTGGTGATGTTAATTCACGAAAGGCACTTGATCTTGATTTAGCATATGTTGAATGGGCACCAAACGCAGCAACCAAGGTCACACTTGGTAAGATGAAGCAACCTCTTGCAATGACGACATCTTATTTCGTCGATAAGGATATTAATCCAGAGGGTGCTGCTCTTGCGTTTAACCATGCTCCAACAGGTGCATTTGTAAATGCCGCATTGTTTGATTTGGTAGAACGCAGTTCTGCATCAGACAGCACAGCAGTTGCATTGCAAGTTGGTCTGCGCGGAAAACTCAATGATGACACTTCATATGTTCTTGCTGCTGGTGAAATGAAGCACCATAATGTAAAGAACTTTGCAGTTGTGCAATCAGGCTCAGCAGGTGGTTTCTTTGGCAACTCAACCAAAATGGTTGGATGTGTTGGAGCAACTGCATGTCTATCAAATGAGTTTGAAGTCCGTAATGTACTCGCTGAAGTTTCAACAATCGTCGCTGATCAACCAGTGGTATTGTTTGTTGACTGGGCAGAGAACACAAAGGCTGTAAAATTCAATAAGGCACTTGCTTATGGAGTCACCCTCGGAAAAGCATCACTTCCAAATTCATGGGAAGTTGGTGTAGTTTCTCAGAAGGTAGAGAAGGATGCATTGTTTGGTCAATGGATTGACTCAGACTATGCTGCTGGCAATACAGATGGTGATGGATATACACTTCGCGGTGCATATCAGGTAGCCAAGAACTGGAAGTTGAATGTTGCGTATCATATGAACGAAACTAACAACGATGTTCCATTCTTTGCCATCGTTGCTGGTTCATCAGTTGTTCAGGTTTACGATCGTGAATATAATCGATTGCAACTTGATCTAAACTATGCGTTCTGATCTAGTCTGTTACTAGAAAAAAAGAAGGGGGGCGTTATGCCCCCCAACTTTTTAGATCAGCCCACGCACACGCATAATATTAAAGGCGCGGACTTCAGCAGCGGTATAGATTTTTATAGGACCGTGACGGCGACTCAGAAGTCTAAACTTATTTCGGCTAGAGCGGCGCATCAGTGAGATTTTAGGTTTACGTTTTTGAACGGTGTTTGCCTTCATAAAAAGTACCTTCTCGCGGTCGAAATTGACCGTTCTAATATTCTACAACACTCAGCCCTAAAGATCAACAAGAAAATTGTTATATAAATCAACAAGTTATAAGTTGTTGATTTTACAGGAGTTTTTTTCTATTGTCGTATATGGATTTTTACTATAGAATGGATCTGTATGAAAACATATTACGAAGTTTACGAAAACGCCATAGTCAACCACCCGATTACAGGAGCGCGAGTCAGGGGAAACACGCAAATACTCACGACCAAGAACCGCGAAAAGGCACTCAAGTTATACCGCGAGAGCGAGCGAACACGCTGGGTCGAGGAAATTACGACGGACAGCGACGGCTGTGAGACGACCGATATTATAACGGAGTAAGGGTAAAACCTGCGCCTCTCGTCGGGCTTCTGGCTCGGCGAGAGGCTATACCGTAAGTTGTTGATTTTACAAGAATTTGTTTTATTTACTTTTTCTTCTTGTTAAGGCAGAATATTCGTATGGCTAAATTTATACCGAAGGTTGTTCCCGAACCAACTTGGGAAAAGCGCACCGAACCCTGCAGCCAATTCGAATTGGTGCGAGCATTTCAGTGGTACAATGACACTAAAGAATCCAAGGATGCGCGCAAGTATCTGATTGAATATCTTGTGAAGAATGAGATGATCACTCCGCTGCAAAGGCAAGCGGCAGATTATCTCAATCTCTCATGGAATATCGTCGATGGTTGGTTTGCACGATGCTTGAGTCGTGGTGCAATCGTCCCCACCAGCAGTGCTGCCAATTTCGAAGAGCGCATGAGAAACTTTCTTGCGCGGTTGGATGTAATTGTACAGGAGCGTGGACTAAATGCACCACAAGCACAAGAGCCAACCAATGTTGTCTCTATCCAAGAGCGAGTCCAGTCCAAAGTCGATTATTTCGTCATGGAACTCGAGGGTAAGTTCGACGACATTTGGCATGAGCAAAGTGGAAAAGAATTTGTACCATACACCTGGATGGTCGAGAACGAAGTGAAGCCGATGCACGCTGCGAAGATTGCAGAATACTTCCGTCAGCGTGCGACGGACTGGATTCATATCATCGAATCGAAAGATGAATATGTGAAGGAATCGTATCCGCGTCCTCGCAAAGAAATGATCGAGGCTGCGAAATTCTTCACTGCGATTGCGACCGATGCTGAGAAACTTGCATCGAACAAGAATGCTGCTCGGAAGCCGCGCAAAAAGAAGCCTGTTTCATTCGAGAAAAAGGTCAAGAATCTCAAATTCAAGAAGGACGATACCGAGAACAAGTTGGTCTCAATCGATCCTGTGAAGATCATGGGAGCGCAGAAACTCTGGGTGTATAACGTCAAGACTCGCAAACTTGGAGTTTATACTGCATCTGACGATGCTGGTCTTGCTGTGAAAGGTTCGAGCATCGAAAACTATAAATATGGTGAGTCGATTTGTAAGACTCTTCGCAAGCCGAAGGATGTTCTATCCCGAGTCTTGGAAGGTGGTAAAGTTGTATTGCGTAAGGTCATGGGCGAGATTAATTCCAAGCCCAGTGAGTTGAACGGTCGAATCAATAAGGATACAATTCTACTGCGAGTGGAGTAACATGATTGCAATAACTAGCAATTATCTCAAACGATCTGATTCAGCAATGATTCGGAAGTATTCTAAATTTGTTCTTAATCGTCTGGTGCGACCATGCATTCAGAAGCGATCGAAAATTAACATCAAGGTTCTTGGTGAAGATGAGATTCGAGACGCTGCCGATCTTCTTGATCTGAAGAAGTACAAGGCATGGTGCACTTATGATGGTCTTGACGATGAAGGCAATAAGAAGTTTACTGTTGTTTTGAATTATAAACGAATCAGTAAACTTGGGAAGAAACCACAAACAAGACTCAAACAGATACTCATCGATCTTGGACATGAGTTGACTCATGTTAAGCAATATCTCAACAATGAATTATTCGATTACAAGAGTGGCGATGTGCGCTACAAAGGTTTGGTGTTCGATGCTTCACACTATGAGAACGAAGAAAAGTATTTTGATTCGCCTTGGGAAATTGAAGCGTATGGAAGAGAATTGGGTCTTTACAAGATTTTTTGCAATAAACTAAAAGAGGAGCGTTTGAGTAAGTAATCATGGCAGCAAAGAAGAAGAATGAGTTCCGCGAAAAAGATTACAGTCGGAACAGTGAGGGATTGAAGCAGCGTCGTTTGAAAAACGAGTCACGTTGGAAGTTCAATCCGAATGCATCATATGCAACCGAGGGCGATGATGTCCTCGACGAGGAAGATTGGTTCGAAGAATCTGAACACGACGATCGTCGATAAGAACCAACAGGGATACAATCCCAGCCGTTTTCGACTCCGAGGAAGGGTTCGGGGAGGGGTAAAATCACGCCTCCGAGAGGGCTTCTCGCTCGATTTTACGGGATCTCGTAAGTTGTTGATTCTATTAGAGTTTTCCCTGTTGTAGTTCTTGTCTTCTTATACGATAATAATTGTATGGAAACACGAAATTACGACTTTGACGCCGACACCCTGTCGGATCTTCACAAGGACGCCTATGGCTTCCGTCCTCGCAGCGAGGAGTTCTGGGCTGCATGGGACTCTGCCGATAACGATGGCAAGCAAGCCATCTGGGACGATCTCCTCGATGCTGCTAATCGTGCGGCTGAGACCGAGCGCGAGATTCAGCAGGAAGCGATTGCTGAATTCAACATCACGGTTCGCAGCATCATGGCGACCGTCGCTGGTTCGACTCGCGAGGATGCGATTCGCTATCTCCACGACCAGTACGACACGCATGGCGATGTCGAGTATCTCGAGTATCATCTCGGGGTGCCGTATGGTTATCTCTCTGGTTCACTGAAGGTGGGTTATTAATATGATGCCTGAACATGATTTGGATATTGCGTTGACGATGTACGCTGATCATCTGACCAAGGATTACAATCGTTGGAACAAGGATGCTGCGAGTGAAGGCAAGTACGGCGTCACATTCGAGCGTGGTCGCAAGTTTATGAAGGTTGTGATGTCTTCATGGGGTCAGGCTTCAGTTCATAGTTTCATCTGCATTCAGCCACATGGCAAGTTTCAGTTTGGTGACATTCTGAAGGCTGCTTCTTGGGCTGCTCCCGCAAAGAACTTTGCCCGAGGCAATGTGCTCAATACAAATTCTTATAACAATCATCGATGGACGGGTGCTTAATATGCCAGTGAATGTTCCTAAAATTGGTTCGCGTGTTCGTGTAACTACAATCTATCCGAACAGTTATGCGTATCGCGGTGAAGATAACAATTATGTGACATACACTCGCGAGGGTCTTGTTGTAAAGTCCATCTTCAACGATCCGTTCATGTTCGCTGTTGAGACTGGTGCGCCTGACCATCCTGTGAGTGAGTATAATGCAAAGTCACAGCACGTGCTCAAGATTGAATATGTGATTGGTGGTGCGCAGCAAGTTGCGACTGACAACAAGGCATGGAAGGTCAAGAGCACAGATGGTAAGAAGTTCTATCTTGTTCAGCGTGTAAATGGTAAGTTTAGTTGCACCTGTACTGGCTTTGAGTTCCGCAAGGACTGTAAACATATCGGTGCAGTTGCGAAAAAGGCAGCGTGATGTCTCTTTGGAGAAAACGGCAGATTATGGAAAACTATGCTGCTGAATATGCCGAGTACAGTCAGTGGCTCTCTGTTGAAGAGGCACCTGACTATTGCGAAAGTTGTGGCGGTTTTGGTGACCACGGTGTCGAAGAGGGTACTGGTTGCCTGTATGTTTGTTATGCTTGTGGTGGAACTGGGAAGTGAGCATCTCTAAAGAGACAATCTGGCATTTCGTTTGCAAATCTTGCCGTAATTGGTGGAGCATTGCAGCAGTAGATGATTGGAAGCCGAAGGAATTATATTGTCCGCATTGTGGATTGAAACAGAATTTTGGAGTTGAGTGATGAACGAACGAATTCGAGAACTTGCTGAACAGGCTGGATTTGAAAATGGTCACCAAGATAGGTATGGCAACTCATTTTCACAAGAACTGGAAAAGTTTGCCAAGTTGATTATTCTGGAATGTGCCCAAATTTGTTTTAGCGAGAGCAAAGGGCACAACATGGCTTTTGGTGAACATTGCGGAATTGTGATTAAAGAACATTTTGGAGATGAGTAATGAATCCACTGAGTAATGGTTGGTGTCTTGTCGTGAAGAATGATTTTACATCAGCCAACTCATTTTTGGAAGGTGTGGACATCAAGTTGAAGATTCGTAAGCCTGAAGGCAACGATTATGATAAGGACGATGTCAAAAAGGTTGGAGTTGAAGAATAATTTATGTCATATCAAAATGCATTGACGGCTGCTGGCGCAAAGGTGATTGCGTTTCAGGAGTTTGGTGACTGGCAAGGCTCATGGGTTGCCCTTGTTGACTACAAGGATGAGCGTGGTTGGGTGCAAGGTTCATTTGGATCCTGCGATCACTGTGATGCGTTTCAAGCAGAGTTTGGTTGGTTCGATGATGAGCAAGATGACTATCAACAGCGTCTTGCCTCTTTTGGTGAATCGTATTTGGGTGGACTGCAAACAACTGAATCGATTCTTGCAGAACATGGACCGAATGCACATTGGGATGAAGATGCAGACAACATTGTGTTTTGGGTTCGTGAGACTGCGCAGACTTATCGGGTGGTGTGATGGCTACTGAAGATTGGATTAATGATTGTTATGATGGTCGTGATGCGCACGATTTTGTAGACCCGTTTCGTGTTGCGCGCAAAGACAATTGGCGCACCAAAAATGGCGATGAGGTTCGCATATGCGACATGACAGATAGCCATTTACTCAATGCATGGAATAAATCACGCGATGAGTTGCTGTTCGAAGAGATGGTCTTTCGTTTGTTCGAACAGAGAGTGAAAGGGGAAAGTAAATGACTGACCGCGAACTACTTGAACTTGCTGCGAAGGCGGGGGGAATTGAGGTTTGGTTTTCGCGCATGTCCGATGGGAAGGGTGGAGTTATTGAACCGTGCCATCGCACCTTGAATGCAGAAACCGTTGTGTGGAACCCGCTCGACGACGACGGCGATGCGCTGCGATTGGCGGTGAAGTTGAATATTGATGTTTTCTTTCACGCATCCAGAGTTGAAGGTCATGTGGCTGGAGGTCGCATACCGCCTGTCCGTGCGATTGAACGAGAAGATTACGGAGACGACCCCCTCACCGCCACCCGCCGAGCCATTGTCCGAGCCGCAGCAGAGATTGGGAGAAACATGACATGATGAACGAACGATTGGAAATGTTGAGTGAAAAAGTTCGTAAAGGTGAACTAATTGGCTTCAGTGAAGCCATTGAGGTCATTGATTACCAGGAACAATTGAAACAAGAACGAAAAGCAAATTCTTTCGTTGCGCGAGTGCGGAGATTTTTTGGAGTCAAGTGATGAACGATAGAATCAAAGAACTATTATCACAGGCTGGTGTACACTACGAAGTTATGCCAAAAGATACGGTATACGAAAAGTTCGCCGAGTTGATTGTTCGTGAGTGTATGGATAATTTGGAATGGCATGGGCATTATGAAGCAGTTAGTCAATTAAAATGGTTCAAAGTTAATCGTTTAGGAATAAAGTAATGGAAAGACTATTTGTATTCACTGAAAGTCCACGAAGTGCAGGAAACTCATTTCGCGGTGCTGCTAGTCCACGCCAGTATGCTATTCGTGAAAGTGAAATCAAAATGGTTCGCACACAAGTAGGCACTGTTAGTTTAGTGGTCAATGATCTTGATGTTGTGGGCGATTTTGATGAGTTGGTTGCAATGCTTGGCGAAAGGGTAGATATAAAATGATGGGTCGAGAAAACATTTTCCGCAAACTCTATCAAAATCAACTTGATCGAGTGAAGTGGTTGAATAGCATTCCATCAGAAGTTCAGATGGTTTTCTGGAACACACCATATGTTGAATCGTATGATCGCGATAAAACTATGATGATGGAATATGTTTTCGGAGAGCATCTCGACGCAATCGACTGGTTTCTTTATGACTGGCAACCTGGATATGAAGTCAATGGAACACCAATTCGAGATATTGATCATTACATTGAGTTCCTGAAACAGACACAGGGATTTGAATAAAATATGACAAAAGGTTTCCTGTGGTTCTGGTTGGTTCCATATCCTGATTTTGAACCACATCGACCTGGATTCAATCTAACTTTTATTCCAAACACTCATGGCGTTGGTGGTGGATTCAAACTCATACTGTTTACTGGAAATTGGAAATTGCGATTTCGTTTTCGCCGTGGGTTTGGTTTTAGAAATACATTCATTTGGAATGTGTGTCATTGGGAAAAATGAAATATGAAAAGTGAAGAACAAATGAAAGAAGATATGCAATGCAAACGCGAACTGGAATGGTGGGAACATTATCCGCTACACAAGTGGTGGTGTAATGAGATTTGCCCTATCGTTCCTCGATTCCGTTATCGAAAGGGTGACAAGTATAATTCTAATGCTTACAGTGTACACTGGCTGCTTCTTCATGTTTGGTCCATGGATCATGTCAGTTTCGGTGTAGATGCTGAAGTGGGGTTTTCGACTCTAAGAGTCGGTGCGACTCTCCCATACTTGCGAATCAATCTCGGATTGTTGCATATGTATAGTGGATGGAATTGGAAACTTGACCGATTTTTCTCTCGCCAACCGAAAATAGAGCAAGTAGAGCAAGAATAACCTTGTCTTGTAACTCTTGCTAGGGTATAATAGAAGTATGAAAAACGAACATGGTCATTGCCCAAACTGTAATGCTGATCTTGATGGTGGTTCTATTTGGGAACACTTCTTTCAGAAAACTGGAAGCGAAGAAGAAGCTGATAAGGCTGCTAAAGTGTATGGTGCAACTCGAGAGAAAGGTCAGTGGGGTCGTGCGATTGCATTATATGATCGTGATGAAGACCGAACTGTGGCTTGGAAGTGTCCCGATTGTGGACATGTATGGGAGAGAACATGAAAGCAAAAGAGTATAATCTAATTGCACAGTGTGTTGAGACTGGTGTGATGCTGGGCTGGAAGCGTGCACATAAGTATGCTATAACTCCAGACCCTGAAGCAATTCGTAATACTATTGAAATGGCTGTATTAAATGAAATTTGTGAGTGGTTTGATTTTGAAGAGGTGAAGACAAATGACAACAATTGATATTCATAAACCGTTTGATCGATTCGAGTTTGAGCAACAGATCATGGAGTGCTGGAATGTTACAACTGACATTCGAGTTGTGAGTGAATATCTGATGGATGCTCCACTTGAAGCAGGTCGTGAAGATAAGATTGCGAATATGCTAATTGGCATGGAGGCTCTTTACGAAGCAAAATTCAATAAACTCTTTCGTTCATTTGAGGAACTTGTGAGGGAACATGCCAAAACACTCGATCAATAAGCCACAATGCTTCACAGACTTTCAGTGGGAAGTCTATCGTCAAGAACTGCAAGAAGTCAAGAACAGTAAGACTCTTGACATCTGTTTCGATTGTACGGTAGAATATCAAAGGCAAATGCGCAATGAAAACAAGTGTGCTTTCCCCATGAAGCGTCTGGACAAGGTCACGGAGTATGTGTGATGGCAATTCCTATAGTTGATTTATTGTTTCTTATTGGAACTTCAGTTGCTGCTTTCCTCAATCGTGGAACATTAATCGGTTGGATGTGCACACTCTTGGTGCTTTGGCAAGTTTGGAATTTGATTCGATTTTATAAAGAACATCCTTGATTTTTTTGATATTGTACTATATACTACTATTATGCATTTTGTAGCACTTGTCCCATTATCGTTAGCAATCACATTTGTGGTTGTTATGGCAATTTTAAAAGCAATTGCAATAGTAGTGATTGCGGTGATTGCTCTGCTTGCTTGGATTATATACGTTGCTTTCTTTAAAAAAGATGAGCCTGATGTCCAAGAAAAAGATCAGCATGATCTTGAGATTGAATATTGGGATAGAGAAATGAGAAGGCAGCAAGAAGAAGATGCTGAATTCTATAAAAAAATGGGTAGACTTGAACAACAACTTGATGATATGGAAACCAAAGTTTGGTATAAAGAGAAACCGTAAAAATAAACAAATTCCTGCGTGATTCGCGACGCCCTCATCTTCTTGGGGTAGGACTTGAGTCCCAAGGTGCCTATGAATTTCCCCTCCCGCACCGAAAACAGCGATCTTCTAAGTTATTGATTGTATTAGAGTTTTTTTAGTTTACTTTCGACTCTTGTAACGGTATAATGGTTGTATTGAGTTGATAGATAGAGCGTCCTTCGCGATTGCTCTTGCTGTTTAAAAATTGTAATTTCTGGGCAAGGTTTCGAAGCGCATATTCTTGCGTGGGAAGCCACCGACATCTGCGGGAGTTGGGGCAGTTGTCAAAGATTTCGCCCATATAGCACAGCGGTAGTGCAACTGATTTGTAATCAGTAGGTCGGGAGTTCAAATCTCTCTGTGGGCACCATATTGCGGACCCATCGTCTAACGGTTAGGACACAGCCCTTTCACGGCTGGAATAGGGATTCGAATTCCCTTGGGTTCACCAATTTATTTTATTATGGGTTTGTGGTGAAATGGCGTATCATAACTGGCTCTTACCCAGTTGTTCTGAGTTCGAATCTCAGCAGACCCACCAGTTTTTTTGGGACCATAGCTGGAAGGTCTAGCATAGGACTTTTAATCCTTCGACGAGGGTTCGATTCCCTCTGGTCCTACCATATTGTGAGTATCCCGTGATGGTGTAATTGGTAGCATCGCAGTCTCCAAAACTGTTGGTTGCGGTTCGAGTCCGTATCGCGGGACCATTTTAGATTATTGGCGTGTAGATCAGCGGTAGATCAAGTGACTGTTAATCACTCTGTCGTAGGTTCGATCCCTACCACGCCAGCCATCTTGGTGACTTGCAGGTGCACTCTGCGAGTTCATCCTATCAGTGTTGAGGCTTTTCCGTTTCGGGAGCACTGATTGACTTATGAGGCAGAACGGAATGCATTCTATGTTGCGTGGGGGCATAGATAAGAACGAACCTTAAATGGTAGCCCACGCCTGTTTTGGGGGATTAGTGCTAATGGGAACACGCTGCGTTTGCATCGCAGAGTTGAGAGTTCGATTCTCTCATCCTCCACCAAAATTTGTTGCTTGCAAGCCCAGAGGCAAGATCGTGCGTTATGTAACTATCACAATAAACTGTAATCAATTGTAAAGCAGTTGAGCGATAGCATAGAGTGCAAGCAACAAACTTACGTGCCATCTAGTCAATGGCTAGTCTACCCAGATGATGAGAAACGGCGTGATGTCCGTAGGGTGGTTCCAGTCTAACCGAACTGGCGCTGGCAATGCGTGAATCCTCTTTGGTCGGGATGCGGATACCACATAAGTGTTTGTGGTGGGATGACAAAAACCGCCGCAAAGAGGAAGCAACTAATTTAGGATCGCTGGATGTGGCGAGCAGTAATGTGTCGCCTTCATCGGATGCCTGGAGTGAGCAAACCCAACTATCCCATCCAGCACTTTTTATTGAGGAGTCGTCTAACGGCAGGACAGCAGGTTTTGATCCTGCTTATCGTGGTTCGAATCCATGCTCCTCAGCCATTTTAGTTTATGTGGGCAAGCGGTGAAGTTGGAGAGTCACAACAGACTGTAAATCTGTCGCCATTGGCTGAGTAGGTTCGAATCCTTCCTTTCCCACCAGTTTATCGGAGAATAATATGATTGATTGTCTAATTCTTGGCGATAGTATTGCTGTTGGCACATATTCTGCAAAACCAGAGTGTGAGGTGCACGCACAAGTTGGAATCAATAGTCGCAATTTCAATAAGAAATATAAGAATGACTTTGCTGCTAAAATTGTAGCAATCAGTTTGGGTTCTAATGACCATAAGAACATCAAGACAATCAATGAACTGATTGAGTTGCGAAACCGAGTAAAGGCTGATAAAGTCTATTGGATCGTGCCTGCGAACAATTTAGAGATTCAAGTAGCAGTTGAGAATGTAGCAGAGATGTTTGAGGATTGGACTATTCGCATTCCTCATCTTTCACCTGATGGCGTTCATCCTACAATCAAAGGCTATAAGCGAATTGGTAAAATTATTGAAGAGGCAAATGGTCAAGTATTTTAAGACAGCAATGTAGCATAGTGGCTAATGCACCTCCTTCATACGGAGTTTATCGTCAGTTCGAGTCTGACCATTGCTACCATGTTGCGGTGGCAGAAAAGTTATGCAAGAGTCTGCAAAACTCTTTTATGCTGGTGCGAGTCCAGTCCGCAACTCCAGTTTCGGGACAATGGCACAGTTGGTTAGCGCAGACGCTTGATAAGCGTCAGGTCGTAGGTTCAAGTCCTACTTGTCCCACCATTTTTGCGGGATTAACTCAGTGGTAGAGTAGCGCCTTTACACGGCGAATGTCGGGAGTTCGACCCTCTCATCCCGCACCAATTTTGCGGTCGTAGCACAATCGGATAGTGCAAGAGATTTCTAATCTCTAGGTTGGGGGTTCGAGTCCCTCCGATCGCGCCATATGGGACTATAGCATAATTGGTTAATGCAGCAAACTCATAATTTGTTGATTCTTGGTTCAAGTCCAAGTGGTCCCACCACTTTACTTTTGCGACTAGATATAGTAGAATAGATGAACAATCGGACAGTAGCACAGCCTGGTAGTGCATCTGCTTTGGGAGCAGAGGGTCGGAGGTTCGAATCCTCTCTGTCCGACCAATTTTATAACTGGAGATTGTTATGGCCAATCATGTGAATACTCATGTTAATTTTGATAAACTCAGTGATGCTGGTAAAGCAAAGTTGCAAGAACTATACTCGCGCGTTCGAACTCGAACTGGACCTGACAAAGCAGTCATTTATGAGTGGTTCAGTGACATCTTCGGTCTTGATCCAGAAATTACAGATAAGTATGACTGGAATTTAGAAAATATCGGACCGAAGTGGTGCCATTTTGAAGATCGTGGTGATGATTACTTCACTACAATTTCTGCTTGGAGTTTTCCACAGCAAGGATTAGAGTGGCTGTTCGAACAAATTAAACAAGTTGATCCTGATTTCGTTGCCTCTGTCTTTTATCAAGATGAAATGCCAAACTTCTTTGGTGTTTATGTCTACAATAAAGATGGTATGATTGATGGATGTGAGTGGGGTGAAGAAGGTGAGATCGAAGAGATGATGCATGAAATGGTCCCATCACTCCGCGAACTTGATCAAGAAGAACAGAACCAAGTTTATTTCGATATTTGGTGCGAACATATTTGGGATCTTGTTGAAGACAAACAGCAGCAAGTGTATAACGATATTATGGAACACATAAAGAATCGCGAATAAGTATTTGCGACTGTGGTGGAATCGGTATACACAACAGACTTAAAATCTGTCGGCGTTAGCCATGTCGGTTCAAGTCCGACCAGTCGCACCAGAAATGCGGTGTTGGCATATTGGTTGTGTCCCAGCCTTCCAAGCTGGTTAAGCGAGTTCGATTCTCGCACACCGCTCCAATTTCGGAGTTTTTAAATGTTCGATCATTTAAGAGTTGATGAAGAAAAACAGAAAGAAAGATTACAGATTTGTGCTAAATGCGAACACAACAAACTCAATGTTTGTAGAAAGTGTGGTTGTATTCTTAAACTTAAAACACAATGGGCGAATACAAAGTGCCCTGTTGGGAAGTGGGGCAAAGTTCCGTGAATTGCAATTTCTTGTATGATTCAAATTACATCAATGCAAGAAATAATGGCGACTACTATCATTTTGGAGTAGTTCCCGTTCCACTTCCAACGTGGAATCATGTTCTTGATGAATTCGATCGAGAAATGAAGATCCAGTCTGAAACTGGAGACAACGAAATTGTCAAACACTTCAGCAATTATTCAATTGTCATACATCAGGCTGCAGGAATTCATCCTGTTGTTTTTGATTTCCTAAAAGAAATTTCAAAAAGTTATAATTCTTTTAAAAAGAATCAGAACTATACTGCACTTGGCTATATAAGTTTATCTGCACTTTCTCATACATATGGTCGACACAACGATGTAATGGATGTTTGGTGTTGGAATATTCTAGGTGGCACTCAATGGAAGGTTGAGGGTCGAAAAAGAGATTTTGAAAAGGTATTAGAACCAGGTGAATTGATTTATGTTCCGCGTGGAATGTGGCATGATACAAAGCCAATTGGTCCACGAGTGAATATTTCATTTGGTTCTGAGGATCTGCGGTGATATATGTCCATTAAAGCCAAATTTGCTGCAACTAAAATTAAAAGGATGCAACTCGATCCATTTGGTTACTGTAATGCCAAATGCTGGTTCTGTCCTGTAAAATATTTCCCTCAACCAGAAGAAGGTGCTGGGAATATCTCTCTCGATCTGGTTGAGAAGATATTCGCTGACATAACAGCAGAAAAAAATGTTCTGAGTGGGATTGTCGATCCAAACTTCAATCTAGTCACTCTATCTCATTACAATGAGATGTTGTTGTATAAAGATTTCGATAAACTCTTAGAT
>Ga0255075_1000210_pt1 | contig 13972 bp, 2 predicted proteins | sample Colum_Law_RepA_8_FD_188579 | JGI IMG/M metagenome (GOLD analysis project Ga0255075, IMG submission 188579) | Freshwater microbial communities from Columbia River, Oregon, United States - Colum_Law_RepA_8h | ecosystem: Environmental > Aquatic > Freshwater > River | place: USA: Oregon | collected...
GATAATGACTCCTTCAGAGTAGCAAATGCTGGAATTGGAGCATCAATCGTTTCAAATTATGAAAGAAAGAACTACGTTAAGTTCTCTTCTACTGGAACTGGATATCAAATCTTTAAGTATCCAAATATTGAAATAAACGTCAATGTTTCGTTCGGTAGCACGGTTGTTGGTATTATTACTGCAACTCCAGTTATTAGAGGACAACTTATTGATGCATATTTGTATGAAAAAGGAACAGGATATGGTTCAAACATTCTAAACTTTGTTAAAAAACCAAAAATTAGAATTAAGAATGGTAAAAATGCTGAAGTAGAACCAATTGTTAAGAATGGAAAAATAATTCAAGTTCAGGTTCTGTCTTCTGGTTCTGAGTATTATTCAGTTCCCAATTTAAAAATTATTGGCGATGGTTTTGGCGCTGTATTAAGACCAGTAATATCAAACCAAAAACTAGTAAGTGTAATTGTTATTAACTCAGGAACAAACTATAATCAAGAAACAACCAAAATTAATGTAGTTGCGGCAGGTTCTGGAGCAATAATTGATCCTTCTATTAGATCTCTAACTTTAAATGAACAGTATAGAAACTCGGAAGATACTCTAATCGATACTCAAAATAACTTACAATATTCTATTGTCGGTTATTCTACAAACACTGTTGCAAGTGATTTTGGCGATACTGGGTCATCCCATTCACCAATAATTGGATGGGCATATGATGGAAATCCAATCTATGGTCCATATGGTTTTTCAGATCCCGAGAACATTTCATCTAGTATTAGATTGTTAAAAAGTGGATATGTTTTAGATTCGTCTAGAGTTGAAAATAGACCAAGTTCTTTTGATGCTGGTTTCTTTGTAGAAGACTATGTTTATACTAATGCTGGCGACTTAGATGTTCACAATGGAAGATTCTGCAAAACATCAGAATTTCCTAATGGAACTTATGCTTACTTCGTTGGTATTGCAACAGATACTGCAACAAACACTTTAAAACCAGCATATCCTTACTTTGTTGGTGATTCATATAGATCGGTAGTTAATACTGATAACTTTATTTTAAATCAAACTTTTGACTTTAATAACTCCGATCTGATAAGAAATACGTTCCCATATAAAGTTGGTGATAGATATGCTGATAACGATTTCTTAGTGGAATCAAATGAAATTATTACACAACAAACTTTAATCGAATCTGTAACCAAAGGTTCAGTTACTTCCGTATCAATTGATGAACCTGGTGATGGATATCGTGTTGGAGAAATTTCTATCTTTGATGATTCAAACACAAGTGGAAATGGTTTAAGTCTTGAAATATCTGAAGTTGAAGGAAAGGTAATTACTAATGTTTCCACTTCCGTAGAAACTTATAACAACTCAGTCTTTGTTTGGAAGGATAAGGAGACTGTAGAAGCAGTTATTTCACCATTCCACACTATAAGCGATAATGAGTATGTAAGTATTTCAGGTTTATCGACATCAATATACAAATTAGATAGAACTCACAAGGTAGGAGTTACGACTGCTAGAGTAAACTTAGTAAAAAATATTAGTGCAGTTGTCGCACCGGGAACTATTGAAGATATCTTTATCTCAAACATCCCATCTACTGTTTCAGTTGGTAGCACTATTACAATTGGAATTGGTGGATCTGAAACTTTAAGAGTACTTAATGTTTATAATGAAGGATCTATTCTAAGAGTAAGAAGATCAGACACTGGTGTAGCACACACTGCATCGAGTCAAGTAAACGTAATACCAAACAAAATTGAAATACCACTTAATGCAAATTATTTTGACTCAAGTGTAAATGATATTGTTTACTTCAATCCAAAACAAAGTGTAGGTGTTGGAACAACTATTGGTGGTTCTTCTACAATTATAAACACCGTAGGTGAAACATCCAAAAATATTTCTATATTGAATAGAAGCATCTATTTACCAAATCATCCATTTAAATCTGGACAGCAAGTTACACTCACTAAAAAAGATGGAACTTCTTCATTCTTATGTTCTGTTGATGGTGGAGTTACAGTATTCAACCTACCAAGTTCAGTTTCACAAACAGTTTATGTTATCAATAAATCAAAAGATTTTATTGGAATAACAACTGCTGTTGGATTAACTACAAACACTGAAGGTGTAGCATTTACAACCAATGGTTCTGATAGTTATGAATACTATATTACTAGCAATCTAACTCAAGTAACTGGAAAAGTTGAAAAAATTAAGTCAACAGTTTCTGTTTCAACATCACATGGTTTGCAGATAGGAGATATTGTAACTCTTAATGTTTATCCTAATGTAACAACCGGAATAGGAAACTCCAGTTCAGTAAGAATTAAGTATAACCAAGAATATGATAAAGTTTTAGTCAACTCAATCGGATTTAATTCAACAGGAATTAATACCAGTGCTTCTCAGATAACAATTGATGCATCTAATCTAAAGACGGGTGATAAAATATTCTATAATTCTACTGACTTAGTTGCTTCTGGACTTCAAACTGGAACATATTTTATTTACAAAATTGATGATAGTACAATAAAATTATCCAATACTTATTATGATACAACTTTAAAATATCCAAATACCATTTCAATAGTTGGTGCTGGAGGTTCTGGACATGAAATAAGTCTGGTTAATCCACAAATTCCAATTGTTAGAAACTCGGACTTAGTTTTCAATGTTTCAGATTCTTCACTGCAAAATAGAAAGTTAAAAATATTCTATGATCAGAATTTTGATGATGAATTTGTATCTATTGGAAACACTTCAACGTTTAATATTTCTGGAGTAGGAACAATTGGTATATCAACCAGTGCAACGTTTACTCTGAAGTATTCTGATGGAGTTCCTTCCAAACTTTATTATACTCTAGAAAAGTCTGGATATCTGAGCACTTCAGATACTGAAGTTAGAAATCATTCTGAAATTTCATTTGTTGATAGTGCTTATAATGGCACTTACACCGTAACCGGAACAGGAACAACCACGTTTAATATTGCACTATCCAAGGCACCAGAAAGAAATACGTTATATCCAACCCAACACGATGTATTAAAGTACACAACTTCATCTAGAACAACTTCTGGAGGGATTGGTAAATTAAAAACTATATTTGCAGGTTACAACTATAAGAAAGTGCCTAAGTTTGTTGGGTTCTCATCAAGTAGTGGAGAAAATGCAAACATTATTGCAAACTCAACCACAATTGGTAAGATTAATAAAACCAGAATCTTAAATGCTGGTTTTGAATATTCTTCTGATAAGACTATCAGACCAGAAGCTTACGTATCACCAATTATCTTTACTGAAAAATCAAATACTATTTCAAATGTACTGGTCACTGACGGTGGTAAAAATTATTCTTCGGCACCAAATCTGATAATTGTCGATCCAGAAACGGGAGAAGTTGTAGATAGTACCTCACTATCCTGCACGATATCTGGAAGTTCAGTAAACTCCGTAAAAATTATTTCAAACCCATATGGTTTAAGTTCTGTTCAACAAAGAATTATTGCGATAGACAACAGTAATGGAGTTTCAATTAGTTCGATTACATCTTCACCTGCTGGAATTGTAACATGTGTTCTTTCTACTCCCATTTTAGGATTTACAACTAATATTTTCTCAATTGGTGAAGAAATTTTTGTTGAAGGAATTGAAAAAGATAGTACTGCTGGTGATGGATTCAATTCGGCAGATTATGGATATCAATTCTTTAGAGTAAGTTCCTACACAAATACGAACCCAGCTGTTGTAGAGTTTAGTCTTTCAGGAATTGCAACAAATGCTGGTTTTGCAAAAACAAACCAGGGATATGCTTCAATCGTTTCTAGAAATAACTATCCAGTTTTTGATATTACTCAAACCTTTGCAACTCTAAACAGTGGTGAAAAACTTTTAACAAGCACTGGGGGTGGATATATCGAAAGAGACCTATACGTTTCAGAAAGCACAAGAAACTATATTAAGGTAAATGGTTCATATACACTTTCAGTTGGTGAAAAGGTAAAGGGTAAAAATTCTGGAGTCATTGTAACAGTTAAGAGTATAACTGAGAACAAAGGTCAATTTAAAGTTGATTATGCAACAAGACAAGACTATGGTTGGATAAGTGACACTGGAAAATTAAATGAATCATATCAAGTAACCTCTGATAACGATTACTATCTTACTCAGTAAGAAGTAAAATTCAGTATGATGAAATGATAGATCCAGTAAATCGTCTTCTTCATACTTCTGGTCTCAAGAATTTCTCAGATACTCAAATAGAATCAAAAGTTGGAAGTAAAGTTTCTTATGCTTCTACAACTAATGATACGATTGTCCTTGATATCATTGATAATAAGAGAGTTGATGCTATCAATAACTTCGATTTAACTCTAGATATTGATACATCATCTAATCAAACGAAGTCTAAGTTCTTAAAATTCAAGAATAAAAAACTAACTGATTATATCAAGTGTTTAACGAATAGAGTTCTACTTATTGATGATATTGAGTCTAGATTCTCCAACAGAGAATCAAATTCAGATACTTTTGTAGATATTGACTTCTTAGATGATACTTATTCAAGATATTTAATTCAAGTAATAAATCCAAATAATCTAGATCGTCAAATATACGAATTTACAGTATTAAAAGATACTGGAAATTCTTATGTCTTAGAAAAAGGTTCTTTATCAAATACTAATATATCTCTAGGCGAAATTAGTGGTAAGAGTGATAGTGAAGGTCAATCAATTAGATTTACCCCTACAGATTTTTACGACACTGATTATGATATCAAAATGGTGAAGACTAGATTCAACTCCTCCGTAAATGGAATAGGTACACAGTCTGTTGGATTTGTAAACCTCACGGGAGTTAATAAGTCTGTTGGTATTGGAACAACTGTAACGCTACTATCTTTCAACAAAGACAATGTTCAGAGTTTGTATGCGAACATTCAAATTCTAAACACTGTTACAGAAAAAATGAACTATGTTGAGTTACTACTAGATCATGACGGAACAAACACATATCAGGCAGATTTTTACTTTGATAGTAGTGGTGTTCAAGGAAATTCTTCAAACTATATGGGAACATTTGATTCCACCATCTCTGCTGGAATTGTTTCCTTAACTTATTACAATACAGAAAGTAACGTTGTTCTTGTAAGATCTAGTATCGTTGGATTTGGTTCTACTTCTACTGGTATAGGAACATATAGATTCTTAGCTTCTGGACAACCAGATGGTAGTGAGAGCAGTGCTAGATATGAGTCATCATATACTGTTTCATCTGGAACAACAAGTGTTATTGGCGTATCGACTGGTAATGTATCTTCTCTCAAGTCTCTTGTAAGAGTCTCATATGGAAATACGTCTGCTGTACATCAAGTCTTGATGCTTCAAGATTCTTCAAACGTATACACAGTTCAGTATCCATTCCTATCAATAGGCAGCACTTCTGGAATTGGAACATTCGGTGGAGAGATAAATGGTTCCTCTACTTATCTTAAGTTCTATCCTGATCCATTAATTAGTTCAAATATTCAAGTACAGAGTTTTAATGAAATTATTTACTTTGAAAATGATTATGATAATGCTCCACAAAACTTAGACTACGGAACAGCAACAAGTCTTGTTCAACTATCTGCTTATGATGCAATTAATGGAAATAGAGCAAACAGACTCGATTTTGATATCAGATATGATGGAACTCAAATATACGTCAAGACATTTAATCCAGCAACCTCAAGTGTTTTAAATCCAGTTACAGGCATCTTCACAATTCCAAATCATTTCTTTAGTACTGGAGAAGAACTCTATTATGAACCAGGTTCTTCGTTTGTTGGAGTTGGTGCTACTGGAGTTGGAATCGGTGCAACCGCAAACTATGTTGGAGTTGTAACTACAATACTACCTCCAAAAGTTTATGCAATCAAAGTAAATGATTCTCAATTTAAGTTATCAACTAAGAGAGAATATGCACTTGCAGGAATATTTGTAACATTTACATCATCTGGAACTGGTAATGCACATACTCTTGAGATGTCCAAAAAACTTGAAAAAACCATAATATCACTTAATGGTGTAGTTCAAAAACCACTTACTTTTGTACCAATATCATACACTGTAGCAAATAATTACGGGCAAGTAGGATTAGCCGCTACATTCTTCTCACTTTCTGGTATTTCTTCCATCAAACCAAAAGATATCATAAAGATTGACGAAGAATATATGAGTGTAACTGACGTTGGAATAGGTACAACTACAACTGGACCAATTAGTGGAGTTGGAACTTTCCCATTAATTGAAGTTACTCGGGGATACGTTGGCAGTGCTGCAACATCACATAGTAATGGTGCTTTAGCTCAAATTTATAGAGGTGCATATAACATTGAAAATAACAAAATTTGGTTTACTGAGGCGCCTAAAGGAAATCCAAGACAAAGGAGAAATCAGTCTAATTTACCAGTACCAAAAACAACATTTAATGGTAGAGTTTATTTAAGAAATGATTACACTACAAATGTAATATATGATGATGTATCTGATCAGTTTACTGGTATTGGACAAACTTACGTAGTAACAGTTCAAGGTATAAACACTACAGGAATTCAAACTGGAAGTGGAGTTCTATTCTTAAATGATATTTTCCAAACTCCAACAACATCAAATAATGCAGGTAATAACTATGATGTATCAACACAGTCTGGTATTTCCAGTGTTAGATTTACAGGAATAACATCTACTAACGGGCAAATTATTGTTTCTCCTGGTGATGTAAATCAAAACCAACTTCCAAGAGGAGGAATTATTGTTTCTCTTGGTTCTACTTCTGGTGCTGGTTTTGCTCCTCTTGTTGGAGCATCAGTGACTGCCGTAGTTTCTGGCGGAGTTATCACTTCAGTTGGTATTGGAACGACAGATATTGTTGGTTCTGGTTATCGTGGTGTAGTTTCAATTGGTGTTACTGAAACTGGACATGCAGGAACCGCTGCTAATATCACAGCAACTGTTGGTGCTGGTGGAACTCTAACGTTTAACGTTGTTTCTGGAGGCACAGGATACACGAATCCACGCATATTGGTATCTGAACCAAATTATGAAAACTTACCAGTCATAGGCGTTTCTAGAGCTGGTGTGGGAGCAACTACCGATACTGGTTCAAACTTACTAATAACTTTAGACGTTGGAGCAATTTCAACAACTGGTATCGGATCAACACTATTTGAAGTATCCTCGTTCAAAATTTCAAGACCAGGATATGGATTTAAAGTTGGTGATGTATTTAAACCAGTTGGTTTAGTTACTGCTAGAGGACTTAATGCCCCATTGCAAAAGTTTGAACTGACTGTCTTGGATACATTCACAGATTCATTCTCATTCTGGCAGTTTGGTGAACTTGATTACATCGATTCCATCAAGAATCTACAAAACAACCAAAGAAAGAGATTTCCACTTTATTATAATGGTCAACTGTTGAGTTTTGAAAAAGATCCATCAAATACAACTTCTGTTAATATTGATCTTAATGCAGTTCTATTAATATTCATTAATGGAGTTATTCAGCAACCAGGTGTTGCTTATCAGTTCGACGGTGGAACATCATTCGTGTTTACCGATCCACCAAGAGTTGAAGATAATATTGCTATCTTCTTCTACAGAGGGACAAGAGGTGATGATACAGTATTCGTGAACGTTGCTGAAACTGTTAAAATTGGAGATTCGGTTCAAGTTTTCAGAAATAATGACTTTGATCAAACAATAAGTCAGAATCAAAGAGTTATATCTAATATTCCAGGGTCTGATAAAATTGAAACTGAAATTTATACTGCTCAAGGAATAGATGAAACATATTATAAACCACTAACCTGGATTAAACAAAAGGTTGACAAAGTTATTAACCTTGATATTGTCTCCAAAGAAAGAGATTCACTAGAAACTCAAATTTATCCAACTGCAAAAATCATTAAAGATGTACGAGCATCCGATAATTCAATATTTGTAGATGATGCATCATTCTTCAACTATGAAGAAAATAATTATTCTATCACTATTGATAGTGTAGAAGGACTGATTGTTCAGGGAACAGATCCAGTATCTGCTGCAATCACTGCTGTAGTTTCTACCGCTGGAACTATCTCTTCGCTGAGCGTAGTTAACTTTGGAACTGGATACTCTGGTTCCGCAACCATTAAAATTGCATCTCCGTCAACAATTGGAGTTGGAGTAGGAAGCACTGCTACCGCAACAGTTTCCATTGTTGGAGGTTCAATAACAACTCCAGTTATTACTAACCCAGGTTTTGGATACACTTCATCCAATCCTCCACAAGTTATTGTATCATATCCCGACATTCAGGTAGAGAAAGTTACGAATATTACAACAGTTGAAGGATTTGCAGGAATTATAACTGGTATCACCACAACAACTGGAACTTCAGGTAATCCACTTGCTCTAAAACTCTTCGTTCAAGGATCAAGTGGATTTAGTGGTCTTGCAACTGGACATCCAATTCTAATTAAAGATACAACAGTTGGAAATGGTTTAACTTCAATAAACAATCTTGATAGTTCGGTTATTGGAATAGGAACAACAAATGTTGATAATGTTTATATTGTTGCTAACATTGTACCCGCAGCAACAAACGCTGAGATTATAGTAAATGTAAAATCAAATTCTAACGTATCTGGAGTTTCTACTTTTGGATCTTCTTCCTCTCCAGTTGGAAGATATTCATGGGGTAAACTTTCTGGAATAAACAGAGGCACTTCTCCAGTTGCTATTGGAGTTTCTGGTTTAACAGTTGATGTTGGTTTATCAACATTCCCAACCATTCAAAGAAGAGGATTTGGACTTAGAGATACTGGTGCTCTTAGAAAGAGATCAAATGTATAGTATAAATATAGGAAAAAGCTAATAATATGTCTGCAATTGTAACAGATCAGTTTAGAATCTTAAATACTGATAACTTTATTGAATCTGTTGAAAATGATTCTAATTCCTATTACATTTTTGTAGGGCTACCCAATCCTACACAAGTTGGTTTTGGTAGATCAACAACCTGGAACACAAACGTTCCTAACCCTACAGATAATTTTTCATATCAAGCACATACATCTGATACGATGTTGTTTGGTAAGAAAATAACAACTGCTAATGTAAAGAGAGTTATTAGGAGAATTGATTGGACTAAAGGCACAAGATATGAAATGTATCGTAATGACTACAGTGCTAATAATCCTTCACCATTTACACAGTCTTCGAGACTATATGATTCAAACTACTATGTAATCAACTCTGACTACAGAGTTTATATCTGCGTAGATAATGGTTCTTCTGGAATCAACACTACAGGAAATGCTTCACAAGATGAGCCAACTTTTACAGACTTAGAACCATCTGCTGCTGGTTCTAGTGGTGATGGATACGTTTGGAAATACTTATTCAGTATTTCTCCTGGAGATATTATTAAGTTTGATTCTACAGAATATATTACTGTTCCAAATGATTGGGCAACATCAACCGATTCTCAAATACAAGCGGTTAGAGAAAATGGTGATTCTACGGTAAACTCAAATCAAATTAAAAAAGTTTATATTGATAACCCTGGAGCAAACTATTCAAATGGTGTAGGGCAAGAACTAAACATTTTAGGTGATGGTTCTGGAGCAAAAGTTATTGTTGATGTTGTTGGTGGAAAAATTACAAACACAACAGTTTCCTCTGGTGGAAAAGGATATAGTTATGGTTTAGTTGATTTAGGATCCATCAATGGAAACTCAACTGGTTCCTTTGCAAAACTGATACCCATCATTCCACCATCCAGAGGACATGGTTATGATATTTACAAAGAATTGGGAACTGATAGAGTTATTCTTTATGCAAGATTTGACGACTCAACAAAGGATTTTCCAATTGATACGAAATTTGCACAGGTTGGTATATTAAAAAATCCAACTTCAATTGGATCAACTGGAACGTTCACTCAAAGTCAGTTTTCATCCACATATTCGCTGAAGTTTTCTTCTGTTACTGGAACTCCAACCATTGGAGAAAAGATAACTCAAAATGTGACTGGCGGCAAATCTGTTGGATATGTAGCATCATATGATAGTGAAACGAAAGTTCTGAAATATATTCAAGACAGGTCTTTATATTTCAACCAAACAACTTTAGATCAAACTGATTACATTGGTATTTCAACCGGTGGTAAAGTTTTAAGTTTTCAATCTTCAGCAAACGCAGTAACTGGAACTAGTGGTTTTACTGGTTCTATAGACACTAACTTTACCGGTATTAGTACTAATCCAACAGGAACTAAAGTTATTAACTTGGGTGTTAATTTTGCAAACGGTCTTGCTTCTCCAGAGATAAATAAAGGCTCAGGGGAAATTATTTACCTGGATAATAGACCCCTGATTTCTAGAAACACACGCCAAAAAGAAGATATTAAAATTATCCTGGAATTTTAAAAAATGCCACAGAAAACTAATCTCAACATTAATCCATATTATGATGATTTTGATATCAACAAGAACTTTTACAGAGTTCTTTTTAAACCAGGATATCCAGTTCAATCTAGAGAACTGACTACACTTCAGTCAATTCTTCAGAATCAAGTAGAATCGTTTGGTAGTCATATATTTAAAGAAGGATCCATGGTCATACCTGGATCAATTACATTTGATGATAAGTATTATTCTGTAAAAATTAACGCAGAGCACCTAGGGTTAGATGTTTCCCTTTATATCGATAAACTTATAGGAATAAGAGTTGAAGGGCAAAATTCTGGCGTAACTGCAGTAATTAAAAACTACAGTTTACCTTCAAATGATAATGTTGAGGAAGTAACTCTATACGTTAAGTATACATCTGCTGGTTCAGATTTTGAGACAACTGAATTTGAAGATGGTGAATTACTTATCCTTCTCGATGGAATACAGTATGGAAACACATCAATTAATGTTGGAGACACTATTGCAACTTTAATTGATACTGGTTCATGTACAACTGGTTCTGCTGTCGGATTGTCTGCAGGTGTTTACTTTATACGTGGAACTTTTGTAAATGTTCCCAATTCTTTAATTGTTTTAGAACCATATTCTAACACACCAACATATAGAGTTGGTTTGAATATTTTAGAAGAAATTGTTACATCAAATGATGACCCATCTTTAAATGATAATGCTAGAGGGTTTTCAAACTATGCAGCTCCTGGAGCAGACAGATTAAAAATAAGTACAGTTCTTGCTAAAAAGAGCATCAATGATTTTGATGATAAGAACTTTGTAGAATTAATTAGAATTGATAATGGAATAATTAAAAAGTTACAGGACAAATCTGTATACTCAATTATAAAAGACTACTTTGCAAAAAGAACTTATGAAGAGTCTGGCGACTATGCACTCAAGAACTTTGAAGTCGCCGCTTTAAACTCATTAAACGATAGAATTAAGAACGAAGGAATATATTTACCAACTCAAAAAACAGAACAAGGTGCAGAACCATCGGATGATTTATTATGCTATAAAGTTTCCCCAGGAACTGCATATGTTCGCGGATATGATATCAATATTCCAGCATCGACAATTTTAGATGTACAAAAACCAAGAGATACTCAAACTGTAAATACTGCTCTTGTACCATTCGAACTTGGTAGTTTACTTAGAGTCAACAATACATCTGGTACACCATTCGTAGGAATTCACACTGGTGGAAATACGGTAAAACTTTTCAATCAAAGAAAAGGTGTATCTGGATCTGGAACTACAGCAATTGGTGATGCAAGAGTATATACATTCAATCTAACAGATTCTGCATACCAGAATACATCATCTTCATGGGATCTTTATCTCTTTGATGTACAAACTTATACTGAGTTGATTATTAACCAATCCCTAAACTCTGGCGATTGTCCTGTAGGTTCTTATGTAAAGGGTTTGAGTAGTGGTGGTTCTGGATATGTTGTAACTGCGCCTTCTGGAACAACTTTAACTTTAACTCAAACATCTGGAACGTTTATTGTTGGCGAACAAATTACAATCAACGATACTCTAGTCAATGCTCGTTCTGTTGTTTCAGTTAGAGCATTCTCCACCGAAGATATTAAATCAGTTTATCAAAATGCTGTAGGTATAACACCAGCACTGAAGACCGCATTTTCTGCAGATTCTTCTCTGTTTAGAAAAATTCCATTTGGGTTCAATGCAACAGATAAGATAACTGTAAACTCAGCAGGCATAGTTACATGCCCAGGTAAGTCTTTCTTAGGAATAAAAACAGATTCAATTATTAGATATCAAAAGACTGGTGTATCTACTAATGTAAGCACATTTAATAAAGTTGTTTCTATCTCTGCTGATGGATACACAATGACGGTCAGTGCTGTTCCATCAGTTAATGGCGTTTGTGATGGTACACTACCATCATCATCAGAAACAACTACCTTCAGTCTTGGAGTTCCAGATTTTAAAAATACAGAAAAGTCTGGTCTTTATACAAAATTAAATCAAAGCAATATATCATCAGTAAATCTATCTGGTTCTAATTTAATTGTAACATCTCAAGTTAGGGAAGTTTCAACCAATAGTACTGGAACAGCAACTATAACAGTTTCCAATACAGGAATTTCAAGTGCTTTCTTTGAAGCATATGACGCTGAAAGATATTCAGTTTTCTATTCTGATGGAACTATTGAAGACTTATCTTCAGATCAGTTTGTTTTAAGTGTTGATGGAACTCAAATAACAATAAATGGTCTTAGAGCAAGTCAGAGTTCAAACGTAACAGTCAATACAACTTTAAGAAAGCAAGTTCTAACTAACAAAAACAAGACTTTTGCTAGAAGTAGAACGTTAAATATCACAAAAACTAATAATGGATCTACAGCATCTGTAAGTGGTTTAACGACAAGTCTATTTTATGGTACAAGAATTGAAGATAATGAGATATCTTTGAATGTTCCTGATGTTGTTAACATCGTATGTGTATATGAATCTCTCAACACTTCAACACCTATTTTAGATCGACTAACTTTCCCATCAGGTCTAGGTTTAGACTCAAATGCATTTATTGGTGAAAAAATTATTGGAAGTAACAGTGGAGCAGTTGCCCAAGTCGTAACTTTACCAAGTTCTGGTAATGAAGTTGACTTTGTTTACTTAAATGGATCAAAATTTGATTCTGGAGAAGCAGTTACTTTTGAAGAGTCAAATATTACTTCATCAATTCAGTCGATAACAGTTGGAAGTTATCTTGATGTAACAAGCAGATTTACTTTAGATAAAGGTCAAAAAGAGCAATATTATGATTATTCAAGACTTGTAAGAGTACAAAATACTCCAGCACCATCAAGACAACTTTTAGTTGTTTTCAATTATTATAATGTAGCAACCAATCAGCAAGGCGATATCTTTACAGTAAATTCATATGATGCTGAAAGATATACAAATGATATTCCACTACTTCAGAATGGACTAAGAGCGACTGATGTTCTAGATTTCAGACCAAGAGTATCTGAATTCACTTCAACATCACAGTCTCCATTTGCATATGGAACTAGGTCTTTTGTAGTTTCGACAGCATACTCTGCTATCACTCCAAATGAAAGTTCTTTACTTGGATATTCATTCTATCTACCAAGAGTTGATAGAATAATTTTAGATAAACTAGGACAGTTCTCTATTGTTAAGGGAGTTTCTGCTTTAGAACCAAAAGCTTCTTTAAACATTGAAGAAGCGATGGATATTGCTACTATTTACTTACCAGCATATCTTTACAATCCACAAGACGCCAAGATAACCTTGGTTGATAATAGAAGATATACGATGAGAGACATTGGTTCTCTTGAAGATAGAATTGAAAACCTTGAGATAACAACGTCTCTTTCACTTCTAGAGGTTAACACTAAGACTCTACAAATTCAAGATACTGATGGTCTATCAAGATTTAAAACAGGATTCTTTGTCGATGAC
>Ga0255075_1000211_pt1 | contig 13961 bp, 9 predicted proteins | sample Colum_Law_RepA_8_FD_188579 | JGI IMG/M metagenome (GOLD analysis project Ga0255075, IMG submission 188579) | Freshwater microbial communities from Columbia River, Oregon, United States - Colum_Law_RepA_8h | ecosystem: Environmental > Aquatic > Freshwater > River | place: USA: Oregon | collected...
TCCTCGAGGAATCTTGTATCACCTGGATCTACAATATTTACCTTACGCATCATCTGGCGAACGATTACTTCGATATGCTTGTCATTGATTCTAACACCTTGGAGTCGATATACTTCCTGAATTTCATTTACTACATATTCCTGTACTGCAAATGGACCTTTGATAGATAAGATATCAAATGGTGCAATCTGACCATCAGAAAGTGGTGTACCAGCCTTCACGAAGTCACCATCCTGTGCAAGGATTTGACGTGTAAGAGGAACAAGGTATTTCTTTTGAACACCGTCTTTTGCCTCAATGGTGATCTCACGGTTACCGCGTTTCACTGCACCCATCATCACTACCCCATCGATTTCAGTAACAACGGCGGGGTTACCAGGATTACGAGCCTCAAAGAGTTCTGTAACACGTGGAAGACCTCCCGTAATATCACGGAGTTTTCCAAGGATACGAGGAATCTTTACAATAACCTGTCCTGCTTTAACATCATCACCTTCATCAATGATAATATGGCTTCCGGTAGGTAGGTTATAAGACTTCTTGTCTTTACCCTCTACCAGTATTGATGGGATCTTAGTTTTATCACGCGTTTCAATAACTACTTTCTCACGGTGACCAGTTTGCTCATCTGATTCCTCGCGATAAGTAACCCCATCGATCACATTTTCAAACTTGATCTTACCATCAATTTCAGAAAGGATTACGTTGTTAAATGGATCCCATGTGCAGATCACATCACCTTTAGCAACTTTCTGGCCATCCTTTACATTAAGGGTAGCACCATATGGAATGTTATTGGTAATTAAGAGACGATCTGCTTTGGCATCAACAATACGAACTTCACCGGTACGACCAATTACAACCTGGGATTTAACTCCCTCATTGTTCGCTATGGAAACGGTACGGAGTCCGTCAAACTGAATTGTTCCGTCAAATTTAGCAGCCAAGGTTGATTCAACTGAAGCTGAACCAGCCACACCACCCACGTGGAAAGTACGCAAGGTCAACTGTGTACCAGGCTCTCCAATAGACTGCGCAGCAATAATACCTACAGCATCGCCTTTCTGAGCTGTGATTCCAGAAGCCAGATTTCGTCCATAACACTTCACGCAAACACCACGCTTGCTTTCGCAAGTCAGCACTGAACGAATTTCGACAGTCTCGACGCCAGCTTCTTCTATTTGCTTTGCTAACTTCTCAGTGATTTGCTCACCGGCAGCTACAATCAATTTCTCAGATACTGGATCATAAACATTATGTAAAGAAGTACGTCCTTCAATACGATCACTTAGTGGCTCAATAATGTCCTCATTATCCTTCAAGGCAGTTGTTGCAATACCACGAAGTGTACCGCAATCCTCTTCGGTAATCACAACATCCTGAGCAACATCCACCAGACGACGAGTCAGATAACCAGCATCAGCTGTCTTAAGGGCTGTATCGGCAAGACCTTTACGAGCACCGTGTGTAGAGATAAAGTAATCCAATACATTCAATCCTCCTTTAAAGTTGGAAAGAATAGGATTCTCAATGATCTCGCTACCTGTAGATCCGGATTTACGTGGCTTAGCCATCAATCCGCGGATACCAGCCAGCTGTTTAATCTGCTGCTTAGAACCACGGGCTCCGGAATCCAACATCATGTATACAGAGTTAAAGCCTTGCTTATCGTTGCTCAACTCTTTAATCAATGTTTCAGTAATACGTGTATCAACACGACTCCAAATGTCTACAATCTGGTTATAACGTTCGTTATTAGTAATTAGACCCATATTGTAGCTCTCCCAAACCTCTTCCACCTCATTCTTGGCATTTTCCAACAACTCTTCCTTGACATCAGGGATGATCAAGTCGTTAATGTTGAAAGAAAGTCCACCTTTAAAGGCGGTGCGGAATCCAAGCTGCTTAATATCATCAAGGAACTTGGCAGTTTTGGGCACATTGGTAATGTTAATGATGTCTCCAATGATTTCACGCAAGTTCTTCTTAGTAAGTAATGCATTCACAAAGCCTACTTCAGCAGGAACATGTTGATTAAACAACACTCGACCTACCGTTGTTTCGATAAGCTTCTTTTCTAATTGACCACTTTCGCTGCGAACATTAGCTTTAACCTTGATCCACGCATGCAAGTCAATCTTGCCTTCGTTATAGGCAATAATCACTTCTTCACTTGAGTAGAAGGCCTTCCCTTCTCCTTTCATTTTCTCCTTATCAGTTGTACGCTTTCCTTTAGTAATGTAATAAAGACCCAACACCATGTCCTGAGAAGGAAGTGTGATTGGCGTACCGTTCTGTGGGTTCAGGATATTGTGAGAGGCCAGCATTAACAACTGGGCTTCCAGAATAGCTGCATGACTCAATGGAACGTGAACCGCCATTTGGTCACCATCAAAGTCAGCGTTAAAGGCCGATGTAACCAGCGGATGCAATTGAATAGCCTTTCCTTCAATTAATTTAGGTTGAAATGCCTGAATAGAAAGACGGTGTAGTGTGGGGGCACGATTCAACATAACAGGATGCCCTTTCAAAATATTTTCAAGAATATCCCAAATAACTGCTTCTTTTTTGTCTACCAGTTTTCGAGCAGACTTCACCGTCTTAACAATTCCTCTTTCGATTAATTTACGAATGATAAATGGCTTAAATAATTCGGCCGCCATATCTTTTGGAAGACCGCACTCATGCAATTTCAGTTCAGGTCCTACCACAATTACAGAACGACCTGAATAGTCCACACGCTTACCCAAAAGATTCTGACGGAAACGACCTTGCTTTCCTTTCAATACATCACTCAAGGATTTCAAGGCACGTCCACCTTCAGCTTTAACAGCATTGGACTTACGGCTATTGTCAAATAAAGAGTCAACAGCTTCCTGCAGCATCCTCTTTTCATTACGGAGGATTACTTCAGGAGCTTTGATTTCCAACAAACGCTTCAGACGATTATTACGAATAATAACACGACGATATAAATCATTCAGATCCGATGAAGCAAAACGACCACCATCCAGTGGAACTAGCGGACGAAGTTCAGGCGGAATTACAGGAATGTACTGCATTACCATCCACTCAGGACGATTGGTGATGCGTTGATTAGCATCACGGAATGCTTCTACAACACTAAGGCGTTTCAGCGCATCTGCTTTACGTTGTTGTGATGTTTCATTCGCTGCAGCATTGCGCAAATCAAATGATAATTGATCCAGATCAATACGCGCTAAAAGATCATTGACCGCTTCTGCTCCCATTTTAGCGATGAACTTTTGTGGATCATCATCAGGGAGATACTGATTTTCTTTGGGAAGCGTCTCTAAAATATCCAGATATTCCTCTTCAGTTAGCAGATCAGCTACACGCTGTCCTTTCTCTTCACGAATACCTGGCTGAATCACTACATAACGCTCATAGTAAACAATAGACTCTAATTTCTTAGAGCTAGTTCCCAGCAAATAACCGATTTTGTTAGGAAGGGATTTGAAATACCAAATATGCACTACAGGGACAACCAGTTTGATATGCCCCATTCTTTCACGACGTACTTTTTTCTCAGTTACCTCCACACCACAACGGTCACAAACAATACCCTTATAACGGATACGCTTATACTTTCCACAAGCACATTCGTAATCCTTTACAGGACCGAATATACGCTCACAGAAAAGACCATCACGTTCAGGCTTATACGTGCGGTAGTTAATAGTTTCCGGCTTTAAAATTTCACCAAAGCTTCTCTCCAGAATATTATCTGGTGAAGCAAGACCAATGGTGATCTTGGAGAAGGCGGATTTCGGACGGTTTTCTTTTTTTATAGCCATGATCTATAGATCGGTTAAGTAGTTATCAAATGATGGTTTAGGATCAATCAAACTGCAAGTCTAGTCCCAGTCCTCTCAATTCATGCACCAATACATTGAAGGATTCAGGAACACCGGCGCGGGGAACATTGTCTCCTTTAACCAGCGCTTCGTACGTCTTAGCTCTTCCAATGATATCGTCACTCTTGATAGTAAGCAATTCCTGCAGAATGTTAGAGGCACCGTAGGCTTCCAAGGCCCATACTTCCATCTCACCAAATCGCTGACCTCCAAACTGTGCTTTACCACCCAACGGTTGTTGAGTAATAAGACTGTATGGCCCAATAGAACGAGCGTGCATCTTATCATCAACCATGTGATGCAACTTGATCATGTAAATGATACCAACGGTTGCTTTTTGGTCAAAGCGTTCGCCGGTTTCACCATCATAGAGATAGGTGTGACCAAACATAGGTATACCAGCCTGCTGACAGTAAGAACCAATCTCTTCCACGGTAGCACCATCAAAAATTGGTGTCGCGAATTTGAGACCTAACTTCTCCCCAGTCCATCCAAGAATTGTTTCATAGATCTGACCGAGATTCATACGGCTAGGCACCCCAAGAGGATTCAGCACTATATCAACTGGCGTTCCATCTTCTAGGAATGGCATGTCCTCATGACGAACAATCTTCGCAACAATACCCTTGTTACCGTGACGACCTGCCATTTTATCTCCAACCTTCAACTTACGTTTAACAGCCAGATAAACCTTAGCAAGTTTTAATACACCAGCTGGCAATTCATCACCAATGCTGATGTTGAATTTTTCACGCTTGTAACGTCCCAACTCCTCATTAAACTTGATACTGTAGTTATGCAGCAACGTATTGATGCGATCATCTGTTTTCTTATCACCAGTCCATCCCAATGGGTTGACGTTGGCATAATCAAGAGAACGCAAACTCTTATCGGAAAACTTGGATCCTTTTGGAATCTGTACTTCACCAAAGTTATTGCTCACGCCTGCAGATGAATGATCTTTCAAAAGAGCTCCTACCTTTTCAAGCAGAACTTCCTTCAGATCATTTTCGTTCTTTTCATGCTGCTTCTCTAGTTTTTCAAGCGATGCTTTTTCACGCACTTTTGCGTTCTTATCCTTTTTGGCACGCTGGAATAATTTTTTGCCAATCACAACCCCTTCCACTCCATTGGGAGCTTTCAAGGAAGCATCTTTGGCATCACCAGCCTTGTCACCAAAGATGGCACGCAATAATTTTTCTTCAGGAGTAGGATCACTCTCACCCTTTGGAGTGATTTTACCAATCAAAATATCTCCTTCCTTCACCTGTGCACCAATACGAATGATACCATTTTCATCCAAATCCTTCGTAGCTTCTTCTGATACGTTTGGAATATCTGGCGTCAATTCTTCCTCACCTAATTTAGTATCACGCACTTCTAATTCATACTCAGAAATATGAACAGAAGTAAACAAGTCTTCTTTCACTACGCGCTCACTGATAACAATGGCATCCTCGAAGTTGTAACCCTTCCAAGGCATGAAAGCAACTTTAAGGTTTTTACCCAGTGCGAGTTCACCATTTTGTGTAGCATATCCCTCTGTAAGGAAATCTCCTTTCTTAATTTTCTGTCCCTTCTTCACAGCCGGGCGAAGGTTGATACAAGTCTCTTGGTTAGTCTTGATGAACTTAGTGAGCTTGTATATACGTAAATCATCTTCGAAGCTGACCAACTTTTCGCTGGCATCACGCTCATAACGAACATGAATTTCGTTAGCATCCACAAATTCAATTACTCCATTTCCTTCAGCATGAATTTGAATTCTCGCGTCACGAGCAGCCTTTCCTTCAAAGCCAGTTCCTACTACAGGAACATCTGGGCGAAGTAGCGGCACGGCCTGACGTTGCATGTTTGATCCCATCAATGCACGGTTGGCATCGTCATGCTCCAAGAACGGAATCAATGACGCACTCAAACCAACAATTTGGTTGGGAGCCACGTCCATATATTCCACTTCACTCTTATCTAGAATTGGGAAATCGCCAGTCTCACGGCTAACCACTTTATCTTCCACTACATTTCCTTTCTCATCTAATGAAGTATTGGCCTGGGCAATTTTTGCTTGATCTTCTTCCTCTGCACTTAAAAAAGCCAACTCCCTCATGTTTACTTTACCGTCTGCTACCTTCCTGTAAGGTGTTTCGATAAAGCCCATAGCATTGATCTTCGCATGCACGCAAAGTGTAGAGATCAAACCAATGTTTGGACCTTCAGGTGTTTCAATCGTACAAAGACGACCATAGTGAGAATAGTGTACGTCACGAACCTCGAATCCTGCACGCTCGCGGCTTAATCCACCGGGGCCTAACGCAGAAATACGACGCTTGTGTGTAATCTCGGAAAGAGGATTAGTTTGATCCAGGAACTGAGAAAGCTGAGAGGTTCCAAAAAATGAGTTGATCACAGAAGAAAGTGTACGAGCATTGATCAAATCTACAGGTGTAAATACCTCATTATCTCTAACGTTCATACGCTCGCGAATGGTACGTGCCATACGAGCCAGACCTACTCCAAACTGTGCGTATAATTGTTCCCCCACTGTACGAACACGACGGTTACTCAAGTGGTCAATATCATCGATTTCAGCTTTTCCATTGGTAAGCTTCACAAGATATTTGATGATCAAAATAATATCATCCTTGGTCAACGTCTTTTTTTCAATTGGAAGATTAACATTCAATTTCCGATTGATCTTATATCTACCTACTTCACCCAGATCATAACGCTTATCACTAAAGAATAATTTATCGATAATTCCTCGTGCCGTTTCATTATCTGGCGCATCAGCTCCACGTAATTGACGATAAATAAACTGAACTGCCTCTAACTCACTGTTAGAAGTATCCTTGTTCAGGGTGTTGTAAATGATCGCATAGTCACCACCAACATCTTCACGCTGTATGAACACACTAGCTACTTCCAAAGAAGTTATTGTCTCCACTGCATCTTCATCTAAAAGCGTATCGCGCTCCATGACGATTTCGTTTCTCTCGATAGAAACTACTTCACCAGTATCCTCATCAACAAAATCTTCAACCCATGTACGGAGTACACGAGCAGCCAAACGTTTGCCGATATGCTTTGATAATGTTTTTTTATCCGCCTTCACTTCGTCTGCCATTCCAAATAATTCCAGAATGTCTTTATCAGTCTCGTAACCGATAGAGCGCAACAAAGTAGTAACAGGGAATTTTTTCTTACGGTCAATATAAGCGTACATCACATTATTGATGTCCGTAGCAAACTCCATCCATGCTCCCTTGAAAGGAATTACACGGGCAGAGTAAATTTTTGTACCATTCGGGTGAACGGATTGACCGAAGAATACACCTGGTGAACGGTGTAACTGAGAAACCACAACACGCTCAGCTCCGTTTATAACGAAAGTACCACGCGGTGTCATGTATGGGATGTTGCCCAGGAATACATCCTGAACAATGGTTTGAAAATCGACGTGTTCTTCGTCATTACAGCTCAAACGAAGTTTGGCCTTAAGCGGTAATGCATAAGTAAGACCACGCTCCATACACTCTTCAATAGTATAACGGGGAGGATCAATAAAATAATCCAAAAACTCTAATACGAATATGTTTCTGGTATCCGTAATAGGGAAATTGTCTTTAAACACTCGGAATAATCCTTCGATGTTACGCTTATCAGGAGTTGTTTCCAATTGGAAAAACTCTTTGAAGGATTGAATCTGGACTTCAAGAAGGTCCGGAGCTTCTGCAAGGTGTTTGATCTTACCAAAGTCAATTCTTGCACTGTTTTTTGTAGAAGACATACGCTTAACCGGTTTTATCCACGTTTAGGACAATGAGAACACCCGGCGACATTTGTACTTTTTTTTACAAAAATCGCTGTGAATGAATCACTTACGAATGGTCTGCAATGTCGAAAATATATTTGGCCAAAATAAAGGATTGCAAAGGTAAGTAAAGGAACCGGTTGGCCAAAATTTGTTCCCACAAAAATCCGGCCAATTTCAAGAAACTACCCTTCAAAAGTGAAAAAGAGACTAATAAACTTATGGAATGATAAAATGGAGAAGAGAGGGAGGAAAACAGCACATTGGGCTATCCCGAAAAAATCAGAGAGGGCTAATAATGATACTCCTGGGAGTTGGGTTCTATGGATTAATACCATTAATCCTAGGCACAGACTCAAAAAATGAACCATTTCTAAATAACTATAAACCACTTGCTATCAATTATATAGAAAGAGAAAGTCAACAAAATAGTAAAGTGAATAACCAGTGGGCAGTATCTCCCTATAAATATAGAAATGACACTGATAAGCCACCTAAAAATAGCAAAGCAATCATTTCGAGACTACCATCAAAAACAAGTCAAAAAACAGACTTGAACAGGGCCGATTCCCAAAACCTGGTAAAACTCCCTGGAATAGGCCCTGTATTATCGGCCAGGATCATTAAGTACAGAAATAAGCTAGGAGGATTCTACTCCCGTGAGCAACTAAAAGAAGTGTACGGAATACCCGATTCTACCTACGAGAAAATTAAGGCGCAACTTGAAGTACAACCAACAAGTATAAAAAAAATATGTCTGAATTTGGTTGATGAAAAAACAATAGCCACCCATCCCTATGTTGGATGGAATGATGCTAAAACTATTATACGCTACAGACAAGCTAATGGCTATTTTAAAAATGCTGAGGACCTAGCGTCTGTGTGGGCAATGGATAAGAAAAATCTAGAACGACTTCTCCCCTACCTCAGTTTTGACACCACCCATAAATTATAAAATAAAAAAGCCCACCACAAATGGGCGGGCTTTTTTATTTCGTGGAGTAAAAATCTTAAGCGATCTCTACATCAGCACCAGCTTCTTTCAGCTTAGCAGCAATTTCTTCCGCTTCTGCTTTAGAAACATTTTCTTTTACTGTTTTCGGAGCACCGTCTACCATATCCTTAGCTTCTTTCAAGCCAAGTCCGGTAAGGTCTTTCACGATTTTTACAACATTCAATTTAGAAGCTCCGCCGTTCTTCAGAATAACATTGAAGGCAGTTTTCTCTTCAGCAGCAGCAGCGCCACCACCGTCTCCACCACCTGCTACAACTACTGCAGCAGCAGCGGGTTCAATTCCGTAATCATTTTTCAGAACATCAGCGAGTTCTTGTACTTCTTTCACGGTCAAAGCCACCAGACTTTCCGCGAGTGCTTTTACATCAGCCATTTTGTTTCAATTTTTACCGTTTTCACTGCTAACTAGCTCCAACGGCAGGTTTAAAAAAATTTGCCTTTGTTCGTTTCAAGTAGAAACACCCTCAGGCCTGGGTATTTATTTCAATCGTCAACAGACGAAAAAATACATTACTCAGCTGTAGCAGCTGCTTGCTTTTCGTGATGCTGCAATAAACCAGCTAATACACGCTTTGCAGGTGATTGCAACAATCCGATTACTTCGCCGATCAATTCATTCTTCGTTTTGATCTTAGTAAGCGCTACCAGTTGCTTATCTCCACTATAAACATCCCCATTGATGAATGCCGCTTTCAGCACGGGCTTGTCTCCATTACTCTCCTTGCGGAAAGAAGAGATGATCAGTGCCGGCTCTTTTGGATTTTCAGAAAACAGTAATGCTGTTACACGGTTTAATGAATCATACATGCCCGCATAACGCTCGTTATCCAAAGACTCAAGTGCCTTTTTGATCAATGTGTTCTTGGCCACTTTCATTTCGACATTCTTATTGAAACAAGCACGACGCAATTTGCCAACTTGTTCAACAGTTAGCGACTCTGTATCTGTTACATAGAAGTTATTGTACTGTGAAAATTTCCCTTTCAGTACTTCGATCACTTCATTTTTTTGCTCTTTAGTCATTGTATTGAAATTAGACTGTGGTAATTAGGTTTGAGAGAATCAGTTGATAAAAGCTTTCGTGTCGATAGCGATACCAGGACTCATGGTAGCAGCCATGCTGATACCCTTTAAGTATGTTCCCTTTGAAGAAGAGGGCTTTGCTTTGATAATTGCATTGAGTAGCTCTTGGCTATTCTCAGCAATTTTCTCTGGAGCAAAACTCACGCGCCCAATGGAAGCGTGTACGATACCTACTTTATCAACTTTGAATGCAATTTTTCCGCCTTTTACATCATTGATTGCAGCAGCCACATCATTAGTAACAGTTCCTGTTTTGGGGTTTGGCATGAGGTTACGAGGACCTAATACCTTACCAAGTTTACCAATTTTAGGCATCACGCTTGGTGTTGCGATGATTACATCAATATCTACCCAACCGCCTTCAATTTTTGTGACAAACTCATCTAATCCTACGTAGTCAGCGCCTGCAGCTTTTGCAGCAGCTTCCTTATCAGGAGTACATAATACTAAAACACGCTTAGTTTTACCAGTACCATGTGGGAGTGTAACCGTTCCACGGATAGCCTGATCGGCTTTCTTAGGATCTACACCCAAACGGATATGCAGGTCAACAGAGGCGTCGAATTTACAAGTAGTGATTTGCTTTACTAACGAGGAAGCCTCCTTTAGAGAGTATGATTTATTGGCGTCCACCTTTGTGTCAGCCACTTTTCTTTTTTTACTTACAAATGCCATGATTCAGTTCTTTAGGTTGACAATTAATTTTCCCAGGGGGCTTTTCCATCCACGTTTAAACCCATACTGCGAGCTGTACCCGCTACCATTTTCATAGCGCTCTCTACAGTGAAACAGTTTAAGTCGGGCATCTTGTCCTCAGCAATTACCTTGATTTGATCCCAAGAAACCTTGCCAACTTTTGAACGGTTACTCTCCTTGGATCCTTTCTGGATTTTTGCAGCTTCCATCAACTGCACAGCAGCAGGTGGTGTTTTGATTACAAAATCAAAACTCTTATCTGAGTAAACAGTGATGAGAACAGGGAGTACTTTCCCTTGTTTGTCCTGGGTTCTAGCATTGAATTGCTTACAGAACTCCATGATGTTAATACCCTTCGAACCTAGTGCAGGTCCAATGGGAGGTGCGGGGTTGGCTTGGCCACCCTTGCACTGCAGCTTTACAAAGCCGGATACTTCTTTTGCCATGTCTTACAATTTATTGGTTCAAGCGTGCCCTTTCAGGCACTCCCAAATTCCTCGTAGAAAGAACTAATTGGGGCGGCAAAGTTAGGCAGCTGAGCCCGATTTTCAATAGAATCCAGCGATTTTTTTTAGCAGCCCTATGTGGCTGAATGCCAGGCAATAAAAAAGCCTCCCAGTGGGAGGCTTTGAGTCATTTTGAGATTGATTAACTCAGTTTCTCCACTTGCATGTAACTAAGCTCTACTGGCGTAGCACGCCCGAATATCTTAACAGTTACTTTCAATTTTTTCTTCTCATCGTTCACTTCTTCAATAATTCCATTGAAATCGTTGAATGGACCTTCGATAATCTTGATAGTTTCACCAACTATGTACGGCTCCATCATACTGATGCCACCCGCCTCACTCATCTCATCCATTTTACCAAGCATCTTGTTGACCTCAGCTTTACGTAATGCAATTGGATTTTCTTTTCCGAGAAAATGTATAACGTTAGTGGTGTTTTTGATTACATCACGTAGATCATCATTCAATTTGCCGTCCAAGATTTCGATCATCACATACCCAGGATAATAATTTCTTTCCCGCATTACTTTTTTACCAGCGGCCACTTTATAAACCTTTTCAACGGGAAGAAATACTTGCTTAACAAGCTCACTCCACCCACCACGACTGATCTCTTTGTCTAGGTATTCTTTGACCTTTTTCTCTTTACCACTAATTACACGCAGTACATACCACTTGGTCTCTGTCTGCGGAGCGGCAGTTGTATTTGTAACAGCTTCCATTAGAATAATTGTTTGTAGATAAAACGCAATCCGTTACCTGTTGCAAAATCCATAATCAATACAATGAATGTTACGACTAATGTAGCCGCTAAAACAATCATAGTGGATTGCTGCAATTGCATCCAGGTAGGCCAGGTAACTTTCTCTGTCAGTTCGCGAAAACTATCTTTCACGTAGGCGGTAATCTTATTCATACGTTTTGTTTTGCACGGGCAGAGAGACTCGAACTCCCATCAACGGTTTTGGAGACCGCTATTCTGCCATTGAACTATGCCCGTAAGTATCAAAAGTCACCGGCTGTTCGGAAATATCCTGACAACCAATGACTTTTGAGAATACAAATATAAGCGATTACTTCAGAATCTCGGTAACCTGTCCGGCACCTACAGTACGTCCACCCTCACGGATAGCGAACTTAAGACCTTTTTCCATCGCAATAGGCTGAATCAACTTAACAGTAAAGTTGGTGTTATCACCAGGCATTACCATTTCAGTTCCAGCAGCCAATTCAACTTCACCAGTTACGTCCGTAGTACGGAAGTAGAACTGAGGACGATACTTCTGGAAGAAAGGAGTGTGACGTCCACCTTCTTCTTTGCTCAGTACGTATACCTCAGCTTTGAATTCAGTATGCGGAGTGATTGATCCAGGCTTCACGATAACTTGACCGCGACGGATCTGTGTTTTTTCAACACCACGTAGCAACAGTCCGGCGTTGTCTCCAGCTTCACCTTCATCAAGGATCTTGCGGAACATTTCTACTCCTGTTACTGTTGAAGTCAGCGGATCAGGAGTCAAACCAACGATCTCAACTGATTCACCAACTTTAATACGACCACGCTCAATACGTCCTGTAGCAACAGTACCACGACCTGTGATAGAGAAAACGTCCTCTACAGACATTAGGAAGGCCTGATCAACTGGACGGGGAGGTAATGGGATATAAGTATCAACAGCCGCCATCAGTTCTTCAACTTGCTTAACAGCAGCTGCATCACCTTCAAGGGCTTTGATTGCGGAACCTTTGATGATAGGTGTGTTAGCACCATCAAAACCGTAGAATGTCAACAGGTCGCGGATTTCCATTTCAACCAGGTCGAGCAATTCTAGATCATCAACAAGGTCAACCTTGTTCATGAATACAACAATCTTAGGTACACCTACCTGACGTGCAAGCAGGATGTGTTCTTTAGTTTGAGGCATCGGACCATCCGTAGCAGCCACAACAAGAATAGCACCGTCCATCTGGGCGGCACCAGTAATCATATTCTTTACATAGTCAGCGTGACCAGGGCAGTCCACGTGAGCATAGTGACGGTTTTCAGTTTGGTACTCTACGTGTGCTGTGTTGATGGTGATACCACGCTCCTTCTCTTCAGGGGCAGCATCAATTTCATCATACTTCTTGGCCTGGGCCATACCTTTTGCAGCCAAAATTGTGGTGATGGCAGCAGTCAGGGTAGTTTTACCATGGTCGATGTGCCCAATGGTACCTACGTTAACGTGGGGTTTGTCCCGCTTAAAGGTCTCTTTTGACATTTTTATCGGTTTTTAGGTTGTGTTGACAATTTATATTTACTAAATTCTTCAAATCCTTGAGCCGTTGATGAGAATTGAACTCACGACCTCTTCCTTACCAAGGAAGTGCTCTACCCCTGAGCTACAACGGCTAGTATAGCCCGAGAGCCAACTTCCGACTTTCCTCTACTGGAGCGGGAGACCGGGCTCGAACCGGCCACCTGAAGCTTGGAAGGCTACCGCTCTACCAAATGAGCTACTCCCGCTTTTGATCCCTTTCGGAACCGTCGTGATTTCAATTTATCTCAACACACCACTCAACATCCGAAAATGCTGCGTAGTATGGTGTGGGCAAGGATGGATTCGAACCACCGAACTCCGAAGAGGACAGATTTACAGTCTGTTGCCGTTGGCCACTTGGCTACTTGCCCGCCTTGAGCCACCTGCCAGAATCGAACTGGCGACCTACTGATTACAAATCAGTTGCTCTACCAGCTGAGCTAAGGTGGCCTACTATCCTAGCCAAATGCTGGTGAATTGGCTATACCTGATCGCACGGGATCAATTTCACTTGATCCGGGCAATAAAGAGCTACCCCAAAAATTTGGGAAGGCAAAGGTAAGGGAATTTGGAAATTGGAAAAATTTTAAGCCGATTTTTTACCCCCGGAATGGCATAAAGAATCAATTGGGACCAAACACCTTAGAACTAGGACTGGATACGATCCTTT
>Ga0255075_1000213_pt1 | contig 13756 bp, 5 predicted proteins | sample Colum_Law_RepA_8_FD_188579 | JGI IMG/M metagenome (GOLD analysis project Ga0255075, IMG submission 188579) | Freshwater microbial communities from Columbia River, Oregon, United States - Colum_Law_RepA_8h | ecosystem: Environmental > Aquatic > Freshwater > River | place: USA: Oregon | collected...
TTTTTAATATGCGTCTTTTAAAATGCATATATCATTTATGAGAAGGAGGGGTTAAAGGGGAACTTTGTTCCCCTTATATATATGAGTTTTTACGTGTATTTATTATATGCCTCAGCAACATCTGGCCAACAGACTTATGTAGGCGCAACTGTGGATTTGGATCATAGGTTACGTCAGCATAATAAGGAAATCAAAGGCGGTGCCAAAGCAACTAGTATTCAAGTAGAGAGAGGCGAGACATGGGAGCGTGTCTGTCATGTGGAAGGATTTCCAACATGGCAAGCCGCACTTCAGTTTGAGTGGCGATTCAAGCAATTGACGAGACAGTTACCCGCCCGAATGGACCCGTTAGAACGACGCATGTCGGCACTAAAAAAGTTGATTTTTTTGGATAGATCAACATCAAAAGCAGTTCCGTATTCAGAATGGCCGAATCCATTGCAAGTGATTGTAGAATCGGATAAAGTTTGGCATATGACCACCATGGATACGCCGTACTTTTTTTGTGGAGATATGCCTTAATACAGTTACCTTAAAAAATTGAACTCTTTTTTTGTAAATTATAGATAAGCATAAATAAATAAATCTAGTTAAGAAAATGTCGCAAAATATTCAAATCGAGTGTGTTATCTGCAAAAGTTCCGTGTCATTTCCCGAAGATTATTATTCGGGCAAAATGGACTATGTTCGTTGGTCGAGTATGTGCAAATCCTGGGCCAATTGCGAGTATCCAGACGATGACAGTGATGACGCAAATTGTGGTGAGTCAGTATGCACTATTTGTGCTATTAAAAATAAAAATAAATAAAAATAAAAAATGAGGTATTTATCTCCTCATTTTTTATTTGTGTGGATAAACGCGGTTCATTCCTATGTGGATGGTGTTGCATATTTTTCTTAAAATGCAAATAACAATAACAACTCCAGCTCCTATTATTGCAGTAATGATGGAAATTAACATTTGTATTATTGTGATAAAATAGTTATAATTCGTTTATCACAAACAACTTTTCTCTCTATTATATACAACAATGGAGCCATATAAAGTGTGGATAATAAAACCAGACGAACAAGTGGATAAAATAATTGTATTCAATGGTGACAATGAGCAAGATATTGGTAAGTTTAGTGTAAAAGAAGAAAATCTGATTTTTTCTCCAGCACAAATCCACAAAGATGATTCAATCGAACAAGTCAAGAAAAAAATCGTGAATGAACTCCAATGCAACTACGATGAATTGTACATATTTGCTTACAAAACACGAACCATTAATTTGTTGAATGCACTGACATCATCCACCAAGTCAATCATTGACAAAAAAATATTTGGTGAGTTTGCCAAGAATATGGACTTAGATGGGCTGAATTTGGACAAAGAAATCTACGAATACAAATATTTGACTTCTCTCGGATTCAATAAAGAACAACTGCTCTCTATAAAAACCGGTTTAGGAATAGAATTTAAGCATGGATACAATTATTTGTTCTCTCCGAATCCTTTTTTAACCGATCTAACCGTAGAGACGGATAAAATTGCAAAAGGCATTTACCTAGACGAAACCAAACTACTTGGTGAAATTGACGATAACAATATTTATGTATGTTTAGCAAGAGATACAATTGTTAATGACTCTTATTCGCAAATCTATTTTCCACATTTGTTTGAAATGGGAATTCGCAATTTGGAAGAATTGGAAGATGCTCAATCGGATTTAAAAGTAGAGACCGATTTAAAAATGGACGAGAAAGAGTTTTCCACTTATGAAAAGATTGATAAGCTGTATGAAATCTATCACGATGACTCTGTAACTCTATCAAATGTAAAACAGGGAATCAATAGTTTCAGCATTGAAATCCGACCCTCACACACAGTAGTCATGCCTCTGGATGCAATATTCAAGAACATTCATTGTGACGCTGAATTCCCTTTTGTCAAATACAATCCAGGGGTTCGCAGAGAAAACATTTATCGTTTGTACAGCACCATCATATCCAAAAATGGTAAAAAAATCCCCTATCTCCCTAAAAAAAAGATTGAAAATCTGGTAAGAACCTTGTCTAACCATAAGCAAATATCAATTTACAATGCCATTTATAAATTAATTATAAGTATTGAACCAGATGGTGTTGTCAAAATAAATGGTAAATTCAAAGAAGATGATGTAAAAACGGTTGAACAAATTGAATCAATTATAAAGTCGTCGGTGAATCCAGTCGTAGAGAAAATAAATCGTTATTTGAGAAATAGTGGATATCGTATCTCTACGATGGAATCGTTGAAAGATGAAAATGTGAAAATTGTCAATATGAACTATCAATACTCAGTGGCTGGAATTGAAAATATGAAATTGAACAACGTTTGTATATATCCGGTTTTCACAGTAATAGAGAAGAACGTGAAAAAAGGTGCAGTTCTCAGATTCACAAGGGTTGAAAATTTTAAAAAAATGAACGCAATTACAAGTTTTATTAACGACATGTACAAAAAACGAGGAGAACCTGCAGATGCATATAATGCGCTTGTTGCACAATATGGGTTTGATCTAATCGATGCAAAGAAAGTGGTTTCCAAAGTTTTATTGGATGAAAATATTGTCTCTAATAACCCTGGATTAATTACTACAATGAAACTGGATGAAAAAGTTTTGAAAGTCAATGTGAATAATCTGGATAACATTAATTATGTTGAGACTTTGGCAATATATTTGGATAGCATTGTGAAAATTACTCAAGAAATGGTGGATGTTTCCGACGTATGCAATGTTGTTGCCGTAAAAGAAAAAGAAGTTGAACAAGAAAAAGAAGTGGAGGAGGAAGAAGAAGAAGAAAAAAAAGCACAAGAAGAAGACTTTGCAAAATACATGTCACAATTTAATAAAAAAGAAGAAAAAGAAGTAGAGCAAGAAAACGGAAGCGATAGTAGTTCATTTGGAGTTATTGAAAGTGATGCCGAGAGTGATGAAGAATCTGCTGGTGGCGATAGCACTGGTGGCGATAGCAGTAGTAGCGATTCCGACATTGAAGACGTAAAAGGGAAAAAGTATTTTCTGAAACGTTTGAAAAAATCAGACCCAGTTTTGTTCAAAGAAACCACCAAAAAAAATGGAAAAATTCAAAGATATACCCGTATGTGCCCGTCAATGCAACAACCTGTTGTTCTTTCAGACAAAGAGAAAACCGAAATTGATGATAAATACCGTGATTCGTATGAAAATGCAATTGAATATGGAAGTTCCGAAGGAAACAAGAACTGGTATGTATGTCCTCAGTACTGGTGTTTCAAAACAAATACATCCATGTCAAAAAACGATGTTGATACGGGCAAATGCGGACCTCTTTCCGAACTAAAAAAAAATGCGTTTGAATTCACCGACAAAAACCATAAAAAAGCCGACGGCAGTTATTACAAATTCAATCCCGGGTTTCTTAAAGATTCGTGTATGCCGTGTTGTTTTAAGGAATGGAATTCCGACATGCACCAAGACCGCAGAAAGAAATGTATGAAACAAGAAGAAAAAGAAAAAGAAAGAGAAAGTGAAAAAGAAGAAAAGCCAAAACAAAAAGATGAAAAAAAGAAACCAACCCAAACTACGTCGGAAATTATGGGACCAAATACAACTTTACCCGCCAGCCGTTGGGGATATCTTCCCGATTCAATCCGACGATTTATGAACATCAAAAATCAGGCCGATGCCAGCTTTTTGTTTTTGAGATACGGCGCCGAACAAAACGATAAACAATCCCTGGTTGGTTGTTTGGCCGATATTTATGGAAAATCGCACAACATGAAAACAATCCCCACAATTGCTGAAATGCGGAAAATCTTGGCCGATTCCATTTCTCTCGACAACTTCAAAAAATACGGAAAGGGTAGTTTTGTTCGCATATTTTCCGGAAACACAGTTCAAGAATCGTTTGCAAATTTTAAAAAATATGGATGAGAAATCCAACATTGATCATACTTATTTATGGGATGTTATTTCAACCCCGAACAAAAAGCTCTTTAAAAATGTCGAAAACGGTTTGAATATGGTGATTATGGAAATTATTAACAATGATATTACCGACAAAGTAAATCTGGTTTGCCCACTTTCATCTTATGTAAAAAACCGATTTGATATTGGTCGAGATACCATTTTTTTAATTAATCAGGGAAGCAGATATGAACCAGTTTATTTGGCAGATAAGGGTAAAAAAACAAAAAATAACGACCCCTCCATGGTTTTTTTCAATTTGCACATTAGTAAAAAAATTCCCAACATTCAAAAATTACTCAAACAGTTGGATGAAACATTAAACAAATATTGTGGAACAACCCGAAAAGAAGTCAAGGAATACACATTCAAGTCTCCAATGGAATTACATGAGGTTGTTGCCGAAATTGGCGAAACAAAGGGATACTCAATTAAGAAACAAGTGTTGAATTATCAGGATCAAACCATTGCATTATGGGTGAAAACACCGTCAAATAACCATGTGGTAATACCATGCGAACCGTCGGATCAAATGGATTATGCCAGTGTGTATATGGATGAACACACCTTGTGGTCCGATTATAATATTACTACAAGTGAATTGATGGCATTAAAAAGACAGAATCCCAAGATTTTGTGCCAACCAGTTGTAAAGATGATGGATAAAGGATTGGCAGTTGGAGTATTGACCGAGACAAACCAGTTTATTAAATTCAGCGAACCAAAAGAGATGAGTGAAAATGATGAATTGAAAACATATAATATTGCTAGTCCAAAACAAAATCCATACGAAATTGAATTGGCGATTGACAAATCTAAAACTGAAGACCCAGAAAGAATTCGCGTTGTTCGCAACATAACACTGGAAAGTAATTTTTTTGCAGTTTATCGCGCAACCATTAAATCGTTGTTGGAAGATACCGAAAAACGCAAAGAAGTTGTAGATGTGATTGATAACCCCAATTTTTCATACAAAGAAAAATTGGAAAAAGTGAAAAAAATAATTGATGAATTTACCAAAGAAGTTGTGTCTTATACCAAAATGACGGAATCTGTTCTTAACCATATGTCTGATATTTCATATGAATGTGGCAAAGACGAAACGGGTGGATTATACGTAGATGGATGCATCTTGGCGGTTCCTAAAAAAAATCTGATTTCTTCAAAGGACAACTCAACCATATATTCGTATCGTGTTGCCGATGAAATTGTGCGTTATGGAAGAATCCAGAATTTTGTTTTGAACGCCAACCAGTTTTTAAATATTGGAAACGCGGAATATAAAATTAATCCGGACGAATATATTATTACTGAATCTGGATTATCCGCAGAAGATTACTTTGACGATATGATCGACAAAAATACAAACGAGTATCGTCCGTTCAATGAAATCAATGGAATACCTTATGATATGGCAAAAACAAAATTGTATTTGCCGAGAATGGTTGAGTTGCAAAAAACTGTCGTTGAAAAAGATGTTGGATGTTCATCCGTGAAAAAGTTCAGAGACCAAACCAAAGACGTGGGAGGGCGTAATGGGAAATATTGGGGAAATAACGTATTTCCTGCAAATACAATGGAAATTGTATTTAAAAACACAGTTGAGTGCAGTTTTGAACCATTAATTTATATAATGAAACAAATGAACAATGAAATCTATGGAATACAACAATTGAGAGAAATGATATATGGTGCATATTCCGAATATATTGAAAAAAATCCAGCCAACAAAGAAAAAATTGTATATATTTTGTCCAAACAGGGAAAACGCTCATTATTTGCCAAATCCAGATTGGATTTCGAAACCGTTGTGAAAAGCGAGGCCTATTTTATAACAACATTGGACGTCTGGGTTTTTGCGCAAAAATACAATGTACCCATTATTTTATTCTCTTCCAAAAATATGTTGCATGATGTTTTGATTATTCAAGGAGAGGGTGGAGAAAAAGATTATGTCAAGGACAATGATTCAATTACGAACCCGGATTTCAACAATTCGTGGATAGTATTAGGGGCGTCTGCTGGAGCTGAAAGTAAGTTTTTCTTTTTCGAATCTGTTTCTGAAATCCGTGTTAATCACAAGATATCAAGCCACGTGTTAATTCAAAATCCATTTTTCAGGAGTGAATTAAGCGATTTGAATCAACGAATCCAAGATGTGTTTGAACAAGAAAAAGTGTTTTCATTTGAGCAGTACTTGGATGCAAGACCTTAAATGCCAACACTATGGATCATATTCGTCGTCTTCATATATTTCTTCAATATCATCAATATCATCTTCTTTTGTTATATAAATTGCCTTTTCAATTGGTTCCAAACTGATGCAATATATGTCTTTGTATTTGTATTTGTTGGTGTTCATTGTATTGAACATTTTCTTATTATAGATTGATTTGAAAACCACGTCTTTTATTTCATGGAAAGGCAGATGTCGGTTGTCAAACATACTTTTGCCGTTGGATATTAGATATTTTTGCCCGAAAAAGGGATTGTATAATTCAAAACATTCAAGCAATGCAGATACGTTTTTTTTGCTGTAATGATATTTCAAATATGGCCGAAAAATCGAATACGCTTCGTCTTTTGGAAATTCGCTGTGAATTTTTAGATTATTTGTGTAACACATATCGTAAATGTCTTCAACCAAGTTTTGGGTAATTGTTGCATCTTTGGACAAGTATGTCTCTATTGCCCATTCCGAAAGCGCGTGTTTGTGTTTTTCCAAAAATATATCCATGTTGAATTCGCATTCTGCAAAATATGTAATTACGGTCGGAATCCGAAGTTTAAGTTCTAAACACTTTATGTAAATGTTGTATAAATTGTTTATTCGGAAATCTATGTTTGTATATGGGTTTTTTGGATACTGGGGTTTGATGAACATATTATTTTGCTGGAGAAGAGCCGTTTTAATTATGTTTATCAAATCGTGAATATTGAATGGGTAAATTTGTCGATTTTCCATTATTTGGATTTTTGTTGTTGGATTAAATGGCGTCATTCGTAAATCGCAATCAATGTCAAACACCTTGGCTTTCCGAACTTTGCACATTTGGACAAACCGGAGTAAAATATGATAAAGGCGTTGTGCTCGGTAAAATTGAGTTTTGTCCTCAATTATCAAATATTTGCGGTATTTTATCTTGATTTCGTGGTTTAAAGGCCTTATCAATAACACTGTTTTCAATATATTGTTTTGGTCTTTTACGGCAATATAAGTTGGATCATTTTTTAAAAAAGTGTTGAAAATTCCGAGTTGTGTCAGCATTGGATATATTGGGGAAAAGTGTTTAAACCTTTTGATAAATAAAATGGGACATTTTAATTCTTAAAAGGTCAGATATCTGCAACGATTAAAAATTGCGCCCAAAAGGGCGCGTCCTATTTTAAATCTTCACTGATATAAACTGTTTGATAAATTTTTTTCAAAAAAAATATTTATTTTTTAAATATTTTTTAAATTTTCTCCCATAAAAGGGAAGGTTTCATTTTATAAAAGGAGGGGGTCTCATATGGGAACTTGTATTCGCTTCCGCCCTTATAATCACATACTAAGGGAAGGGGTCATAGGGGAAACCGTAGGTTTCCCTTAGAAGAGTTCATATCCATCATCACCGCATGCATCAACGTCTTGTCTTTGAATATTCACAACATTATTATCAATATCGATCTTCTTCATATCACACTTGACATCTTCCTTTTGCATATTCGCAAAGTGTTCATTAATATTATTCTCTTGTACAACATCGACATCTTTAACATTTTCCATCGCTTTCAAATCCAACAACAGACTGAACGAATTGGTTCCATAGTATCCAGGTTGTCCGCACATCACATTCGCAGAAACACCACGCATCTGGTCAAAATCGCCGTGTCTGCTCGCATCCAAGAACACTTCGGTGTGCATCTCATAGGTGCCCTTTGAAATGGGTCCAATGTCATCATTCATAATTCCTGAACGGAACATAGGTACCAACTCGGCTTTCACCGTCATTCTGTCGCACAAAATACTCAAATGGTGATAATTCACGTAAGCATCACTCGCCTCCATCACTTCATTAAACTCGTTCAAAATGTTTTGGCGCGCTGCCTCAATTCCAAGACAGTCATAGACTTCGCGAATATCGTTACTATATGTTCTGGTGTAATCAATGAAATCCAATGCAAACAAATCAATCAAGTTCGAACCAGTAGTATCTAAAATCCAGGTGTCTTTGGAGACATATTTACTGTCTTCTTTGACAACCATGTTCTTCAACATTCGTGGATTTACGTTGGTGATTCCATTGACACCACGGAGAACAATGTTGTTCAGAATGTTATCCTGGAAATTCTTAAGCAAGTAGATGGCATCCGATTGGTCAAGTGGTTCAACCGCGCCCTTCTTCTTACCCTTGCTGAATATGGTTGAATTCAGGCGAATTCTGAAAACCAGATTGCTCGAATTCATGTCGGAGAATATACAATTGACGTCGGACTCATAACTTTGTTTGATTGCGTAATGAATGTCATCCATGGTAATATTCTTATCCAACAAGGTTTCGGGGTCAATCTCAATACGAATGATCCATTTGGACTTGGGTACTTCACCGCCATCAGTCTCTGTATTGCAATCTTCAATAAGGTTCTCAAATTCATAATACTGTTCAATCAGATCTTTGTCCTGCACCAATTTGGTATTCTTGTCGTCCGGATCAAAACAGATTTCCACTAACTTTACAACATCCACCAATTTGGTGTGTTGTATCATATTGCAGTAATTGGTGGCACGATCCTTGTCATATTGATCCACAGGTTTTAAGAAAACTGTAGCAGAAGGTTTGTCCGGATTTCGTGTGAGTCTTAGAATTTCCTCAATTCTTGGCACACCACGTGTAACGTTGGACTTGGTTGCAACGCCGCTGTGATGAAATGTATTTAAAGTCAGCTGTGTAGTAGGTTCGCCAATGGATTGGCCCGCAATGACACCCACCATTTCACCAGGATGCACAATGGATTTCTTGTAATTCAAGATGATTTGTTCCATTAGCACTGTGACTGCCTGTTTATTGAATCGCTTCTTAATCAAAATCTCCTTGGGTGACAAGTTGAAATAAAACAGGATTTCAAAAAGCCGGGTCACTTTGAACATCTTGTTCAGCTTTTTAAATGTTGTATCACATATCTCAATGAACTCCTTTGGTGTAATATCAACATGATTGTTGGATGTTAAGTTGAGTTGTCCCTGAATATTTTGAATAATGTGCTGGAATGCAATCGGGGCTTTAATCGAGTTTTCATTCTTGAATTTAAACACCTTATCCACCAGTTCGTCGCGATACACTATCATGGTATCAATGCGTTTCATACACATCTTCTTAGTTTCGTCGCGCTGTTTTCGGAATCGTTTCACTGTGTCGGAAGTGTAAATTTGCAACAAATCATGGTTTTCGTTGTCGTTCAACCCAATCAAATCGTAGTACATATAAATATCCTCAACTGACATATTGACGAGTGGAATGCTTTGGTTTTCAACACGTGTAGTTTCTGCACCGTCCTCGCCATAGGTGAATTGGACAATTTTACCCATATTGTTGCGAACAGTTCCATCATACTCAACTTTCAAATCCTCTAAGCCTTTCACCAGACGACGCTGAATATATCCGGTCTGTGATGTCTTGACCGCAGTATCAATCAAACCCATACGACCACCCATAGCGTGGAAGAAGAGTTCGGGTGCAGTCAATCCAGAAATATATGAGTTCTTGACGAAACCGCGCGCTTCCGGCGAGTCGTCGTATTTGCTGAAATGGGGCAAAGTACGGTTGTCAAATCCGTAGGGGACGCGCTTTCCGTCAATACTTTGCTGACCCAGACACGAAATCATCTGGGAAATATTCAACATAGAACCTTTGGAACCAGATTTGACAATCTTTACGAAACGGTTACTGGCATCCAAACTCTTGACACCAATCTTACCAGTTTCGCTGGTTGCATTGTTCAAAACGTTGCCGACTTGGATCTCAAATTCCTGCGCATTTGTCTTGCCCGAATTGTTTTCCAGTATTCCAAGATGTATTTTATCAGTGATTTCCTTGACTTCATTCATCTTGGAAGAAATCACATGCAAAACCTTCTCGGTTGTCTTGCGGTCGGAAATCAAATCGCTGATACCGACACTGTAAGCGCTGGTTTTCATGTACTCGGTGATGACTTGCTGTAAATCATCAATGTACTTGGAACAGGCCATGTTTCCGAAATCGTTGCAAATTCGATTCAGAATACCTTTTGTGCCGGAACCGAAGACGCCCTTCTCGGCCTGTCCTCTCAAGTATTTTCCATTTTCGATTTCAAGGACATTGTTTGACACAGACGCGTCTTCTCCGTCTTCGAATAATTTGGTTTTGTATTTCAATGAAATTGGGGGGGTTATTTGCGATAATATGTCGAAGTTGGTAATTCGCTTTTTGCTTCTCAATTCCTTCATATCAATGTTGTCGTATCCCATCAACAAATTCATTGCATGTCTGGGGGTAAAATCAACATCTTCTCTTGTGAATTGGTACGACCCCAACATAGAATCTTGGTAAATACCAATGATCGGGGCGTTACTGGAAGGACTAATTATCTGGTAGGGAATTGCCGCCAAGTTTCGCAACTCGGACTCGGACAATTCGTTTTGGGGCATATGCATATTCATTTCGTCGCCATCAAACGGCTAATCCACTGCATTTCTGCAGTGGCCGGACTGTATCTTAAGCTCGCTCTGGTTGATTAGACCTTCATTGCGAACCAACACCCGTTCAGTCTCTGAGTGCCTTCCATTGTCTATCATAACGACGTTAGGAACTAACACTGCGGATTGCCCATTTCAAATTCATTTTTTACGAATTATCATTTATCACATTATTACCATTGGGTTCGGCGATTAACCGAGTTCCCTTTGTCTGTTTCCATAACAAAGGTGGTAGTGATAACTTTAGGGGATTCCCGCAACAAGGTGTTTTGCAAGTAAATTTATATATTCTTGAGGCATTTCTATATTATTTTCTTTATGGTATATTGTTAATTTATTAAGATGATTTTCTATTTGTGATGGTATTATTTTATTATTTTTTTCCAAGTTTTCTTTTGGTGATAGTGCAATTGTATTTCTCCAATTAAATGCAAGCTTTTGTTCGTTTTCATCAACAAGATTGAATTTGGATAAAGGAATTACGTGGTCAATGTGCCAGTCTTTTCCACGATTATTTAATGTATAGTTTGAATTATTGTATTCAAGCCATTTTAAATATTCTTCCGAATTACAACCCAGATAATCAATTGTGTGTTTGTTTTTCTTTTTATTCAATGCAATATAAATTCTGGAACGAACTGAACGTTTGAACTTTTCTAACGGTTCTTCACGTTCGCAATCCGCACATTTCAAACGATTAAACCTAAACCTTGTTTTTGGTTTTACTTCTTTACAATATTTGCATATTGTATTTTCTTTACCAATTTTTTGTTCCAGGTTTTCAAGTTCTTCTTGTTTAACTGCATTGCGCTCAGCCAGACGTTTTTGTTTAAAAGTTGTTGCAGTTTCAATCAACTTTTTGCGCAATTCGTCATCGGTTGCGTATTTGTTTCGTCTTTTTTCATTATTGCATTTTTTACAAACTGTTCTATTTTTTACAATTTCACTACTTGGCATTTCTGTATTACAATTCACCATTTTATTATCACTTATTTCAATATTTTTATACTTGGTTCTTGTGTATTCGTTGCGACATTCTTTACAAACATTTTTATTTTGTATAAACGACTCAACTTCTTTTATTCCATCACACTTTGAACACGTTTTTGTTTTTGGTTTTGTATCTGCTTCCATCTTATTTTATTATCCATTTTGTATTTATATGATTTTATTTATTCTATTTGCCTTTATAAATTTACTCACTAGGAGGTATCACGCTTTTAACGCCTCCTGTTGCGAACCTTGATGACACTATGGTCGATCCGCATTGTAGGGCTTTGTCTGACCTACATAATACCCTACATTTCTGTAGGGAATAGACTATATCTTATTCCATATCCGGCTGATTAGACCTTCATTTATGAACCACTGTCGTTTAGTCGTTGAACCTTCCCCGTGCTCTATCATAGCGAGTTTAGGGGCATGGCTGCGGATTATCCAATTCTTCACTTTATTACCATTGGGTTCGGCTGTTAACCGAGTTCCCCCTGCACGTTTCCGCATAGGGGTGGTAGTGAAGACTCTAAGGAACTTCCCGTCAATTTGGCAATGTTGCATCTTGAGCCGTTTTGGCATAAGACACTAGGAGGTTGCACGCTTTTAACGCCTCCTGTTTGCGACACAAAGTTTATCGCACACGTTCATCCGAAACGTATCTCCACGTTTCATCACTTTCACGATATGACACATCATACTCATCCTGTGCAAACTGGGCTGACGATTGAAAAGCACCGCGTCGCCGTCCATCATATGTCGATGAACAATGTCGCCGTTTTCCAATCGGATGGAATCGCGATCAACATATCTTAACGATACATTGGACCCGTCCTTCTTCTCCAAATTTTTTGCACCGGGGTACTTCTCCGGCCCGTTTTGGACCAGCTTAGTTAAGAATTTTTTATTTCGGTGATTCACGACCACTGGCTTTGTCAAACACATCGCCACCTTCATCGGCACACCGAGCTGTCTCGCCGACAAATTGGGGTCGCCAGTAATGACCGAACGCGCGCTGAAATCCACACGCTTACCCATGAGATTTCCACGGATACGGCCATTCTTGGAATTCAGACGCCCAGTAATGCACTGCAATGGACGCCCAGTTCTTTGCGCCATCGGAACAGCCCCCTTGACCTTGTTATTCACAATCATCGCCACAAAATACTGCAAAACTGCGGTCAAATTATCAATGATTTGGGGTGAAGTATTGTTGCTATTGATTCGGTCAGCCAAGTCCTTATTGGTCTTGATAATATGGCCGTAAATATGGGTTAAATCATCCTCTGAGCGCTGGTTGGCGTCCATTTTCACGGAGGGGCGCACAGACGGTGGGGCAACCGGCAACACCTGACAAACCATCCAATCCGGTCTTGACCAAGTTGCACTAAATCCCATAAACTCCACGTCTTCGTCCGTAATTCTCTTGAAAATCTTCAAGACGATTTCGGCAGACAATTTCATTACGACATTTTCCTTTTCACCACTGTCACTTGCTAAATTTTCCCAAATTGCATTGATTGTTGCCATTCCTTCCAATTTGATTTTGTCCGGCTGTTTGCACCCGCAACCCGACTCAGTTGCCTCACCACAACGCTTGATTTTTTGACACAATGGATATACGTAGTCCCAACGAGCAGATGATTTGAGGTCAGACACGTGTTTATGTTCGTCCTTGTTAATCAACAACTTGCTACACTTAAAACAAACACACTTGAGAATCTTCATAACTTCTTTGATGTGCTGGATGAAGAAAACAGGGCGTGCCATTTCAATGTATCCAAAGTAACCTGGCGTTTGAATGTATGTTAAACCGTCAGTTGGGCAAATGGAACCGGGTCCAAGAACGCCCATTCTAGGGTCAAACAAACCACCTGGAACTTCTTTATTTCCTACGTATGTATCCTTTGAGACAACTTCTACAACTCCGGCTTTGCGTATCTCTTCGGGTGAAGACATTCCAAACTGAATCCCAATGATTCTTGAAGGATTCTTGAACACTGCGTTTGATACTTGTTTATTTCCTGACATTTTGAATAGTTGCTATATATTATATTGGGTATTTTTTATATTC
>Ga0255075_1000224_pt1 | contig 13244 bp, 27 predicted proteins | sample Colum_Law_RepA_8_FD_188579 | JGI IMG/M metagenome (GOLD analysis project Ga0255075, IMG submission 188579) | Freshwater microbial communities from Columbia River, Oregon, United States - Colum_Law_RepA_8h | ecosystem: Environmental > Aquatic > Freshwater > River | place: USA: Oregon | collected...
GAAACCACAACTACGACATTGCCCCCGATTGTAGAAGGGGAAGCCGTAGAACCCGAAATAGCGGTCGCCTACGCTACCGACCCAGAAGTCCTCGCTACCGTCACCGCAGACGAAGCCACCGAAATCTTTGATGCCATCATCGTCGACGAACTCACCCCCGAACAAGCCGCCGAAATCATTGATGCAGTACAAGACGCACCCCCCGAAGTACGAGAAGCTTTCGAGGAAGAAATCAACGTCTTTGACGGAACATTCGACACATATGTCCCCCTCGGATCAAGCGTATCCGTATCAACCCGACGCACAGTCACCGCAGCAACCGCCGCTTTAGGCGCAACAATGCCCATAGCAAACAGAAAGCAGACAAAATGAAAATGTGGAAAACCCTCTTTGAAGCAGGCGTAATGGCATCAGGACTCGTGTTAGTCATCATTACCCTGTCAGGAAAAACACAAACCATCGGCCTTATCGCCAGTGCTGTCAGCCTCGCCCTGTTTATTAGTGCGAGCATGTTAGACAAGTAACAAATCTGCTAAAATAAGTGTATGATTATCCGAAACCGCTTCTACCTCGCCCTCTTGGGTTGTGTAGTATTGGTTTCGTTCGTATCCTCGTGTTCTGATCGCTATAGGAATCCTGCTGATGACCCAAGAAACCAAGAATCCCCGCAAACGACTATCGCCGGATGAGATAGCTGCACGAGTACGTGCCTTGCTAATCATCACCCTGGCAGGAGTCCTATTCTTTATTGTTGCAGGACTTTTGTACTCACTAATTTTCGTGTACCAGCCTGAGCAGATGGCTGAAGCGGATATTAAAATGTTCGAGATATTAAGTCCGTTGACCGCTGGTATCGTTGGGGCCTTGACGGGTCTCGCCGCAGGAGCAGCCCTCGGCAAATCTAACGACGACGAGTGAGTCGTGGAGTTAGTGCTAGTACCCATTGCGGTCGCCCTCATCGGCGGGCCTGTGATGTGGTTCTTATCCCGTTTCGATAAAAGAAACACTGAGCAACACGGTCAATCAATCGCATTGTTGACTGAAGTTCGTGACGACATGAAAACTGTGCGCCGGCGACTTGATAAGCATATAGACTGGCATGCCCACCAGTCTGAAGAATAACAAACAACCAGCCCACAGGCTTTTTTATAGGAGATGCTTGACATTGTGTACCGAAGTGAGTCAACTGTACCCTGAAATCAGGTATTACTTAAGTAGAGTAATGCCAAGAGGGATAGATGATGGTGACCGTCTTGGTTTCATCATAGATAAACTGGAGGAACATGAGTCTCGCAGAACAGTTATACAAGCAGCCAAACAACCCTAAATATTTTGATTGCAAAGTCAAATTTCTTCTTGATGATTTAGACAAAGTTGAAAGACTAGCTTTAGTGTGTGCTATCAACAAAGTTAAAGAAGGTAGTGCTAGCGATAAAAAGTCAGGTGTGTACCCGTGGACTGCTGTATGGTTACGGGGAGTGCTAGCAAACAACGGTCACATCATCGGCAAGTCCGCTATGCGGAAACATTTGGAAGGGAAGTGTTCTTGTGGCATTAAGTGAAGAACTAATAACAGGCCCACCCGCTAACCGCAAAGAAGTCCTCGGCAAAATCGCAGACTTACTTGAACGACAAGGGATCAACGTCGAAGAAGTAGGACAGATCGGTCGAGTGTCCATCTACCAGTCGCTCACCAAAAACGATGAAGGCGAAGCAGAAATCCATGACCTCATGGGTATTCAGTTCTCGCCGGCATGGGAGACAGGCCCACAATGGCCTGTTATTAACCCTGGCAAACCAGTCAACATCAAAATGGTGTTACCGAAAGCGATAACAAAACCTGAAGGGTATGAGACAGCAGTGATCCTGCCTGACATCCAGTTCGGTTACTATCGTGACAGCAACGGCGATCTTGTATCAACCCATGATGAGACAGCTTTAACTATTGCTCTCAACATTGTGGCTACAAGTAACCCGCAACTTGTGGTACTTGTAGGCGACAATATGGACTTTCCTGAATTTGGTAAGTACCGTCTGTCCCCTGCGTTCGCCCTAACAACCCAAGCATCCATTGATCGAGCAACCCGTTTCTCTGCCGAACTACGGGCATCCGCCCCCAACGCAGACATCGTATGGCTCGCAGGAAACCACGAAGAAAGGCTACCCAACTATGTCCTCGACAACGCCAAAGCAGCGTTCGGTTTACGCAGAGGTAACACGCCGGATAATTGGCCTGTTCTCAGTGTCCCTCATTTGTGTCGTTTCGATGAGTATGGGATTAGGTATTTGGCTGGCTACCCCGCGTCGTCGTACTGGATCAACGAACGTATCAGGGTCATCCACGGAGACAAAGTGGCAAGCGGAGGCTCCACGGCCCATAAATACCTTGCGACATCAAAAACCAGCGTGGTATTCGGACACATCCACAGGCGTGAATGGGCAGAACGGTCACGTGAAGATTTCGATGGCCCCAAAACCATCCTTGCAGCTTCACCAGGTACACTCGCTAAGACAGATGGTGCAGTTCCTTCGACAAAGGGCGGCATCGACCTCGACGGAAGACCCTTACCTATTGTCGAAGATTGGCAACAAGGATTAGCGGTAGTCACATACCAGCCTGGCGACGGTGAATTTTGGTATGAGCAAATCCCGATCCATAGCGGTAGGGCGTGGTGGCGAGGTAAACTGTATGTGTGACAGAATATCTGTACTGCGAAAAATGTGATGAGTATTGGAGACAACGGGATGGAAGACGATGCTCAGAGTGCGGATCAGTCGGCGTTCCCACCGAAGAACCCGATGAATGAAGTTTACGATTCGGATGACCCTACTTGGCCGATGGTTGTTGTGCAGTGGCGTGACGCTCATGCCGGTGGTGACTCATCGTGGACTTTCACTGACGGTTACGAAGCTGAGGTTGTTATGCCGATCACTGTCGGCTGGGTATGGCCTAAGTGCAAGCCTGGCTACATGACTTTGGTTGGTACGGTTATGAATAACGCTGAAGAACCTGAAATTGTGGGGGACATCAACCACATCCCGTGGGAAAACATTGTTAACGTGTATTCGTTGGCGATCCATATGCCAGTTAATTGGAATCAAGAATTGGATTGACTTCCATACACCCCTAGTGTAAAGTAAAACCAAACAACGAAAGAGAGAGATATGTCATCAACATTTATTAAACCACCCCACGGGTCGATGGAATGGCTTAAAGCCAGACATCGTGACGAGGAAGGTAACCCTCGTATCTCAGCATCGGAAGCTGCTGCTGTACATGGTGAGCATCGGTTCATCAGTAAGTACGGTTTGGCTGTAGCAAAGATGGCTGATGAGCCTGTTGTTACTGAAACGAATCGTGCTATGGAACGAGGCAACCGTTTGGAAGCCACACTTCTTGAATGGCTCGGTGACGAGATCGGTGTCGAACTGATCGAACCATCAGTCATGTACACGATTGAAAATTCCGGTAGCCCTATGGTCGCCACTCTTGACGGTGTAGACAAAGAGTCATACCTCAAAGGTTTTGGTTCAGCATTTGATCTACCTAAAGTTGTTGCCGAAATCAAAACGTACAACCGTGAATGGGATGGCGTACTGCCTCGCTACTGGTACTGGCAGGGCGTACATCAAGCTATCTGTGCCAACGTAGACGAGATCGTTTGGGGTATTTTTGATAGTACCCTCGACCTTCATGTACACCGTCAGCCGGTCACTATGGAAGAAAAACTGTTGCACATCGGTGCTGTCACAGAGTTTGTGTGGTGGATCAAACTCGGTAGCATCCCTGCCGAATGGCCAGCAACATACGAAGAAGTGTCAGCCGCATATGTGGACTCCAGTAATGAGACAACCGATCTCACTGAGTACGCTGAAGTGTTCACACGGTTGAATGAAGTTCAGCAACAAAAAAAGTTGTTGGGTGTTGAAGAAGATGAGTTGAAAGCAACCATCGGTTTACTATTAAAAGACAACCAGTTCGGTGTCGTGAACGGAAAGCAGGTAGTTTCGTGGAAACCCCAATCCAAGACCTCCTTCGACAGCAAGTTGCTCGCCTCGGAGAATCCAGAATTGTTCCATCAATACCAGAAAACAAGCCAATATCGAGTAATGCGATTCAAAGGAGAGAAATAATGGAAAATCAAAAGAAACTGTTAGCGGAAGTTCTTACCAACTACGCTGTACCAGACCCAAAGATTGTTGGCAAGCTACCCAAAGGTGGCATCCAACTAGACTTTGTTGGTCACGCAGACATCACCCGTATCCTCATCGAGATTGATCCACTGTGGTCATACGAACCATGCGGATGGGACAACGGTCGGCCAGCGATCCATGTCGAAAATGGTATGGCAACCATGTGGGCGTACCTTATTGTTCACGGCAAGAAAATGTTGGGTGTCGGTAGTGTTCGTGCAGACAAGCAAGAACTCGACAAAGAACTTGTCGGTGACTTCTTGCGTAATGCCGCTATGCGATTCGGTATCAGCTTGGCATTGTGGACTAAGAACGAATGGGAAGACCTGTCCGGTCACGCACCCGCACCACAAAAAAGTATTCCTGCCCGCAAGCCTGCACCGAAACCAGTAGCGAACGTTGAAGTAACATCGACGATCCCTGTTGACCCTGAGATTGTCGGCAAGTTCATCAAAGCTTGTGCAGGCGCAAACCTAGACCACGACAAAGTAGCCGATGCTGCTGGCGTAGACCTCACCAATGTAACCAACGACGACATGACAAAACTTCGTGTCGCCTTCAAAGAAATGAGTCAAAACAAATGAACAACATCACCGTCGCAGGGAACATCGGTCGAGACCCCGAACTGAAATACACGCCGGCTGGTTTAGCGATCCTCAAATTCAGTGTCGCTGATACATACGGCAAAGACGACAACAAGAAAACAACTTGGCATGACATCGTAGTGTTCGGTGACCAAGCAGAAATTGTTGCCGACAAAGTAGCGAAAGGTATGCGAGTCGTTGTACTTGGCCGCTTACAGATCGAAGGCTACGAAAAGAAAGACGGAACGAAAGCGAAGCGTGTTGAAGTTCTCGCTGACGAAGTAGGTGTGTCGTTACGTTGGGGTGCTAGTGACCCTGTTGCTCGTGCCGCAAAAGCCCTGCATGCAGATGTAATTGATGATGACGAACAGCCCTTCTGATGGAAATAAGGTAAACTGGTGGTGTCCCTTATGCAGGACAACATTAGTAACCCATGTGCCGATCAACGGTGTGCCAATGCACACTTGTAAAAGTAAACGGTCACAGCGACTACCATTGGAGTCCGTCAATGAGCAAGCAGAAGCAAAAAGGGACAGCGTTTGAAACGCTTGTTACCCGCTATTTACAAGAACACGGTTTTCCTCACGCCGAACGCAAAGCTCTAACAGGCCAGTTTGACGAAGGGGATATCACCGGTACACCAGGTATCGTTTGGGAATGTAAGAACCATAAGACATTGAAACTGTCCGAATGGTTGCGTGAAACAGCGGTCGAAACGACTAACGCTCACGCTGACTATGGTGTATTGATCGCTAAACGTATGGGCGTTGGCGATCCTGCACAACAGTATTGTGTTATGACTTTAGAGATGATGGTCGGCTTGCTGAAGCAAGCTGGCTACTGAGAGAGAGAAAATATATGAAACGTTTACTACCTTTATTGCTATTGGTCGGGTGCGGTACAGCGGTCATGGATGAATTGCCACCATTGCCCCCTATAACGGTCGCTATTGCCCCCGTTGAAACCACGGTTGCCGTTACGACCACCACCACCACAGTGCCTCCCACGACAACAACAACGATTAATCCGATAGTTGAAACTATGGGCATTATGTACCCCCGTTGTGCCGAATGGTTGCCGTTGCTGCTAGAAGTTGGTGGTGACATCAACGACTGGCCTACATGGTCGATAGTCCTATGGGCTGAGAGCCGGTGCATTGATGGGTTAGACGCAAATGGTTCGGTCGGTCTCGCTCAAATCCAATGGAATGTTCATAAAGTTTGGGCTTTACAAATGGGCATTGATCGTGACATGATGAAGATTGCTAGACATAACCTTACGTTTGCTGTAGCATTACAGAAGTCATCAGGGTGGAAGCCCTGGGCATACCTAAAAAATAAGTAACAACAGGAGAGAGACATGGAAGAAATTGTTTACCCTAAAACAATGGTAGCGATGCTTGAAATAGCGCAAGCCAAAGTCAAAGAGCTTGGGTTGGCGTTAGAGCAAGCGCAAGCAACGATTGATCGACTTAGTTTGGATGAGAAAAATGATCGCTGAAAAAACTCCCGCTTGGTTTGCCCAAGCAGCCTGCAAAGGTATGACCGACATGTTCTTCGGTGAAAAAGTGGATTACGAACTACGCAAAAAAGCATTAGCCACCTGTGCCACATGCCCCGTCATAGAACAATGTCGAGAATACAGCCTAAAGATTGCCCGACACTCACGCTTACAAGGCGTGTGGGGAGGACTCACCCAAAAGAAACGCCGGATACTTCTCAAAGAAATGAATATCCCTGTAGTGGAAGAAGAACTATTCTGATGGACACATTCTTGACAGCACTCATCATTATCCATTGTTTCGCATTGATGTTAGCTTTATGGAAGATAGACAAATGAAATTGCAATATGGAAGTTTATTTTCAGGTGTCGGCGGCTTTGACATGGGGTTTGACCAAGCAGGATACGATTGTGTATTTCAAGTGGAATGGGACAAAAATTGTCAACAAATCCTCACCAAACACTGGCCCGAAGTACCCAAATGGTTAGACGTACAAGAAGTAAACGGCGCAGAAATACCGCCATGTGACGTACTCACATTCGGTTCACCATGCCAAGACCTATCCGTCGCCGGCAAACGAGCTGGCTTAGACGGTGACAGGTCATCAATGTTTTACGAAGCCACAAGAATCATCAAGGAGATGAGAGATGCAACTGAATCTGTTTACCCCCGAATCGTCGTCTGGGAAAATGTACCAGGGGCCATCACATCTAATAACGGAGCCGACTTCGGGCAAGTCCTTGACACGCTGGCAGACATCGGGGCGGTGGACATCCACTGGTCAGTCTTGGATGCTCAATATTTCGGAGTCCCCCAGCGACGAAGGAGAATCTTTGTCGTCGCTATCTTTGATCCTGCAACCGCCGCAAGATGTCCCGAAACGTTACTACCTGTCTTCAAAGGCAGCCGAGGGGATTTTGCGAAGGGCAGAAAGGCGAGGAAAGACGCTGCCAGACTTGCTTCGACAAGCTTTGGTTCAAGTGATGAACAAACAATAGGTGCTTTATGCGCTCGTGATTTCAAAGGTGTCGGGAATCAGTATGTTGCTGAAAACAAATTAGTTGTTGAAGACAAAATAAAACAAATCAATATGCCTATTTCTGAACTTGGGCCTACATTGACTACAACTTACGGTGCAAAGAATTATTCAAATCATCAAGAAGTAATGTCGGGTTCAATTATTCCGGTCGCATATTCAATCCGTGAAGATGCTAAAGCCAACACGTTTAGCGCAACCGAAACCGATGTGGCGTTATGCCTCAACGGGTTAGTGCCATCAACGCAGTCGCATCATGCACAAATCTTTATTGCCGAACCCATTGTCTACGATGGCTATAACCAAAAGCTTGACGACAGCGGAATTCACCGTTCGTTGCGTATCGGTCGAGATAGTAGCGATTTCGTGGCACAACCAATCTATTCATTTGATACTCAGTTTGTTAGCAATGCAGCCGTATTTGAAGATCAATCGCCAACACTCAAAAGTACCCAGCAACCACCATCAGTATCGCCGCCAGGTTTAGCGGTACGTCGACTAACACCGTTGGAATGTGAAAGATTGATGGGGTGGCCTGACGATCACACCCGTTGGACAGCAGACGGTAAAGAACAAGCCGACACAAACAGATACAAACAGTGCGGGAACGGCGTTGCTACCCCCGTCGCTAAATGGATAGCTGGACACATCAAGGCAATTCTGTGAACCAAGAGTGGCTAAAAGATGCTTTATGCCGAGGCACAGACACCCGACTATTTTTTGCTGAGACCGGCGACATCCACACTCAACGCCAAGCTGTCACATTCTGTAACGGCACACTTGCCGAAGTAGTCGATCCTAAGACAGGATTGAGCGCAACATCAGGGACACCAGGGTGTCCGGTCAGGTTAGAATGTCTCGACTATGCCCTATCGTTCCCCCAAGATCAAGATAACTACGGAGTTTATGGCGGTACGTTACCTTCGCAACGTGTCACTATCCGTTCAGCTGCACGTAAACCGCTATCTATTGAAGAAACTAAACGTAATTTAGAACTTAAAGAATTGTTAGGGTTAATCCACGGCGTTTTAGCCGAAGAATTACATCGTTCCGAAACGGGTAGGATCAAAAAATATAAAGCCAGGATTGAGCGCAGGCAGGATTGAGCGCAACCCCCGATACAGTACGGGGCGGGGCAGGGGTATGCCACCGGAATTAGGGCTACATTCGACCTACCCCCAAATAGCAAATAGGCCACGGGGGTTAGCCCGTGACCTATTGCCGACAGTACCTATAACGGTAGCTAGTTAGTCATCGAATGGGTATGTTTCGATTATGCCGTTCTCATTCATCTCAGATAGTACCCCCGTGGCTAGTTCTACGGTACTAAACCGCCAAGCTTGACCTAGTTTGCCCCATTCGGATAAATGGCCGGCAGCATTGTTTCGTAAATTGTACGGGTCTCGCCAATAGATATTGAACCTAGTGTGCCGTACTACGTGATAGTTAGGTGGGCGTAAAACTATCGGCCTACCCTTGACAAATATGCCGAGGATAGGCCGACAGATAGCCCACCGGTGTAGGCGTTCTCTCATATTGGGGACTACTTAGGGCAATTAGGGTAAGGGTTATCCTGACCGTCATTATCCTCACAGCTGCACCAACCGAACATAGCTACTTGTGTCGTATGAGATAGTTCTGCCATCTCAGAATAACTATATGACGCTTGACTACTATCGTGGAATACGTAGATAGCCACGTCATCATGCCCTAATCTAAACCAAGCATGACGTAGGTCGATAGCTTGACGGGGCATAAGGGCCTTATCATTTATTTCTTCTCCACCATACCATACCGAATAAATAGCCAGATCAGGGGCTAGTTCTAAACCGCCATCGACTACGGGTTCATTCATAGGGTGCGCACACTCTTGACATACCTCCCAATAGTGACCGGCCTTGCCCATAATGTCATAAAACGCTAGCCGGCCCGTACCTTGTTCAAAAGTGTGCGGGTCATTAGCGTCGATACCGATAGGGCATTGAATAGTGTCGTTCATTCTGCCACCTCGTTACGTTCACGATGGCGTTCTGCCACTGTCAAAATAGCGTTAGTCCACGTATCGGAATACTCATTCCATAACGGGTCATCGTTCATAATGGCAGAACGGATCAACGGCCACGTATCCGAATTACTTATACAATATTTATAGTCATCATCAGAACCTAAAACGTCATTCCAATTATAGACATAATCGTATAATTCGTTATAAATATCGTCATCAGATAACCGAACGGGGCACTCATCACTAGCAAGAATGACAGCTTTATTTCTAGGCATGGCCTTAGCTGCCAATTCAAGAATATCGGTCTCGTCGATATCTAAATTACTATCGTCGATATCAACAATGACTAGATCATCATTGACCCCCAAAATAGTACCCGTACCCCTATGAACTAAATATCTCATAAGCTATATCCCATTCTCTATTTACCGCCAGAATTAGCGGTAGTGCCTAGCTACGAATTGAACGTAGAGAACCCCCAACGGGCTAGGCGTAACCGGATTATTTCAACGGCATAAGAGTAGCCCGAACCTTGACACCCCAACGTTCTGCCGTAATAATGGCACGTGGCATAAGACGTTCAATAGTGACGTGGCCGCCATCGAAACCCTTGCCGACATAGGCAACCATATCGGCCATAAGGGTAATAGTTTCGCCCAACAAATTGCCGTTATATTTCACGTCATTTTCCGGCCACCCGCTAACGTCATTATCCCACGTGAACAAACGTTCAACGTTCGGATAGGCGTTCTGAACCTCAGGGTTCAACCCTTGAACGTTCACGCTGCCCTTACCGCTAGAAATAACTAGGTGATTATCGGCCACAATAAAAGTGACCAATTCTTGACCCTTGACGAACGAACTAGCTTTAGCCAATTCTTTACCGTTCGGTAACGCTATCCATTCGCCAACGTTCGGCATATCTACCGTTACCTCGATGAGTCGGTAGCTATCGCAACCCGTGAACGTCACGGTATCCCCGTGAGCTTGAACCTTGACACTAGAAATAGTGCCACGGTTTAGATCGGGGCTAGCCAATTTACCGCTAGCCACCAGAATTTTGGCGAGATAGTTATTACCTATCCCGCTAGGGTCACTAGTGAACCCTCGAATATTATCTATTGCCGTCATAGTGCTTTATCCCATTCTCTATTTACTCACCGGAATTAGTGAGAGTGCCGTGGCGGGTGTCGAACCCGCAAGTACCCCCGATAGGTCACGGCTAACTAGCTCTAAAACTACGGCAGGGTTGAACTTGTGTCAAGTGTTCGCAAATATTCCCGAAATTGTGCGGCACACTGTCGGCGGGTATAACCGCTATACCGTTGCCGAACCCGATAACCGTTCACCATTGCCGATAGTTCGATGGTCTCACTACCTACCGTCATAGTCACCCCATCACTATATTCGACGTACCGCCGGCCATTCATTCGCTATCTTCGCTATCTAGTAATTCTTCAGAGTGTGCCATATCTGCCACGTCGAGCTCTGACATATACGATAGACACGCTTTACCGATCATATCCCACGTAAGCACGCCCTCATCAACTAGATCATATAAACGATTAGTGATCTCTCTAACGTCACTCATACATTCCTACTTTCTCTAATAATCCCGCCGGAATTGGCGAGATAGTCCCTAGTTGCCCTATGACGGGTCTACCCCTAACGGGCTAGGGCAAGATCGAACGCTAGCGAGAACGCCAGACCAACCAACCCGCAACAACTACCCCCAACAAAATAGCTACTAGCTGCCACCCTGCCGGCCAACTAGTCACCCGTTCACAGTGAACGAACCCTAGAGAACATTCGGGGTCATTCATTGGTCTAACCATTCGTCGGCGTTATCTATCAAGCTCTCGAAAATTTCTTCGACGCTATCGACCAAACGGTTATTGAATTCTTCGACAAAATAGCTCCATTCGATATCGCTGAGAACCTTGCCTAGTTCTCCCGTGACCATCAACCTAAGGGCAGGATATAAACCCGCAAAATTTGGGCCGGTGCTGCCGTGCATTTGATCCGTGTCGATATAGCCGTAATCGCAACTATCGCACAGCTCGCCCGATACATGTAATCGGTTACAACTCATAACTAGCCCCTATCTCTCATTCTCTCACCCCCATTGAGTGAGTAGTCCCTAGTGACGCTACGACACGCCTACCGCTAAACGGCTAGGGGAAACCAACTAGATCAGATCGAAATACCAAACATAATTTGACACCCTAATATCGTGGCGACTACCGCCCGAAATAATGCCGTCATGAATAGCTTTTACAGTAGCGATACCCTTACGGTTCACATGTTCCACTATGACATATTCGCCCGTCACACTCTCACGTGACCATTGGATCCAATAAGTAGCCCCCGTCACTAATTCCTCGGTAAGCCCAACTATCTCTCTGTGCTTTTGCATATTTTCCCATTCTCTAATAATCCCGCCCCGATTAGGCGAGATAGTCCCTAGTGTTGGTATGACCCAACTACCGCTAAACGGCTAGGGCAGGATCGAACGCTACCTAGAACGATAGAACGCCCAACCCCCAACAATTAGCACCCCTAAAATAGTTACTAGTTGTAAACCGGTGGGCCAACTAGTGACCCGTTCACACTTGACCAATTCGAGGGAACATTCGGCGGCACTCATAACTAAACCTCGCCGCTAGTAACGAACGCTAGCCATTTTTGACCTAAACTAAACGACAGATTAAGAACGGCATAGTCGTTTTCTTCTTCCCCGTCATAATCGGGAAATAGTACGGTATGGAGTTCGGCTATTTCGTAACAAATACATGTCGGGTCATCATTGGCGGCATCAAGAAAAGCTACCCAACCGCCGCACGCCCCGCCACCTCGAACTAATTTATCATATTCGGCTATAGTATGGCACACTTGCCCGAACACGGTTTCATGTTCTGCCCTTACATCACTCATAACTATCTCTCATTCTCTCATTCACTCACTCGAATAGTGAGTAGTCCCTAGTTGCCCTATGACGGGCGTACCGCTAAACGGCTAGGGCAATTAGCAGCTAGGGCTAATCTTCGACCCCTAACGCCCACAGAGCGTTCGTGAGTGTTCGTACCTTGATCCCGTGGCTAAGGGCGTGAGACATCAACGCACTCTCACCATAGCCCCCGTCTACCGGTGGCATACCGTAAACCTTAGTCAGAGCAGCTGCTAGTGCCGTATGGGTTTTATCGTATCCCATACCGCTAGCCCTGCCGACAATTTGCTCTGAGTAGTGCTGACGTACCGTCACGGTCAGACCGCTTGACGAATACGTAGCAGCAAAAATAGCCCGCACTAGTTTGTTATTCTGATCAACCCCTACTACTAGCCATATTGCGGGTAGTTCGCTTATCTTCATAGCTTTTCTTCTCTCTCTATTGAACCCGCCCCGAATGGGCGGGTAGTGCCTAGCCGTGGATCGAACACGGCATGCCCCCAACGGGCTAGGCGGTAACACTCACTCAGATAGGCAACCCGTGAAAAAATTAGTGGCTATTTCCCCGAATTCTTTGTCGGAGTGAACGAACGTAGATTCGAAATTATCTTCGGCACACTTGACCAGAACGGCTAGACGGGCGAGACACGCCGACAGTTCGGGGTGGAATTCTTCCCATTCATTAGCCACCCCGTCACTCCACCAGAGAAGATAACCCGCTTCACATTGCACCCATTCTTCAAGCTCCGGAAAATACTGTAGGTCATTCCGTTGGTATCGAATACGAACACTCATACTCGCCCCGTTCTCAAAATCAAAACGGTTTGTCAAATTGAACATGATCTCTCTCATTCTCTCTAGGTAGCTTTTGCTACCCCCAAATTATGCACATACAATTTATCGAATGTCTACCTATTCTTTTGTGACATTCGGCACACTCTAATATCGTCATGACAAAATAGAAAACGACACAAACA
>Ga0255075_1000237_pt1 | contig 13023 bp, 31 predicted proteins | sample Colum_Law_RepA_8_FD_188579 | JGI IMG/M metagenome (GOLD analysis project Ga0255075, IMG submission 188579) | Freshwater microbial communities from Columbia River, Oregon, United States - Colum_Law_RepA_8h | ecosystem: Environmental > Aquatic > Freshwater > River | place: USA: Oregon | collected...
CCTCGCAATTGGGATTCTCTTCAGCGTGATTGGCATCCTACTCGTGGCTCTCGTATGGGACTACGTGGATATCAAGATAGCAGACCGTAGGTCTGCTGATATGGAGAACCATTGGGCAACAACAATTCGAGAGGAGCAATAGTAATGGATTACAAAGTAAAACTCAACTGGCAAGAGGATGAGTTCGCATCTCGCGGAACAACCTACTTCGTAGAGTTCCTAAAGATGGATGACACTTCTCTAGGAGAAGTAGATGGCAACTCATGGCAAGAAGTATTCACCAAAGCGGTGAATTACCTACAAGAGATAGGAGAAATCTAATGGGAGCACGTATCAATTTCGTACTGAAGGTATACCCGAAAGAACAGGCACACGTCACGCTCTACTCACACTGGGGCGAGACTACTTGGCGCCACGATTTAGCAATGGCATTGCTACATGCCAAGCCTCGATGGGATGACCAGAACTATGGAGCACGAATAGTTGTATCACAACTAATCGGTGAATCATGGAACAGTGAGACAGGTTATGGCTTGTTCACTAGCGTGGACGGCGAGGACTTAGGGGACACCACTGTAGTGGTGGACTTTACAAATCAAACAGTCAATGATACAGGCAACGAACATTCGTTCGGTGCTTTCATCGAATACCAAACGGAGGTACTTGAATATCATGGGTAACGCACTATCGCAAGACCTAGCAGAGAATGTCATAGACATTCGGCAATCAATCGCAATCCAATTGCGAAGCAATCACTATCCGCCAGTTCCACTTACCATGGTGGAACCATGCATCGAAGCCATCTATGCGGTATCGGAAGGGGATACTCATAAGAGTATCCAACTACCAGACGGTGTCCAATGGCGTGGCTACCCGACAGCGCCTGCATACGCCATAGTCGAGGGACATCATCTCGAACCATGGTGTACATGGGATGACGAATAGATAGCACAGCAAAGCTGTGCATATATATAAGGGCTAAACCAACCAACCGAAAGGAGCAACACAATGGCAGGACTAAAGCGTTCCAATGACCGTAAGGTCACCAACATGCCAACACCAAACGGCAAACGCTCAGCAATCATGAACACGTTCGGCTTACCTAGTGGTAAGCAGTACTCATGCCCTAATGCCACCAGCATATGCGAGAAGATTTGCTACGCTGGAAAGTTAGAACGTATCTATACATCGGTGAAGGAGGTTCTCCTTCACAACTGGAACCTCGTCAAAGATGCAGACCACGACACTTTAGTGTCGCTCCTCGATGACATGGTGACAGCATTCGAATACGATTGCAAAGCAAAAGATGCAGAGCAATTGTTCCGCATCCATTGGGATGGGGATTTCTTCTCCGATACCTATGCCTATGCATGGCGAACAGTAATCGAACGCCACAAAGATACCCAGTTCTGGGTATATACCAGAGTGCCATCCGCTGCATCCATTCTGGATGGCATTGACAATCTCTCACTGTACTTCAGTACAGATGACGAGAACAAGGACAGCGCTGTCTATCTTCGAGAGACAGGGCAGAAGATAAAGGTTGCCTATCTGTCTGAGACTTTTGCTGATGCAAAAGAGATAATGCTTAGCATGACTGGCAAGGTGGGTGCGAAATGCCCAGAGAATCTGGGTTCAATCCCACTAATCACTACCGAAGGTAGTGCTTGTGCAACATGCCGTCTATGTATCGACGGTAAATCCGATATCCGATTTGCAATAGCAAAGAAATGAGGGCAGACATGAACACAGTAGAAGACAACGTGGCTTTACTAAGTAAAGCTGCCGAATCATTAACAACTTATCGCACATCACTAGAAGTATGGCGTTCCGCCATGACTGACCTAGCAATCTGGCATTCACTAGGTGCCATGCTTGCAGACCAAGAAGAGTACGACATCCAGACTGTATTCACACGAGAGGTACTGATGGCGTGGATTATCCGCGACCATTGGCAACCAGTATCTATCGATGAGGATGGATACGAAGGTATCGACATCGCAGTCAGAGCCTATCTGATAGATAGCAAACTGGCACTAGACCCACACCACATGGAGGAGGATGAAGATGAGTAAACATATCTACGATATGAACGCCGAAGAACTGGCTCAACTTGTGTGCTTCGGATACGAGGGACATCCATGTACCAACACGATGGATGAATATGGCTGTCGGAATAGCATGAAGGACAACGAACCATTCTGTTCAGAATGCTGTGCCGATACGAATGACGGCGCATGCTGTGGATAACAGGCGTCAAAGATAGCATAGCAAAGCTATGCATATATATAGGAAGCAAGACCAAACCCAACCGAAAGGAAACGATAATGACAATGATTGAACCAGCAGTACAAGAAGCAGTAGGCATAGCATCACTCAGCGAGGCTGACAAACTACGTGTTGACCTTGAGTCACAGCAGATAATCACCCAAGGATTACGCACCACTATCAACAACCATCGGGACAAGGTGCGTGACCTATACACACAACTGAACGACATGATTCAGGACAACGGTGCCGATAAAGAAAGCACGTTATCAATGGGTGAATTGTCGGACATACTTAACGAGGTATTCGGTAGTGAACTGGTGTTCACTAAAGAGTACGAAGTGCAAGTTAGATACACCATATATGCAACGTTCAAGGTAACAGCAGCATCTGAAGATGATGCTCGTTCAATCGCAGAAGATATCGGCATCTGCCAAGACCCAGACTGGGATATCGATGGCGATAACACAGAGCCAGACTCATGGCATATCGATGACACACGTATCGACTACATACAGGAGGCATAACGATGGCAATAATCAGACGCGGTTCCAGCTGCCCCAATGGGGCAGTTGTTATCGACGCTAAGAATTCATGGGTAGATGGAGAGAAGATTATCCTCTGCCTATGGGTCAAAGACCTACAAGGTAGCGAGCCAATGATACGGAACGCTGACCCTTATGTAACGTGGAGGGCATACCTCCACCCAGATACAGGGGAAATCGTATGTAACACTGGTCACTACCATGACAAACTCTCCGATGCAGTTGTTGACTTTGCCAGCCGTATCTGAGAATATATTCTCACAACCAACCCAACCTGAAAGGAAATGATATGACAACAAGAACAGAACGACGCCAAGCAATGAGCATTGCTGGCTACGAGGTAACAGCAACATCAGCACATGATGCAGCAGTACAAGCAGGACTCGACTGGCAAGTATCACTTGCTGAAGTTGAAGCTATTGCATTAAACAACGACGGCGTTAGCCGTCTGCCAGTACCGAATACATTCGCTACTGTACGTACCGATAAGGATGGCGGACAGTCTGTACTAGGTACAGTTGGTAGTAGATACAAGGTGTTCCAGAATGATGAGATGTTCTCAGCACTAGATGCATTGGTTGACTCTGGCGAAGCCAGATATGCAGCAGCTGGTGCGTTACGTGACGGTGCTCAAGTCTGGATGACACTTGCACTTCCAAAGGAAGTGAAGATTGCAGGTGACCCACATGCGGGGTACTTACTAGCACGAACATCACACGATGGTTCATGCTCACTTGGTATCCAGCCAATCGTTAACCGATTGTTCTGCACCAACCAAATCTCTGGCATCTTCCGTAAGGATACGAAGTATTCCTTGCACCATACAACCAACGCTAACCTCAAGGTCAACGACCTTCGCAAGATGTTAGATGTAATCTACACTGGCATCGAGACATACGAATCTGTGGCTGACCAGTTGTTGAATACAACTGTAAGTGACAATCAAGTTGAAGCCATCTTCAAGAAGATGTGGTCACTACCCAGCACAGTTGAATCATCACCATACTTCCGTCTCTCTACAGGAGAGAAGCGCCAGTTCAACAAGGCAACGGAAGCTCGTACTCAAGCGATGAATATCTATCAGGGTTCCACTGGTACACAGGAGAACATCAAAGGCACAGCCTTCGGTGCGTTCCAAGCAATCGTTGAATACGTCGACTGGTTCAGCCACAAATCAGGAGCAGTACGTGCTGAACGTGTGGTGTCTGGTTCATTCGACCGCACCAAGAGCAAGGCTCTTGAACTAATCACGAGAGGAATATAACTATGACGGAGAATCCGTTACAAAAATATGTAGATGAGTTTGACCAAGAGGTTGCTCAGCCTCCGCTATCAGCGGAGGATGGGCAGTACCTGCTCAAAGCTTTGGATTACCTAGCCATCTACTCAGAAAAAAATAATCAACCAGAATTGGTTGAGCAACCACGTCATGATGAATTAGAAGTAACCATGACTGACGTCATCCTGTACTCACGACAGGAAAATACTGATGGGTAAGATGCAAGACAGCACCACGTTAGTGGTGCGTGAACCGTCGCTAGTAATCAAGCCTATCGCTGGGTGGTCGTGGTACTGTGGGTACCACGATACCTATGGTATCGGTGACGATGAGGACGAAGTTCTCTGGATGGCTGGTGCTCACATGTACTATAAAGAAGCAGACGGTGATGTCTGTGAAATCTATACACGAGAATGGGAAGTGAGGAAAGAAGCATGATACACATCGACAGCGTGACACTCATCTGTAGCTACTGCAATGCAGAGATAGAACGTAGAACTGAACGCGAAGCAGAGGATGCATTGATGCATCATCAGCAATACATTCAGTGTATGAAGGAATACTAATGGCACGACCACGTCCGACTGAGATTAAGTTAGTAGCTAACTTACTAGACCCAGATGGCACGAGCTCCGAAAGTGCTAGCGAGTTAGCGTTAGAGATTATCGAAGCCCTTGATATATCAAGAGGCAAGCGTGACTCTTATGTACTCATAGCACAGCTGGCACGATGGGCTCCAGTCCAAGCGTGGGGTGAGTTCAACACACAACTACAAGCAGAGAAGTTCGTGAAGCACTTGACTGCTGTAGATATAGAAGGCGATGGGGGCAGAGCCCTCATCGTACACTTGGAACAACCAGATAAACTACTAGAAAGGATTGGAGAATCTAAGAAATGATTACATTTATTATCGCATCAACAGTAGGTTTCTTTGCCTATCGGTTGGGTAAGAAGAAAGGCGAAGCCGATATGTATCGGCTTTGTTATGACGCCGAACAATCCAAGAGGGAATTCTTCTCGGATATAAGTAGGTGGTAAGACAGAAGGCGGGGGATTATTCCCCCGCCTTTTCTTCTTCACGCGCCTGAGCTTTCATGCTATTCATCATCGTAATCCAATAGAGTTTATAGAACTCTTCATCATATGCAAATCGTTTCATATGTTTAACACCAGCACCAGTATGACCATACAATGGGATGCCTGCCTCCTTCATGTTCATGAAGAACTGGATATCTTCACCAATGAATCTATCCTTACCATCGGCACCACCGCCATCTGTCTCTAAGAACAATGGCTTATCGCCATGGAATTCTCGTATCTTGTCAGCTGCATTGCGATGCATAAGCAAGAAGCCAAACCCAGCGTAATCAATCTTGAGCAACTGGTTCGGTGGCAAGGGATGGATGTATGACATGCTGTACTTGTCTTCTTCGTGAGCGTGGAACAGCGCAGCGTATGGCTGCATGATGGAGCTTTCCATTTGCTTGCTTATGAAATAAGTTCCACTAACAACAGGTCGGTTGACTGGGTCAGCTGAATCCCATACCAACTTGAGCGCCTCGTTCGTAAGAACGATGTCGCTATCTACCCACAGTATCCAATCAAAGTCTGTCTTCTTATGCCAGGTATCGAACGCTGTCTCACGTTGCCTGCCTATCTGATTACCCTGTACACGCTGAGCTGAGGTGATTGGTAGCCCAGCTGTTAACAGGGAATAGACCACGCCCTCCATGAACTTACCATCAACGGTTCCGTTGTCACACCAAGTCAACATGATTTGATTGTTAACGGCTCGTACCTTTGCCTGCTTAGCAGGATTACCTGACTTACCCACTGTGGCTTCCTCCCCATCCTCCGCCTTTGAAATGAATGGCAGGTGGTGTAAACACTTTAGTCATAGTCACATTGCACTCGTTGCATTTAGGGAATTCATTTCCCTCAACGATACGAATTTCTACCACGCTATCACATAACGTACATTTAAAATCAAACGTTGCCATCAGTACGGTGCTGCCCCTCCTAGTAGTTCGGATAAATCTCTGATTCCTCTTGCCGATATCTGTTCCACTCGTTGAGGTGAGATATCCCAAGCTGTTGCTATCTCAGTTAGTGGTTGGTCATGTGCGAACCGACTGTTAAGTATCCCCTGCGTACGTGGGTCTAGCTTCTTCATAGCTCGGTCGACATCAGCTAGCATAGCTAGCAGGTTGTTGCCTTCACTTGCTTGCTTCTTAGCTTTGATGCCATGAACATCTGGGTCTAACACTTGGTTAGTTAGATGTGCATCCTCGGAACCAAGAACTTTAATTAAGTTCTCAATCATTTCAATACGATAGAAGTACTCATCACCAAGCTCATAGCCAAGAGCTCTTGCCTTTTCCTTGCGAGCGTATCGCTCGCCTGCCCTACGCATGAACGTAGAGAATGCCTTGTATCCCATACGTCGCTCGTTCTCTTCTTCACGCATGAGGTACTCGTTGACTTTGTCTTTACGTTTCCAAGCGTACTCATTCATAGCTTGCTTGATGTCTGACTGTTCAGCAAACCTGTGGTATTTCTTTGAAAGATTATATGCAAGCACAGATGTAATCTCGTTGACCTGTTCCCAGATAGGATGGTCGCGGTCAAGCTCAGCCATGTGACTTCACCAAGTATTCGATTGACTTAAGCAGCAGGGCGGGGTCATCACCTAGTAAACCCAGGGCGCGATTATGGTTACTGCATAGAAGTCCTCGTACCTTGCCACTCTTATGACAATGGTCAATGTCGAGCGCTCTATTTTCGGGAGCTCTGCCACAAATGTAGCAAGTGCCACCTTGTTCTTCAAACATTCTGTCGTAGTCTTCGACACTAATACCGTAAGACCGAATGCGAGAACCACGCTGCTCTTCGTAAGTTTTATTTCTGTTGCGTGGCATACTTCTCCCAGATGCCTCGCTCTACCATCAGCGCAATGATTGCGTAGTTGGCTATGTCGATGAAGCTATCTTCAAGTGCCTCGTTGTTTGGTTCAATACTGTTATAGATTAGATTCTTTAATCGCTCTAACTTATCTGACATACGAACCATCAACCCATTGGTCGCACCACCAGGTGCGTTCCATATATTAAGTGGACCGTAATCAATTTGCTTCATCACCAAGATAGATAGAAGCTGGTCGTAAATTTCCTGCGCGTCTTCCTGGAAATTATCGATGGTTAATTTGTTCGTTGCCAACGGAGCCCTCTCTAATCGTCTAATGCATTAATCAATGCAGTTAATGCTTGAGCTCCTTGGTCTACAATTATACTATTGATATCGCTGTCAGGCGGTAACGACACGCGCATAGCTTGAGGTATTGCATCTACTAACCGACGAGCCAAGTCCTGCCCTGGGTTGGAGCCATCCTCTTTAACATCATTATCTGTGGCTACGATTACTCTACCTATGCCGTCGAAACAACGTGAGAAATAAGGCTTCCAAGCGTTAACGCCAGCAACAGCGACAGCAGGATGCCCAGCGAGAGTAGCAGATATGGCATCAATCTCTCCTTCAACTATTAACACCTCCCTTACAGCATGAACTATTGCGCCAACGTTATATAGGTGGTGCTTCTGACCAGTAGGTATCATGTACTTAGGGTCACCGTCATCAATCCGACGGAACTTAAACCCGACGACACCAGCCTCAGTTATGTACGGAATAGATAGATGGTTCTTGATTCTATCCTCGTGACCAGCAGCAGGTTCTGCTACGTAGCCCAACAGAAATTGTTGGGCGCCATCTAGGATGCCGCGTTTCTCAAGGTATGACTCAGCTGGTGAACCAGCTAAAGAGTTGTGATAGGTGTGTGCTGCCTTTGTCCAGAGTTCAATGAGCTTCGGATTGGTTCTCACTTCTTCTCCTGTCTGTGTGTAATAAATGGAGGCGCAGTATACACGTCATTGCGAGCAGCAATCTGCATTGCTTGCTTCCATGTCGCTCCACCTGCTAGCGCACCAAGCGCCCATGATGAACCAGACCCTATCCCATACAGCCCATCATCACGCAGGTATACCGAATAGTTATCATCTACTTGGTAGATGGTGCCATTGATTGCTAATAAAAATTCAAACCCAGCATCCTCGTCATCTTTAGTTGGAGTATAGCCAGAGTCTTTGATGCACTCTCTCATGCTAGGTACAACTGTTGTAATCATAAAGTGGTATTCATCTTTGATGTTAGCTGGGATAGCTGGCGGTTTCCACACGTGCTGCATTACATCGCATGGTTGTACGTCACCAGCGCCAGCGATTAACCACTTACCACGTTTAGTTATCTTAGTAACTATCGGATGCGAGAATGGTCTACCACCTGCGGTAGTACGTGAGTCGGCTGCAAGTATGCAGCCGTTGTCTTGTTGGATACCAATGATAGTTGTCACAGCGCAGCTCTCAATCTTGGTGGCGTCCACCGCCCACTACTCTTCTTGCGTCCACGAGTAGGAGCAGACTGCTGTGATTCTTTGCCAATGTTTTTATCTGCCCACTTGCGAGCTTCTGGGTATGTTAGCTTTTCACGAGCCATGATTATCTGTATACCAGAACCACTGCCGTTACATGCATAACATACCCAGACGCCCTTGTCTGAGTTAACCGAAGCAGACTTACGTGAGTCATCATGTACAGGACACAAGATTGATTTCTCCCCGCCAAGTGGCAAGGTCAATCCGTAATGATTAAAGACTGCTTCTAGAAACTCAGGCTGATTCATTTGCTAATACCAGTTCCTTTCCTGGTGAAACCTGTACGCCTTGCACCAAGTATCGTATCGATGAAGCACATACTTGTGTGCCTCGTGAGTTTGTTTGAGTATAGACCAGTGAGGTTTCCCCCACAGTAACTGCCATACTCCACGAGCTCCACTCGATTTGTTGTACGAGTCCGTGTTGTAGCGACTTTCTTTGTACGCAATACGTTTTGCACATAGTCGCTGGTCCTTCTCGGTCACGAACTGAGCAATCGCATACTCCACCTTCTGTTCTTTTGTCATTACTGACATACGAACTTCTTGTGTAAGTACGGGTGACAGCGCTTGTGCGGGTGATACCAGCACGAGTGTTGTCGCTATGCCCATCGTTATCGCTAACCGCATAGTTACCTCTTTTCATTTTATGAGTCACTGTCACTGTCTCACTGATGTCCATTGTAACCTGCCTGTTTAAGCAGATTCACCCAGAGTTCCGCAGGCATTACTGCATACGACTCTGAGATATTAGAAGTGCCACGCTTCTTGATTAACACAACGCCTGTCTCTGCGTCAGCATGTGTCATCTCATCCTCCAGTTCCCGAAGGTACTGGGGAATTCTAATTGCTTTCTCATTCTTACATTCTATAACAACACCATTGATACCATCAATGTCACCAACATCATCGTGTCTACCTGCACCGTATGCGCGTTCAGCGCATGGGTATCCCATCTGGCGTAACCATTTAACTACATCGCGTTCGTACTGCGAGCCTTTGCGTTTAGCTGCTGATGTCATATGTAATCTCCTGGTATCAAAGACTCTAAAGTTATGTTCATCTTCTTGCGTATCGCCATTCTTTCACGTGGTGTCTTCCCACCCCATAGACCATATCCTTCATGGCGTACTGCCCAATCAAGACAATCTTGCCTTACTATACATTCAGCACAAATTTTTTTACTAACGGAGTACATTGATTTATCGTTTTCATTTTCAGAATCTGGGTAAAAAAATTCTATCCCGACTTCTCTACACAAACCTTGTGATAGGTCTGGCATATTCATCTGCTACTCCTTAAGGTCGACGGTTTAATCTATAAAGATTTTCCCAATACTCTAGTGCAGCTTCATCAGTAACTGCAAGATGTCGCAACCTTTTTCTTTTCCGCACACCAAGGTAAGCAAGCACATGCCACTTGACCCAAGCACCACGTAGATATATAGTTGGCTTAGTCATTCTTTAATTCCTTCATCACATCTAATAAATTCTCAACCGTAATCAGATAGCCCTTGCTTCTGTTCGGTGGTATCTCACAAGTAATCTCTCGACCAAACTTTTTAATTGCATACAGTACGTGACCAGTTGGTACCATCAACACACCGCGTTCGAGAACGAACGCCCAGTATGCAGCTTTAGTTACCATCACGCCTGATGGTTCCCAATTCTGGGAACGCTGATACCAACATTCAACTTCTATATATAGGTTGTTGGTTGACCACCATTTGCGGTCACGCTTTACTTCTACTGTGCCACCCTCGGTCAGCAGTTGCTGTACTAGTGACTCGCCTTCTTGCCCATATCTAAAATCTAAATCGAATGACGATAAGTTTTCTACTGCCATTGCGATAACGTTCTTGCTCTATTTAAATCTGCTGGAGAATTATAGAGAACCATCTTGCTTGCTTCGGCAGATAACGTTACATAACTTTCTGCGGTTGGGTCTGCCTTGCCATGTCTGTTCTTAACAACAGCAACTCGATAGTTATTGGAAGAGCTATCCAGAGCTACCGAAAGGACTAGCTCTGGTAGCGCTGCCACCTTACCCATTAATGCTTTACGTGGTGCTGGGTAGTTCGGCTTAGACATCTTCTCATTTTCGGATACGTGGTGCAGGACGATGAATGCCGATTCGTACTCACGTGCCATGTAGTGAAACGCTGACATGGCATCACGTAGCGCGGTCCACTCGTTGTCACTTGCGGATGCTACGTTCATTAAGTTGTCTACATATACAGCAGCAGGTGCCGAACCATGCAATTCAATCCACGCTTCTATCTCCTCTTCAATGTCTTGAAGAGAAGGCGCTGGGTCAAACGCGAACCGTACATGGTTGGCACCCTCCGCTAGCGCATCCTCAAGGAGAACGCTTGCTTCGGTATCCATCAATCTTTCTACATCAGCAACATCTTTATTCATGATGATTGCACCTGCACGAGTTGCAATCGTACGTGAGTCAGAGTCGGCTGATATATACAACGATGGAACCTTAGATGTAACTGCGTACCATAATGCAAGTAGTGTCTTACCTCCGCCTGGTTGACCAGCAACCAAATGCAATTGCGCTTGGCGGAAGACAACTTGACTGGCGGTGAGTTGAGGTAAGATTTCTGGTAGTTGATGACCAGCTGGTGACTCGACACCCACTACTTGCAATAGGTTACGCATTACTTAGTCCAGATTGTTTCTGCTTCTACAGCACCTGGTGAGAAAGGCTTCGGTCCCTTAGCTGGGTCGAACCAACCAACGTATGCCTTGCCTGCTTTTGATACGCCCTTCTTCTTGGCGTACTTGCCACGTCCGTCTGGTAGGTCTGGTGCATCTGGATGTCCATATGTCCATTCGTTACCATACTTATCTTTGACAACCTCAATTGCTTGAGGTGTTGTTGTCACAGGCTGTGGGTTAAGACCCGCTGCCTGTAGACCAGCGATAGCTTGTTCCATGTTAGGAGCATAGGCTCCACCATTTGTGCGATTAAGCAACATAGCTTGCAGACCTTGTGCATCAGTGATTGCCTCAACTGCTGCGGTTAGGTTTGCTTTGAATTCGGAAACGCTGTTACCTCGAACGGTAAACAAATCATTTCCGTTTAGCTTTCCTGTATACGAGAACATAGATTCAGTCATCTACTTTCTCTCCTTTTCTTTCCCTGTTGGTAGTTGTAATGGGAAATCTTTTGAGCCCCATGCTGGGCATATCTCAATGAACGAACACATCTTACAGTTTTCACCAACGAATGTTGGGAAGTATCCCTGTAATACTGAGTGGTTCATAGAAGTAAATGCATGTTCATAGTATTCAATACTCAGGTGGGTTAAGTCAATCAAATCACCAAGCTCACCTTGGCGTGTCATAAAGAATGCGCCCCACTTAGGGCGGATACCAAAAATCTTTTCAATACCACTGGCATACAATCCGTTTTGGATTACACCAAATGGCGTCCTGGAACCAGTCTTATAGTCAACGATAACCAAGTCTTCCCCTACTTGGTACACCGCATCAATAATAAATCGAACAGGTGTACCTCCGAAATGTACATCTGCTGACCACTCGATTCCAGGACGACCATCAGGCATAGTAGCAATCTGCCAACCAGATTGCAACACCCATTTTTGGTAGGCTTCTACCTGCTTGAGTCCGTCGCTTTGCCAGAAAGCTAGGTCCTCACCATCAGGACGAGCAGCAGTCTTGCGACCAGCTACCTTCCACTCTGTGGTGGGTAACCCTGACTTCTCTTCTACATCTCGTACTTCAGCATTGAATATCTCAAGCCACTTCTCAGTTAAACTCATCGTCTTCTTCCTCTGGTCGGTCAGGTTTCACATAGTCTGGATGGTCGACTGGTGTGGGGGTTGTCATAGGAGAACCGCAATCAGCACAGAAAGAATCTGTGAACCACATGACCAAGTCGTAGTCTTGGAAGATAGCCCTGATAACTTGAATGTTGGAACCGCAGTTCACGCATTCGTTACTAGGGATACCTCGCTGGTCAATCAAGTTTCTGTTGCTGTTTGTAGAGCTCATGATTCAACCATTCCAACATAGAGTGGACGGCAGAGCCAGCAGCAAGGTACACCGCAGGCTTCTCTGGTACCATAGCTACCTTACTCAGATAGTATTTCTGAGGACAGGATTGCCAGGTGGTTAACTGACTATACGACCGATGAGGAGGAAGTTGATTCATACCATAAATCATACCAATGAATTTACCAATCTGTGTCATAGACACGCCGTTTGTTTTACCAAGAATTATCTGATAGGGTTAGGGGTGGAGGGCGGGAAAGGCTTGCCTGATGGCAAGCCGTGGTCGGAGGACAATGAATGACGATGAGTTCATAGAACGATTCCATAAACTGCATGACATCCATCTCAATAGGTTTCATAAGAGATTGGATGCAGCTAAAGTAGCTGCCAAGAACTTTCCAACAGAGGAGCAGTACTGGTT
>Ga0255075_1000249_pt1 | contig 12589 bp, 10 predicted proteins | sample Colum_Law_RepA_8_FD_188579 | JGI IMG/M metagenome (GOLD analysis project Ga0255075, IMG submission 188579) | Freshwater microbial communities from Columbia River, Oregon, United States - Colum_Law_RepA_8h | ecosystem: Environmental > Aquatic > Freshwater > River | place: USA: Oregon | collected...
CATGATCCAAATGATTTTGAGATGGGTATGAGGCACGGCGTTGAGTTAGTAATCATTATGAATGAACATGGCGTAATGGAAGGTACTGGTACAAAATTTGATGGCATGGATCGCTTTGATGCTAGAAAAGCGGTTGTTGAAGAGCTTAGAAATTTAGGAAGAGTTGTTGCTGAAAAGCGCCCATATGTTCACGCAGTTGGTCACTGCCAAAGATGTGACACCACAATAGAGCCACGACTTTCTAAACAATGGTTTGTAAAGGTGGCACCTCTTGCCAAAGCAGCAGCGGATGCGGTTAGAGATGGCAGAGTAAAAATTGAACCAGAGGAGATGTCGCCAAGATATTTTGAGTGGGTAGATAACATGCATGATTGGTGTATCTCTCGACAACTTTGGTGGGGACATCGGATTCCAGTTTTTTATGGTCCAAATGGTGAGGTCATTGTTTGTGGACCAGATGAGAATCCACCAGCTGGTTACACCCAAGACCCGGATGTATTAGATACCTGGTTCTCCTCCGCACTTTGGCCATTTTCAACATTAGGTTGGCCAGCAGATACAGATGATTTAAAGAAGTTTTATCCAACCTCAGTATTAGTAACTGGTTATGACATTTTATTTTTCTGGGTTGCTCGAATGATGATGATGGGTTTGTTTGCAATGGATGGCAAGGCACCTTTTAATGTAATTGCATTACATGGCTTAGTTAGAGATCAATTTGGTAAGAAGATGAGTAAGAGTCGTGGAAACACTGTTGATCCAATTGAATTTATGGATAAGTACGGATCAGACGCACTTCGCTTTACCTTAGCAAGGGGAGCTAATCCTGGAACAGATCAGGCACTGGCTGAGGATTGGATCGCTGGATCTAGAAACTTTGCTACTAAGTTATGGAATGCCACCAGATTTGCCATGCTAAATGGAGCAAGCGTAGTTGGAGAGCTTCCTGCCAGAAGTGATTTAAATGCAATTGATAATTGGATCCTCACCAGACTTGATCAAGTGATTGCAAGTGCTGATGAATTATTTGAAAAATTTGAGTTTGCAAAAGCTTGTGAATTAATTTATCACTTCACTTGGGATGATCTATGTGATTGGTACTTAGAGTTATCTAAAGCAACTTTTGCTGGTAATAATGCTGCTAAGAGTCAGCGAGTATTGGGTGAAGTATTAGATCAAATTCTTAGGCTGATGCATCCAGTGATGCCTTTTATTACTGAAGAGCTCTGGTGTAATTTAACTGGCAAAGAATCTTTAATGATTGCAGATTGGCCAAAGTCTGATTTATCTTCACAAGATCAGGCTTCAGTTGAATTAGTAAATAAAATGCAGGAGATTGTTACTGAGATTCGCAGGTTTAGAAATGATCAAGGCATTAAGAGCACTGCAAAGATCTCTGCAAAATTCACACACCTAGATAAAGTTGGTTTAGCTGAGTATGAAGCATCACTGCGTCACATCCTGAAGTGTGATGATAAGAGTTCAAACTTCACAGCCAAAACTCAAATTGGTCAGGTAATAGTTGAGTTTGATTTAACAGGGGCCATTGATTTAGTTGCTGAAAGATCTAGGTTAACTAAAGACTTAGAAGCTGCTAAAAAAGATCGTGATACCGCAAAAATTAAATTAGATAATGAAGGCTTTATGGCAAAGGCGCCAATGGAGGTTGTTAGTGAGATTAGGCTTCGCCTGACTCAAACTAGTGAAGATATTGAACGATTAACCGCACTTCTTGAAAAGCTTCCAAAGTAAATGAGTAGCGCGCTACCGCCAAATCGATTACTTGAAATTGAGCAGGCGTTAAATAAACGCTGGCCAGAAGATAAGATTGAACCTAGTTTAGATCGAATAATTGCTTTATTAGATGCACTCGGCTCACCACAGCTTTCATATCCAACTATTCATCTTGCCGGCACAAATGGAAAAACTACGACTGCGCGAATGATTGATCAATTACTTACCGAATTAGGTTATCGAGTGGGTAGGTATACATCACCACATTTGGAGTCATTTACTGAGCGAATTAGCATTAAAGGTGCGCCAATAAGTGATGAAATGATGATCAAAACTTATGATGACATCGCCTTATATTTAGATTTAATTGATTCACGCCAGCCAATTCCTATTTCCTACTTTGAAGGGATAACTGCAATGGCCTTTGTTGCCTTTGCTGAATACCCAGTAGATGTTGGTGTTATTGAAGCTGGCATGGGTGGGCAGTGGGATGCCACAAATGTTTTAGCATCTTTGGTTTCAGTAATGACTCCTATTGGTTTTGATCATATGGAGTATCTAGGAAATACCTTGACTGAAATTGCTCAAACTAAAGCCGGCATATTTAAGCCAGAATCTAATGTTGTCTTAGCTGCTCAAAGTAGTGAGGTAGCAAAGGTGTTAATGGCTAATGTCGCCAGAGTCTCAGCAATACCTTTTCGAGAAGGTGTTGAGTTCAGTGTTAAAAAACGATCTTTAGCAGTTGGTGGTCAACTAATTTCATTAGCAGGTATCTATGGCGATATTGATGAGATATATCTGCCACTTTATGGTGATCATCAAAGTAATAACGCAAGCCTTGCACTTGCCTCTGTGGAAGCATTTGCCGGTGTTAAGTTAGATGAGGATTTAGTTCGTCAAGCATTTAGCAAGGTTAAATCACCAGGTCGGTGTGAGATTATTTATCAGGACCCAACTGTAATAATTGATGCAGCCCATAATCCACATGGTGCAGCAGCGATTGCTAAAACGATCAGCACCGAATTTGATTTCCAGTTAGTAGTTGCAGTAGTTGCAGTCCTAGCCGATAAAGATGTGGATGGGATATTGCAGCAGTTATCTACTGCAGTTGATTACATAATTACCACCCAAAGTAATTCACCAAGGGCGCTAGATTCAGGTGAACTTGCTAAGATCGCTGCTAAATACTTTAAGCCAGAGCAGATAGAGGTCATCTCAGATTTAGAAGGCTCCATTACCTATGCGATAGAGAAGGTTAATCTTTCAAATCAGGTAAGTGATGGCCCTGGGGCAGTTTTAATCACAGGCTCTGTTGTCACAGCAGGTTTAGCACGAGGATTTGTGAGTAGATTAAAAGGAGTAGGTAAGTGAGAGTTTTAGCAGCTGCAGTCTTAACCATGGAGTCAATACTTATGGGATTTGCGCTGTTAATTGCAAAAGATGATGCATCTGTAAATGAAATTATCTTCGGATCTGTGCTGGCAATACTTTTACTTCTTAATGCAGGACTTTTAAAGCGCAAGGGTGGGTATTTACTGGGAAGTTTTCTGCAAATATTTTTAATTGGATATGGCCTAGTTGTTCCCCATATGTATTACATGGGAGGAATTTTCACCACACTTTGGATCATCGCAATACTCCTTGGCCGCAGGGGTGAGGCAATAAAGGCGAGTCTTATCGCACAGCGGGACAAGAACGGGCCGAATTAGCCAATTTTCAGCCTTAGCCAAAGACGCGTAGAATAGATTAGTGAGTTCAGAGCAAACATTAATTTTGGTTAAACCAGATGGCGTTAAACGCGGTTTAGTTGGCGAAGTTATTGCACGCATTGAACGCAAAGGATATGTAGTTACTAATTTAAAAATGTTAACTGCAGATCGAACAATTCTTGCAAAGCATTATGCAGAGCATGAAGGTAAACCGTTTTATGAACCACTTATGGAGTTCATGGCATCAGGGCCGATAGTGGCAATGGTGGCGCAAGGTGAGCGAGTAATTGAGGGGTTTAGAAAAATGGCAGGTGCAACCGATCCAACTGTGGCAGAGGCCGGAACTATCCGCGGTGACTTAGCACGGGATATGGGAACAAAGGTTGTACAAAATATTGTGCACGGTTCAGATTCACCAGAGTCTGCAGCTCGTGAAATTAAGATTTTTTTCGGAAATTAGAAGTTAACTCAGGACAATAAAGGAAGAGGCACAGATGGCTAAAGGAAAAAACAGGATGTCATGGATTGGCCGCGACATGGCGGTGGATCTAGGCACAGCTAATACTTTGGTTTATGTGCGCGGGCGCGGAATTGTTCTTAATGAGCCATCAGTTGTTGCAGTTAACCAAGACACTGGCGCAATTCTTGCTGTTGGACTTGAAGCTAAGCGAATGATTGGTAGAACTCCTGGAAACATAGTTGCAATTCGCCCACTTAAAGATGGTGTGATTGCAGACTTTGATACCACTGAGCGAATGCTTAAATATTTTATTCAAAAAGTACATAAACGTCGTTACCTAGCAAAGCCAAGAATTGTTGTTTGTGTTCCATCTGGAATTACTGGTGTTGAACAGCGCGCTGTAAAAGATGCTGGATACGCCGCTGGTGCTCGTAAGGTTTACATAATTGAAGAGCCAATGGCAGCAGCGATCGGTGCTGATCTACCAATTCATGAACCAACTGGAAATATGGTGGTAGATATTGGTGGTGGCACAACTGAAGTTGCAGTTATTTCACTTGGTGGAATAGTTGCCGCGCTTTCAATTCGAATTGGTGGAGATGAGCTTGATCAATCAATTATTAATTGGGTTAAGCGAGAGTACTCACTACTTCTAGGTGAGCGAACTGCTGAAGAGATTAAAATGGCTATTGGATCTGCATTTCCATTACCAGGTGAGCCAGATGCAGAGATTCGTGGACGCGATCTTGCAACTGGGTTACCAAAGACAATATTGGTCACATCTGCAGATATTAGAAAAGCGCTGGAGGAGCCGGTTACTGCAATTATTAATGCAGTTAAAAACACTTTAGATAAGACTCCGCCTGAATTAGCTAGTGATCTGATGGATAGAGGAATTGTTCTAACTGGTGGCGGTGCGTTACTACGCGGCCTAGATGAAAGATTGCGTCACGAGACTGGAATGCCAATTCATATTTCAGAGCGACCTCTGCAAGCAGTTGCAGAAGGATCTGGAAAATGTATTGAAGAGTTTGAAGCCTTAGAGAAGGTTTTAATCTCTGAACCTCGTCGTTAATTTATAAGGGAGTTTACTTGTGGCTAGTAGCGGCGGTAATCGTTCGCGGCTATTACTAGTCCTATTACTTGTTTCCTCACTATTTCTAATCACTCTAGATCTTCGCGGAGTTAACTTAGCAAGTGGAATTAGAAGTGGTGTCTCAACAGTAATTTCACCAGTTGAAAACTTATTTACAAAGGTATTTTCACCAGTAGGAAATTTTGCTAGTGATGTTCGAAACTTTGGTCAATCAAAGAAGCAAATTACTGAGTTAAACAAACAAATTGATTTACTAAAAGCTAAACAAGTATTAGATGAAGATATGGTAAGCCAGTTAAATCAATTAAGAAATGTATTGGATCTGGCTGGTAGTGGTGGATATCAGGTAGTGGCAGCTAGAGTGATTAACCGAGGTTCAACAGAAACCTTTAAAGAAACAATGACAATCGATGTTGGTAGTCGATCAGGTATTACAAAAAATATGACTGTAATCTCTGAAAGTGGTTTAGTTGGCGTTGTTAAATCAGTTACGAGTAATAGCTCAATTGTTTTGTTAATGAGTGATCCAACTTTTAAAGTGGGCGTAAGAATTGCTGGTACACAAAGTATTGGTGTGGTCTCAGGTCAGGGTGGTTCTACTTACTTACTACAACTACTTGACGCAACTGGTGAGATTAAGGAAGGTGATGCACTTGTTGCAAGAGGCAGCGCGGGAGATAGGCCGTTTGTGCCGGGAGTACCAGTAGGTATTGTTACAACTGTTAGTAGTAATGCTTCATCAATTACCCAAAATGCTGATGTAGAAAGTTCGGCTAACCTGGAAAAAATTACTGTGGTTGCAGTTGTAACTGCAGCTACTAAAGGTGATCCAAGAGATTCACTAATTCCTAAACCACGGCCAAAGCCTGTTGCGCCTGTGATGCCTACGCCAACTCCCACACCAAGTAATTAAAATGAGCAGCCTTAGAGTATTTAACACTTCATTATTTCTATTCTTTATTTTTCTGTTTCAAACTACCTTAATTGCGCGGATTAACTTCCCAATTGGCGGATTTTCACTTTATATCGCGACTTTAATGCTTGTCTTATCACTTGAGGATAGGACTGGTTCACTTGTCTTTGGTTTTATCGGTGGCTTGATAATGGATTTATCACCATCGGCTCAAACACCCTTTGGTCAGTGGGCCCTAGCAATGACATTTATTGGTTACCTGTTCTCGGTAAATAGAGATTTAGTTGGTGATTTTAATGATAGACCTCTGGCTTTAACCTCTCTTGTGAGCATCGCTGCTAGCGTTTCTATGATTACTTTTATCATTATTGGAGTTTTATTAGGTCAAAACACTGGTGGGCTATTTCGAAATCTCCAAGTTGTTTTTGCTAATCTAACTTGGACTTTTTTAATTACGCCCATTTTTATGCCACTTATTCTTAGGGTGCGAAAGATGTTGTTAACTAATCGGGAACGAGTATGAGCCAGCGATCTAAGATAAGTTTAATTGTTTTCCAGAGCTTAGTTTTCTCATTACTTTTTGCATTATTCGGTAGATTATTTTATTTACAAGTACTAGAGAGTGGCAGATATAAAGAAGCAGCGATTAGTATCCAAAGCCGAGATATCGTTACTCCGGCTATTCGCGGGGCAATTACAGATATAAATGGTTCACCTTTAGTTGTTGATTTACCTGGACTTGTAGTTTTTATCGACCGGAGCACATTAGATAAGCAATTTGATAAAGGAGCTGCAGTTCTTGCAAGAACTGCTTCACTGTTTAATCTTGAGTACGCCGATGTCTATCAACGCACGAGGTTATGTGGTGAGTTACCAAGAGATAATCGCGCTGGATGTTGGAATGGCACTAGATATCAACCAATTCCATTAGTTGGTGGTGCTTCTCAAGATTTAGCACTTAAGATCATGGAGAACTCAGATGTCTTTGCTGGAGTTAATGTTGCCTCAATTCCAATTAGAAGTTACCCATCATTAGAGGGAGAAAATACCTCTCATGTTTTAGGCTACGTTGGATCTGTAACTGATGAGGATCTTAAAGATCCAAGTAAGAATTACTATCGAAGTGAGGTAGTTGGAAAAACTGGTTTAGAGACTCAATACAACCAGTATCTTCGTGGTACGCCGGGAGTAAGAACCTTTTTAGTCAATCGCAAAGAGGTTGTCACAAAAGAATCAAGAAATATTCAAGCTGTGGCAGGAAATAATTTAATTACAAACATAGATGCCAAGTTGCAATCTGGAGTAGAGCGCGCACTTGAGGGAGCGGTTAAGCGTGCTAGGGCATCTGGTTACAGGGGAGATTCTGGTGCTGCGGTGGTACTTGAAATTAAAACTGGTCGAGTACTTGCTATGGCCTCTTATCCAACTTATGAGCCAGAAATTTGGCAAAGGGGATTAACTGTTAAACAGGCCGAGGATTTATTTAGTGAAGTTAAAGGTGTGCCAGCATTATCTAGGCCGCTGCAAGGATTATTTGCACCAGCATCAACCTTTAAATCAATCTCCGTAGTTGCAGCTGCAAATGCTGGTTATTCATTAGATGCTACATATAACTGCCCAGCATCAGTAGAGATTGGTACTCGAACATTTAATAACTTTGATAGCGTCGCCGCAGGCAGATTAAAACTTGATGTTGGCCTTGCAATCTCTTGTGACTCACTTTGGTATCAAATTGCTTATGATGAGTGGGTAAGAGATGGCGGCCTTAAGCCAAAATCATCTGCAAATGATTACTTCTTTAATGCTGCAAAGGCTTTCGGTGTAGGAAAAGCTACTGGAATTGATTTACCGAGTGAGCTAAGTGGTCGCCTGCCAAACCGTGATTGGAAGCAAAATTGGTATGAGCAGAACAAAGATTTTTATTGCAATTATAAGGATCGGGCTAAGAAACAGGATTTAACTAAGTATTTAATTGAGATTGCTCGAGAGAATTGTATTGATGGCAATAAAGTGCGAGCAGGAGATGCGGTTAACTTTTCAATTGGCCAGGGAGATACTTTAGTAACTCCACTTAGGCTAGCTCAAATATATGCAGCCATTGCAAATAATGGAACCTATTACAAACCACAAGTTGCAAGAGCTATTGTGAATAAAGATGGCAAGGTAATTAAAGAGTTTAAGCCAGAGGTAGCTGATGTTGTTAAAGAGGAGCAAAGCACCTGGGATTTTCTTCACCGAGCTCTTCGAATGGTTGTTACGCAAGGAACTGCTGGCAGCATATTTTCAGGTTTTCCCGTTGCAGTAAGTGGAAAGACAGGAACTGCTGAAGTGTTTGGTAGAAATCCAAATGGCAGTGCTAAAGATGACACATCTTGGTTTGCCTCCTATGGCCCAACGGAGAATCCAACATATGCAGTTGTGATGATGGTTAGTCAGGGTGGATTTGGTGCATCAACATCTGGTGTGGGAGTTAGAGATATCTACTCAACTTTATTTGGTGTTAGTGGAAATCGCGTCGATCCTAATAAGGCGGTCTTTCCTAACGGTGTTCCAACTAATATAGCTAAAGTGGATCTTAAGATTGCAGCGAGTAAGGTTGATTTAACAGGGGCAAAGGTTGGCGGGGTGAAGTTAAAGTGAGTACTTTAATTAAATTTAGAAGCAAAAATCGATCAACACTTTCCCGCTTTGATTTAACACTTAATCTAGCAGTTGCTGCCTTGTTAGCTATTGGAACACTTTTAGTTTATGCGGCAACGAGGGAGTGGTTTAGATCAAATAATTTAGACCCGGAGTACTACTTAAAACGGCATATCCTAAATATTTTAATTGGTGCATTACTTGCCTATGGAACTACATTAATTGATTATCGATTACTTCGTGCTTATGCACCTATTCTTTGGCTAATTTCAATAATTGGTTTAATAGCGGTCTTTATTCCAGGAATTGGTGAAGAGGTAAATAACTCTAATGCATGGATCTCACTACCCGGTGGATTTCAATTACAACCTGCTGAGTTAGCAAAAATTGCCATCATTATTGGTATTGCAATGGTCCTATCAGATCGCGATCAAACTCAGAATGATCCAACTGATTTAGATGTAGTAAAAGCTTTAGCAATTGCAGCGATTCCAGTTTTCTTAATTGTGCTACAACCAGATTTAGGAACAATTCTTATTATCTCTGCAGCGGTTGTGGCAATGATTGGTGTCTCAGGTGCTAGACCTATTTGGGTAGTTGGGCTTTTATTACTTGCAGTAGTTGGTGGCTTTACAGCGGTTAAAACTGGTGCGGTTTCAGAGTATCAAGTTGCCCGTTTGCAATCATTTATTGATCCAACCTCTGATCCACAGGCAACTGGGTATCAAATCCGCCAATCAAGAATCACAATTGGTTCAGGTGGTTTTTTTGGGAAAGGTTTATTTGAAGGACCACAAACTAGTGGTCGATTTGTACCAGAGCAGCAAACAGACTTTATTTTTACAGTAGCTGGTGAGGAGTTAGGTTTTGTTGGTTGCTCACTGATTTTATTTCTTTATTTACTCATATTTATTAGAGCATTTATTATTTGCCGGCAAAGCCGAGATTTGTTTGGCAGGCTAGTTTGTATTGGCGTAATAGCTTGGTTTATATTCCAAAGCTTTGAAAATATTGGCATGGCAATGGGCCTAATGCCGATGACGGGTGTGCCACTGCCATTTCTTTCCTATGGCGGATCATCAATGTTTGCTAATTTAATTGGCATAGGCTTGTTACAAAATGTGCATGCACGTAGCCGTTAACACGCTTAAAACAAGGTGAGTTGGCGTATTCCCGCAGATCTGCGATACTTACCCCACGCAAGTCCGCGCGAGGATAAAGAGCCTTCGCAGCGACAGCGTCGATATTTTTAGCATAATTAATAGGAATTAATTAAAAAGTATTGAAAGAGATACTGCAAAACTGCAGTAATTAAATGTTTGAAAAGGATTTGATTTATATGGCCGATGAGCCTAAAGCACCACGTAAGCGCGCTGCCAAAAAAGCGGTAGATAGCGAAGATAAGAAGAGCAGTAAAAAAGCTGGCTCTATTCCAGTTCCACTATTTCAAGCAGCCCCAGTTACTAAAGCAGTTAAGGCTGCGCCTGCAACTAAAAGTAGCAAAGCTACTGAAACTGTCGAGGTTAAGAGCAGTGAGGGTGAGAGTGAAGAGTTTCGTCGTCGTCGCCGCCGTGGCGGCAGGGGAAGACGTAGAACTGGCAAAGAGGTTGAAACAGATGATGAAGATAATTCACAAGTCGCTACAGATAAAGTTGAAGCAAGTGATGGTGTAACTCATAAGCGCCGCCGCCGAAGGGCTCGTGGTGAAGGTGTAACACCTGGTGAGACGATTGAAGAAGATGGCGTTCTAACTGTAGTTAAGGTAAGACCTGTTCGAGTTAGAGAAGCCCGAACTGAAAGTAAAAGCTTTAACCGTCGTGATCGCAACAAATTTGATCGCGGTGATCGTGGAGATCGACGTGAGCGTCGAGATTTCACTCGCAAGCGCGGTAGCGTAATTACCGAATCAGAGTTTTTAGCAAGACGTGAAGCTGTTGAGTTAATGGTCGAGCACTATGTAAACCGTAATAGCAATATCTCCTACGTTGGTAACGTCTACCTCGGTAAGGTACAAAACGTATTACCTTCTATGGAAGCAGCTTTCGTTGATATTGGTAAGGGCCGTAACGCAGTTTTATATGCTGGTGAAGTTAACTGGGATGCCCATGGCTTATCAGATACCGCACCTCGCAAAATAGAACATGTTTTAAAGAGTGGTCAATCTGTATTAGTTCAGGTGACTAAGGATCCAATTGGTCAAAAGGGCGCCAGATTAACTAGCCAAATTTCTTTGCCAGGTAGATATCTAGTTTATGTACCAGGTGGTGGGATGAGTGGAATTTCTCGCAGATTACCTGATAACGAACGTAATCGTTTGAAAGGAATTTTAAAGAACTTAATTCCAGAACAAGCTGGCGTAATTATTAGAACAGCAGCTGAAGGAGCACCTGAGGCAGAGCTAGAGCGAGATGTAGCACGTCTTAAAGGACAATGGGAAGATATTGAAAAGAAAGCAAATAATTCAAGTACCTCTGCTCCATCACTTTTATATGGTGAGCCAGATCTAACTGTTCGAGTAATTCGCGATATTTTCAATGAGGATTTCAACAAGATGTTGGTACAAGGTGATCAAGCTTGGGATGATATTCAAAACTATATTGGTCACATCGCACCTGAGCTAGCAAGCAAGATTGAAAAATGGAGCAGCAACCGCGACATATTTGCTGAAAACCGAGTTGAAGAGCAGCTTGCAAAGGCATTTGATCGCAAAGTGTATTTACCATCAGGTGGATCTTTAGTTATTGATCGCACTGAAGCAATGATCGTTATCGATGTTAACACCGGTAAATTCATTGGTAAGGGTGGAAACTTAGAAGAGACGGTTACAAAAAATAACTTAGAAGCGGCCGAGGAAATCGCTCGTCAACTTCGCCTTCGCGATATGGGCGGAATTATTGTTATCGACTTTATTGATATGACACTGGAATCAAACCGTGAGTTAGTACTTCGTAGATTAGTTGAGTGCTTAGGACGAGATAGAACTAAACACCAAGTTGCTGAAGTAACATCTCTTGGCCTTGTTCAAATGACTCGTAAGCGCGTAGGACAAGGATTAATTGAAGCCTTCTCAACTACATGTGAGAGTTGTGGTGGGCGCGGAATTCACATTCACAGTGAGCCTGTAAAAAAGGTTGCACTTGAAAAAGATTTAGATCAGCGTTATTCAAAAACTAGCAAAGCAGCTATTGATGATGATTCTGATGATTCAAGTGATGAAGACTCAGATGATGAGGACTCAGATATTGAAACAAGTGATAATAAGGAAGAAGCAGTTGAGGTAGCACCAGTTGCTGCAGCAGGACGGCGAAAAGGTCGTCGGGCTGTGAGTACTGGGGTTATTTCAACCAATTAACCCGCGCATTTGACCCTAACCGAATCAATCTCTACCCTTATCCATCTAGCCAGATTGATAAGAAATGATCTTGGTTAATAACTAGAAGGAGCACACGGTGTACGCGATTGTTAAAGCAGGCGGACGACAAGAGAAGGTTTCAGTTGGTGAAACTCTTGTAGTTGATCGCTTAGATGCTGCCGTTGGCGCAAAGGTAAATTTTCCTGCAGTTCTGCTAGTAGATGGCGCAGATGTAACAGCTGATCCAAAAGCATTAGCTTCAGTTAAGGTAACTGGTGAAGTTTTAGCTGAACAAAAGGGACCAAAGATTGCAATCCTTCGTTACAAAAATAAGACTGGCTACCGCAGACGTCAAGGATTTCGTTCACAACTTACTCGCGTTAAAATAACTGAAATTAATAAGTAACTACTAACTAAGGCAGGTGAAAGAAGATGGCAAGTAAAAAGGGTGTCTCCTCCACACGTAATGGTCGCGACTCAAATCCTCAATACCTTGGCATTAAAAGATTTGCCGGTCAGGTAGTTAAGGGCGGAGAAATTTTGGTTCGCCAACGCGGAACCTACTTCCACCCAGGAAAGAATGTTGGAATTGGTAAAGATGACACACTATTCGCACTATCTGGTGGATCAGTTGAATTTGGTCGCGCACGCGGTCGTCGAGTAGTAAACATTCTTCCGGTTTCAT
>Ga0255075_1000252_pt1 | contig 12543 bp, 10 predicted proteins | sample Colum_Law_RepA_8_FD_188579 | JGI IMG/M metagenome (GOLD analysis project Ga0255075, IMG submission 188579) | Freshwater microbial communities from Columbia River, Oregon, United States - Colum_Law_RepA_8h | ecosystem: Environmental > Aquatic > Freshwater > River | place: USA: Oregon | collected...
GTACAACAGCAACAACAAGAGGTAACCAAGCAGAAAAAATTGGAGCAGAAATAGCAACTATTAAAAAGCTTGGAGACAAGCTTGGAGATATAGGTGTTCTTAGAGCACAGGCAGAAGAGATGATGAAGGTAGATAAAAAAGCTGGAGATGCTATGATGGATGAAGTAAAGAGAAACTTCTTTGTCTGGCTAAAGGATTTAGGATCTGCTGCAAAAGACTCTGCGTCAGTAAGAAAAGCATTTGAAGACTACCTTGTAAAAGATTCTAAGGGAAATATTACATCTGAGACAAAGGCTGCTAACTCTGCATTTAATTTAAGAAGAGGCGGAGGAACAATTTCAGAAGGTGGAGCCTGGACAGAGTTAGGAAAACTTGCTGGTCAGTTTACAAACTTTGCAAAAGAAATTATTGGTAAAGATGGCAGAACGCTTACTGATGTTTATAATGCTTTAAAGTCTGGAACAACAGGAAAGCCTGGACAAAAAAATATTGCGCTAGAGGCAAAAGATGTAAATTCATTAATGACCAAACTTGGAAAGCCAGATGCACAAAAGTTTAAAACAAGTGGTGCTGGCAAGGGAGATCTAGAGGATCAAATACGTAGAGATATTATTATGGCGTATGGCTTAAAGGAAAATGATACCTTTGAATTTTTAGGAATTAAATATAGAGTTACTGGAAGCGGACTGCTTGACTCAGGCGCTTCAAGAGTTACTCCAAGAAAAGCTATGGGCGGATATGTAAAACGTGCATCAAACGGAATAACTGGTATGACTGGCTCTCAGCCATATCTAGTTGGTGAGCGTGGACCAGAGTTGTTCGTGCCTTCATCTGGTGGCCAAATAATTCCAAACAATATTTTAGGCGCAAGCTATAATATTCCAAGCGGCACAATTGGAAATATATCTGGCATGGGCAATTCCTCAAGTAGTAATATTGTTTATAATATAGATATAGATCTAAACGGGACAAACGTGACCGCAGATGATATAATGAGAAGGTTCAAGTCTGAGTTGGCTTTGATTAACGCTAAAGAAGGAAGAGTTAGAACTTTTGGAGGTAATTACTAATGTCAATGTTTTTGCCTAGAGGCTCCATTCTTTATATTGAAGCTAAAGACCTTTTAGCCACACCAGCTGGCACAACCAAAACCTGGAATAAAGTAACTGAGCATAATAGAAGCGCTCTTGAGCTTGGTACCGAAAGAATTGAAAAGGTTGTCAGAACATCTAATGGAACATTAAGAAAAACCCATATTGCAGATAAAAGAAAATTTCAACTCTCTTGGGATATGCTTCCATCATACAGGACTTTAACCGTAGACGGTGGGTGGGGCGCAGAAGATATTAGATCTTTTTATTATAGCGACGAAGGAAAGCAAAGCTTTAACATAAGGGTAAACCTAGCTAAAACAGGCTCAGACCAGTCTACAACGGGTTTTGAGGCCTATACTGTGGTTATCTCGTCATGTAATTTTACGGTTGTTAAAAGAGGTTTACAGCCACATTGGAACGTGTCCCTATCACTGGATGAGGTCTAATGTATCCTTTAGAGCCAGTTGCTAAAACCACCTTAGAACAAAATACATCGGTATCTATGGGTTCATCTATTATATTTGAATATAATATGAATTCAATGATTGATAATATAACGGTATCTGGGGCGGATATAACAAAGACAGACTCATCTGGTCAAACATATACCCCATTTAAAAAGCTATTCCCAGTAGATTCTATTATTAAACCATTTAGACCACAAGGCGCTGGATTAAAATATGCCATATCTGGAGATGTTGATAGCGGTTGGAAGAATCCTAGATCTATCGAATATCTTTCAAATTTTAGAATATATTATCCTGGAGTAGACACCACATATAAATATTATATTTCAGCATTAAATACTGGAATAGATGTTGCTATAACCTACCCTAAAACTATTTTAACCAATAAGATAGTTGCTAGGTTTGAACTATCTCATTCCACCCCCAGCACATGGACTATTTTTGGAAATGGTTCTCAGTTAGCCACTGGATCAAGTTCTGCAATTGTTCCATTTACAACCAATGGAAATAAGAATTATGACGCAGGCACAGTAACAATATATTACAATGGAACCTCTTGGAGCACTACAGAGCCTGCAACACCAGCGGCACCAGTAAGTCTTACAAGCGTTAAGATAACTTCATCTGGAGTATCTGGTAAATATGTAGGATTAATTGAATTGTCTCCTAAATGGTATTTAAATCCAACAGAGCACTTAGTATCATTTGATATATCTAAAGAGTCTTCTACAAGTTCTGAAGATTTAATGCCAGTTGGAAAAGTTTCTGCAAACTCTTTAAGCGTTAGCTTAATTTCCTATGAGGCAACAAGAAAACTTATTAGCTACGATAAAACATTTACGTTAGATCCATCAAAGATTTATTTGTATAAGCAAATGGAGATTAAGCCTTTTATCAAACTATATAACTCTGGTGGAGTTTTGACAGATTCAATGGGCAAATATGACAATATACTGCAAGGAGTTTTTTATGCTGATACATGGTCATTTTCAGAGTATGGTGATATTTCGTTAACAGCATTAGATGGCGCAAAGATTTTGCAGGAAACAATGGCCCCACCTCTATTTTGCGAGAATTATTCTATTACAGCTATTATTAGAAGACTACTTGATTCTGTAGGATTTACAAATTATAAAATTAATATAAAAACAAATGATGATTCTATTATTACTCCACGTTACTGGTGGAGCGATAATACAAAGACTGTATGGGATTGTTTACAGGAGTTATGCCGTGATACTCAAATGACTGCAGTGTTTTCATATAATAACGTACTGCAGTTCTATAGTAGAAATTGGATATTTGATTCAACAAGAACAACGAATTGGTCATTTAGAAGCGAAAACTCTGGATCAGATCTTTCTAATATATTAAGCTTTAATAAAAATGATTTGCCTTCAGCAAACCAAGTCAAGGTATTTTGGAATAGCGTATCAACATCAAACTATGTTCAAAGTGCACAGGACATATGGAAGTCAGAGCCATATTTTCTAGGAGCTATGGCATTAAATAATGACTTATTGTCAACGACTGGAACAGGAGGATATATTAATTTATCTCCTTCGGTGGTAAACCCACAAGAGCTGGGACTAACGCTTTATAATTATTCAGGATATTTAGCAATTGGTTCTGAGATTATTGAATACGACGCAGTTCAGTTTGAGTATGTTGATCTTAATGGAACAAAACAATTTGTTGACTTAACAAGCAAGACAGATAACAATAAGTATTTAGGATTAGCTATTCAAGGCGGCGCCCTCGCACCAAGTGGTAAATACAGAATTAAAACTAGAGGGGCATTAAATACTAAAGTAGAAACACATTACGCTGCTGCTCAAAACATAATTAATTCATGGAGTGGATATGAGGTGACTTGGGTATGAGATATTATGAGTGGTACATGATAGATGGAGAGAGCTATAATCCTCCATCCTCTCCCACACCTGCAAGTTTAAAAATTCCTTGGGTTACAGTTCAAATAACTTCTCCAACCAGAGCCGTCATAACACTTGGCACACCTTCATCTACTCCAGGAAGTTACGGAGGATCTGCTGCTAGCACTGGTTCATTCAATGACCCAGACTTTGTATTTACAACTACATCTGGTGTTCACGTTAGAGAAAATTTAATTCCAGGAGCAAAATATACTTTACGTGCAAGAGCATACTCTGGGGCTGGAGCAACTGGTACATATGGAGATTATATATATGAAACATTTACTATGCCAAAGTCTATCAGCGTTGGCGGAGTTACATCTACAACAAGTTCAACAACAACCCCTTCAACTACAACTGCAGAAACAGATGCTTTAGATAGAGCAAAGCTTGCAAAAATTTTAGCAGACGAATATGCTGCTATTTTGGCAGCACAAGGAAATCTATCAAACGCTTTAGGTGATAGCGGAGACTCAACTTCAGCAATGTCTACTTTACCAACAGGATCATCCTATGCTGTTTCTGGTAATAGAGAAGTAAATAGATCAGTATTTATATTATCTAATAAGTATAAGGATAGAGAAAAGTATGCATTAGTAACTAAAAATACTAACATATCAACAGCTTATAAAAAGTACGCATTTGGCGCAGGAATATTTTTTGAAAGCTCTACTATAAATCCATTATCTGGCGGTGGAATAGGATTCTTTACAAACTCAATAGGAACTACTGGATACTTTATTGAAATTCAAACTGATTCAAGCAACAAGGATACTAAAGATAAATCTATAAAAATATACAAGGTTATCAATGGTAAAAAGAAGTTGTTGCCAGATAGTCAGGATGGAGAGAATGGAAAACTTTATGGCGGAGTTATACATTCAACTCAGTATAAGCTAGATGTTAATGTTGAGGTTACTACATCTACCACCGTTATCGATGTTTATATTAATAATTTTAAAATTAGTGCAGCAGATGTTGCTACTCCTGGAACCACAAATCCATTAGAGCAATTGATAGCTCCAACTTCAAACTTTGCAATGTTTTCTGCTTTAAATATAACTAAGTTTGATTATGTGTATGCAATTCCTTTAGAAACAAATCAAACAAATGATGGAATTTCAAGAAGCCTTTATAGCGGACAATATGCAGCCTCTACAATAAACTTTTTATATGGAGAAAAGGTTGCGTCTAACTTTAATGCGCCTTCGTCTAAGGTCGGATGGCTTGAAGAGTTTGGAACCGTTGCTAGAGAATTAAGAAAGGTGAAGGTTAACTTTGCCTTGCCAGCAGCTCTTCCACTATACGCAAGCACTGGTGTAAATAGATACGCAAGTATTCTGGGTTCAAGATTTAGCAATCACGGGGCAGAAATATATGTATTAAACAATGCTGGGACATTTATTCCCTTGCAAGCAGAGGCACATAACTTCTTCGTAGAAGGAACATATATTTCAGAAAATGGTCAGCATGAATATACAGAAACTACGCCTAACGAGTATACAATGCTTGAGCCAGCAACATTTCAGTCAATGTGGATTCAATCAGAAGCAGATGCTAAATCTTTATTTACATGGATAAAAAATCAATGGTCAAAACAGCAGCAGTCTATTAATATGGATATATTCGGAAACCCAGCAATCGAGGTTGGGGATATTATTACGGTTAATTATCCAAAGAATAGTTTAGACGGTACGCAGAAGTTTTTGGTAACAAATGTAAATACTCAATTTCAGGAAGGGGTTTCTACATCCATTACGGCCAGATCAATTTATAGTTGACCAAATGGTATAATAAAAATATGAAAGAGAAAATAAGAGTATCTAAAACTGGAGTAACCTCTAGCGGTAGAATTGCGCTATACACCAATTCTCCAGAGGCCACAGACATGGACCCAGCACTTGTCAGTTATATTCAGGGTAACTCTTTATCTCCATTATATTTAACAACAGCTGATTCCGATACAGAAGATATATCTGAAGATGATGTAACAATAGTATCAGCTTCAGACTCTACTAAATCTGCTAATGACTCTGAAGAGGCATCAAGCAGTACAAGAATTAAAAAGGTCCCGTCGTTATCAGATATATCTATTGTTTCTAATACTGTAGTATATGATGCGGCAGGAAACCCAAGCGTAACATTAGTATTTAAAATTAAAAATTCTAGTGGAGAAACATTAAAAGGAATGAATGCGAGAGTGGAGTTAGTATGATAACTAAGTTTGGAAAAAGATTTTTAATTAACTACTTAGCTGGTAACGCAGACTTTTCTAAAAAAGAAATAGCATTAGGAATAGGAAGTACTGCTCCAAATGCTAAGGGCAACGATACAAGACTAGAGTTTGAGTTTTATAGACTACCAGCATCAATTAGTAGCATAGATATTGAGCAGACTGGGGTGGATGGAGACGGAGATCCAGTCTTCTCATATAAAGCAGTATATCAAGCAACACTGCCACAGGATGTTGCGGGTGTGGCAACAGAGATTGCTCTTTACCCAGGATCAAGATCTTCAAAAAATAACTTCGATGACAGATCCATAACCCTGTTTGAAAACAATGTTCTATGGACAGATTCCCTTGGAGGAAATCCAGGAATACAAATTAATACAGATACATTTACTGCCAAAATTGGTGAGAACATGGTTTTCATTCAAGCACCAGCATCAGAATCTAAAGAATATAAATTGTCTTTAAATCAGTTAGATTTGTCTGGGTACAGCACAAATGATAGTCTAGCAATTGCATATAAAAAAGATGATAACAACATATCAAAAATTCGAGTAAAGTTTTATAGTTCTGAGAATAATTATTGCTATGCAGATTTTACTCCAGCAGCTGGAACTGGTGATAAGATACAATCGATTAACTTATCTTCACTATTTTCAAACACATCTTCTACCCCACCAGATTTTGCAAATATTATAAATTTGGGAATAGAGATTACAGCAGGTGCAGGCGGCACCACGAAGGTATACTTTGATGGACTAAGAATAAATGATGAAGATACCTTTGATCCAACATACGGAATGATCAGTAGATCAGTTCTGACTGGAGGAGACATTATTTATAAGACCTCTGGCAGACAGGTAGATATAGAATATAAGTTGCAGTTAGGATTCTAATGTCAGATACACCAAAAGATTTACAGACTACGCCTCAGCCTGATACTGATAAAAATTATTTTAATTTTAAGGCCACTGGTTTAAAAATTGATAAAAATTATGCAATTAAATTTCAATGGATTTATCAGGATGGCACACTAAGCGATTGGTCTCCAGGTTATTTTGTAAATACATCAACAGAGCAAGTTCCAGCTTCTCCTTCTGTAGATGTTCCATTAACTTCAACAGGAAATATTCCAGTTACTCTTTCTGTATTTCCAGTAAATGCTAAAAGAGTTGATATCTATGTAATAGGTGGAATGTATGGAACTGGCAAAGTAGTCGATTCGTTTCTTGCGGCTGGAACAAAAACTATATCAATTTCTGATCCAGGAGTATATCAAGTTCAATTAATTGCAGTTACCCCAAGCGGCATTAATGGAACACCTAGCTCTACATTTACAATTACAGTTTCAGCAAGCACAGTTGATACAACTGTTATTCCAGGAGCACCATCTTCAGTCACTGTTGCTGGTTTTAATGATACATCTGATCCATTAAATAGAACTGGATATGCAAATATAAATTGGAATGCTGGTAGCGGAGCAAAGGGTTATTGGGTAGGATTATGGACAAGTGTTCCAGGATTAACTGATCCAATTAGACAAATTGAGGCAAGCGGAACATCTGTTAGAGTGGACGGACTAACAGTTGGATCATCTTATTATTTCCAAGTTAGATCATTTAACACGTTCAATAATCCTTCTGCTTGGATAGCCCCAGCATTAAACTATCCAGTTTTAATTCCTGGAAACACTACAGCTCCTGGGGCAGTTACAATATCTGGAAGCGGTACCCCAAGAAGCATAGTTGTTTCGTGGACTGAGCCAGCAACTGCTGCTAATCTAGTTACATCTGGCGGATACTATGTTGCAAAATTATATACAAATGCTGCTGGATCTGGAACTCCGTTAGAAACAAGAACTTGTTTTTCAAACTCCGCTACTTTTGCAGGATTAACTACTGGAACATCTTACTACGTTACAGTTCAGCCTTATACAGCGGGGACTAGCCCAGTAGCTGGAACATTGTCCGATGTATTTGGACCGTTGATTCCTACAGCAGTCGAGCCTCCAGACATTCAAGCAGATTTTATTTTGGCTAATAATCAATTTCAAGTTGGCGGAACAAGTGGAGCAAATGATATTCATTTAAGCGCTTACACAAAAACAGTTGGTGGCCAATCTACAAAAGGAAGAATTTATATTGGCGGTCCAGAGACAAGTAGTAGCGATGCTGTAGGGCTTTATAACTCTTCTGGAACTCCATTTTATGCTGACAATTTAGGAAGATTCTCCCTTGGAGATAAACTGACCTGGAGCGGTAGCGCATTAGATGTTAAAGGAACAATTGATGTAACTGGAGCTAGTACATTTTCAAGTTATGTAATTGCTGGGGCAACTAACTCAACATTTATAGGTATTGGATATCAGGTACCATATAGACTTTCAAGCGTACTACAAACTGACGCAAACGCTATAAATGGAATTGTGCTTAACAGTAGTGGTTCGGTTGCAAACAGCGATTGGATAAAATCTGATGGAACATTCAGGCTTGCAAATGGCGCTCTTACATTTTCTGGTGGAACATTAAGTGCAACTGGAACAATTTCCGCAACATCTCTTTCTGCAAATGCTAGTATAGATTCACCTTTAATCACTGGCGGAACATATAGAACATCAACAACAGTAGGAAATGGTTCTACTGCTGGAATTAAGATAGACACAAGCGGCATATACGGATATACTGCATCATCATCTACTCCTAACTTTTCAGTAAGCAATACTGGTGTATTGACAGCAAATGCTGGTAGTATCGGAAATTGGGTAATTAACTCTGGAAAGCTTGCAAGCGCTGCTGGGTCATCTCCTTCAATTGAATTAGATCCGTTAACACCACAAATTGTTATACGTGGAAGCGGATCTTATTCAGGGTACAACATAACACTTGCAGCACCTACTGGAATAACAGCTGGGTCGACATTTGCGGTTACTCCAGCTGGATACTTAACTGCAACCAGCGGACTAATTGGAGGATGGACGTTAGGATCTTCTTCATTCTCAGGAGGCGGCACAAGTTTAAATAGCAATGGAACAATATCTCTTACTGGTGGAATAGTATCTGGTAATGGAGAAGTGTTTTCTGCTGGTAACTTAACTCTTAACTCAGGAGCCGTAACAAGCAACTCTACTTTATTTTTGACAGCCAATGATCTTTATTACGACAGCAACTTTGCACCAACTGGGTTATCTTACCCAGCTTGGGTACAAGGAACAAATACAGGACCAGGGCTTCCAGGTCCTATAAATTATTTTGTTGGATCCAGGGTTACATACAATGGCACTCTTTATCGCTGTGTCCAATATCATCAATCTACAGGATCAACTCCTAATATACCTTCAACTGCTCAAAGTGGCGGCTATCTATGGGTTGAAGAGGCAAACTCTTTATTAATGGTTGACAGCGCTGCCAACGTACACATTGGAGAAAGAGGAACATACTTTACAGAACTTGGTTCTCCTAGAAATGCTTTAAGCTTTAGAATCAATACGTATAATGTTGGAGACGGATATTTTTCAAGAGGATACGTTCTTACAGCACTAGATACATCAGAATTTAAAATGAGTAGCATAAATGGTTCTGGCATTGCATATAGAACGGTACTTGCTGGACCGTATGGACAACTTGTGACTGGAAGAGCATTTTATTATGGATCATCTGGAACTTCATCTGCCATTAACACCGAAGTTGGTGGCACACTTGGCGATGTATATTTTAGTACGGTGTAATCATGCCATCAACATGGGTTAAAACAGGGTCTAGTGCATGGACACAAATTAAATCAGCTTTTGTTAAAACGAGTAGTGCCTGGTCCGATATGGGAAGTATTTGGGTTAAAACAGGATCTAGTTTGTGGACCAAGGTGTTTGATAAGCCATTTGTGCCTACAATTGCTCAAAAGGTAGAGATAACAATTTCTAATACTGCAACTGAAACAAAAAGGCTGACAGGAAGACTTTACCGATGGACAGATTCAACGTCAATTACATATAGATTTAGAAAAAGTATAGACAATATTTCTTATTCAAATATATCTGGCGCAAGTGGAACTTCAACAAATCCAGCATCTGGTTCTAGCAATACCAACGATCAGTATGTCTTAACTCAATCTGATGTTACAGCAAATACAACTAACTATTTCCAATATGTGTCTACAGCATCTAACTCTACATATGGAACAAGTGCAGAGTCTGTGTCATTTGAAGTTTCTTTTGAAATGCCTAGAAACTTAAGTCTTACATCTACAAAAACTTCTACGTCGGTAACAATTTCTTGGACAAACGATACTTACTCTGCAAGATATGAGTATCAGACAAAATTAAATTCTTCCGCTACTTGGAGCGCATCATCATTTATTGCTCCAGGATCAAGCACGACAAGCTTTACTTTATCAAATTTAGCTAATAGCACTGCCTATGACTTTAGAGTTCGTGGACGCACAAGCACAACTAATGCCAACGGATATTTTGGAAATTGGACTGAATTACCAGTTACAACAAATGGTCCCTCTGCACCAAATGCACCTACTGGAGTTACAACAGATATTCCAGATATAGATAGCTTTTTTCTTAGCTGGACAGCTCCAGCTGTAGACTCAACACATGATGCTGCAACATCATATGATTATGGTGTAAGTACAAGCAACACCACACCGCCAGCTATATTAATAACTGGAACTGGTGGCTCTAATACAAATCCAAGTAATAATCAATATAAAAATGTACTAGTCGCAGACACTAATTTGTATGAACTTATTGATGAATTAAATCCTGGTACAGACTATTATGGATGGGTTAGAGCAAAAAATTCTGGTGGAAACTCATCCTGGGCAGTATCACCAAAAGCCACCACAGCTATATTAAAACCTCCAAACAACATTACGAACCTTGTAAAAGATACATCTATTGATTCTCAAACAAGTTTAAAATTTACATGGACTCAACCTACAATTGATAGTACGCATAATCAAGCAACAAGCTATGTATATTCTTATAATACTACAAATTCAACACCTACAAACAACGGAGACTTCGAAACGTTTGGTGGAGGAAATGGCACAGAAATAACTCTTACAGGATTAAGTGCCAATACAACATATTATATTTTTATTAAAGCAAAGAATGCTGATGGATTGTCGTCTACTTGGGTAAGTCAAAGTGGAAAAACAAAAGCAGCTTCAAATCCTCCAGGAGTTCCGTCAAGCGTTAGCCTAGGAAATCCTTCACAATCTGGCCTTAGATTTACATGGTCAGCTCCAACAACTGGCGGAGCTGTTGTATCTTATGTTATTGCATTAAGTACTAGTGCATCTGAGCCAACTACTGAAAATTTGTTTGACTATGTAAATTTTTATTATGATACATTAAATACCAGCACCAGCTTTACTTTTGGCCTTTTAAGCCCTAACACAACTTACTATGCTTGGGTAAAAGCAAGAAATGCAGATGGAACTTCTACTTCAGTTAGAAGAAATGCTACTACTGCTGTTGCCCCTACTGTTGGAGCGCCAACCTGGACTACAGCAACAAACTTCCAAAGAACAACTACGCAGATAAGATGGGGATGGGGTAATACTGGAAGCCTATCCCCAACAACTGGAACATTTACGGCAATGACCAGAAGCTCAATGTTTTGGGAATTTTATACAACCTCAACAACAAATAATATTACTGCTTCAGGAGCTAAAGAGTATACTACAGCAAATGACACTAGAACAACCGTAAACGGATCAAACTTTCCATATTTATTAACTAGTGGATCTTCAACGCCAGATATCACATATAGCTCCAACCCTAGGTTTGTTAGAGTTCAGGCTTCTGCTTATGATTATGACTCCAAGGCATGGTACTCTTCATTTACGGGGAGAATATAATGTTTTCTTTATATGATAAAATACGTATGGTTGAGTATAGAGTTATAGAAAGGTCTAGGGAAAGGGATGCCTTATGGAAAAAAATTCAAGAGGAGGGCTTATATTGGGAAGACTATCCAGATCATGAGTACATAAAACAAATTGATATACTGGGTTTTGCAATTAACGCCTTGATGACAGAAAGAAACCTCTTGTATAAAACTATAGAGGATGATATAATGGGAAAGGAGGCAAACAATGACTTATGAATTAGCAAATCAAGAAAAAATTAATATGGTTAATCAGCATATTAAAAATTTAAGCTATACCAAGTATGACTTGGAGTTATCAAAAATTGAAGCATTGGCAGTTAATCCTGTCGAGCAAGCTGCTTCAACGTCTTATCAAAATCAGATAGATGACATTACTGCTAAAATTCTAAAATTAGAAGAGATTTTAGATACATTACACCCGACAGAATAGGAATAAGATGGCAGATAAAGCAGAGTTAATTATTAGCGCCCTGCAGCAGCGTATAGGAGAGATCGTATCAAACTATGAAACTCAGATTGCAATACTTAGGGCAGAAATTACTAAGCTTGTGGAAGAGAAAGAAGCCAAGGTTGAAGCTGTTAAGGAATACGAAGACCACCTTAATAATATCGTATCCAACTAATTTTCCTTCTGGTATCGCTGTAAAAACAGATAAAGATACATACTGGATTAAAGATGGTAAAAGGTATAGACTCATTTCTGATAGGGCCGCCACGTCTTGGTCGTTTACAACTGTAAATGCTACTGAGGCGGCTTTAACAGGATTTAAAGTTGCTGGTAAGTTAGGGTTCAGAGACGGAGCCTTGATCAAGAACATAGCAGATGGTAGAATATATCTAGTATCACAAAATAAACTAAGACACATTGTGGACCCAGATTCATTTACCAAGTATGGGTTAGACAGGTCTAAAGTAATA
>Ga0255075_1000279_pt1 | contig 12145 bp, 19 predicted proteins | sample Colum_Law_RepA_8_FD_188579 | JGI IMG/M metagenome (GOLD analysis project Ga0255075, IMG submission 188579) | Freshwater microbial communities from Columbia River, Oregon, United States - Colum_Law_RepA_8h | ecosystem: Environmental > Aquatic > Freshwater > River | place: USA: Oregon | collected...
CATTTCAATGATTATTATTTCAAGCAACAAATTACTTTTTATTATATAAGAATCAAAGATGAAGCAATGATTGAGTTGGCAAAAGCAGCATTTCCAGCAAGAGGTGCAGCAATGGTTGTAACAGCAGTATTGGTTGACAAAAATGGTAAGGTAAGCAGTTGTTATGACGGTACTGATAAAGTAATGAGTGGAGCAGAAATAACCAAATTCCGTAAAATCATTGGTATTTGATACTATGATTAAGTTGAAGGACATACTGTTAGAATCAACTGCGCCTAATATCTTTATTCCAAGAAGAATAGAGGATAGAGTTGAACGGTTGATTAAGAATTATATTCGTAATGGCAGCAAAGGTGATTTAGTTTTAAGTAAATTGCCAATGAGATTGACTAAATTACCGCCAATATTAAAAGACATAACTGTTAACGGTTGGTTTGATTGCAGTTTGAATAGTTTAACATCGTTAGAAAATTGTCCTAAAATTGTTAATGGTAATTTTTATTGTAGTTGGAATAAACTAACTAGTTTAGAAGGAGCACCACAAAAAGTTGATAGACATTTTATTTGTCATAGTAATGATGTAAAGTTTACAGAAGAACAAGTTAGAGCAGTGTGTGATGTAAAAGGAACGGTGTATTTATGATTAAGCTTAAAGACATATTACTTGAAGGTAAGCCGCCAAGTATCTTTGTTCCAAGAAGAATAGATAACAGACTTGAAAGGATGATTAGTCTTTATGTAAGAAATGGCAGCAAAGGTAATTTGAATTTATCAAATTTTAAGTTAACTAAGTTGCCAGAGATATTGAAAAATGTTAATGTTGGTGGGGATTTTAATTGTAATAATAATAAATTAATATCATTAAAAGGTGCGCCTGAAACTGTTGGTGGTGCTTTTTGGTGTAGTTATAACAAATTAACTTCATTGGAAGGTGCGCCTACTAGTGTTAATGGTAATTTTTGGTGTGGGAATAACAAACTGACCTCATTAAAAGGTGCGCCTACTAGTGTTGGTGGAAATTTTTATGGTGACCACAATGAGTTAACATCACTAGAAGGTGCTCCTAAGACAGTTGGTATCAATTTTTATTGTAATAGTAATAAATTAATATCATTAAAAGGTGCGCCTAGTAGTGTTGGTAAAGATTTTTATTGTCAGTATAACCTTTTAACATCATTGGAGGGTGCGCCTAGTAGTGTTGGTAAAGATTTTCATTGTTTTAAAAATCCAGTACAATTTACAGAACGAGATGTAAGAGCAGTATGTGATGTTAAAGGAAATGTATATGTATGATTAAGCTTAAAGACATATTACTTGAAGGTAAACCGCCAAGTATCTTTGTTCCTAGAAGAATGGAAGATAGAGTTGAGCGGATGATTAGTCTTTATGTAAGAAATGGAAGCAAAGGTAATTTGAGTTTAAAAGAGTTGAATTTAACTAAGTTACCTGAGAGCTTGAAGGATGTAAATGTTACGGGTAACTTTCAGTGCAGTAGAAATAAATTAACAACATTAGAAAATAGTCCTAAAAGTGTTGGTAAAGACTTTTATTGTTACGCTAATAACTTAATATCATTAACGGGTGCGTCTGAGTTTGTTGGTAATAATTTTGATTGCAGTAGCAATTATAAATTGACATCACTGGAAGGTGCGCCCAAATTTGTTGGTGGAAACTTTTATTGTCTTCGTAATTCTTTTACAGAAGAACAAATAAGAGCAGTATGTGATATTAAAGGAAAGGTGTATGTATGATTAAACTTAAAAACATACTATTAGAAAATGAAGCACCTGATATCTTTGTTCCTAGAAGAATAAAAGATAGATTTGAGCGTTTAATTAAGAATTATCTTCGTGATCATAGCAAAGAAAGTTTGATTTTAAGTAGAATGAATTTAGATAAATTGCCTAAGATACTAAAGAATCTTACTATTGGTAAAGATTTTTGGTGTACTGATAATCATTTAACATCATTAGAAAATTCACCTATATATGTTGTTGGAAATTTTGGTTGTAGTCATAACAAGTTAATATCATTGGAAGGTGCGCCTGAATATGTAGGAGGTAATTTTTATTGTAGAGGTAATCCAGTGAGATTTACTGAAGCTCAAGTTAGAGCCGTTTCTGAAGTTAAAGGAATGATATTTGTATGATTAAACTAAAAGATTTATTGTTAGAAAATGAAACGCCTAATATCTTTGTTCCTAGAAAGATTGAAGATAGAACGGTTAGATATAATCAAATGACCCAAAAAGCGGTGAATAAAATAATTGATGATTATAACGCTAACAAAAATAAAGATGATTTGGATATATCTGGTCCTAGTATTGATGATGACTATGATCCTGACTATGATTTTGATACCAGTACATTGAGTCTAACGGGAGAATTTATAATACCAGATACATTAAAAAAAGTAGAAGGTGGATTGGATTTAGAAAATAGTAATGTTACTAAATTACCAGACAATTTAACTATTGGTGATTATATTAATGATTATTCTTATAGTAGGTTGGATATTTCTTATTGTAAAAGATTAAAAGCATTACCAAAAGGTTTAAAAGTTGCTAGAATTGATGCTTATAATAGTGGTTTAATTGAAATACCTGATGACCTACAATGTATTTACTTGAATTTACAACATACAAGAGTATTAAAACAATTGCCATTGTTCAAACATTTTATGAATATAGATTTGGAAGGTTGTAGATTTTTCAAAACATTACCAATTGGATTTACCGCTGGTAAAATATTAATTCAAGAAAGTAAATCATTTGTATCAGTTCCTAATAATGTAAACATAAAAGAACTTACTGTTAATGAATGTGAAAAATTTACATCAATTGGTTCAAATTGTACAATTGAGCGTTTATTTATTGGTTATAGTTGTCCTAATTTTATTACATTACCAACTGATATTAAAGCAGATTTACTAAACCTTACATACATAAATACACCATTAAGAATAAATTTATTTAATAAATATAAAACTAAACCAAAAGTTTTAAAGGCATTGAAGATAATGTACCCTAATGTAAAAGAATTCCAACTTGGTTAAACAAATGAAAATAATACAAGGAAATCTTGATTTAGACCGTTTGCATTTGAAAGAATTGCCTGAGATTTTATCTACAGTTGATAAAATTGATGGATATTTCAGTGTAAGTGACAACCGTATATCATCATTAAAGAATTGTCCAAGAATAATTGGTGAAAGTGTGTATTTTAGTTACAATGAAAAACTTAAAAATCTTGTTGGTGGACCTGAAATTGTTGGTAAGAATTATGGCGTATCAGGTTGTAAAGAATTAATATCATTAGAAGGAATACCAAAGATAATACCTGGCAATTTGCAAATTTCATCCAATCATAAATTGGTTGATTTTACATATTTTCCTAAAAAAATCGGTGGAGATTTAGAAGTAGGACATTACCTTGGTGGCACTCGTAAATTTCCAAAGGAATTTACAGAAGATTTCTTTAGGTCTATTTGTGATATTCGTGGAAAAGTAAAAATTTATCGTTGGATGGACTTTTTATGATTAAACTAAAAGATTTACTATTAGAAAATGATGATATCTTTATTCCCAGAAGAATAGAGGACCGTCAAACTAAATACAACAATATCACTCAAAAAGAAGTAAATGCTATTGTTGATGATTTTATTGCTAAGCGTTACAATATGTCATTGACATTATCACCAAAAGATATAGATGATAATGGATATGAATATGGTACATTGCAATATAATGGAGATTTTGTTGTACCAGATAAATTAAAACATACACCAAGTAACTTACTGTTAAATAATTCAAATGTAACAAAACTACCAGATAATCTAACTATAGGACATTATGATATCTTAAGTGTTGTTGGATGTTATAAACTACATCAATTGCCAAAAGGATTAAAAGTTAAAATAGTTGAGGCGGCTTCAAGTGGTGTAAGAGCTATACCAGATGATATAGAATGTGAGTATCTTAATCTTGATAGTGCAGCATATATCACTGAATTGCCACTATTTAAACATTATATAGAAACTATTAATTTATTATCTGCTGTTAGATTCAAAACACTACCAGCTAAATTTACTTGTGGTACACTTAATATAATTGATACACCAGTTGAACGCATACCAGATAATGTCAAAATAAAGTATCTAAAAGCATCTAATTGCAAACATTTAAAATCAATTGGTAATAATTGTGAAATTGATAATTTGATATTAATAAACAGTGAAGTTGAATCAATTCCTACAGACATCAAATGTAGCAATTATCTAAATATTAGAAATACACCATTTGTAAATGAACTTCTAAAAGAACATGGTACCAGTGAAAAAGTTATGGAAGAATTGAAACGGTCATATCCATATGTAAATGATTTTGGTATTTAAAATAAGAAGTTACCGTTTGACAAATCAGAATATGTCAGTTAGTATGTTTACATGATTATTATTAATACAGTTGATCTTATTAAATTCATGTTGGAACATTGGTCAAACTATCTTGGAGTATTGTTGTTTCTACTTATGAGTTGGTTCTTGTTAATGACCACGATGAATGCTTTGTTGGACAAGTTGATTGAGGGAGCAATTGGAGTGGTTGTAGCCTTCAAGCATGAAAAAGATGAGGAAAACTGACCTTTTTCAAAAATTTTGAAAAAAGTGTTGACGCAGTGACCAGGTTCGTTTAGGATGTATCCATGATGAGTTCTGAATCCAACACGGTTGATTGAAGGTTGAAAAAAACTTTCAAAAAAACGTTGACGGAGAGGAGTTCATCTGGTAAAGTTAAAAAGTAGAAAATAAAACACAAAAAATAAAAAACATGAACACTGCTGATAACATTGATAACCCGTTCTTCACCTACAAGTTTGATGGTAAGAAGGTTAAGACTAACAAGTTGGTTAAGAACCTCAATGATGATATTGCCTTGACTCAGGCTATCAATCTGTTCCGTGAGCAAAACAACATGACCAAGGCCCGTAACCCTTATAGCTGGTGGAAGTATGTTCTTGCTACTATCACTTATTTCCCCAAGGGTGTTGAGTATAACACTATTGTTAGGATTCTTAACAATGTTGCTGGTGTCACTGTTAACCGGTCTACCGCAACTCTGCTTGCCCGGGCTACTGCTGGAGCTGCTCCTTGTGCTGTCCGTCGTGAGTATACGGTTCGTCTGCCTGACCTTGCTTATGAAACCAAGTTGAGTGCTAGTTTCAGTCGTAAGACTGCTAAGACCAAGAAGGGTCGCCCGGCATTCAAGTTCAAGTTTGATAATGCTGATGATGCCCGTGACACTATTCTTAGTAGTGCTCCTGAGATGAAGTCTCTGTTTGATCTTCTGGATAAGATGATTCACGTTGTGGAATAATTCTGTCCAAAAGGTTTGGGGTAATCCTTTTCCTCAAAAAACCCCGTCCTTTAAATTTTCTGTCCGTTTGAGTAGTTAAAAAAAGTTTCTGGAAAAAGTTGACTCTGGCCTGATTTTCCCTTAATCTATTCTCAAGATGAATTTGAACTTCAACGGTCTGCTTGAACCTCAAAAGAATCACGCAACCAAGCTGCTTGACAGTCTTTATCTCAACGGATTTGCGTTTGATGCGTCTCCCACTGGAACTGGTAAAACCTATTGTGCTTCTTGGATTGCCAAGAATCTTGGTTCCAGTGTGGTTGTGTTGTGTCCCAAGAGTGTGCAGAAGAATTGGTTTGACACTCTCAAGTCATTTGGTATTGAAAATCCTATTGTTCTTACTTTGGAACGATTGACCCGTGGCAATACTGAATATTACACTTATAATTATCCTACTTACATTAACCGCAAATACAACCAATTCTGGCGGTCACAAGGTATTAGGGTTAACTTTCCTGATAACAGTTTGGTTATCTTGGATGAAGTGCATAAGTGTAAGGGTCAAAAGAGTTTGATGTCTGAGTGTCTTATTGCTATTAAGAATGCAGGACACAAGTTGTTGATGCTTAGTGCTAGTGCTGCTACCAATATCACTGAGATGAAGGCATTTGGTTATGCTACTGCACTTCACAAGGGTATTGATTATAGGGATTTCTTTCAGGCCAATGGTGTTGACTTCAACCATTTTGGTGTTGCTACTTGGGATAAGGATGCGCAGAAGTGTAAAGATGGTATGCTCCGTGTTCATAACAGTTTGTTCAATTTGCTTAATTGTGCAAGTCGAATGAACCGTAAGGACTTTGGTGATATCTTTCCTCAGAACCAAGTTATTGCGGATAGTTTTGATATGGGTGGCAATGCTGCTAAACTTCAATCTATCTATAATGAGATGCATGCGGAGTTGATGCAATTGGAGGAATCATCCAAGGAATATAGTGCGCATCACTTTGCTACTATTATGAAGGCCCGTCGTCAGAGTGAGATTCTTAAGGTTCCTGCAATGGTTAATTGGATTATTGATATGTACCGTGAGGGTATTAGCCCTGTGGTATTTGTTAATTTCCGTGACACTCTGGAAGCTATTGAAAAGAAGCTTAATGAGTCTGACAGTTTTGATGGTAAGATCAGCAAGATTGTTGGTGGACAAAGCAAGACCAAACGCAATGAACAAATTGAATTGTTTCAGAATGACATTTCACGGGTTTGTCTTGTTATGATTCCTGCTGGTGCTGCTAGTATCAGTCTTCATGACTTGAATGGTAATTATCCCCGTCACACTCTGATTAATCCTAGTTACAGTGCTATTAACACTCTTCAAGCACTTGGTCGTTGTCACCGTGCTAATGGTAAATCTCCAGTGATTCAACGGTTCTTCTTTGCTGAAGGTGTTGAGATTGAACAAAAGATGCGTCAACGGGTTGGATTGCGTTTGACCAATCTGGACTATTTGAATGACGGTGATCTTTCTATTAACAACTAAGATATCATTTAAAATAACTTACATTTATGACTACCCATCTGATTCCTGTCCGTTTCAATACTAACCGTAATGTTCTTACCAATATTTTGGAAAATAACAATGAGGTTATTAACATTGAGAACAAGGATGATATCAAAGTGAATATTGAACACTTGTTGTTTGTGGAACGGTTCAACAATGTGTTGGTTAAGTTTAACAATGAACTGTTTGTGTGTGAACCTATTTCAGTGATTAAGAAGAGTTACAACCGCCGTAAGGTGGAATATCATCCTCTTATGAATAAGTTTGCGGTGTGAAAAATATTGACGTTTTACCTCTAATTTGATATATTTAAAAGCAATGAAGGATACAAAGAAACTACTAGAACTAATTGAAATGCAACAACGTTTGAAGACAGTGAGTATGTATAAACAAGCAATTAAAGAAGTTGCTGACACTATTTATAAGTATGATGTGTCTAAGAGTATTAGGCCAGCTATTATTCCTGTAGATATTTTCTCTAATTAAAATAATAGCATATAATTTATAATAAACTAGTTATAAAGCGCAACAAGCAATTTAAAATAGTATAAAATAATAAGCAATATGGGAAAGAGCTATAAGGAGCGTCCTGATAAGTGGAGCAACAAGAACCGCAACAAAAATAAGCCAAAGCACAAGGCTAAAAAGTTCAATCAAGAGATTGATTGGAAAAATGGCAAAGCGCATCAGTATGAGAACTCAGTAGATGATAGTTATTAATAAAATTGCTTGAGAAACTAACCACAGTATTTAACTGTGGTTTTTTGTTATAAAAAGCATATTTATAATAACATATGAACAGTGTTATTATAAAAGTTAAAAGTTATCTGTGGTTTGTATTATTACCCGTAGCAATACTAACCTTATTATCTATATCCAGCCTCAAAGATATAGAACAAGGTTACGCCAGATTCAAACTTGGTAGAGATATTACATTATATCTACGTAAATCTACTGATCTATTAACCTATCTAGGCGCAGCGTACACAACTACTGCTGATAAGAAGTTTCTGGATCAATTTAATGATCATTTAAAAGAACGGGAGAAATACTTTAATGATGAAGTGTTTATCAATAAAATCTTAACTCAAGAAGAATTAAAGCAATTCAGAAGAGGATTAGATATAAGCGGTGACTTGGCAAAGGATGTAGAAAATCCAGCATTTGAAAAAATGGATAATAAAGCATTTTTCAGTGATAAGTATTTGGATTATAAAAGAAGAATAATAGAAAACAATCAAACATTCAGAGATGTCATCAATAATACCTCTCAAAAAATAATAGAAAAGGAAATGATATATCTAAACATATATTTGTATTCACTATGTTTGATTATATTAGGTCTTGTTTATTTGATAAAACATGATATCAAACCCGTTACAAAAACAAAGAAGAAAGTTAAACGGAAGAGATAATATATGGATCAATTACAAAAATTTGGTATTCAAATAGGATTTTTATTCAGTGGTTTATTTGGTGCTATATTAATGGCAACAAAAGCTGAGAAAACAGATGCAAAGTCTGTGATATTATCATTGATAGGTGGTATGTCAGCTGCTAATTTCTTGACTCCACTATTGGTAGATACACTAAATGTAACCAATGTTAAACACCAAAATGCTATTGCGTTTATTGCAGGATTCTTAGGACTAAAATTGGTTGAAATTGTGAGTGAAAAGTTCTTGGAAAAAGTGAACGGTAAAACCACAAAAACAAAGAAAAAAGTAAAGAGGTAACAGTATTAGTTTTTATATTTATACAGATGATATTATTATTAATTATACCGTTGCTCATTCTTTGGTGTTCAATATGTGAATGGTCAATACACAGATACGTTATGCACAAACCACCATTTGGTTTTGAATATGCTTATACTGCTCATACCAAAGTACATCACAACATTTATAAATCAGATGAAACTTATCACGCACAAGAAGGTGATGATGGTAAAAAGATTCCAATGGCAATATGGAATGGTCCTGTAATTGCTATATTAGCTGGTTTACCTATGTTAGTATTTGGTTATAAATTGTTTATATTAACATTTGTTGTTGCTATGTGTTATTATTTAACTTACGAAACCATACACTGGTACATGCATTTGCCTAACAGAAGAAGTGTGGAGTATGTATGGTGGTTTAGAAAGTTGAACGGACATCACTTGTTACATCACAGATATATGCAAAAGAATTATAATGTGGTGTTACCGTTTGCGGATTGGTTGTTTGGTACATTATTGAGAACAAGTCCCGTCAAATTTATGCAATGTAAAGAGACATATTGTTTGCCAAATGTTCAACCTAAATAAAATTTGGGTACTATTTATCTTATATGAGACGTATTATAGGAAAAGATAAAAAGGGTAGAAGTGTATTAATAAATGTGCCTAGTTATGATGAAATATATGTTAATAATCAATTTGGTTTACTGACTGCTTATGACATAGCAATTAGTAGTAATGGATCTGGTTCTGCTGATGCATCAGCAGCTGCTTCAGGTACTCAAAAAGCTATTTTTGGTTATGGTTATACAATTATGGCGGTATCTATGACGAATTTAGTAAGTAACACAGGTGTAGTCGCCACAGATACAACTGGTGTTGGTACTGCCAGATATAGTTTAGCTGCAGCTGGGTATGGAAGTGATAAAGCTATTTTTGGTTATGGTACTACTGGGACGGTAGTATCTATAACAAATTTAGTAAGTAACACAGGTGTGGTTGCAACAGATACAACAGGCGTAGGTACTGCTAGAAGACTTTTAGCTGCTGCTGGATATGGAAGTGATAAAGCAATATTTGGTTATGGTTATGTTGCTGCTTCAGTATCTATGACAAATAAAGTAAGTAATACTGGTGTAGTCGCTACAGATACAATAGGCGTAGGTACTGCCAGACAACAGTTAGCTGCTGCGGGATATGGAAGTGATAAAGCAATATTTGGTTATGGTTACGGATCAGGTGCGGAAACATCTATAACAAATTTAGTAAGTAACACAGGTGTGGTTGCAACAGATACAGTAGGTGTAGGTACTGCCAGATATAGTTTAGCTGCTGCGGGATATGGAAGTGATAAAGCTATTTTTGGTTATGGCAATAGTGATATTTCTGGCGTTGTTTCCATAACAAATTTAGTAAGTAATACTGGTGTAGTCACGAACAATGTTTCAGGTGTTGGCACTCCTAGAAGAGACTTAGCAGCTGCTGGATACGGCATTGATAAAGCAATATTTGGTTATGGTTCAAATAGTTCATTTGCGGTAGTATCTATGACGAATTTAGTAAGTAATACAGGTGTGGTTGCAACAGATACAACAGGCGTAGGTACTGCCAGACAACAGTTAGCTGCTGCGGGATATTCTTTGTCTTAAAAATGTGTGTGGTCAATAAAATTATAATAATCATTTTTAATGGTTGTTTAACAACATAAAATAGTTATAATCAAAAATATATGGCATCAAATTTAAATTCAGAGTTTAATTATCGTTATCAAGTTATAGGCAATACACCGTGGGAAAAACTAAAAACATTAAAAGGTTTTCTTGTGGGTAGAAAAAGAGCGGCTGTTTTGGAACAAGTTGCGGATTTAAAATATAAAGCCAAATTAGCAGAATTAAAACATTTAAAAGAATTACCAGCATTACCGCATGTAATTTTAAACTTAGAAGCGGAAATTTTAGAACTTGAATCACATCTTGATGATCAAGCACATGCATTTGAGTTAAATAGACAAGAAATAAAGATTTTAGAAAATCTAATAGCTGAACTATATACAATAGTTGAACCAACCAGAATACCTGGTTATACAGATGACCAAATGTTTGAAGCAAATGCTAATAATGAATTTACCGTAACAATTGGACGAGAAATACAAGCAGAAATTATTGCCAATGGTAGACCATCACCTGCTAAATTACTAAACGCAATGAGTAATCCACAAACACTTGAATCATTAAAACTTGTGGGGTTAGTACCCAAAGAAACAATATTGTTAGAACAATCTGATATTATTGATGCATTAAAGTTAAATAATATTAATGAACCAAAGTTAATAAGTGGATCTTTAACAAATTAATTTGGGTCGTAACCAAATTCGTGTACGCTATTAGCGTCTGTATAAAGTGTTTTGGCTGAAACAATTTTGCTTACTATTTTGTATTTGCCGTGTAAAGTGGATCTACCATGTTGTATGGCATAGTTTTTGTTTAATGTTACCCAATCGCCTGGGTTGATACTAATATCTTTATTGATAATTGGTATGGCTCTATAGATTTTTACTTTAGCATCTGGTTTGTTTCTATAAAACTGCATTCGACGTATGCTTTCAATATCATTTGCATCTCCGCCAGCATCTCCATAATATCTAACAGCTTGTGGTGTGTAGATATCGTCTGGATATATTTGTGTTAGATTGTGTAGAGGAGCGCCACTTGTTTTATCTGGTGCTGTATGAGTGCCTTTATAATCTTCTTCTTGTAAAAGATCCATTAATTTGATCATAGAGTATTGTATGTTTTTTCAAATTCAACTTTAGCTATACGATAATAACCAGTATTAGCTGGATCTTTTACCAAATAATCACCAGGCTTGATAATCATATCTTCTCCCCATGGCGCTTTGAATGTTACTGGTTCACCACTATATAAAGCAACTTGTCTTGGAGATTGTTCTGGGTAAATATCACTACCTACACTACCAGTATATAACTTAGGTAATTTAGCTGCTTTGATCACATAATTCTCACCAGTAGCACCACTGAAAATAATATCACCAACATCAGCAGTGTTTTGTGTTTCTTTACCATCACTAGTTATAGTAACTACTGGTTGTTGAATAGTTGACTTGGTATATGTCATTGGCGGCATAAAACCAGGTTTACCGCCATCAATGTATTTGTATACCAACTTTTGTTTGGTTACTGGTTTAAATGTTAATGTAGATGCAATTTGGTTAATGTCTACGTTGATAACTTCGTTTAGTATATCTTTTAGCTTAATCATTCTATTCCTTTATCTGTTAGCATACTCATATCTTATAAATATACCACAACAACGAGTATGAATCAAGAAAGTACTTGACTTTGGTTGGGGAAGCTGTTAAGATGATATTATGACTATTGAAAAGACTTATAAACTAACAATTAAAGACACTGCATATTTTCTAACTGAAGAAGAAGTAACAAAACTGTATGAACAGTGTCGTAAGGCATTGAATATTGATAATGCCAATCCATACT
>Ga0255075_1000285_pt1 | contig 12006 bp, 8 predicted proteins | sample Colum_Law_RepA_8_FD_188579 | JGI IMG/M metagenome (GOLD analysis project Ga0255075, IMG submission 188579) | Freshwater microbial communities from Columbia River, Oregon, United States - Colum_Law_RepA_8h | ecosystem: Environmental > Aquatic > Freshwater > River | place: USA: Oregon | collected...
TCGTCGCGCGCGGCGCCGGCGCCCGCGCGCGACGACGAGGCCGGACACGATCGGCTGGTCGCGGCCCGCAAGCAGGCGAACGCGTTGCCCGAAGTCGCCGCCGCCCACCAGCAGGCGAAAGTCGATCGGGCGCTCGCCCAAAAAGCCCAGGCCGACTATCGGACGGCGAACAAGCGCGCGACCGAATCCGAGGAAGCCTACCGCAAGGCCTTCGCCGAGGGGCTCGGCAAGGTCGATCCGGAGGCGGCGGCCCTGCTCGAGAAGGAGAAGGCGGCGTTCCGCGAACGCATGCTCAAGGCGCGCGAAGCCCGCAAGGCCGCGGCGCCGCGAAAGCAGGCCGCCCGCGAGGAAGCCGCCGAGCCGGACGACGAGGACGAAGGCTGATCAGGCCAACGCCTCGGCGAACGCCTCCCAGATCTCCTCCATGGGCTCGGCGCCCACCGAAATCCGGAGGAGGTCCGGATCCAGGCCGGCGGCGCGGATCTCCGCGCGGCCGGCCTCGGTCGTGACCTGTTCGAAATGAGCGAGCCAGAGGAAGGGCGTCGCCAAGGTGTAGCGGAGGCCGAAGCTGGGACCCTTCACGACGCGCAGCCGATCGTAGACGCCGCGCATCTCCCCGCGGAGCTCGATGGTGATGAGGGCGCCGGCCCCCGCGCCGGGCCGACGGAGCGCGCGGAACGCGGCGGCGGTCGGGCCGGTGTCGGCCGTGCGCACGCGCGCGACGGCGGGATGCGCGGCGAGCCGACGGGCGAGTTCCGCGGCGGTCGCGGACAGGCGGGCCGTCACCTCGCCGAGCCGACCGACCTGCGCGGCGAGCGCGGCCAGGTCGAGCGGGTGCAGCGGCGACAAGGCGGCGCGGGCGGCGGCGAGGAGCGCGGCGGCGTCCGGGCGCGACGGGTTCACCGCGAGCACGCCCGCCATCACGTCGCCTTCGGCCGCCGCGTACTTGGTCAGGCTGCTGCAGAGGACGTCGGCCCAGGGCAGGACGTCGACGGTGGCGAGCCCGACCGAACTCGGGTCGAGGAGCAGGCGCGCACCGTGGCGATCGCAGAGGGCGCGCAGCGCCGGGACATCGGCCGTCTCCAGCTGCGGGTTGTTCGGCAGCTCGGTCAGGACGCCGGCGACGTCGCCCGCGGCGAGGAGCCGCTCCACCGCGGCGAGGTCGCGCACGTCGGCGACGAAGTGGTGCGGGGCGGCGGCGGCCTTCTCGAGCAGGCGGGTCGAATCGACGTAGAGCCAGCCGAGCTGGATCCACGCGCGGCGCCCGCGGGGACGCTGCACGGCGTCGACCGCGGCGATCGCGGCGGCGACGGCGTTCATGCCCGACGTGGCGAGCAGGATGTCGGCCGGCGCGACGCCGGCGAGGTAGGGCGCGAGCGCGGCCTGCACCGGGGCGGGCGGCGCGCCGACGTGGCGACGCTCCGGCGCGAGGTACGCCTCGGCCTGGCGCGAGGAGATGAGGATGCCCGTATGCTGGACGAACTTCGCGAGGCGCGCCGCGGCGTCGCCCGGCGGCGTCGTCAGCAGCACCCAATCGCCGACGTCGTCGAGCGACGTCACCGCGGCCCCGGCGCGGTCGGCCCAGGCCAGCGCCGCGGCGCGCGAGACGAGCGGGAAAAGTTCGCCGGTGCGGCCCAACGCGGCGGCCGCGCGCGCGGCGGCCGCGCCGACGAGCCGGTTGCGGACGAAGCGGGGGTAGCCGACGGTGATGTGGCGGAGCGTCGCCGGATCCTTGCGCTCGTAGCCTTCGACGTCGGCGAGCGTGGGCAGGCTGACGACGGTCGCGTGCGGCGAAGCGGGCACGGTGGCGCCCAAGGGTGGGGAGACCAACGGCACGGTCAGAGGCCGGCGACGGTCAGCTCGTTCTGGAGGATCTGCTCGAGGGACTGGCGGCGGCGGATGAGCGCGACGCTCCCGTCGCGACGCAGCAGGACCTCGGGCGCCTCGGGGAAGGAATTGTAGTTCTTCGTGCTCATGCCCGCGCAGTAGGCGCCGGCGCCGCCGATGACGCACAGGTCGCCCGGGCGCGCGGCGGGCAGGGTGCGCGTCGCCAACATCTCGGGTTCGCCCGGCGCGCAGCTGATGAGGTCGCCGGATTCGCAGCAATGCCCGACGATGACGTAGTCGCGGGTGGCGCCGGTGGCCTGCGCGGGATAAAGGTGGACCGGGTGCTGCGAGCCGTAGAGCGACGGACGCAGGATCTCCGTCATGCCGGAATCCAGCTTGAGGAATTCCCGGGCGCCGGTGGAGACGATGTCCTGGACGCGGGAGAGCACGGCGCCCGCGTTGGCGACGAGGAAGGTGCCGGGCTCGATCTCGAGGCGGAGCTGGCGACCGTCGGCGGCGGCGAACTTCTCGAAGGCGCCCTTGACCGGGGCGCCGACGACCTGCGGGTCGGTGCCCTTCTCGGTGGCGACGCGGGCGACCTTGTAGCCGCCGCCGAGGTTGAGCGTCCGGACGGTCGGGAAGCGGCCGACGAGCGCGAGGCTCGCGGCGGAAACTTCCTGCCACACCAACGGGTCGCTGCCGGAGCCGATGTGCGTATGGATGCGGACGACCTTGAGGCCATGCCGCTGGACGATGGCCTGGGCCTGGTCCGCCCATTCATGCCAGATGCCGAAGGAGGAGTCGGGACCGCCGACGTTGGTCTTGCCGTTGCCGCCGGAGCCCCGGCCGGGATTGAAACGCAGGCCCACCTCGTGGCCCGGCAGGGCTTGGCCGATCCGCTCCAGTTGGAGGAGGGAGCACGCGTTGACGTGCACGCCCTGCTGGAGGAGGGGCGCGAAATCCTCGGGCAACTCCTGGGAGGAGAGGGAGATGCGGTCGGCCGGGACGCCGGCGAGCATGGCGCGGCGGACTTCCCAGCCCGAGCTTGCGTCGAAATGAAGCCCCTTGTTGGCGAAGACCCGGAGGACCGCGGCGTTGGGGCAGGCCTTCATGGCGAAGCGCACGGTCAACCCGTAGGCGTTCGGGAAGGCCAACATGGCGTCGGCCTGGGCCTCGAGGGTGGCCTGGTCGTACACATAGCAGGGGGTGCCATGGTCGGCGGCGATCTGGCGGGCCGGGGCGGGAAGGAGGAAGCGGTGGTTTTCCACGGGAAGGGTCTCGACGGGACTGTGGCAGGCCCGCCCTTCCCTTCCAGCCTTTTTGGGAAGTATGACACCGCTTGCTTCCCCTCCCCTCGCCCCTTGGGATGGCGGCCGCCCGCACCATGTCCGCTCCCGATACCATCGTCGCCGCCGCGACCCCCGCCGGCCGTTCGGCCTTGGCCATCGTCCGCGTCGACGGACCGCTCGCGGCGACGATCGCGAACGCCGCCCTTGGCCGGAAGACCCCGCTCACGGAGAAGACCTCGACGCTCGGCATCTGGCGCGACGGCACCGGCGCGCCCATCGACCAGGTCGTGGCCGTGCTCTGGCAGGCCGGACGTTCCTTCACCGGCAACGACTCGCTCGAGATCACCTGCCACGGCAACCCGCTGCTCGTGCGCCGCATCACCGAGGACTGCCTCGCGCGCGGCGGGCGGCTCGCCGAACCCGGCGAGTTCACGCGCCGCTCCTACCTCGCCGGACGGATCGACCTCACGCAGGCCGAAGCCGTCGCGGACCTGATCCACGCCAGCTCCGAGCGCGCGCTCGCCTCGGCGCGCCGCATGCTCGCCGGCGAACTCGGCCGGCACGTGACGCAATGGACCGACCGCACCCTGCAGGCGCTCGCCGAGCTCGAGGCGCACATCGATTTCCCCGAGGAAGACCTGCCGCCCGAGGACCCGCGCGGCCCGGCGGCCCGCTTGGCCGGAATCGCGTCAGAACTTTCCGCCTACGCCCGCACGGCGAAGCACGACGGCGCCCTGCGCGCGGGCCTGCGCGTGGCCGTCGTCGGCGCGCCGAACGCCGGCAAGTCGAGCCTCCTCAACGTGCTCGCCGGCGCCGACCGCGCGATCGTGAGCCCCGAGGCCGGCACGACGCGCGACTACCTCGAGGCGCCCGTCGCGGGCCTGCCGCTCGCCGTCACCGCGATCGACACCGCGGGACTCCGCGACGGCGGCTCCACGCTCGAGCACCTCGGCATGGCGCGCTCGCTCGAGCAGGCGCGCGGCGCGCACCTGCTGCTCCTCGTGGTCGATGCTTCCGCCGAGCCCCCTGCCCTGCCCGCGGAACTCGTCGCGCTGCTGGACCCCGCTCGCTCGCTCGTCGTCGCGAACAAGTCCGACCTGCCCGCTCATCCCGCGCAGCAGGATTTCCTGCCGAAGCTGACCAAGCTTTCGGCCTGCCTCCTCGGCGCCCGGCTCGGGGCCTTCCTGGTCGACCGCGAGATCGCGCCGGGCGCCGAGGACCTGGTCGTGAGCGTCCGGCACGCCGAGGCCATGGCCCGGGCGGCGGTCGCCCTGACCGAGGCCGTCGGCCACCTGAAGGCCCCCATCCAGACCGAGCTGGCCGCCGCCCAAGCCCGGAGCGGCCTGGACGCCCTGGGGGAGATCGTCGGCCGCATCGATAATGAGCGTATGCTGGACAAGCTCTTTGCTTCCTTCTGCATAGGTAAGTGATTCCCTCCGGGGAGTCCGCCTATGCCTCCCCGCAAAGAAATCCGCCTCGGGCCCGACCGCCCCTACGACGTCATCGTCTGCGGGGCCGGCCATGCCGGGGTCGAGGCCGCCCTGGCCGCGGCCCGCATGGGCGTGGACGTCCTCCTCCTGACCGGCAACGTGGACACCATCGCCCAGATGAGCTGCAACCCCGCCATCGGGGGCCAGGCCAAGGGGCACATCGTCCGCGAGATTGATGCGCTGGGCGGGGAGATGGGCCTGACCGCGGATACGACCGGCATCCAGTTCCGGCTCCTCAATTCCTCCAAGGGCCCTGCCGTCCAAGCGCCCCGGGCGCAATGCGACAAGAAGGCCTACCAGTTCCGGATGAAGCACCTCTGCGAAGGGCAGCCGGGGCTGACCATCTTCCAGGCCCAGGTCACCGGCCTCCTCTATAAGGAAGGCGCCGTGAAGGGGGTGCAGACCAACTTGGATTTGGAGTTCCACGCCACGACGGTCGTGGTCACCACCGGCACCTTCCTCCGGGGCTTGATGCACATCGGAGCGAACAAGACCGAAGGCGGACGACTCGGAGATTTTAGTGCTAAGTCGTTGTCCAGCAGTTTCTTAGAGGCAGGCATTGAACTGCAACGTCTTAAGACGGGCACCCCTCCGCGCATCCTCGGGTCCTCCATCGACTTTACCCAATGCGAGCCCCAGCCGGGCGATGCCTCCCCTACCCTCTTCGCCTTCCATGACACCCGTCAGCAGACCGACTTGTTCCACGTGGAACACTCGGAGCAACGGCTGCCGGGATGGACGCCGGGTACGGATCAAGTGACCTGCTGGATGACCGAGGCCACCGGTGCGACCGGGAAAATCGTCCAGGAGAATCTCCACCTCTCTCCCCTTTACGGTGGTGAGATCACCGGTGTCGGTCCGCGCTATTGTCCGTCCATCGAAGACAAATTCGTCAAGTTCACCGACAAGGATAGCCACAAGCTCTACCTCGAGCCCGAAGGCCGGAATACAGATGAATGGTACATCAACGGCCTTTCGACCTCCCTGCCCTTCAAGGTTCAGCTGGAGATGCTTCACTCCGTCCCTGGGCTTGAACAGGCCGTGATGATGCGCCCCGCCTACGCGGTGGAATACGACTTCGCCCCCCCTACCCAGCTCTTCCCGACGCTTGAGTCCAAGAAAGTGGAGAACCTCTTCTTCGCCGGCCAGATCAATGGCACTTCCGGCTATGAAGAAGCTGCCGCCCAAGGTTTGGTCGCAGGCGTCAATGCAGCCTGCAAGGTCCGGGGCCAAACCCCCATGGTCATCGGCCGCGATGAAGCCTACATCGGGGTCCTGATCGACGATTTGGTCTCCAAAGGCACCCAGGAGCCGTACCGGATGTTCACGAGCCGGGCCGAATACAGGCTACTCTTCAATCACGGCAGCGCCGAAATTCGCCTCAAAGGCAAATCCGCCGAGTTTGGACTGGTTCCGCCCGAGCGATTGGCCCGGATCGAGACCAAGGCGGCCCAAGTGGCCCATTGGGTCGAATACATGGAAAAGCTCGCCATCAAGGGCGGCATTGCGGGCGATGTCATCCGACGGGAATGGGAGTCGACGCCCGCAGACCTGCCGCCGAGCTTCCTGGCCGAAACGCCCGAAGTCCAGGCCGAGGTCATGTACCGGGTCAAGTACCGGGGCTACCTTGAGCGCGAACTCCGATCCGTGCGCAAACTACATGACTTGGATGCCTTCAAGGTCCCAACGGGCTTTGACTTCATGAAAGCCTACGGACTGCGCCTGGAGGCCCGCCAGAAGCTTCAACAAATCCAACCGCTGACCCTCGGCCAAGCGAGCCGCATCAGCGGGGTGAATCCTGCCGATATCTCTCTGTTGATGATCCTTTTCCGGGCCAAGAAGGATAAGTAAGGGCAGGGCAGGGGGCATTGTTCCACGTGGAACAGGGCATTGGTTAAGATTGCGGCTATGGCGGGTGACAGTCAGGTTTCAGAGATTTCTAAGTTTCTATTAGTCAATCACTTGGGATTATATTTAGCGCCGAATCCCGATTGTCTCAATCGTAACCTAACGCTGGCGGCTAACCCGCCTTAGCCTTTGAGTGGGGTTCACCCTTATGGACGCCGAACATCTCAAGCGCATCCTCGTCGTCGACGATGAAGCGGACGTGACCGAGCTGCTCGATTACAAATTCCGCCAAGCCGGCTACGCCGTTCGCGCGCTCAACGACCCCTTGCGGGCGATCGGGCTGGCCCGCGACTTCCGCCCCGACCTGATCATCCTCGACGTCATGATGCCCGAACTCACCGGCGTGCAGCTGCTGCGCATGGTGCGGGCGGATGCGCTGCTCCAGGACACCCCGGTCATCTTCCTCACGGCGAAGGCGGAGACGGCCGACAAGGTCAAGGGGCTGGAGAGCGGCGCCGACGACTACGTCGCGAAGCCGTTCGACGTGCGCGAACTGATGCTCCGGGCCCAGGCGCTGCTGCGTCGCGCGAAGTCCGCCGCGGCGAAGCCGTCGACGCGCCTCGCCGCGGGCGCGCTGCTGCTCGACATCGAACGCCACGAAGTGACCGCGCAGGGCAAGGCCGTCGAGCTGACCGCGACGGAGTTCAAGCTCCTGCGGCTGCTGCTCGAAAGGAAAGGCCGCGTGCAGTCGCGCGAAGAACTGTTGGCCGACGTGTGGAACTACTCGCCGGACCTCGAGACGCGCACCGTCGACACGCATGTCCGCCGCCTGCGCGAGAAGCTCGGCGCGGCCGGCGAGGTCATCGAGACCGTACGCGGCGTCGGCTACCGCGTCGCCGGCTGAAGGCTTTGCGCTCGCCCCCGCCCGGCGCGCCGCCACGCTGACGTCCGATGACCTGGTTGCCGTGGATCCTGCTCGTCGCGACGCTCGCGCTCGCCGGCTGGTGCTCCGCGGAACTCGGCCGCTGCCTCACATGGGCGCGCCGCGCGCTGCTGCGCGGACAACCCGCGCGACGGCCCGAGGGCCGGCTCGTCCGCTGGCTCGGGCTCGATGAGCTGCTGCGCGCCGTGGAGACGCGGACCAGCGGGGAAGGGGAGATCCGCGCGGCCGCGGCCCGGCGAATCGAGGCGCTGCTGGCGCCGCTGACGGATGCCGTCCTCGTCGTGGACGCGCATGACCGGTTGCGGCTCGCCAACCCGGCGGCCGTCGCGCTCTTCGGCCTGCGACCCGACGACGCCGGCGGCGCGGTCGTGCCGCTCGTGCGGAGCGCGGACTTCATCGAGCTGATCGGCCAGGTGCGGCGCACCGGCGAAGGGAAGGCGACGATCCTGCTCAACCGCGCGCCGCTGGCCGACGTCTGGGTCCAGGCGGCCGGCGCCCGCACCGACCCGGAGGCGTTCGGGGAGGACGCCGCCATCTTCGTGCTCGCCGACGTCACCGCGCTGAAGCGGCTGCAGGCGATGGAGCGCGAATTCGTGACCAACGTCTCGCACGACCTGCGCACGCCGGTGACGATCCTGCGGGGCTACGCGGAGACCCTCGACGACGACCATGCGACGATGTCCGCGGAGGACCGGTCGCGTTTCATCCGCAAGATCGTCGCCTCGGTGGGCAGGCTGCAGGGGCTGGTCGAAGGCCTGCTCGCGTTGGCCAGCCTGGAGAGCGGCCAAGGCGCGCTGCGCGAAGCCGGGGCGCTGCACCGCACCGCGCGGGAAGTCTGCGAGGAATACCGGGCCCGCGCCCGGGCGGCCGGGGTCGAGCTGGAGCTGGACCTGCGGGCCGACGAGGCCGCCGCGACCGACCCGGTCCAATCCCGCCGCCTGGTCCAGAACCTCATCGACAACGCCTTGGCGCACGCGGCCGGGGCGACCCGGATCCACCTCGCCACGGTGAGCGGGCAGAAGGGGATCGAGCTCCGGGTGACCGACGACGGCGCCGGGGTCGCCCCCGTCGACCTGCCCCGGCTATTCGACCGCTTCTACCGGACGGATAAATCGCGCCGCGCCGGCGGCAGCGGGCTCGGGTTGAGCATCGTACGCCAAGTGGCCGAACTCCATGGGGGGACGGCCGTCGCCGAACCCGCCCAGCCCCGCGGCCTGCGGGTGATCGTGACTTTCCCCGCCGGCCCGGCGGCCTGAACATGAAAAACCCGCCGGGTTTCGGCGGGTTTTAGCTCCATTTTAAAGTGGAGCGCGCGACTGGACTTGAACCAGCAACAGCCACCTTGGCAAGGTGGTACTCTACCATTGAGCTACGCGCGCGCTGGAAGGGGAGCAGACCAAAGCCGTTAGCGGGTGTCAAGCCTTTGGAGGAGACGGGCCCGCAGGGAAGGGGGGGTAGGGGTAAGCCCACGCTCCCGAAGGCGGGTCGCCGCCTCGTCCGACAGCACCCAACGGGCCACGGGGGCGTAGGCCTCCAGCTGGTCCTTCCTTATATAGAGGGTGGCGGGTAGGCTCAACGGGTAGTCGCCGTTATAGATATTCATCTCCGTCGGGGTGTAGGCGGTCAGGGAGCGCCCCGGGCGACCGTCCGACACTTGCAGAAGTTTGGCGTCCCCAGCGGCCGGAAAAGGCAGGAGGACCAAGGCCCCGGAAACCGAAGCGAGGGTTTCCTTCACCTGCAGCGCCGGCGTATCCAGGCGCACGCTCTCCCGGAACGGAGTCTGCCCCAGGGCCAATCCCCGGACCATCTCCCGGATGAAGCTGCCTTCCGGCGAATGGATGGCGGCGGTGAAGAGGTCGTTGCGGCCACCGCCCGGAAGTTCGTTCCAATTGCCGAGCGGAGCGGCGGTCTCGCGCGCGAGGATCCCCGCGAGGGACCCGAGGCTGACCTGCTCGGTGGGATTCGAGCGGTGCACGGCCACGACGGCGGCGGCGCGCGCGAAAGGGAAGGGGACCAGCTCGACGCCGTTCGGTCCGGTCGGCGCCGGCTCGTCGGGCCGACCCAGCAGCAAGGCGCAACCCACCTGACCGGCGGCGAGTCCGCGGCGCGCGGCCAACGTACCGGCGAGATCGACCGTCCGACCCGTCGGCGCCACCTGACGCAATCCGGTCAGCAACGCCGGCGCGAGGACGTCGGAGCCGGCGATGTCGGCCGCGCCGAGGCAAGCGGCGGAGCAGAACCAGGCGAACAGCCGGATCATGTGGGCGGAGACTCGGCCTCGAGCTCGGGCCACTGCAGGAGTTTGCGGTGCAACGTCCGGCGCGAGATGCCCATCAACTCGGCCGCGCGCGTGCGGTTGCCGGCGGCCGAAAGCAGCGCCTGGCGGAGGAGCTGCCTTTCGTTGGCCGCCTTGTCGAGCGACGCGGGGGCGGCGGGCGCGGCGCCGGCGCGGGCGATGGGCGCGGTGAAGCGCGGGTCGAGGTCCGCGGGCAGGACGACCTTGCCGGCGCGCAGGACGGCGAGGTTCTCGCTGGCGTTGCGGAGCTCGCGGATGTTGCCGGGCCATTCATAGCGCGTGAGCACGCCGAGGGCCTCGGGCGACAACCGCGCCTCGGGGACGCCGTTCTCCTGCGCGAAGCGCCGGAGGTAATGGGCGAGCAGCAGCGGGATGTCGTCGGGGCGTTCGCGCAGGGCGGGCAGGCGCAGCGGCACGACGGAGAGGCGGTAATAGAGGTCCTCGCGGAACTTACCTTCCTTGACCATCTGGAGCAGGTCGCGGTTCGTCGCGCAGACGAGCCGGAGGTCGAGGCCGATCGGGCGATGCGACCCGAGCCGCTCGACCGCGCGCGTCTCGAGGAACCGCAGCAGCTTCACCTGGGTGGTGGCGTCGATCTCGCCGATCTCGTCGAGGAAGAGGGTGCCGCCGTCCGCGGACTCGAAGCGGCCGACGCGGCGCTCGGTGGCGCCGGTGAAGGCGCCCTTCTCGTGGCCGAAGAGTTCGCTCTCCAGCAGGTTCGCCGGGATGGCCGCGCAATGCACCGCCATGAACGGGCCCTTCGCGCGTTGGCTCGCCTGGTGGATCATCTGGGCGAAGAGCTCCTTGCCGGTGCCGGTCTCGCCGAGCAGCAGCACGGTGGCGTTGGAGGGGGCGACGGAACGCACCTGCTCGATCGAACGCTGGAGCGCCGCCGAGGAGCCGACGACCTCGCCCAGCGCGAACTTGCGGTCGAGCCGCGTGCGCAGCACGGCGACCTCCTTCTCGGTCGACCGGGCCTTGAGGCCGCGCTCCAGCAGCAGCTCGACCTGCCGGAGGTCGACGGGCTTCTGCAGGAACCAATAGGCGCCGCGGCTCATCGCCTGGACGGCGGTATCGACGTCGCCGTAGGCGGTCATCATGATGCAGACCGGCTGCTGGGGCAGCTTCAGCGCGCGCTCGATGACGGACATCCCGTCCTCGCCGGCCATGCGCAGGTCGGTGAGCACGGCGTCGGGCGGCACGTCCTGCATGAGGCGGGCGGCCTCGGCGGCGTCCTTGGCGACGAAGCACTCGTACTTGTCGTCGAACGCGGCGCGCAGGCCTTCGCGGGAATGTTTCTCGTCGTCGACGATCAGGACGGTCGGTTTCATGGGGAGCCGGCCTCGGGTTGCGCGCGCTGGGTGGCGCCCCAGGCGCGGGCCGCCTTCTCCGCGAGCGCGGCGCGCGCGGTGGCGACCTCCGCGAGGCGCGCGCGGAGGTTCGCGTTGGCCACCCCGGCGAGGTCGTCGAGGTCGGACAGGTAGACGCCGGCGAGCGCGCGGGCCGCGGGGTCGAAGTTGCGCGGGACGCCGAGGTCGATGAGCAGCAAGGGGCGGCCATGCCGGCGGCCGGCGTGCGCGCGCAGCGCCGCCGCGTCCAGCAGGGCGCGCTCCACGGCGGCGCCGCCGACGATGACGTCGTGGGCGTGGGCCTGCGCGAGCGCGTCGGCCAAGGGGAGGCACGCGCCGCCGAATTCCGCGGCGAGCGCGCGGGCGTTCTCGAAGGTGCGGGAAGCCACGGCGACCTGGCCGGCGCCGCGCGAGACGAGCGCCTGCACGACGCGCCGGCCGACGTCGCCGGTGCCGAGCACGAGGACCCGCGCGTCCGCGAGGGCGCCGAACGCGCGCTCGGCGAGGTCGACGGCGATGTTGCCGAGGCTGACGTTGCCGTGCGAGATGCCGGTGTGGGTGCGGGCCCAGGCCCCGGCCTGGAAGGCGCGCTGGAAGACGCGGTTGAGGACGGGACCGGTCATCCCGCGGGCGAGCGCATCCGCGTAGGCTTCCTTGGCCTGGCCGGCGATCTCTACCTCGCCGACCATCTGGGAGTCGAGGCCGGCGACGACGGCGAAGAGATGCTCGACGGCGGCGAGGCCGGGAATCGGCCGGAGATGCTGATCCAGCGACTCCGGCTCGGCGCCGGTGGCGCGGAGCAGCGCGGCGCGCACATGCAAGGCGGCGGCCTCATCGCCCACCGCGTAGGCTTCGAGCCGGTTGCAGGTCGCGAGGAGCACGACTTCGGCCAGGCCGGCTTCGCGGGCGGCCGCGTAGAAGGCTTCGACCCCGGCGGGCGCCACGGCGAAGGCCGCGCGATCGT
>Ga0255075_1000293_pt1 | contig 11881 bp, 14 predicted proteins | sample Colum_Law_RepA_8_FD_188579 | JGI IMG/M metagenome (GOLD analysis project Ga0255075, IMG submission 188579) | Freshwater microbial communities from Columbia River, Oregon, United States - Colum_Law_RepA_8h | ecosystem: Environmental > Aquatic > Freshwater > River | place: USA: Oregon | collected...
AAGGATGATGGAGGCGTGGTCAGCAACGAAGTCTCCCGGTGCAAACAGATCCCCTGTAGAAGCAGCAAGGGCATACCTCAGCAAAGTCCCTGGAGCAGTGTCTGGCGAAGGTGGACACAGTCGCACTTATCGTGCAGCCATGCTGTGTGTGGAAGGGTTTGGACTTGATGCGGGTGAAGCAACAACGCTGCTGCATGAGTGGAACCAAACCTGCCTCCCACCATGGTCGGATGGAGAAATTGATCACAAGGTTAGGGAAGCCATCAAAAAGGCCGATCCTAGCCGCTTAGGTCATCTATTGGCCAAGAGTGTCACTTCTGTCGCCAAACGGCTTCCTGAGCCAATTTCAGCCCCTCAAAATCGATCTGACGCAAGTGCTGCTGACCTGATTAGGTTGGGGAAGACGTTGCAATGGATATGGCCTGGGTGGATGCAGCGTGGCGCTTTGGTTTCAATTGCTGCTGAACCTGGGGTGGGGAAGACCAGATTTGTCGCCGACTTGATCCGCCGGGTCATCAATGGTGATGTGTGGCCAGATGGATCACCTGCAACCCTGCCACCGGGCGGAAAAATCCTGTGGATGCCTTGTGATGGACAGTGGGGTGAGATAGCTGAGATCCCTACGGCATTTGGCATCCCTCCAGAGAACATCATTCTCAATGCTTGGAATGATGACCCTACACAGGGCACTATCCTTGATACCGCAGCACAGTTTGCTGAACTATCCGCAAGAATCGAGCGCAATGGTATCGACATGGTGTTCGTCGATTCAGCAATGAATGCAACCAGTCATGGCACCATGAAGCCTGAAGACGCAATTAAATTCTTTGTGCCACTTATGCGGATCGCTTCTGAGCGCAATTGTGTGATCGTGCTAATCACTCACCTGTCCAAAGAGGGGCAGGCCTTGGGGCGGCGCATCGTCGGCCAGGTTCGTCAACTAATCCGCATTGTTGGTCCTGCAACCAACCCAGATTTAGCACCAGATGAAAGGCTTATATTTGTCGAGAAATCGAATTCAAAATTGCCACCGCAGTTGATTTCGACGATGCATGATTCCGGCGCACACTATCGGCCATTGGTCGCAGCAACAGCAGCACCCGCAGGTAATCCTTCCCTTGCTGGACTGCTCACGTTCCTCACCACGGGGTTCTTCCGCCGAGAGGTGGATGTGATTGCATCGCTAACCAGGCATGGCTGCACAGAACAGGCAGCAAAAGATTTGATCAACGGGAGCAGCGTGAAACGATATACTCTCCATGGGGAAGCGTACTTGGCGGGGCCACCAAATGGATGACAAAGAAGATGCTGACGAGAGCAACAGCGCATTCGTCGATAAATTCGGCAAATTAATTGACGATTTAACTGCTACTGATGTGAATACCCGTGAGACATTTGATTTCATCGACCAAGCCGATGAAGGCGAACCCTTCTCTGTCATGAACATAGAAAGAATTGTCGGCGATTTGTTTGGTCTTCGCCTACGATTTGCAATGGCTATGATCGCAATGCGAGCGGCAAACAACCTAATCCGACCCAAGTCTAGCTGGGAAAATGGCATCAAGGATGTGAAATCCGCATCCAAGAAGATCAGGGTTCTTCTCTCCATTATGGAGGCTTTGGAAGATGAAAGCGACGAAGACGACGACGACGACTCCGAAGACGAGAACACCACGGAAGACAGCGAGTAAATGCGCTCGATGTGAGGCACTCAAAGAACTGCTCCTTAATGCGGTAAAGGAGCTGCGTGAGATGGATGCAGAGTACGGTGAAAAGGTTTACGATATTACCGCTGTTTTATTGAGAAAGGCACGATAATGGGTACTGAATGGACCTGGGACAGGAATGGGAAGAAGTATGTTATTAGCAGCGATTTGATTGTTGCTAATTGCGCCATGTGTGGTGTTTTGACCACACAATACAAAGACATGATTGGCCCCTACAGCAGCGTAAGAACCACAGCAATTATCAAGGACCATAAGAGTTTTTGCGAATGCTGCTTTACGTTACCGTTGCATTCAGAGTGATACCGAATATGTCTTTGTCGCCATAACGCTCGCCTGTAAGCGATAACCACCAACCGCCAAGGGGACGAGCCGCTCGTCCCTTTTCTGCGTGCCATCCGCCAATTTCATTTTTGTAGGCAGAGCAGCGTAGGAATAGTTGTCGCTGCTGTCGCACATTCCCATTCTTGGTTAACCGAGTGATAATGTTCTCATCCATATTTCTGCGATGAATATGACCTGAGACAAACACATCTGCGTCATACTGTCCTCTGGTGCGGGAGTGATCGATTCCACCCCTGGTGACCTCTCCACCACCACCATAACCGTGATGATAATGAATGACCGAGGCAGCGGTTTTCTTGCGGTCCACGTCCATATTCATGACGCACATCACATAACCCCAGTAAGTGCCTAGTTCAACCCTGGACTTTTCATGTCGCAGGATCGCAACTAAACGCTCGGTGAGATTAGTTTCATGGTGCTTCTGAATAGACGTTTCGTGATTGCCAGGTGAAATCAGGGCAAGGTTGTCCTTGTACGGCAGGAACCATTCGGCGGCGGTTTCAACCAAGCTGTCCAGATATTGGCCTGTCCTGTGTTCTGGCCGGAAGGATTCAACCGAGGCTCTCTTGTCCCATTTACCCTGCATTGCGTCAAACAAGTCGCCAAAGATAAAAATTAGCGCATCATCTTGGACAGCCTTGTCAAGATCACGCTTCAATAAATCTCGATCACACTGCATTGAGTCCCAGTGTAAATCTGAAATCAACAGAAGCTTGCGTGTTGGGTTAGCGTGAGAAATCGGGAGAGACAGGTGATGGGCATGTGGGTCAGTACGTTTGATATGCCATTCCATTAAGTCTCTCCCGATGGGGTTTAGGACACCTTATTTAGAAGGTGATCCATCAACTTGTGGAGCGCCCAAGCAAGGACGATTTCCCATGGAATAAGACCTTGTGCGACATTTTTGTCCTGTCGATCAAGAATCATGCCAAGCACATTCATCGCTTCCTTATCTAATTGGCCATCGCCAACCGATCCAGAAAGAGCTTTGTGCGCCCGAATTAACATCTGCTGTGTGTCTGAATCAATTTCATTTGATCCGACAAGTCGATTTGCGAACGGGATACCACCAACGTAACCAATAATGGTCAGGATGGAACGGAATGTTTCTTCAGACCATCCCTCTTTGCCACGGGCAAATGAGTAGAGAATTGAAATGGAATGCGTAGGAAGATCCTTCGGCAATTCCATCGGGTCATTATCACCAATCGGCATCATCCACCTCCTATAGAACGGACCAATCGATCCGTCGAACCGGGAAACCCCGGAAACCTGAGTAGCAGAATGAGTCTCCACCTCGAAGCATTCTATCTGCCACACTTGCATCAACCCACCACCCCGACTTTGGACAGTCGTCTGGTGTTGGGCCTGTGGTCGAATTAGCACCCCATGAGTTCACGACGAATAACCCAGGTCGTGTCCCACGGGAATAGCCGATAAATGCCATAGAATGGCCCCAAGAGCCACTGGCCTTGCTAAAGCCATCTTCGTCCCTTTTCAGGTCGAAGCCTTGGCTAGAGCAGACGTTGATTCCGTAGCCATTGGCAATCGCCTTACATGCATTTTCAAACGTCAGAACAGGCGTAAAATCAGTGATCCCGTGTGACTTGGCTTCTGGCTCAAGATCGTCTGGAAGTCCGCTCTTGCCCCATTCCCTGCATCGCTGGACTGAATACTCTCGCAGGTCATACTGACCATACACGCCTTGAGCCACGATGCCATACTGCTTCAACCATTTAGCAGCCCAAGCACCAAGGGAACCATCGCCACGCAATTTCCCGCCACCGATCTCTACACGACTGCCACCGTAGATTGCTTCCATGCAAGGGATGCGGATTTCTTCTCTCTCGCCTGAAGCAATCTCACATGCTGCGGTATACAGCATCGCATTGGTGGTGCCAAAACTCACACAGGAACCAACTGGACCTTGATTAAAAATGGGCCAAAGCTTTCCTGTCACCTTCTCGTAAATTTTCCAACCGTGAACGGATTCAGGAATATCCTTGACCGATTCTTGACCTGCTGGTGTTTCAGCAAACCGCGAGAACTCAAGTTCGCCGACAATAGCTCCGACCTCTTCTGGATCGTCCACCCAGCCAAAGTGAAATTCTTCACTCATTTTAAAGTCTCCAATATAGAAGCAGCATGGGTAAACATTGATACCAAGGCCAATCGTTGACCTTCAGAGTAGACCGCATTCTCATCGTTCCCAGCAATCTTCTCGACTTCCAATGCGATGCGCTTCCTGATTGGCATCAACTTGTCTTTAGGCAGATTAGATGTTTCCCCTGCAAGCACCTCAAATAGGTCGCCAATCGTTTTTAATTGTCGGTTGGCTGTTTGGGCGCATCGCTTGTAAACGCTCACCATGGCCGATCTGGTGGCCTCCTTATCCGATTCCAGCATCGAACCCCAGATAGACTCTATGTCCTCTCGGAGCGAGTCATTTGGTTTCGGTGGATTGGGGAGGGGAAGTGCTTGGATGTTTACTCGGATCAGGGATGCGGGGCTTGGTTTATCGCCCAAGGCTGTCCAGGCTAGAAGACGATAAGTTCCAGGTGTTACCGAGGTCACTACAGTTGCTGTTGGATCAGCTAGAAGGGCCGCAGGGAATACGCTTAACCCTTGATCAATCGGGTAATACTGGACCGTTTTCCCTTCCATTTTGGAAGGTTTGACCGCAATGAATTGACCCGGTTCTCCTTTAAACTCTGGTGGGAATTCAAGCGATTGGCCCAGAATCAGCATCAGAATCATGTTCATCATCGTCCTCCGAGAATCGCAATCTTGTACACACATGCGGACAACGCTGATGGATTTGTCACCAGAATTGTCTTTGCACTATTACTTACTATAGCAGATCCCTTCTGAGCAAACATAAATGAGTTGCCAGATGTGATTGTGACGTTGGCTGTAGTCGAGTTGAAGAACCACTGTAATGGGTTGCTTGCGCCTGGAGAAATGGTCGCACTTCCAGAGGTCATGACCACGCTTATTGCATACGCTCGGGATAGAGAAAAGGACTGTCCAAGGAAGTCAGTGAGAGAACGAAGGTCATAGGTGTACGAAGAAGACGCAGTTAAAGTTCGCTGCTCAAAGAAAACAATGTTTGCGTCTGTCCCTGATACTACAGGTGTAATCCTTGCCGAGATCGCATCCTCACCTTGGACTGCACTAACAAACCCTGTAATCGGCAACGATTGCTTCCATCCAATTTCAGCATCACACGCACAATAAGATAGTTGGATTGATGTTGAAATCGAAGCAACTGCTTCAATTGCTGTGACAGAAACAGTGCCAAGTGAACCAGTACCGATGAACTCTGGGAATCCTATCCCGGCGAATGATGACACAGTAATTGTAGAAAGAGAACCACTGCCAGTAACACCAACACCACCAATTCCAGAAAAAGACGAAACAGTAATTGTCGCCAATAATCCAGAAGCAGAACCTGGTGAACCCGAAGAAGCAGACCCAGCAGGACCAGACATCGTAATCGTAGATAACGCCCCAGATGCAGATCCGGCACCACCACTAGACCCAGTCGCAGATCCAGCAGGAGGAGACATTGTAATAGTTGATAAACTACCAGAAGCAGCGCCAGGTCCATTTAGTTGCGTTCCAGAACCGGAATTATAAATAAAAGCAACTTCTGATCCGCTAATTGTCTGATTATAGTAAAATCTTAAATCATCAATTGAATTTGTTATAGAAGCTCCAGAACCACCGCCACCTATTATTGTCGCACTAGATCCAGGCGATACAGATGACATCGCAGTATATGGTCCGTAAAAAGTACCATTTACATAAGCAGACCACCCAGAATATCCATTAGATATTAAAACTATATGCGTCCAACTTTTTAAAGTGTTTCCTGCAAGAACTATTGAAAATGCAGTCATATATGAGACTGTTACTGATATAACGTCATTTGAAGGGTCTGTAGTCAAAGTGACTGATGCTGTAGTTTGGTCTAAAATTACTTGAGAATGTGTTGCGACAGATGACCCAAGTTTTATCCAAAAAGCAACGCTGTTTGGTATTCCAGATATTGCAAAATTTGGCCCAGAAGGGGAAGTGGCTGGACCAGTTGAATAGTCCCAATTAAGACATTCATTTATCTTCCCACCGCCTGCTATACTTCCATATCCTGGCGTAAAATTCGTCGAACCAACTGAATCATTAAATCCAGTTGATGTGTCAAATAAATAGTGATTTGTAATCGCCATTTCTAGACCTCATGGCAATTAGTTTTGGAAGCGAAGCGGACTTGTAATCGTCACCGAGAATGTTCCAGAGGTGCTGGAAATGTCAGAACCGAAATCGACATAACCAACAAGTTCATCAGCAGACGATGCGCCACCTCGGCTCTTATAAATCACACCCGCTCTCGCAGTAATCGTTGAGCTAGTCCAAGAGGTGATTGCAAATGTGATGTCCACACGACTATTTGTGTCATCCTTGGTTACAGTCGCAGCAGCAGCATTGCCACCAGCAGTATAACCAGTACCACTGACTTCATTCGTTACCGCGTTGCGCTTCATGTGCGTCTTTGCAGCAGTGTACGAACTTGTCACAAGCATCATCTTAAATGTGTCTGTGTCAAAGTCGATTGCACCTGTTGATGCGTCAAAAATTGCCGAGTTATAAATTAGACTTGCCATTCTTGCTATCTCCTTCTACACGTTGAACAAGTTCAGCAACTTCTCTCATTATAGCCGTTTGCGTTTTTGCCATCTCTACCATAGCTGATTCAATCTTATCGAGAAATTGGAAGTGCCTATCTCGACCTGGGATAACTACCTGCACCCAAAAGGCGTAGGCTGCGATTGCCATGCCTGCCCAAGGTAAGCCATGGGTCTTCATGAACTCGAATATATCCATGACTATCCCCCATTGTTTACATCAATCATACCGTTATTTTCAGTTCGGTCAATATAGTCTGGGCAACGCCAGCAGTTCATCTCGATAGTGTTTCCTTGTACACGACATTTGCCGTGTTTGGCGCATTCGTATAGGTTGCCACCTGAACAACCACAGGATGGTGTAGTCTCAAGCTGCCGTCCAAGATGGATGCAAGGCAACTCTTTAACTTTATTTATTTTTGCCATCAATTCTTTTGCAGATGGTGGCACTATTGGTGGCATAGAAAACACTTGTTCTCCCAGTGATGGTATTGGCACACATTCTGCCAGAATCCCTGTAGGAAACTCTAGACCATAGATTACAACTTTAGGTGCCCCAGGCATCGTTGGGAAGAAACACGTTGCGACCCAATGTCCAGTCTGTGCTTGGATTGCAGCATCAATTACATAGGTGCCTATTTGCCAAGGGTTGCCATTGCCACTTGGCCGAACTGCGAGGCATGGTACACTTTTGTTTACAGACTTCAATACGACATCAAAATCAGCACAGCGAGTAAACTGTATTTGCTGTTTATCAGAAATAACAGCGTTCTCATTTGGACAGCCACAATTCAGAAGCTCCATAAGATCTGGGTATATTGGTGATGGATTTAATTGTGCTGGAATCGGGAATGGAGTTGCGCTTGGTCCAGCGTTATTGCCTTCAAAACAACGTCTATCGTTGCCAGTATTGACTCCCATTTGTGACCATTGTGGCCTAAATGCTCCCGCCGTGGACGGTTTGACCAAAACTGCCATGCAAGAGTAAGTCCTATACCCTGTATCCATCGCACAATTAGATAGCGCACCAGCATTTGCTCTGCCATCACAACCGAGCTTATATGGCATCAAAACTACGGTCGCATTTGCTGATTTTATGTCGGTTTCACAATACCCACCACCTGTATTGAATGGGACTTGATTTGGGTTTGTCATCACCCACGAAACATTCCTTGCTAATGGATCTGCGCTTGGATCAATTAGCCTTGTCAAGGTGGTGGAGAAGTTGCCGCACTCCACATAGACGTTTGAACCGTTTGCTGGTGGTGGTACAAATTCCGAATTCGGCACAAGCCTGTCAATCGTGATGAGAACAGATACGCTTGCATCCACGTTCACTGTCATGACCGCTCGAATTCTAAACGACATGCCATACGCAGGAGGCCCAGGGATTAGTGTGACGGCTGAGAAGTATTCGCCTTGCCAAATCCCCTCTGGTGATGGATTGCCAGGCCTACACCCCAATCCCATTGTCACCACTTGTGGAAAATACTTGGAACGACTCACACCGGCAGAAGGGCATGTTGGATCGTCGGTGTAAAAATCTATTGTCAATATGCCCATTTGCATTGGCCACCCAATGGCCGTGCAAGCCAAAGCACACTCAAATGTTACTGGGACACTATAACCAATTGTTGGTGGCGCACAGATGTACTTCGCAACAGCAACCACATGCGTACCATGCGCTGTCGCCTCTGCTGGAATGACTTCGACTGTGAATTCTGGCATCATGCACCAATGAAAAATTTCAAGTTTGAAAGAGAGATAGACGCTTGATGCGTTTGCAACGATTCTGGATTATTAGCATTCTGCAAAAGATTGAAGTTTATTGGTATCGTCACGCCGCCACCAACAGCAGCACCAGCACCAAAAAACAAATATGGATCGAATGGAAAATTACCTGTGCCATAATCTCGAGTGTAAGTCCAATAGCGCAACGATGCAATTTTTGGTGATTTCATCGACGGATCTGAAGAGTTTTTCGTCAGGTAAATCCAGATTTCAAGATTCAGGATTTGACGCTTTGGATCAAGTTTTGGGATCGGTAGCGGTCCGATATATGTTGAGTCTAAAGGTGGTTCCATTGGGTTCTTGACGACAGCAGTGTTGAAGAACGCTATCCAAGCAAGGCCATCAAATGATCCAATTAGTGAGCCATTTGAATTGTAAACTGGCAATGCTTCACAGAATGGGGTCCAATTTTCATTGATCAAAGTTTTGCTTCTATCCACTTCGTTGGGTGGATCTGTAGCCTTTCTGGCATCCTCGAAATAAATAGTGCCCAACATCGGCTCAGGTATGCCACGATTGGTAAAGCACCACCCACCTGGAATTGCATTCCCAAGCCAATCCTGACCGAACGTCTGGTCATTTGCATCAGTCCAATAGACGACATCCGAACCGGCAAAAGGATTGGCAATCTGATCTCGTTTGGTCAATCTGATGTATGTGTTTGGCTCTCTGAATCTAGGACCATTAAACGAAACTGTGTATGCCGGAATTGAGTACGGGGTGATGACCTTCGCATCCCATTTGGACACGTCAAGCAAATCAAATTTTATTCCTGATATTGGGAAGTCAAATCCTTCTGGGGAGTGGTCGTTTGACCCGTAAAGCACAGCGTTTTTACCCGCAGCATCATGTCTAAGAATCATCTTATTGTCACACAAACCAGTTTGGTTTGTGACTGGTGCTGTTGTTTCAGTTGTGTAGTAAAGGATGTGCAATGAAATGCTTGGGAACGCTTGACCGGCAACCACCGAGGATATGCAACTCCCCGATAATTGCTCGGCAACAAATTCGTTCATGGAGTCACCTGATTGACAATAACTTCAATAGTGGCTGATCCATATTGTACTGTGCCAACCAAGTTAAAGTTGTAGACACCAGCAACAACAGAACATGTAGCAGGCGATGTAATGGTTGGCATTGGTCCAAGACCAATTGAAATACTTCCAGGTGGAACAGCACCTGTTGGCTCGGTACACAAGCTTGTCTGAAGTACTATGTAAAATGGCAAAGATAGGCTGGAATAAGTGTGAATGGAACCGCAGTAGTCACCTATTGCCAAGGTAAAGGGCGTTGCTACTGTCGGGTACGATCCACACATCATTGGTGCGGAAATACAACGGTAGGTGCCTGAAAATGACGCAGGCGGGACTTTCCACCCACAACATGGATAAGGCCTAGGTAAAGCGGTTTCGCCTGACTGGCTGGAATTGTAGCAGGTGAATGGTACTATCGTTGGCATAGGTCACCCATAAGTGACGTAAAGTACGTTACCGGAACATTGAACACTTGTGACCGTTCCACCACCCGCACCAGACCCACGCTTGATAAATTCCATGATAGGGTAACCTTGATCACTTACCCCTCTTGCTCGCATTAAAACGATGTCATTGAGGGCAGCTTGTCCACCACCAATAGGGAATGCAGGAGATCCATTGAATACTGGTGTACCGTTGTCAGGTCGTGCATTTTCTGGAACGTCTTCGTAGGAATACCCGTTAGCAGAAACCTTTTGCTCAGTCCAGCCATGAGGTATGCCAGTGGCAGTGCCAGTTCCTATCGGTGCCGTACCAACAGCGGTAATACGGGCCATAAACCATTCGCTTTCCACGAAGGTCTGATTACCACGTTTTATTGCTGCCTGTTGCGTCATTAGTTCACCAGGAAAAGCCTTTCAAACGGGTAGCTACCATAGATCGGCCTTGATGTTAATCCTACGCCGAGAGGTGGCTGTGTCTCAGTGTAATAGAATTTCAGATCGCCTGGCCATGGCACAAGATTGTGTCCATATGCAACTTTATACTGTCCAGCAGGAGCAATGGCTGGTCTTCCGCCACCAAGGTCATTTGTGCTTTGAGCTAAACAGGAAACGACAAATGTCACATCGCAAACTTTTGATGCGACCGGCCCTTGTGTCAATGGATCAGCTAAAAAGTCTTGGAATGGTGGCGGGTATTTCTTGATCTCAACACCTTCGAGCAACAGCGAGCCAGGAGGGAAACCGTAGAACGTGTACTGATTAACCTTTCCAAGGCCATAAGCAATTTGATCTTGAAACACCACTTGATATGGCACAAAGAACCAAGTGAATTTTAGCTTGCGCTTTGCAATGATGATGTTGACACCACCACCGTTTTGGTTGCTAATAGACGTTAAATTTGGTGCCTGACCATCTGTGCGAATAAATTTGAATTGACCTTGTGGAGAAGATAAAAACTCTGCGTTCTGCTCACAGTCAATGTCAAGGAAGCGTAAATACTCTTTGCAATCTTTAAATTTAACAGAATTATTGTCTACATCATAATACCAATCTTTCTCTTCATGTTGCGCTTTTATCGTGGAGTCCATCGCAACCAAATATGGTCTTGTCTCAAAATCAATTGAAATGCGATACTTTTCATATGTTATTGCGTCTCGAATAAATGTCTGGTGCTGCCTCTGTATTCCTGCGCCAGATGCTACTAATCTTCCGTTAGGGGCAATCCCTTGGATAGACGTTATCTTTGAAGCGTATAGCCAGTCGTAATATGGGTGTGCTGCTGGAAGTTTACGCTCAAGACCACCATCGCCAGACTTTTTTACTGAGCCTAAAATGTCTGGAACTATGCCCTGCATTTCATCAAGGTTCAAAACAAAGTCCATGGATGCGCTGCCACCATCCGTTTGGAATGCCGCTTTTGACGGCGATTCTTTCGCCATTGCTTCTGCAAGTCGTCTAGTTGTTGTGTTTGTTGGCATTAGACTCTTGCTCCTCTTGCAGGCGCTGCTGGATTAGGCAATGGAACCCTACTCATTCTTTCATCCATTTTCGTCAAGACTTCCACAGTTTTCTGAGTATTTTCTGCCGTTCTGATGGCAGATGCCTGAGTAGATGATGACATTGCCGATTGCATTAAATTGCGGCCAAGATCGGATATGCCACTGAAACTAGCCTTTCCAGCAGCAGCACCAACCGAGGCACCTTTAACCATAGGCTTTTGAATAGCCTTCTGTACCTTCGATGTGCCATTATAGTAATCGTCAGTTGCCTTACTCGCCTTCTTAGAACTTTCAATTGCGTTTTCACCAACTTTTTGCAAATCCTTACCAGCGTTTCCGGTGCCAGGAATCATGGCTAAA